>Ga0182027_10004887_pt1 | contig 20574 bp, 17 predicted proteins | sample 712E1DmetaG_FD_121300 | JGI IMG/M metagenome (GOLD analysis project Ga0182027, IMG submission 121300) | Permafrost microbial communities from Stordalen Mire, Sweden - 712E1D metaG (Illumina Assembly) | ecosystem: Environmental > Terrestrial > Soil > Wetlands > Permafrost | place: Sweden...
CCGGGTTCGGCTCAACCTACGTCCACAACACCAAGACTACCGTTGATCTCATCAAAGGGTGCGATGCCGTGCTGTTCCTCCTGAGCGCAGACCCGCCGTTTACGCAATCGGAAGTTGAATTTCTCAAGGAGGTAAAGCGGTACGTTCCGAGAATCTTCTTTATCATCAACAAAATCGACCAGCTCACGGCCGAGGAATTGGCCACGCTCGATTCCTTTGTGAAAACCGTGCTGGCGTCCGACCTTTCCTTTGCCCCCGGCACCCCTCTTTTTCACGTGTCGGCGCGCAACGCTCCTGCTCCGGGCGCCGACCGGGCCGGCCGGCCCGACGCAAGCGGAATGGATGTTGTCAAGTCCGAGATCATCGATTTCATGGTGCGGGAAAAGTATTTCACCCTGTCGCAGGCGGTAACCGGAAAACTCAAAACCGCGCTTGAGGCGGCTGCGCAAAAAATCGCGGAGGACTGCCGCAATATTGAGGAACCTATGGCCGCCGCGCGCCGCCGGGGGGAAACGCTCAAGCAGCAATGCGAGCAGGTGCGAAAGAAAGCCGACAAAGAGCTTTCGCTCATCGACGCCGAGATAAAGGCGCTCACCGACTATGTTGACAAAACGCTTTATTCGAAGAAGGAAGAACTCCGCGCGAACACCGGGGCCGCAATTGCACGCCTTGTTGATGCCGCGCTTGCCAACCGGGCCAGCCCGGTTGCAACGGTGCGCAGCGCGTTTGGCCCCCTGTTCGACGAGATGTTCGGCCACGTGTTTCTCCAGGTAATCACCGCGCTCGCGCGGCCGCTTCGGAAAGCCGTGGACTTGCCCTATGCCGAATTTGCAAAGGCCTCCGAGGAAGGCCGCCGCGCTTTGGGGACAGATGCGATCCCTCACGACGAACCGGGCCGGACCGCCATGGACACCGAAATTCCGAACTTTACCTCTGCGAGACCGGAATACGCGGTCTCGGCGTTTGACACCATGAGGCAGCCCTCGGTTCCGCTTTTCTGCGGCAAGGAGACGAAGCGCCGGAAGTACGCGGAGGCCCTGCTCCCGGTGGCCGGCGGCATCATCGACGAACGGTTCGAGCAGCTTTCCCTCCATATCAAAAATTCTATCCGGAAGATCTGTGAGGCCTGCAGGAAAGATCTGCTTGAACGCTACGGCTCCCTTTATGACAAGATGAAGGCCGGTTTGGAAGAAACCGAGAAGCCGGAAGCCGCAATGAATAAGCAGGCAAGGGAAAAACTCAAGACGCTCATGGAGAAGCGACAGGCGTTTGAGGAACTTGCGAAGCTGTTGATCTAGACCCGAGCGGAAGCGGGCGGCCGGACCTTCACCAGTGAAAAAGGAGGTACCGCCATGATCCTTCGAAGCGTTATTCGGATCGTCCTTGCCGCGGTTGTGGTGACACTAAAGATGGAGAAATGTCCGATGCAGCCAATCTTTCAACCGAAGGACCCGTTATGAAACCCAGATTTTGCGCACTTTTCCTGATTTTGGGGATCTCTATCTTGTTTGCTTACGACGAAAAGTCTATGCCAGACCTGATAGTACCGGAACAAATCACCGCACCAAGCCTGGAAGTAAATGTGACCCACAGGTTCTATCGGCAACCCACGGCGATGTTTCCGGACAACTTCATTGCCGGTGCGAACGTCAAGGCAGGGCTCAGGTATGCCATTTGGCAAGGGCTTGAAGTGAGGGCCGAATACGTGTTCATTCCCAAGGAGTTTACCATGGACGCCGGCTATTCCATGTCGTTTCCACAGATCTTCTTGAGGGCGCAGGCCTACCTCCAGTACTACGGCGCCCAATCGGACGTATCGAAATACTGGGATTACAACGCGCTGTACCAGGTAAACCTCCAGAGCACCGCCATCTTGGGAAGGATATACCCTGTTGTAAACGTCGCGTTCGACGGTATGTCGAAGAAGTTCGGCATGGGCACCGGTCTCGACGTGATGGTATGGAACAACATTGACGTCGTAGGTGAATACTATCCGGCATTGGGGAAAAGGGACACTCAGTTGTACACCGGATCTTCACTTGTCAATTGCTTTTTGGCCGGGGTGGGATTTACAACCCTAGGGCACCACTTCATGATAAACGTTTCGAATTCCCGCGACATGGTGATGCGCAGGCTCATGCGCGGCACGGCCGACAATACGCTGTTTTACGGGTTCACCATTCAAAGGCTGTTTTCATTTTAGCCCCACGAAGCGAACAAACGCGCGGCCTTGGAGAAAGCTGCACATGACAACAGGTCCTCAGATGTCGCCGCAGGCCGGGGCCGATCGCAGGGACCTTCCCTTTCTTGACCCGCGGATCGCTGCAGTGAGCGTGGTGCTTCAGCTTGTGCTGGCTCTGTTCTTTGGCCATCTTATCGACACCCGCGTGAACATGGCGGCCGGGTACCTGGTGGCAACAGGACAAAACCCGTATGTACCGCAGGACCTGAGCACGGTGTTCGGCAGCGGGTTGTTCAGGGACTTTAGCACCATAGGGTACCCGCCGCCGTGGCCCCTTGCCCTGGGACTTATTTACAAAAGCGTATACGCGGTATTTCCCAACCTGCTCGCCTACAACCTGGCAATCAAGCTTCCCATTGTTGCGGCAAACATCTGCCTTGCATACCTGGTGGCGTTCCTCCTTGCCACCAGGGGCGCTTCCGCCCGGGCGGCAAAAGGCGCGTGGTTATTCATGCTTCTCAACCCGTTTGTTCTGTACGCTTCGGCGGCCTGGGGACAGATCGATTCAATTGTCGCCCTGGCCTCGCTGCTATCCCTCACGCTCTTGTATAAAGGCAGGCTCGTTGCTTCGGCCTCGCTGCTGGCCCTCGGCATTTGCCTGAAACCGGTTGCGCTGCCCCTGGCGATTGTCGCTTTTGTCTATGTTGCGGGCCGCGGGCGGAGGTCATTTGCGCAATACACGGGCGTTTTTGCCGCCGGCACGGTCCTCTTGTGTGTCGTCCCTTTTGCCATATTCCATTGGAACCCCTCTATCGTCCTTTGCAACTGGAACGTGCATTCTACCGTCGGCGGCTGCATGTCGTACATGACTTTCTGGGAATTGTTCACGGGATCAGTCGCGCTCGTTGGGCCGTGGAGGCTTGCGGGGTTCGCATGGGTCGCGGCGCTTGCGCTTTTTGCCGTTGGTTTGCATAGGGGCATTGCGGGACTGCCGGGCCTGATCTCGTCCGGAGCGGCGGCGATGCTCGTTTTTCTCCTTTCGCGTTCGTGGATGTCCGAACCGAACTTCCTGGTGGTCTTGCCGTTCCTGGTTATTCTGGCCTTTACAGGCGCCATCGGAAAACGGGTCTTGCACGCCATGTGGATTCTGGCCATGGTATTCAGCGTTTTCAATGCGTCGGCGGTGTTGCTCTTCTTTCCGAGCATGCCCAAGGTCATGGATGCCTTGCTCGTGACGGCTGCACAGTATCGCGCACCACTGCTTATCGCCCGGTCTGCGGTAGTGGTGCCGTGGCTCGTGTTGGGCTGGCGGGTAGTGGTGATTTGCGTGACGAAGAAGCCGGCAACAGCCCGTGCGCATGGGCCGGTACCGGAAGGAATGACGCCATGGACCTGACGATTTCAATGGGCCGGGGTCTTACCCTGCAATTTTCGGACAAGCCCAGCTCGAATTCCGGATATGCAACGGCGCAATTGCAGAAGGGGTGGCTTCTTGACGACAACGGTTTGGACCTGGCAGAGGAGGCGGTCGGGTTCGGTTTACCTGTTGTCAAGCTTGGGTTCGATACCGTGTTCCCGGGCAGTGTCGACCTCTGCGCGGAGCGGCACGGGCGGGCGTGGAATATTGTCGCCGGTTTTACCATGTGCCTCCGCGAGAAGATCGTGCGGAGCAACGGCGGAAGTTTCGGACGCTCGCCGTTGTACACGGCGAAAAACCTGCTGGCGGCCGTCATTCGCCGGGCCCCGGCCGCGCGCGGGACGCTTACTTTCTTGTCAAGTGCACTGCGCCGCACGTTTGGGTGGACAACCGCGTATGAGTACGCCGGCGATTGTGGAAGGATCACCATGACCTACGCCATCGACCCCGAATCGGGATCCATGGTCGCCGGCGCCAACGCCGCCGGCATGCCTCGCGGTGTTACCGAAATCGTCATCATGAACGAGCAGGGCGCCCGGCATTTCGACCGGTACGGCGATTCGCTGGGCACGGCCCTTGCCGGGGACAAAATCGGATGCTGGGACAAGGTCGCCGCCCCGCGCTCGTGGTTTACAAGCGCCCACCACGACGTTTGCTTCTCGGCGTGCGCCGCACAGGGATCGACGCTGTTTCGGGGAAGGGAGCTGGTGGGTTCACGCCTGGCGTGGGCGGGCTTTGGATATTCCTTTACGCCCGCGGCCGGGGACATCCGCTACTCCATGACCATCGGAAGGCGGCCATGACGTCGGTGCTCCTTATTTACCCGTATTTTTTGCCCGCCGGCGACAGGTCGGTATTCAGGTTCCCACCGCTGGGCATCGGGTATGTGGCGGCGGCCCTCATGCGCGCCGGCCACAACGTGCGCATTCTCGATTGCACGTTCCTGTCGCGGAAAGCTGCCATGGAAAGGGCATTGTCACACAACGCCGATGTGGTGGGCGTCTACTGCATGGTGACGATGCGGGAAGACTGCCTGGCTTTCGCCTCCGCATTGCGTACCAGGTGCCGCGTCCTTGTTGCGGGCGGTCCGCTTCCGACGTGCGATCCCGCGCTCTTTCTTCCCCAATTCGACGTGGTTGTCCGCGGCGAAGGCGAACAGACATTGGTGGACCTCATCGACGGCCTTACCAACAAGGCCGGCCTTTCCACGGTGCGCGGCATCGCCTATACCGACAGGAAAACGAATCGCGTCGTTTGTACCGAACCCAGGGCCCCTGCCGGCGAGCTCGACAGCATTCCTTTTCCCGCCCGCGACCTGTTTCCCAACAGCGAATATATCCGGTACGGAAAAAAGAAAAGCGGTCTTTCGGTGACCACCGTGATGAGCACCCGGGGATGTCCTTATAAATGCGAGTTCTGCTCCAACGTCGTGTTCGGCGGGAGCTACCGGGAACGCTCCGCGGAGAACGTGGTGGACGAGATAGAACGGGTTCTTGACATAGGCTACGACCGTATCTCATTCTCGGACGATGTGTTTACCATGAACAAGAGCAGGGTGCTTGCGATATGCGGGGAGATACGGCGAAGAAGACTTTCGTTCGGCTGGGAATGCCTGGGCCGCGCCGATGCCGTGGACTACGAAACCGCCGCCGCGATGAAACAGGCGGGGTGCACGAGGATCTACTTCGGGATCGAGTCGGGCAGCGACCGGATATTGTCGCTCATGAACAAGAACCTTACGGTGGCGCGCGCGCGAAGCGCGGTGTCGGCCGCGCACGCCGCGGGCCTCGAAGTGGGAGCGTTCTTTATTCTTTTTTATCCCGGCGACACCACCTCCTCGGCGTTGGAGACGCTCCGGTTCGCCCTATCGCTCCCGCTAGATTACCTCGGGATCACGCCTCCCTATCCGCTCCCCGGGACGGCATTGTACAAACGAGTGAGCGATCGCATCAATCGCGACTGGCGGCCCGGTGAAAACGTGTTTATGGGACATACGCTCGTGTTGAAAGGCGACTTTTCGGCCATCAAGATCTGGTTTGGAATCATTGCGGGGAGGGTCCGGTTTGAGATGAAACAAAGGCTGGGCTTTTTAGCGCCGGTCCTGTTACCGGCGTTTGCCTATTGCACGGACGGAATCTTGAGGGTGCTCAGGTAACAACAACGAAACCGCGATCCGGCCGCGGTCTATGCAGGCTGCACCTCGCGCCTTGCAAAGCGCTTTCGTCTTGCCGCCACGGCGGCCATGGTCTGAGAAATCCTGCTTTCGAGCCACTGTGGGTCGAACTCCGATTTGTATACAAACGTCACCTCATTCTCCACTGCCCAGTCTTTGCCATTGTCCAGACCGCTCACCCGGTCGAACAATCTGGAACCCGGTAGTGGAAAAGGGACGTTGAAGGAAACGTCGTCGAGCGGCAATTCGAGTGCATACCGGAACGTCTGTTCGATTGACGCGACATCCTCGCCGGGATATCCAACGATAAAGAAGGCGGCGACCGCGATGCCCGCGTCATGAAAGACACGGACCGCGTTGGCTCCGTCACTCACCGTTGCCTGTTTTTTCATGATGCGAAGCACGGCATCCGTTCCCGTTTCCAGTCCCAGATACACTTTAGAACAGCCTGCCGCCTTCATGAGCAGGGCCATGTTTTTGTCGATGCCCGTAACGCGGGACTGGCAGCTCCACCTGATAGGGAGGCCCATCATGCGAAGGCAGAATTCTTTAAGAAAGCCGGTATCCAGGGTAAAGTTGTCATCCGCTATCCAGAGACTGTCGTAATCGAGGAAGCGGACTTGCCGTATTTCCTCGAATACCGAGTCGAGGTCCCGTTTGCGAAACACGTTTCCAAACACGGGTTTCGAGCAAAAGTCACAGCTGAATGGGCACCCTAGAGTCGTGATGAGCGAGGTGGTTTTCACACCATGCCTCTCGAACCAGGTACGCTGGTATGCGCTGTGGTCGAAATCGGTCCTGTCGGGCAAAGGAAACGACCGGATCTGGGACTCGGAATGGTGAACCACAGGATTGTTTACATGAATGCCGTTACGGTTTATGTACAGGCCGTCGTACAGGGTGAGCGGCAGCCTGGCAAAGAGCGCCGGTGAAGGAAGGATCGTGAAAAGTTCTTGACAAAAAGTAGGAAAACTCGTATCAGCCTCGCCGCGAAACACCATGTCGAAATGCCTAGCATACCGCTCCGGATACAGGGTCGGAAGTGGACCTCCGGCAACCAGCAGGCAGCCTTTGATCCGATCTCGCACTGCTTGTGCGATGCGAAACGCCGCTTTGCTTGTCGTGACCATCGAGTGAATTCCCACGACCTCTGGAGCATAGGCGGCAAGAGCGCGGATTGTCTTCTCGAATGACGAAAAGGTGCAGTCGAATACTCTCCCCCCTATTCCCCTTGCGTGAAGTTGGCTGGAAAGAGCGGCGGCCCCGAGCGGGGGAAAAAGCAGTTCGGTTGGAGATTTTGTGCGAAAATAGGGATATACGAGCGCAACTCGCGACATGCCGATCTCTTTTCCCAAAGGTTGATCTGCCGGTACAGGAGTGCGCCTCCTCCGGCAACTCGCATTAATGGAAGGTAATTCCGCAAGGGGTGTGCCACAAACCGCAGGTTGTACCCGGCGAAGGCCGCAATGAACCCGAACGCATGTCGACATACGTGCTTTTACGGAATTGCGAAAGGAATTGCCGAATGTGAGAAAGGCGCGGCGATCCAATCAGCCTTTGACAGGCTATTGCTTTGCTCAACGGACTTGCCCCATTGCAGGTACGTGGTTTGCGCTTCCTATACCCTCTGCGCGGCCGCAAAGTGCGGCTGGAAAACCAGGAACAAGCCCATGATTCTCCTTTCAGCCGGACGCCGCCTCACATCTAGAATATGGTTCTTGGCAATCGTACTCGGGTGTTCGCTGGAGTGCATACCATGTCATGGCGCGGAACGGCTTATGATTTCCGCCAATCTCAACCAAAAAACGCCACCCATAAGGACGCTTTCCGGTTCCTGGGAAAAACACCCCTTGGGCATAGACCTTAAGGCCGACTCTCGTATTGAAATATTGCTTCCGGTGCGCGACCAAGTGAAAAACGGCACGATAAGCATGGACTTTGTACCACCGGACTACAATAAGCCCCGCGTTCCCCTGGAGGCTCGGCGCGATGACTGTCTTTGCGCGCTCAAGGTGTATGCAGGCCGGTGCTTTGCGCAGGTTTCGGACAACGGACTCTCGCTTCGGCGATTGGATTCGACATTCACCGACGTCGACACCGTACTCGGGTATATTAAGTATTCGCTCGATCAACTCGTGGGCGTGGTGACGCTTTCGCTTTCCGTATCGGACATGAATACAACCGCAAGTCTCAACAATTTCCTGCAGGTAACAACGCCGGAACAAGGGTGTTCTTTCTCGTCAATCCAGGTGGCCACCTACGGGTCCGGGTTCGTTCTCACAAACATTACCGTGACTTCGCGCGAGCGGGACCCCCTTGTTGTCAACAAGAAGTACAATCGCGTCGACCTCGCCGCGGTGTACCATCCGTCCCATTTCAACGCGGGCAGGGGCCAGCACAATCACAGCTTTATCACGTGGAAAGGCGGTCTCGCGGCGCCCAACGCCCTGTTCACGACGTTTGCGCCGGACAGCGAGATCTACGATGCACTCGTGTCGATAGGCGCGGCGCCGGGCGACAACCTCACGTATTATCCCTGGTCCGAAATATCCGATCCGTCAATATCCGGCCCCGACCAAAAAGCCAAAGGGCCGCCGGTTATCATCGAAGTCCTGTACAACGGCGCGGCGTATCCGGAGTCGGCGTTCGTGCACGACGAAAACAACAGGCCTATCGAGTTCCGTTTTTCAGGCAACAGGAAATTCATTCCCCTTATGCGCACCGGATGCGTGGTGTGTCTGGAGAGCTGTCCGGGAGGGAAAATCGGCAACGCAACGTACAGCATGCGCGACCTGGCGAAAAACGTCGCGCGGTTTCTGCAACTTCCGGTCCCCTCCATCGAGGATGAAGGAGAAGTGACGGTGAGAATTTCGGTGGGACATCTATGATCGAGTAAATGTCAAGCTGCCTTTTTTAGTTCTCCATCGACGAATAGTGCTCCCGCCAAAACCATGGGAATGATGTTGCTGCCAGCAAGTTTGTGCTATCTCAATGATGCCTGTTCCAATAGTTTAAACACCATCATGTGTGTCGTCTTTTCCGTACCCTGCCCTCGTGTCTTATTCGTCCGTAAACGAACCGCTGTAAAAGGTGGTTCTATAGTATTTGTGGATCGAACATGCTTCCCATGGTGCGATGGAAAATCATAGAATGTCAAGAGATGCTCACGGTCTTTTTCAAGGCATTCGGTTGCCTTGGGATATTTTCCCTCAAAAGTACGAATGAACGTGCCAAAGGCTTTGTCAGCACTTTTGCGACTCTCTGATAAGTAAATGTTATGCAGCATGCTTTTTGCTTTTCCTTGAAGTTGTTTTGGCAACTTATCCAGGCTCTCATGGTGTCCCACAGCACGCCGGGCGCAAATACCCACTTCACATTGTCAGCCTTTTCCTGCGTAAAAACCCTGTGCGCATGGTGCCATGCGGACAGAAATTCTGCAGGCTTTTCGCCCCAGGGAAACCAGTTGCCATTCATTTCGTACCCGAAACGCACGTACACCGGAACTGCGGCCTGTTTCGCCTGTCGGGCAAAAACCGCCAGCGTGCTATCCCAGGCACCCTGCGCTATCTCTCTCAGCAAGGTATCATTCCTGAGGGAATCATAATGGAGCGACATGAGATTCAGGCTTATGACGGTGCCTATGGCGCGGCCGGCATTGGAGGAAACAACGGTCAAGGGAAAAGGATCGTCGATCTGCTGGAACCAGAGGATGTACGCCGGTTTGGTGCCGAACAGTGAGGTAAGGGTATCCAGAGTCGAGGAATAATCCGAATAGAGCTTGTCGGAAAAGAACCCGAACCGCTGGCTATTGGAACGGATAGTGACAGAAGAAGTGCCTTCGCAGATAACAAGTGGCTCAGGAGGCGGTGTTGGTTGAGTACCACAGAGGCACAGAACCACCAGACAGCATGCAGCCATCCGCAGGCATAGGACGCTGTGCATTCCCTTGAAAATGACGGACTCCCTTTACCGTTGCAAAAGCACCGGCACCACGGATGCGCCTGCGGAGCCCGTGACCGCGGCGTAATACACGCCCGCTCCGAGCTTCGTTCCTTTGGAATCGGCGCAGTCCCAGACCGCAGCTCCGGTGTTTACGGCTATTGTGCGGAGCAGGACCCCGGAGCAGCAATAAATTTTGATTTCCCGCGACAACCCAGGCGGCGCGAAAAAATTGACAGTAGGGCCATAGCCCACATGTTTCACCACCGAAAAAGAGGGAGCATCACCGGCTGTTTTGTCAAAGCCCACGGCCAGCCCCGCATTCACAACATAGACGTGCGCGGGATCGGTTTTTACGAACTTGTCGGAGAACGACGAGCCCGCCGCCGTAATCGTCCTGTTCTCGTCGAACACGGTCACGGTCCCCCGCAATCCGGGCACCGTGATTGTAGCCTGCTGGGTGTCGCGGGCCCCCGTAAGGTTGATGACGCTGGCCGCGATTACATACAGGCTGCCGCCGAATTCCTTTGCGCAGAACTCAATCTTTCCCTTTGTATCGCTTCCCTGCACCGTTACGGCGATCTTGGAATCGGGCGAGCACAGCGGCCCGGTGAGCGCCGTAATGCGGCCGTTCACCTGTTTGAGCATTGCAATTTGCGAGTCGGAAATGCAGCACTGGGAATAGCCCGGACATTTCCACGAATGCGTGAAATAGCCGATGGCGTTGGCGCCGTTGACAATGGCGAGCCAGACCTCGTCGGTGATTTCGTAGGGGTACGGCCCGTCGTCGGTGCCGCGCGAGGGTATCGAACACCACTGGCCCGCTGTATTGACACATTCGATCCACTGATAGGTTGATTTCCGGTTGCTTGTGTATTTTGTCACAAGCTCATTCTGGCTGTCTCCCACCTTGTACACCCAATCGGGCCTGCACCAGCCGTATACGGGATAATAGTCGAATCCGATGAGGTCGGTGTATTTTGGATAGGAATAATACATTGAGTCGCTGCCGTTCATCCAGGCCGGCAGCCCGTCTCCGCTGTAGAAGCCGGTGGTTATGGTGAGAAAGGCCGGGTGCGTCTGGTCGACCGCCTTGATGCTGTCGTAGTGGAGGCGGATCGCCGATGGGGTCACCTTGTTGGAGCTGAGGTCCGGCTCGTCGCCGAACACCCACCCGAGCATGGCCGGGTGGCTTTTGACAGACGCAACTTCCCCCGCGTTCCACGACGGCACGGCATAGGCTCCCTGCGCCTGGGCGGCATTGCAATAGGCCAGCGACGTCGAGTTGTCGCCTTGCCCGACAAAGGTGTTGATCCCATAACCTTTTTCGGTTGCGATTCGCGAGCCGTTTTGCAGCCAGGTCATGATGGGAAAGAACTGTTTGCCGTCGACAAGCACCTCATTATTGGGCCCGAAGGTGACGCTGGCGCCGAAACCGGCGACCGGCACAATGAGCAGCAAACCCGACAACAGCAGGAGGGAATGTCTGAACCCGAAACGCATGACCGCCTCCTTGAAGATAAACTGTACTATGGAGCAGACGAAACACCGTGGCGAAATACACCGAAGTCAGGTGGTAATCAATCCCTTTGGGTGTTGATCCTGTGACGGTTATACGTGCGAAGATCAACGCGTATTTAACTTTTTTCCGTGCGAAAGAAAAACTCGGGAGAAAAAATCTGGAGATTAGTTAGATCAACGATCAGAAAGCCGACCACGCCAATAATATGGAACTGCTTTTGTCTTTCCGGACCTGTATGCACTCAGCCTCTTTTCGGCTTCCGCCTTCCATAACGCATCAATCTTTGGGTCTGGCCGATCAAGACTGACGAGCAATGTATCGACCAAAGAAGCCCGCTCCTTGGGAGACAGGCACTGGGCTTCAATCGCCAGCTGTTTTGTCCTTGACGTCATAGATTACCTCCAGTAGCAAACCAATGATTCCGAATTTGAATTGTATCATTCTGGGCGAGCAAATGCCTGTCACTCATTTCGCTCCCGTCAACATAATCTCCGCCTTCTCGTGCCACACCACACTCACGTCCCCCACCATTGCCAGCGGCGCGGTGAAGTTCATTTCGGCATTGAGGATGCAGCCGGCGCGCACGTCGATCACCGCCGTGCCGTTGCCCGTGCCGAACACCGGGATGTCGGTGAGGGCCGAGCTGTCCGGTTTGCCGCTTCCGGCATAACGGAATTTCCAGCTTATCAAGGCCGAGTCGCCCGTGAGCACATTGAGGGTGTAGTTGCGGTAGACTTCGCAGGTGACCTTGCCCCGCGCCGTTTGCATGGGGACCAGGTCGGTGCGCTCCCAGGTGAAGCCCTGCTTCACCGGCTTTGCCGGAAGCGCGGGCAGGAGCTTAGCAAGCTGCCGGTATAAATCCCATTCAAGGTAATTGCTCGCCGGCATTTCCACGGACGTATCTATGGTCGGGAATCCGTTCGCCAGCGAGAGCGAGTAATCGGCCTTAATCAGCTTGTCGCGGATTTCCTTCTGCAGGTCTTCCTTGTACACGTCCGATTTGACCGCCACGCTGTCGACCTTGATGCCGAGCTTGGCTGCGCCCTTTTTCGAGGCGGTGAAAGAGCACCGGATCTCCGTTGACTTTGCGGTGTTCGAGGATTTCTGGCGGAAATTTCCCTGCGAGGTGTAGGTCGCCGAATAGTTCCACTGTTTTTTGGCGCTGTAATCGGCTTTGAGCACCACGCCGTCGGCAACGGGTTTGTCCTTGGAAAAACCCGAGAGGGCCGCTGCGCCAACGACGCACGCGGCGACTATTGCATTGCATTGTCTGTTCATAGGAACTCGCTTTCCTGAAAATTGTGGACAGGGCGCCGACGCGGCGGCGTCCCGGATTAAAAATGGATTGCGGAACGCCGGCGCGACAGTACTATTTTGATGCTGGACTTGTGAGAAGATCGTTGCTCATCGAAAGGAAGATACATGGACATCGTCCTTACCCCCGTTGAAGTCCGCGTGCTCGGATCGCTTGTCGAAAAGGAACTCACCACGCCCGAATACTACCCGCTCACCCTCAACTCGCTCGTGGCCGCGTGCAACCAGAAATCCAACCGCGATCCGGTGATGTCTCTGTCCGACGATGACGTCGCCATGGCGCTTGAATCTTTGCGCGGTAAGAACCTGGCATGGCAGCTCTCCACCGCCGGGGGAAGGGTGCCCAAATTCGAGCACAATCTCCCTGCGCGGCTTTCAATTGCGGCGCAGGACAAAGCCGACGCGGCTTTGTCCGACGAAAACAGCCAGCCCCCGGACGGCAACGCTGCGGGCAGCCGGTCGGTTGCCTCGAAGCTCATGCGCAAAGAGTTGTCGGTGCTCACCTCGCTCATGCTGCGCGGACCGCTCACCGCCGGCGAGCTTCGCGGCGTTACCGCGCGGATGTTCCCGTTTTCGAGCATTGACGAAGTGGAAGAATGCATGGCGAAGCTGGCGAGCCCGCAGTTCGGGCCGCTTGTGGAGAAGCTTCCCCGTCAGCCGGGCATGAAGGAACAGCGGTTCATGCATTGTTTCTTTGGCGACGCGCCGGCGCAGGCGGTAAATTCTCCCGCCACAGCCGCCACCGCGCCTTTGGCGGTTGCCGGATCGGTAAACGAGCGATTCGCCATACTTGAACAAAAGGTGAACATGCTGGCCGACGAAATTGCGGCGCTCAAGCAGGCGTTCGGGGAAGTGAGGAAACTCGTGGAGTAGGCTTCCCGCCGCCCGGTTGCGCCGAACGCCTTCATGAATGCCGCTCCTTGTGCACGGTGGTTTTGCGCGAGCAGATGAGGGCCATCTTTGCTTCTCTCCCGAGTTTCTTCACTTCGTATTCGCTCCTGAGAGCGTCGCTCCTGGATCGGCACTCCTCGCAGTATTCCAGCGAAAGCGGGCCGCGGCCGCGTGTATACCGCGCACCTGTGCCTGCGCGATGGCGGGCCAGGCGGGCCGCAACATCGGGGGTGGCGCCGGTGTAGAGAGTCCCGTCGCCGCATTCCAGGATGTAAACAAACCATCTGGCATGACGCTTGCGAGTCTTCTTTGTGTGACTCTCAGTGGCAGTTTTCGAACGTCGTGATGGTTTTCGTGGCATGGTTACAAAATAGCTTTCCGCAGCCACTCGTTTGTGGCGCTGAACCAGGAATTTCACTTGGGCCGCCGCCATGCAGCGGCGGGGCGCCCAGATTCATATACAGTATGTACAAGCATTATTAGTCCGGCAATTAAATATGAGTAAGACAAAATGTCCGTTCGTGGTGAGCCTGTCGAACCATGAACGCTCATCGTTGGCGAGTACGCCGCTGCTCCCGGCATTCGTATGCGGTTGTAGTCGCGGTCGACAAGCTCAGGATGAGCGGATTTGTGCATATTTAGTTGCCGAAGTAATAATAACAAATTTTGGCAATTTCCCAAATCGCGTGCTATAATATGTGGCAGGACTGCGGTGAGGAGTTTGCGCATGAAGTTCTGTTTCCGCAGCACAACCATTTTGCTGCTTGCATGTAGCGTCGTGACGATCCCGTTGCATGCCCGGGAATTGGGCCGCTGCCTCGGAACATTCGAAATAGGAAAGAATCCCCTGCTGCCAACCCCGGAGAACCTCCGGCAGGCCTCGGCGGACATTCAAAAATCCGGCTGCAAAAAGACCATCCGGGTTCTCGCCCTTGTCGATCCTACATTCTCGCCCTCGGCGCTCGCCCCTGCCGGCTGGCGGCTTATCGCGAAAGTCAATGATGTCGTAACCCTCGAAGGATGCGAGCATACCGCGCCCTATCTTACCGCGATTCCCGGGATTCTTTCGGTGGAACACAGGACGCACCTGTTTCCAAGCCTGGATTCGGCGCGCAAGTTTACGCATATCAACGAAGTGCAGGGCTATGCGCCCAGCGGTCTTTCCAAGCATTTTACGGGCAAGGGCGTCCTGTTCGGCATCCTGGACACGGAGTTCGACACGCATCATCCCGAGTTTCTGGATTCGTTGGGCCACACGCGGTTTGTGAGCCTCTGGGACCAGACCGACACGTCGAATATCCGCAGGAACCGGTTCGGGTACGGGCTGATCCGCATGCAGCAGGAGATTGACAAAGACACTGTCTTCGGCCTCGGCGACGATTCGCACGGGACAATGATGGCGGGCATGGCCGTGGGATCAGACAAGAAATACGGGTATTGGGGCGCAGCTCCCGAGGCGACGGTGATCGGCGTAAAATACGGCAGCGCCAGCGGCACCACCGCAGACATCGTAAACGGGCTCACCTGGATTTTCTCCATTGCGGATTCGCTCAAGATGCCCTGCGTGGTGAACATGAGCATCGGCTTGCAGGAAGGTCCCCATGACGGCACATCGCTGGTGGACCGCGCAATCGACTCGCTTTCCGGACTCAGCCCCAAAACGGGCCTCAGCCGCATTGTGGTTGGTGCAGCGGGTAACGACGGCGCAACAAGAGTGCATATCGGCTTCAAGCTTGCGGCAGGGGAGACAAAGGGAACCTTGGTGTGGTCGGAGGATGAATGGGACGCCGCGGCACCGAACGGCGGCAAATGGCTCGCCTATTCGCTTGTTGACATGTGGGGACAGCCGAACATCCCGTTTTCCGATACGCTTTACATTCTAGCAGACAGTTTCAACACCTTCAAGAAAGCCCTCACGCCGCTTACCACGAATATCAGGACCGCAACGAGTCAGTCGCAGGACAGGTTGCTGTGGCCCGATGCAACAAAGGGTCCGGACACGCTTATCATCGAAACCTATGTGGAAAAGGCCAATGCAGCAAACCAGAAGCCGCACATGGAAATCTATATGTTTTCCAGCAACTGGTCCCTTATCCTGGGCGTGCGTGTCACGGCGAGCGCCGCGTGCACCATACATGCGTGGAATGCCTACAAACGCGACATGAGCGGCGATGGCGCTACTTCAGGCTTCTCTCCCGGCGACACAACAATGACGATCAATGAAGTAGGTGGCACCGCCCACCGGATTATCACCGTGAGAAGTTACAGCACCAAGTCGTACCTCACGCTGTACGACGGCTCTCCCTTTGGACATCCGGATTCGTCGCTATACCAGTGGGCCTCGTGGTCGAGCATCGGGCCGACGGTTGACGGAAGAATAAAGCCCGACATCTGCGCGCCGGGACAGGTGGTGGTGGGCGCCATGGCCAGGAACGTCACCGACACCACACACCTCGTGGTGTGGCCCAACAAGGCGAGCACGGAGGGACGGTATGAGTGGCGCAACGGCACGTCGATTTCCGCACCCATCGTTGCCGGCATCGTGGCGCTCATGCTCCAGGTCGACTCAACCTTGACGCCCGAGACCGTCGTGTCGATCCTGCAGAAAAATGCCATAAACGACGCGTTTACCGGAAAGATTTCCTCACCCTACGACGTTCGTTGGGGAGCGGGCAAGGTGGACGCGCTTGCGGCAATTGAGGCCCTTGGCATTCCCGTGTCAACACCCAGGGCGGCGAACCTCCGCGCACCCGACGGGGGCACGGTGCATGCAGTGATTCGAGGCCCAAACCAACTGGAAGTGTGCGGCGCCGGCGCCGGCGAGAAGACCGTAGTGGAAATTTTCGACACCCGCGGATGCATGGTTGCAAAGATTCCCGCAGCAGGGAACCGGCCCGTTGTTCTCCCCGGCGCGATTTCGAAGGGCTGTTTTGTCCTGCGCGTGAGGTACAAGGGCGGGGTGAGCGCAGCGCAGACTTTTCCCCGCCTGTAGGCGGCTTCACGAACTGCTTTTGTTGACTTGCGCGAACCTTGGAAACGGGCGGGCGTTTCCCGGCGGCGCGCTCACCGCACCGGCTTTACCACCATGATGGCCGCTGCCCCTGCTACCGGGGCCGAGCCAGAGCCGTCGAACCGGCCGCAATACCTTCCATCGGTGGTGTATACCTCAACCTGACCCAAGGCCAAAAAAGAGTTCGCGGCCCGCTTGGCGATTTTTGTCCGCAGCACCGGCCGCAGGCCGCCCGCGGTTTCCGCGGCCGCGGCTGCTCCCCGCACTACCGCGAGCGCGTGGCTCGAAAAGTTTGCAAGCCCCGGCGTCACCAAATCAGGCGAGAGCGGGATATTTGCATCGGTCAATTGCTGGCCGTACAGATCGGTCACGCGGAACGTAAACGGGCCCGCTCCCAGCCCCGAGGCGTCCACAAAGTAGTTGTAGTCGAGCCGCGGCACCGCCATCCACGCCCCGCCTTGCAGCGCTTCGAGCTTGACAATAGGGGTCCGGTGGTTAAGCACCTGGATGCCGATCCACCACGGATTGCTCCCTGTTTTTATGCGGTACGCAATGGGTCCGGTTACGCTGGTTTCCACGTATCGCCACGTGACGGCCACGCGGCCCTGAATGGTATCGGCGATCTTTGCAAATGCCTGTTTGCTCAGGTCAACGTTGCCCCGTGGACATTCCGGGCACAGGTCAACGATGCGAACCGTCACTTCGCCAACGGGTCCCGTAATCCGGATCGACGCGCCGCACACGCTTGCGGTGTCGTATTCCGCGCTGTTCATTGCGCAGACCATGAGGTCGCCCGGCGACGGGCCGAACATGCAACTGCCGTCGCCTGTGGCATTATAGTAGGTAGCCTGACCGGTGTGAACGACGGTTCCGGTGTCCGGCTGGGCAAGCGCGGCCGTGAATGCCACGGCAAGCAACGCGGACGTGAGCGGGACTTTCATGCACCCCTCCCCTGCGATTAGCGGTCCAGGTTGAGCGCGACGGTGGATCCGATCCTTGCCAGATACTCACCCGTTGCAACGGGAATCTTTGCCGTGCCGCTGCAGGCCGCGTCAAACGTGAGAACAACAGTCCCAAGATCGACGTTCGAATTGTTGTTGGAACCCTGAATCCTTATGTCGCGGACCATGGCGTAGCCTGCGCTCGGGTTCCTTCGGCACGTGTATGGCGTTATGGCCACGGCGACCATAACGGCCTGGATTACCTCCACCGTGGACGACGCAACACCAAGGTACTGGCTGGCGCCGAACAACGTGTAGGTTTCGTTCCCGACCGGCGCTCCCCTGGGCCGGTTTACAAGCGTGATCCAGGCCTTCTGGTTCACGGCAACCGAACTATCGGTGGGAAGGGTAAGGGGAATGCCGGACAACTTGACGGACACGAGCGAGTCGGTAATTTTGGTGTTGACAACCAGGCTCGAATCGGCGTTCACATCTTCGCTGGCAAACACCACCATGGTGCCGGAGGTATCCCGGGTTATGGGAACAAAGGCGATATTCCGAAGCGTGAACGAGCTGTCTTTAATATTGGTCTGGGTAAAGAATACGGAGGCGATCGCCGTGTTTGAGTCGCTCCAGAGTCCCACCACCGCCATGGAGCCGACGACCGTGTCGCCGCCCACGGGAAGGGGATGCGTGCGGTTCACGGGAATCGTGACGATCGCGTTGCACGGAAACGAATCGGATGTCCGCGACACCGTAACTCCCGTGACGGTTGCCTTGTTCATCACGTCCATGGCGATCGTCGCAGCATAGCCCAGGGGAAGGCTCGCCTTGACCGCCCTGGTAAAAGCGTCAACCTGCGGGGCCTTGTTGAACTGCTCGACTACATTGTTGATCTGGTTGACGCATGCGCAAACCAGCAGCGCAGCGCTTGCGAGGACGGAGAGCGGCAGAAGGAACCTCATGATACTCCTTTCGCGTGGCAGGCTTGTGCCGAGCGGGGCGGCGGCGAAACACCGACCGTTCCGAGTCAGCATTTTGACAAAAGCTTCACGCCATTCCACAGCAACAGCAGCGCGAACACAAAAAGAATCGCGCCGAGAACCTGCATGATCAGCGCGTATGCCCGGTCGTTGAGCAGTTTTCTGGACCGCCCGACCATGATCGCGACGGCCACCTTGGCCGCGGCAAGGCTCGACAGGAAACAGACCGGGAAAAGCGCACCGGCCGCATGCGAAACGGGCCAGGTCCGAAGCACCAGCGGCATCCCCACCGATATCCAGAAAATATAAGGATGGGGGCTCAGAAAGTTGAGAACAATTCCTTCGCGTAGCGATCCTGCGGCCTCGTATGGGCCGTCGCGCCGGAGCGTCGAGGTGCCCATGCTCCGGACTCCCAGCCAGAAAACGAACAGCGCTCCGGCCACGGTGACAATGCCGAGAAATGGCCCGAACCGCGCGAACCGGGACAGCGCAAAGAGGGAAGCGGCAAAGATCGGCATGTCGGTGAAGAACGGCGCAAAAGCGACCTTGATTCCTGCGCTGGTGCCGTGCCCAAGCGATTGCGAAATCGTTAGCGCGAGAAGCGGTCCGGGAGAAAGCCCTGCGGTCAGGCCGAACACGATCGCGGCACCGATAGTCTCGACGACGACATGCGCATGAACAAGCTGCATACGTTTTCCGTCTCTCCTGAGCGGCCGGACTAGTTCAGGAACATTACCCCGATCTGCACCAAGCCGTTCCTCGAGAACCGGGAGTCGCCCAGAGTGAATGATGGACCGTTGGGCTGAACCGGCATGTCGTCAAGGGTATACAGCGCATACAAGGAAACGCCGCGCGCGCCTCGAATGAAGAACGCCTCGAGTCCTGCAGACTCACGCCAATACCAGTTGGTGTGGCTGGAAACATGGTATCCGCCGGCCTGGCTGAAATTGCCCACGATGGTCTCCCCCCGCAACGCGAATATCCAGCTGAGGCGCCTGTGAAACGCATAGCGGCACACGGCGGACGCATCCCAGATAAACGGATTGTTGCCGTCCAGCTTTCCGGGGTCGGCCAGGCCGGCCAGATCCTTGACACAATAGGCGCCCGCCGCCTGCCAGGCCACCCGGTTCTTTTGTGTAAAGTCCTTATCGGCGGTGAGCATATGCCAGTACGTATTGACGCGTGCGTTCGGGGATGACAGGTTGAGATGCACCTTGTTCCAGTAGACAACGGGAAAATCGCTTCTGTCTATTTCGTGGAAGCACCGGTGGGCCAACCCGCCCGTTATCCATACATCGTGCAGCCGTACCTCGATCGCAGGATCGTAGCCGAACGCCACGTTGAGCACGGTAAACACGTTGTTTCCCGGCACTTCGCCCAACCCGAACTGGAAGTCCACGTCCCACACCGAGGCGATGAGGTTCTTGTACGACAAAAGGCAGAATTCGAGGTCCGGATGAGGCTCGGCAAGATACTGACGCCGGAAAAAAGCGTCGTGCTGGAGAGCAAACGCCGACAAATCGAACCGCAGATAGTAGTCGGGCAGCAGGTCGAAAGGCCGGATGAGCGGCTCAAACAGTGAATCGATGAGGAATGCGGACGATGAGGATGCAACCAGCACGAGTATGAGGACGGCACGGCGCAGCGGCGTCATTGGAATCCTTTCGCGGCGGGGCCGCGGCTCATGCCGGCTTTACCCCGTGAAGAAACGTCCCACAGGCAAGGCTGTACCGCGTGTACCGTTCCAATTGCGCGGCAACCGGATGTTCCCTGGACTTGAAATCGGAGAAATTGACAAGCACGTCCCGTACGGTCATGGACAGAAATTGCTGCTGCACGTTTTCGGGCAGCCCCTGCGCATACATATTGAGAATCCAGGTGAGGGCGGTCAGGGGATCAAGATAATAGGGGACGTCCAGTTTCCGGACAGTAAAGCCCGGGAACAGGTTCACAAGCCCTTCGCAGGTCATGTTGTAGTAGTGGTGCGGAAACCCGTGCATAGGCTGGAGAAGCGGTGCGCTGCAGAAGATGTCGCCGCCGGGCTTCAGGATGCGCGCCATTTCCTGCGCGCAACGGAAGGGGTCCTTTACATGCTCCAATACCACGGAACTGATGACCCCGTCAAATGAATTGTCGAGGAACGGCAGTCGCTCGCCCACGCCGAGTACGTCGGTTGAGGGGTAGTCAACGATTTCGAGATTC
>Ga0182027_10004888_pt1 | contig 20572 bp, 18 predicted proteins | sample 712E1DmetaG_FD_121300 | JGI IMG/M metagenome (GOLD analysis project Ga0182027, IMG submission 121300) | Permafrost microbial communities from Stordalen Mire, Sweden - 712E1D metaG (Illumina Assembly) | ecosystem: Environmental > Terrestrial > Soil > Wetlands > Permafrost | place: Sweden...
GTTGATGCCAGAACCGCAGTATCACGAGGTTCAAGGGTTATGAAGGGAATACCAGTGCTCACCTTTACGTTTGCACCTCTGCTCGTATCCGCTCCGGCCGAATTTTTAACTACACAAAAGTAAACGCCACTGTCTGATGGCTGGGCGGCGGGCAATGCGAATGTACTTGCTGTTTGGTTTGCAACCGCATTGGCGGCAACGACGGCAGTTTTATACCATGCATACGAAAGCACTCCGTTGCCGCTTGCAGAAACACTCAACGAAAGCGGTGAACCTTGCAAACCGATCGTGTCCTTGGGTTCTGTCGTAATTTGCGGAATTGCAACGGTATTCGGAGCATAGGTAACAACCAATTGAATATCGGAAATGGTCCAATAATATCCCCAATATTTAAAATCTCCCGCCATGATGAACCCTTTATTGGAAGTATCGGCATCCACCCATTTTTGAATCAATTTTGTTAAAGTATCGGAGGAAATATCAAACCAGGAATTTGTTGCCGGAGAAGTTGAAAATACTTTTGATCCGATAATACTGTTCCAAGGAACATCTTCGGTTTGGGCAACGTAATTTACATAATATGAACTATAATCCCCTGCTGCATTATACGGTTTATGGTTTTGTTCAACCAACTTGATTGTTTGGGGGTATACAAGAAATGGGCTTGGGTTGAAACCCGAAATTTTAAATTGAAAGGTAGCATTTTTAACAGAAACCGATTTGAGCGAACTTAGATTTGAATATGCTAAAACTTCTTCAGAATACCCTCCGGATAGGCCTCTCGGATATCCGCCGACATAGCAATTGGCGCTTGTGCTGGGTACCCATTCTACCATATGAAGGCCGGATTTTACAACCGAAAATGTCACCGTTGTGTCTGCCTTGGCAACACAATATAGCGTCAGTGCAATCAAAGCTACTTTAAGAATCAAGGTCTTATGCATTTCCTAATCCTCCGGAATTTTATTCTATCATACAATAAATTTTTAAGACAGTCCACTAAATCGAAAACACAATTTTTAGATCTTAAAAACGCCAACCAAGTATTTTATTCTTCATCGTGGCGCAATACTCATTTTTCCGCAACATTACAATAGAATAAAACCATCGTGGCGAATAAAAATCCTTCCTTTCAAAGGCTCGAAATTCTTACTGGTGCGAAAGGGCTTATGGGCCTTAGCGATGCGAAGGTGATTGTTTTCGGCGTCGGCGGCGTCGGCGGCTTTTGCGCCGAGGCACTGGCACGGTCGGGCGTGGGCGCCATCACGCTTGTCGATTCCGATGTTGTCTGCATAACGAATATTAATCGTCAAGTTCAGGCTTTGCGAAGCACCGTGGGAAAATCAAAAGTCGGGCTTTTGGCCGAGCGGCTGCGCGATATCAATCCCGAGGCAACCATAACGCCGATGCAAACCATATTCAACCGGTCTGCGGCGCCGTCGTTTGGTCTCGAACAATATCATTATGCAATAGACGCAATAGACAGCTTGAGCAACAAGGTCGACCTTATTATTGCTGCACATGCGGCAGGGGCCAGGGTTTTTACCGCACTCGGCGCGTCGAACAAAATCGATCCATTACAAATACGAATAGCCTCCCTCTGGGACTCGCAGGGTTGCCCGCTCGGACGATATGTCCGCAAGCGATTGCGTCGCAAAGGGTTTAGCGGCGCGGTAACCTGTGTATATAGCAAGGAAAACATGCCTTTGCATGATGTGCAAAGCAGTTGCGGCTCCGGACAATGCCTCTGTCCCAAATCCGTAATAAGTGAAGATGGCGATACGGAAGATGCACATGAATGGTGCAGCACGAAGAAGCAGATCAATGGATCCATGGTCCATGTGACCGGGACATTCGGATTTTTTCTGGCTGGTTGCGTTATCCAAGACATTTTGAAGCAATGTAATGAAACTACATAGCCTGTTCCAAAGTTATTTTTTCCTCGCCATGGGGTTTTCCGAATAGGTATAATTAATATTCGCCGACATGATGTAATGTCATTGTTTATATATACGATATAAAACGCAAAGAATTCCTTCAACGGAGATGCTATGTATATTCGGTGCTGGGGATCGCGCGGATCGCTGCCTGTAAGCGGAAAACAGTTTGTCCGCTATGGCGGTGATACCACGTGCCTTGAAGTCCGATCGAAAAAAGGCGACATTATTGTGGTTGATGCAGGAAGCGGCATCCGCGGCCTGAGCACGAAATTGGCAAAAGCATCCGTAAAGAAAATCCATATGCTTTTTACCCATGCGCATATCGACCATATCATGGGGTTTCCGTTTTTTTTGCCCATTTACAAAAAAGGCACACGCATTACGATTCACGGCCAAAGCTTTGTTTCGCCTTCGTACCGGGAAATCCTTGAGGGAATCATGATTGCCCCGTATTTCCCGGTTCTTCTCAAGGATGTCAAGGCCAGGATCGAATTTGACAATTGCGATACGACGCCTTTTTCCATAGGTTCCATTACGGTGCGTCCCATTTATTTGTCGCATCCGAACGGCGGGCTTGGGTTTCGTTTCGAAGAAGGGGCTTCGTCGTTTGTGTTCCTCACGGACAATGAACTGGAATATGTGCATGATGGCGGAAAGACCGTAAGCGAATATGCAGAGTTCTGCGAAAATGCCGACTTGCTCATCCACGACGCCGAGTTTTCCGCCAAAGATTATCCCTATAACCGGCGTTTTGGGCATTCGATTTTCAGCGATGCGGTCAAGCTTGGTATCGACGCGGGGGTAAAAAAGTTGGGGCTGTTTCACCTGAACCGTGAGCGCACCGACGATCAGGTCGATGCAATGGTCAAGTCGTCCGCCGCCCTTATTACGAAACGGAAATCGACCATGAAATGTTTTGCAGTTGGAAACACCTTCGAAACAACGCTGTGACTCTTTTTGAACAGCACGCAAAATTGCAATAAGGAGAAACACATGAAATTATCCGTTGAGATCGCAGTCGTATGTTTGGCATTGATTATGGTTTCATGCTCGCCGTCCGTCATGTATACAACCGAAATGCCGGAAATCAAGGCAACGGGTAAAAACGCAATTTTAATGCTTGTCCGGCCGGAGCCGCAACAGGGATCTGTTTACAATGCCGAGAAAACAGGCTTTATTTATTTGGATGGCGCGTATGAAGCGGCAACAACCGTCAACACGTCTCTGATGATGACGGTCGACGTGGGGACGCATTACCTGATGTCGAAAATCGACAATGTTTCCATTGTCAAAGTATCGTTCATGCCGGGCAAGACTTATTTTTGCGTTCAAACGACCTCGCCGGTACCGATTTCGGCGCCCACCCAGGGCTTTGGAAGTCCGTCGGGCGGCCTGACCCGTGTCGACAATACGCTCGAACTGATTACGCCCGACCAGTTTGACGCTCTTGTCAAGAATGCAAAAGGCAAGATCCGGTACGTGTCCGCGCAAAACGATGCGAAAAAATCGGCAAGTAAAAGAATGGGAGACAGGGAAAAATTGGAATATATCAAAAACTACGAATACTGGGCAACATGCAACCCCGACAGGGCGAAAAAGCAGTATGAGTATTTAGGGTATTAAAAAATAGGTAATAGGTAATAGGTAATAGGTAATAGGTAATACAATAAAAGAGTAAAGACAAAAGCAATAAAGATAAAAAAAACAATAAAGATAAAGAAAGATACCGTAGGGGCGCATTACTTGCGCCCGCATTTTAATCCGAAATAAAAATAGCATACGGTTCGACAAGAATAGTGCGGGAGAAAAACGGAAACACATAATGCGCCTTTGTTAAAATCCAACAGAGGCGTATTGTATTTGCAATGTAAAAAAAATATGACCATAAGGAAAATCGGCATGAAACAACGAACGCTGCTTCAAGGAATGTTTATTGCTTTTTTGCTGTCCATGGGGGCCGCTCTTGCCCAGGACGCGGATTCGGTTTTGTTCCCCACGCCCGACATACTCAAAGACAATGTTGCGTTTTGGAAGAAGATATACACCGAGGTTTCGCTGAAGCAGGGGCTGCTTCACGACAGGGAATATCCGCTTGTTATATTCAAGGTGTTCGATCTCGACGCGGGCGGCAGGAGCCGCGGCAGCGTGGAAACGGAAAAAAGGAAGGTGATTGCTATTCTTGATCACCTTGCCGATCAATCAGACTCAACCTGGACTGCCGAAGAAAAAACCATTGCGCAATTGTATAAAGATCATGCCCCGGCAAACGCCATGCACGGCGCCAAGGAACGCATACGGTTCCAATTGGGACAAAAGGAACGGTTCAGGCAGGGGCTTGAGCGATCGACCATGTATCTCGACACCATACGGGCAATATTTACACAGTATAAAATCCCGCACAGGCTCGCGTTTCTGCCGCATGTGGAATCGTCGTTCAATTACGAGGCGTATTCCAAGGTCGGCGCAGCCGGATTGTGGCAGTTCATGCGCGGTACGGGAAAGTTATTCCTTAAAATCAATTACCTGGTCGACGAGCGGCGCGACCCGATAAGTGCCACCTTTGCGGCCGCAAAGCTTCTTCGCCAGAACTTCGACGAACTGCAGGCCTGGCCGCTTGCCATCACTGCTTACAATCACGGCTTAAACGGCATGAAGCGCGCCGAAGAAGTCACGGGCTCGAAAAACATCGCCGATGTCATTGCCAAATACGAGAGCCCTTCATTCCAGTTTGCATCGAAAAACTTTTACGCATGCTTCCTTGCCGCAAGCGAAATCGCGAAAAATCCTTCCGCGTATTTTTCCGATCTGCAGTTCATGCAAAAGCGTGAGTATAAAACCGTGCCGTTACAATCGTTTATGAAACCGTCGGTATTGTCCCAGTTTTTGAAGGTACCGCAGAAAACCCTCATGGAATACAATTTGAGCCTTAGGCCGGTCGTGTTTTTACAGCAGAAGCAAATCCCCGCAGGTTTTGTCATGCGCATTCCGGCTGATAATGCTGTTGCCGCAAATGCCGAAAAGCTTTTGGCAGCGGTACCGGATTCTCTTAAGAGTCAACAGGCCGAACGTTCCGGATATTATAATGTGCAGGAAGGCGACAATTTGCAGGGCATTGCCGCCCGCTTGGGAGTTACTGTTGCGCAATTGATCCAGGAGAACAATATTAACAGACGGAATACGATTTATGCGGGCCAGGTCCTTCGTGTGCCGACAACACTGGCATCAGCCGCACCAGCTCCTGCATCTGCAGTTGCCGACACGCAGCCTGTCCAGGTTGCCATGGCAACACCGCAGGAAAACAAGCATGAAAAGACGGTCACCACGCAGTCCGAAAAACAGGCGGCACAGCAGTCCACGGTTGTCGACCAAATGCAAAACCCGCCGGGCCCGGTACCGCCGCCTGCGCCTGTCGAAACTACGCAAGCGCCGTTGCCGCAAAAACCTGCGCAAAAAGCAATTGTGCCGCATGTGCCGACACCGGCGCAGCAGCCCAAGCGTGAGGCGGCGCCGCAACCTGCCCAGCCGATTCCTGATTCCCTTAAGGAAATAAGCCAGGCCAAGGCGGTTGTCGTGCCGGTCGCATCCGCAGGGGCAAAGCCGCTGGTCATACCGAATTTCGACGTGTCGGTGTATAATCTCGAACTCACGATGTCGCCGGTGGGCAATACTGCAAAAATCAAGGTCTCAGTCGACGAGACCATAGGCCACTTCGCAGACTGGCTCGGCGTGCCGATTTACCACATCAGGGAGCTGAACCATTTCGGTTCACGCGCCGAAATCCGCATAAACCAGAAAATCACGATCCCCGCAGACCAGGACCTGCTTGCAAAATTTGTCAAGGCCCGCCTGGAATACCATATGGCGCTTGAAGAGGACTTTTACAGCAAATACAAGGTTACCGATACGCGGGCGCGTCTGCTTAAGAAAGGTGATAATTTGTGGAACATCTGCATCAACGAAGAGCAGATCCCGATGTGGTTGTTTGCAAAATATAATAAAGACCTCGACCTTTCGTCGCTTATGCCCGGCACGAAGCTCTGGATACCGGTTGTCGAGGAGAAAACCGAGCAGGATATAGCGCTCGATTCAGGAGCACCTATCGGCATTTATCAATTGTTCTATGAACAATCGAAAAAAGGAATGCAAACGCAGATCAAACGGATTCCGTAAGGTTTTTATTGCGCTACCATAAAGCAATTTGCTGGTGATTCGGCCGCCCATGAGCCAATTAAATTTTGATGGGGGACTCCAGTTTCATTGGCCATTTCCCTAACCCCATGCTTCCCCCTTCGGAGGGCATGCCGCAACTGCATGATTTGAGTTGAAACGTCTTTCCAAAATGAAGTCTGCATTTGCAGATAGATGTTGACAAAAGTTCCCAATGTGCGTATGATTAAATGGCAGTTTGTGCAAACGATGCATTTTCGCCTTAGGCACAGCTGCTGATGCAGGAAACCCTTGTATATTAAATATTTAAAAAAAGTGCTTTAAATATCAATGACTTACGCGATGCTAAATAAAGTTAAAGTTTTATTGATCATTGCCGATAAACTAATAGGGGATGCTATAGTTTCGAATCTTTCAGGGAGGTTTTTATGCAAATACCAGGTCTTAGCAGTTCCAATTATCTCACCAGCACCCTGAATGCATCGAGCCAGAATCTTCAAAAAATTCTTCAAAAGATGGCTACGGGTCTTGCGATCAATCAGGCATCTGATGATGCTGCCGGGTTGGCAATGTCTCAGGATTTGGAGTCGCAGGCACGGGGATTCAAGGCAGCCGCAGATAATGTATCGGATGCGGGCGATGCAATGAACATCACCCAGGGAGTTGCCAGTCAATCAACGGATATTCTTCAGCAGCAGCGCGATCTTGCCCTTCAGGCATCGAATGGAACCCTGACCGATACGCAACGGCAGTCGATCGATACGGAATACCAGCAATTGACCCAACAGCTTGATCAACAGGCAAATGGCGCGCAATATAATACGCAGGGTGTGGCCAACGGAACCGGACTTGCCAGCGGAAATGCCCAGATCCAGGCGTCCCCGGATGCGGGCGGTGCGATTTCGGCTCCGCAGGTTAACTTGACATCGAAAGCATTGGGAATGGCGGGCACTTCGGTTGCCACAGCCGGGCAGGCGCAAAACGCCATCAATTCCATTGATAACGCACTCAATAGCCTGAATAGTTCGCAGAGCACGGTCGGCGCATTTGCAAACAAATTGGGTTATGAAAACGACAATTTGAACACTGAAGCCACTAATACCCTTGCTGCACAATCGCAAATTAGCGATGAGGACATGGCGCAAGGGGCGACCGATTTGTCGACACAGATGCTTCTGAATCAGACCGCCATTGCCGCATTCGGCATGTTCAATAAAATATCCCAGAACAGTATCATGGGGTTGACCGCGGAGCAGCCATGACTTCGGGCCCTGACGTTGCCAAACTTTACAAGCGGACAAATATTTCCACTGCGACCCATGCCAAGGGGATTTCCTTATTACATCATCGATGTGTGCAGCTTATTCAACTGTCACTTGAGGGGCCTTTGCCCAGCCGGAAATACCTGAACAGCGCCCAGAACATTCTTGCCCAGTTCGAGCGCTCGCTTGACAAAAATAATGACCTGGCCCAAAGTTTTTTCCACATTTACGATTATTGCTACTGTCAATTGGAATCCGACAACCCGCATTTCCACCGGCTTGCCCTCGCGAAATTAATCAAGGTACGGGACGCATTTGATAGGGTGCTCAAGCGAAATAGAGAAAATTGAGATCGCGTAATAATAGTTTGTGCATAAATTATTCTTCCAAGAGCCGCCGACTCCTGTCGGCGGGGCTCCACTAACACAAAAAGGACAATCCATGACAAATACCAACAAGGCGGTAGACCTTTACAAAAAAACATTTACATGCTCCCAGGCCATATTCGCGGGGTTCGGTGAAAAGCTCGGTATGGATCAACAGACTGCGCTTAAAATCTCGTGCGCATTCGGCGGCGGATGCGGCAAACTTGGCCTTACGTGCGGCGCAGTGACCGGGGCGTTCATGGTACTTGGGCTTGCCTTTGGCAGAAGCAATCCCGACGATATCGAGGCAAAAGACTTTACCTATGCCAAAACCCAGGAATTTGCAAAAAAGTTTGTTGCCAAGAACGGTTCGCTCAATTGCACGGAGTTGCTCGGTTACGATTTGGGCACTGCCCGCGGATATGCTGATGCAAAAGAACAAGGTCTGTTTACAACACTGTGCCTCAAGTTGGTTCGCGACTCGGCTGAAATTTTGGAAGCGTTGTTGGAAGAAAATACAGCTGCGTAATTGGATAATCATCGAAAGTAAAAATAAAACTCACGTTGTCGGCTTTTGTGGTCTTGATTTACCTGGTTGACAAGCACAGTTATCAGGCGAACGGCAACAATTATCTGAATTATACGCTCGGTAAACCTCGGTACCATGGTCTACGCTTTTGCGTATAGTATAATAATCGCAGCTACAACTATCCAGTTTTGGCATGTCCTCCGAAGCTTTAGCGACGGGGGAAGCAACGGATCAGTTTTTATCTCAAAATGTTGACTTCCCTGCTTTCCTGACCTATTTTCACCGTTTTGCTATAACCCTGTTGGTATGGAATTTTCCTGTAAAGCCCAGGGTAACGCTGTCTTATTGTAACCGTTATGCCCCCGTATTTTCTTCGTGCGTAACCAAAGGCAGAGTATTGGCTTAAAAACTTTTTTTTTGGGAAAATCGTCATGACATCAAAAAAATCCATGAGTTATGCGGATGCCGGAGTGAATATCCCGGTTTGGAACGATGCGAGAAAACGCATCGGTAAACTTGTCGAATCGACATTCAATAAAAACGTCGTTGGGAAATTCGGCCATTTCGGCGGCATGTTTTCGCTTGCGTCGCTGAAAAATTACAAGAAGCCGATACTCGTTTCATCGGTTGACGGTGTAGGAACAAAGCTTAAGATCGCTGCCGAAACCGGCATACACAATACGGTAGGGATGGACATTGTCAATCATTGCATCAACGACATCCTGGTGCTTGGCGCGAAGCCTTTGTATTTTTTGGATTATATCGCGACCGGAAAACTCGACCCCGACGTGTTCGTCGAAATGATTTCAGGGCTTACGAAAGCCTGCAAGGCTGCTGATTGCGTTCTCATCGGCGGCGAGACCGCCGAAATGCCGGGAATGTACAAGGAAGGCGAGTACGACATCGCGGGCACTATTGTTGGTGTTGTTGACGAAAAAGACGTGATCGACGGCAGTAAGATTCGTAAAGGCGATGTGCTTGTCGGCCTGCGGTCGAACGGGCTGCATACCAACGGGTACAGCCTGGCCCGGAAAATCGTCAAAGAAGCTGCACGAAAAAAATACAGCGACAAATTTGTGGAAACCGGCAGAACGATCGGCGAAGAGCTGCTTCGCCCGCACCGTGCGTACAGTCCGGTTCTTGATATAATGAAAAAGGGTCTGATTCGCGGCTGCGCACATATCACCGGCGGCGGGTTCACCGATAATGTCGACCGCGTGCTTCCGTTGAAATGCGATGCCGCGATCGATGCCCGATCGTGGACGCCTGATCCGATTTTCACCTGGATGCAAAAGGTTGGCAAAGTGGAAAATCTCGAGATGTACCGGACGTTCAACATGGGCATAGGTCTTGTGATGGCCGTGAAGCCCGCCGACGTCGATACGGTGCTTAAGACCAAGGCAATCGCGAAATTCGAGCCGCGCGTGGTCGGAACCATTGTGTCGGGGAGCGGGAAAGTTAATCTGAAATTCTAAGGTACGAGGTAATAGGTGATTGGTCATCGGAAATTTAATTCTTAACCCATAACCTATCACCCATAACCCGAGACCTGTTTTTTATGGAAAATAAACTTTACTTATACAATACCGCAACCAGGCAGAAGGAGCTCTTCGTGCCGCAACGTGACGTTGTCGGCATGTATTGCTGCGGTCCTACGGTGTATAATTTTGCGCATATCGGAAACCTCCGTACCTATATTTTTCAGGACGTGCTGAAGCGGACGCTTCTTGCCCTCGGGTACAAGGTGAAGCATGTTGTCAATATCACCGATGTTGGGCATTTGACGTCGGATGCCGATAGTGGTGATGACAAAATGGAAAAAGGCGCAGATCGGGAAGGGAAAACAGTCTGGCAGATCGCTGATTTTTATACACAGGCATTTAAAAAAAACCTGAAAGAACTCAATGTTTTAGACCCCGATGTTTGGCCAAAGGCGACCGACCATATTTCTGAAATGATTTCTATGGTCAAGACATTGCAGGAAAAAGGTTTTACGTATACGACAAGCGACGGTGTGTATTTCGATACGTCTAAATTCCCGGAATATGCAACATTTGCAAAACTGGACGTTGAAAATTTACAGGCCGGAAGCCGGGTGGAAATGGGCGAAAAGAGAAGCGTGACGGATTTTGCCTTGTGGAAATTTTCGCCAAAAAATGCCAAACGGCAGATGGAATGGGAAAGTCCGTGGGGTGTTGGGTTCCCGGGCTGGCACATTGAATGCAGCGCCATGTCGCTCAAATATCTCCGCCAACCGCTGGATATCCATTGCGGCGGCATGGATCATGTGAGGGTTCATCATACGAATGAAATAGCCCAGGCTGAAGCAGCGACTGGCGCATCATTTTCAAACTATTGGCTTCACGGGGAATTTCTGATTGTTGATAAAGGTAAGATGGCAAAGTCGTCGGGCGAATTCCTGACATTGGAAGCATTGGTCAAGGAAGGTGTTTCGCCTATTGCATACCGCATGTTTTGTTTTTCGGCCCATTACCGGTCGCCGCTTATGTTTTCGTGGGAGGGCGTGAGAGCGTCCGCTACCGGATTGGCGAATCTGAAAAAACTTGTGGCGTCGGAAACAAAAAGGCCTTCGCCGGATGGGGTGAAGGTACCAAGCGAAAAGCTGGCGCCGTTTTTTCAGGCAGTGTGCGATGATATGAACATGCCGGTCGCGCTCAGCTGCGTATGGGGATTGCTAAAGGATACAGCGATGGGTCGGGAGGAAAAATTCAGGGCGATTGAGGTTGTAGATTCGATAGTTGGGTTGAACCTTTTGCAGAATGATAATTCTCCGGAAATCGTTTTGGAGGTTGAGGATGCTGGAATAAAGGTGAAACTGGTCTCCGTTGAAACTATTGATAAAAGCGCCATTGATTCCATCGTTGGGTTATTAAGCAAGAGACAAATTGCGAAAAAAAACAAGGATTACTTGACAGCTGATGCTATAAGGTCTCAATTAAAAGAAATGAAAGTTGAAGTGAACGATCTGCCGGGCGGAATTCACGAATGTCGAGTCGGAATTTAGATTTATTTTTAATGCTCGTTGAGCATGGAATAATTATTTTTCACCTGCAAATAGGGTGGTCTTAACGCAGGGTGGGAAACCCGGTTTTTGAATAAGGAGCCATGATATGGAAAATTCAAAGGAAAATGTAACGGCAAGTGAATTACGTAGAATGCTTGTAGGCATCGAAATTGACGAGCAAATGATTGCGCGTAGAGAAATTTTTCTATGGGGTGAGATAAATGATGAGTCGGCTAAGTCCGTTGTGCAAAAAATTTTATATTTTAATGGACTGAATCATGATGATATTACAATTTTTATTAATAGTCCCGGCGGAGTGATTACTTCTGGTTTGGCAATTTATGACGCGATGCAGTATGTTGAATCCAAAATACGTACGGTTTGCATGGGATTTGCAGCCAGTTTTGGTGCTGTTGTTCTCTGTGCAGGAACAAAAGGTATGCGTCAATGCTGGGAAAACTCGCGCGTTCTTATTCATCAGCCGCTCATTTCTGGCAATTTTTTTGGACCGGCGTCTGACATAAACATTCAAGCAGAGGAAATGTTAAAAGTTCGTGATCGTCTCAATCGAATTCTTGCAAACCATTCGGGGCAATCACTTAAAAAAATTGAGGAAGATACTGATAGAGATTATTATATGTCTGCTGAAGAGGCTATGAATTACGGATTAATTGATTCAATTGTTAAAAAGTTATAAAACTTTGACTTTAATAAAATACATATAGTATATTTGAAAGGCTTTTTGCGAAAAATGCCGATGTAGCTCAGTTGATAGAGCTTTCGACTTGTAATCGAAGGGTCGGGGGTTTGAATCCCTCCATCGGCTCCATGAGCTGTACGAAATGTCAATGTTTGGGTAGGTGCCCGAGTGGCTAAAGGGGATGGACTGTAAATCCATTGGCTTACGCCTACAGTGGTTCGAAACCATTCCTACCCATTGAATTTAGCGGGCATAGCTCAATTGGTAGAGCTCCACCCTTCCAAGGTGGTTGTTGTGAGTTCGAGTCTCATTGCCCGCTCTTTGTAGTTTCGCCCATGTAGCTCAGTTGGTAGAGCACATCCTTGGTAAGGATGAGGTTCACCGGTTCGATCCCGGTCGTGGGCTTTTAAAAAGAATGTTTTAGAAAATATCATAACCTGATTTTTTCACAATATCAAGGGGAGTTTCATGGCAAAGGAAAAGTTTGATCGTAAGAAGGCGCATGTGAATGTCGGAACCATTGGTCATGTCGATCATGGTAAAACTACATTGACAGCTGCGATTACAAGTGTTATGGCGACAAAGGGTTTGGCCAAATACATTCCCTATGACGAAGTTGCAAAAGCTTCTGAATCTCAAGGTCGTAGAGACCCGACTAAAATTCTTACTATTGCCACATCCCATGTGGAATATGAATCTGAAAATCGTCATTATGCTCATGTCGATTGTCCGGGACATGCGGATTATGTGAAAAATATGATAACAGGTGCTGCGCAAATGGATGGTGCCATCCTTGTTGTGAGTGCGGCGGATGGTCCAATGCCTCAAACGCGCGAACATATTCTTCTTGCGCGACAAGTAGGTGTTCCCTATATCGTGGTATTTCTTAATAAAGTTGATATCGTTGATGATCCTGAACTTCTTGAACTTGTTGAACTCGAAGTTCGTGAGCTTCTTTCTAAATACGAATTTCCCGGTGATGAAGTTCCCATCATTCAAGGAAGTGCGATCGGCGCTTTGACAAATCCAACTGATCCTGTGAAAACGAAGTGCATTTTCGATCTTATGGCTGCCATTGATTCGTATATTCCGACTCCAAAACGTGAAACAGACAAACCCTTCCTTATGCCGGTTGAAGATGTCTTTTCCATTACAGGTCGTGGAACCGTTGCTACCGGTCGTGTGGAGCGTGGTTGCGTCAAGGTTGGTGAGGAAATTGAAATTGTTGGTATCAAAGACACTCGAAAAAGCGTTGTGACCGGCGTGGAAATGTTCCGCAAACTTCTTGACAGGGCGGAAGCTGGCGACAACATCGGAACGCTTTTGCGTGGTGTTGAAAAAGACGATATTGTTCGTGGAATGGTTCTTGCAAAACCAGGTTCCATTAAGCCGCATAAGAAATTTAAAGCGCAGGTTTACGTGTTGTCCAAAGAAGAAGGTGGTCGTCATACTCCTTTCTTTAGCGGTTATCGTCCGCAGTTTTATTTTCGTACGACAGACGTTACTGGTAGCTTGACATTAGCAAAAGGTGTAGAAATGCTAATGCCAGGTGATAATGCTGCTTTGGAAGTTGAATTGCTCAACCCGATTGCCATGGAAAAAGAATTGCGTTTTGCTGTTCGTGAAGGTGGTCGAACTGTCGGGTCGGGTGTTGTGACTGAAATTATTGAATAAGTAAGAATAATTTTTGGAAAAGGTTGTACCGGCTTTTTGGTACAACCGCTCTATCAATACAGAACAGAAACATTTACTAATAGGTATCGGCGGTTATAATGGCCAGAGAGATAATTACGCTAGAGTGTACATCGTGTAAAAAGAACAACTATTCACTTATGAAAAATAAGCGAAAGCATTCGGAGCGTCTTGAGATTAAGAAATACTGTCCGTCTGAGCGTAAGAGAACTGTTCACAAAGAGACGCGATAATACTTTAATGCTTTTGTTAGATTCTACTTTTGTAGAATTAATTTAGTGTAAATTAAAGTGATTAAACGGATTTTTGGATAGTATTATTGTTTGTTTTTTCTCAGATCTATCTCGATGTGATGATGAATATAGTTTCACATAGGTCTGTAGCTCAATTGGTAGAGTAGTGGTCTCCAAAACCATTGGTTGGGGGTTCGAGTCCCTCCAGACCTGTTTCTTTTGATAATGGATGAATATGCAAAAACTAATTCAATATCTCAAAGATGTTCGCTCGGAAATGCTCAAAGTGAGCTGGCCGACGAAGAATGAGCTTTCAAGCACAACCATGCTTGTTATCATATTTAGTATTATTTCGTCAATATTTGTTTACTCATGCGATTTAGTCATCAATTTTATTGTTGGCCAATTGCTTAAAATAAACATGTAGAATCGATTTTTAAGGATTTTTCATGTCAAAACGTTTTTACGCAGTTCATACGTATTCGGGTCAAGAAGCCAAAGTGGTTGAAGTCATTACCGATTTGATTGCAGCAGGTGAGGTGAAGGATCAAATCGGACAGGTTTTGATGCCAACCCACGATGTCGTTCATGTAAAAAACGGCAAGAAAATTAAAACAACCCGAAAGTTTTTTCCAAGTTATATCATTGTTGAAATGGAGTTAAACAAAGAAACCTCGCATTTCATTCGTAATATCAACGGTGTCACAGGATTTGTTGGAGGAAAAAAACCTCAACCGCTTCGTGAAGAGGAAGTCGCCCGGATTTTGGGTCAGACAGAAAAAAGTTCCAGACAACAAATCTCTGAAGTTCCGTTTGAAATTGGTGATGCTGTTAAAATTAAAGAAGGACCTTTTAAAGATTTTGACGGTGTTGTCGATGAAGTCCATCCGGAAAAAGGTAAAATTAAGGTTATGGTCAGCGTATTCGGTCGTTCAACACCGGTTGAAGTTGATTTCATGCATGTCAATCCGATCAGTTAAATAGAAAAAATCAGTTTATTTATATATAGATTTTTGTTTGAAAGGGGATAGGACTTTGGCTAAGAAAGTCAGTGCACTCATAAAGCTGCAAATTCCGGGCGGCCAGGCTAATCCGGCGCCACCCGTAGGACCTGCGCTTGGTCAGCATGGTGTCAATATCATGGAGTTTTGCAAGGCGTTCAATGCTAAAACTAAGGACGCAAACGGAATGATCATACCAGTGGTCATTACGGTTTATTCCGATCGTTCGTTTACCTTTATTACCAAGACCCCTCCTGTGTCGGTGCTTATTATAAAGGAATTGGGTCTTGCAAAAGGTTCAAGCGTTCCGAATAAGGACAAAGTCGGGACTTTGACAAAAGAAAATGTAAAAAAGATAGCGGAAATAAAGATGCCCGATCTCAATGCAGCAAGCATTGAAGCTGCCATGCGCATTGTTGCGGGAACGGCGCGAAGCATGGGAGTCAATGTTTCAGAGTGATCCGTAGGGGTTGCTTGAAGGTTTACAAAGGGAGTTTCATTTCATGAAAAAATTGCACGGTAAAAAGTGGGAAGCATCCCACGCCAAAACAGATAAAACAAAAGAATATCCGCTTGCAGAGGCTGTAGGATTCTTAAAAGCCAATGCAGCAGGAAAATTCGATGAAACGCTGAATATTGCGGTTAATCTTGGTATCGACCCCAAAAAAAGCGATCAAAGCGTTCGCGGTGCAGTTGTCCTACCAAATGGTTTGGGTAAAACTGTTCGTATCCTTGTATTTGCGCAAGGATCAAAGGCTGATGAAGCTAAAGCTGCCGGTGCCGATTATGTCGGTGGCGATGATCTTGCTGAAAAAATTACAGGCGGATGGCTTGAATTCGAATCCTGTATTGCCACTCCCGATATGATGAAGGTTGTCGGAAAGCTTGGAAAAATTCTTGGTACACGGGGACTTATGCCAAACCCGAAGGTCGGGACTGTAACCATGGATGTCACCAAGGCAATTAAAGAGCTTAAAAAAGGAAAAGTTGAATTCCGAGCGGAAAAGGGTGGCATTGTCCATGCCCCACTCGGGAAAATGTCGTTCGAAGCGGTAAACCTTGTTGAAAATGTCAAAGCCTTCCTTGAGGCGCTTTCAAAAGCAAAACCGTCCTCGGCCAAAGGCGCTTTTCTTAAGAAAATTACCTTGAGCAGCACCATGGGCCAAGGTGTCAAGGTCGCGCATCAGGAAGTTCTTGCTTAATTTAATAAGAAACAAAGAGCATTTACCTATAAAAAAGGTTCCAAACAATGTCGACTCGAAGTGAACGTACGCAATCAATCGAAGTGCTGGAAAAAGAATTCCGGGATGCCAAAGGAATATATCTTACCGACAACAATAAAATTGATGTCGCCAGAATTTCCAAGGTCCGGGTCGCGCTTCGTAAAAAAGGGATGAAATACATCGTTGTCAAGAACACGCTTGCTAGAATCGCTGCCGAACGGTGCGGTAAAAATGAACTTGCACCGTTTTTTAAAGGGCAGCTTGGCGTTGTCGTTGCGCAACAAGACGGCATGGCTCCAGCTAAAATCATCAAAGATTTTCAGAAAGAGTTTGCAAAAGACAATAAAGACCTTCTTGGTGTCAAAGTGGCATATGTCGACGGGACAACGTTTACCGGTAAAGATACCGCGCGTTTGGCCGAAATTCCGCCGCGTGAAGTTCTTCTTGCCCAGTTGCTCGGAGTATTGCAGGCGCCAGCGACCAAGTTCGCTCAAACGCTCAGTGGCGTTTTGACAACCTTTGCTTGCACTCTCGATGCGGTCAAAACAAAGAAAGAATCTGAAGTTGGTGGCGCTGCGCCGTCGGCGTAAACGCTGTTTACAATAATGTAATCGAAAACAAACACAATAACTTTTAAGATATGGAGGTATTCCTGTGGCGACTTTAACAAATGAGGAATTGGTTGATGCAATCGGCAGCAAGACGGTGCTTGAATTGTGCGATCTCATCAAAGCGATTGAAGAAAAATTCGGCGTAAAAGCTGCGGCTCCTGTTGCTGTAGCGGCTGCTCCAGCTGCCGGTGCTGATGCTGCTCCTGCAGAAGAAAAAACTGAATTCTCAGTTGTTCTAAAAGAATGTGGCGCGAAGAAAATCCAGGTTATCAAAGTGGTTCGCGAAGTGACAGGGCTTGGACTTAAAGAAGCTAAAGACCTTGTTGAGGCCGCACCAAAACCTGTCAAGGAAGGAATTCCCAAAGCAGAGGCTGAAACAATCAAGAAAAAATTGGAAGAAAACGGCGCAACTGTTGAAATTAAGTGAGCAAACCGCTCATAACCAAGACGACAATCATATACCCGGTTGTACGCATTTTTCAGCCAGTAAACTAAACTGGCGAGCACGGAGTGCTTGAAAAGGCACTTCGTGTTTCCTATTGTGTAAAGAATGTCTGCAACATAAAAATAAGGGGAAACGAGAATGGTAGAACGCAGAAGTTACTCCCGCATTCCTAATGTGATGGATTTGCCGGATCTTCTTGAAATACAAACCAAATCGTACAGTTCGTTTTTGCAGGCGGACGTACCGCCCCGGTTACGCAAAAAAGTCGGATTGCACGGCGTGTTTTCGAGCTTGTTCCCGGTCAATGATGTCAAGGGATATTATTCCCTGGAATACGATGGCTACAAGTTGGGCATGCCCAAATATACCCTGAAGGAATGTAAAGAAAGGGGCATGACCTATGCCGCGCCCCTCAAGGTCGACATGTCGCTGCTGGTTTACGAACAAGACGGCGAAGTCAAGAAATTCGTGGAAAAAATCACCAACGAAGTTTACGTCGGTGAAATCCCCCTCATGACCGACCGCGGTACTTTCGTGATCAACGGAGCCGAACGCGTAATTGTCAGTCAATTACATCGTTCGCCTGGTATCACCTTCGACGAAGAAGAACAGCCGAACGGCGAGAAGGTCATGACCGCGCGCATCATTCCCCAAAGGGGTTCCTGGGTCGAAATGATTCTTGATGCCGACGACGTTCTTACAATCAATATCGATCGGCGCAAGAAGATGCCTGCCACCATTCTCATGCGTGCGCTCGGGCATTCCACCGATGAAAAACTTCTTGCCCTGTTTCACGACAAAGAGGGCCTCGACGTTTCGGTCAAGAACAAACCCAAAATAATGGGTAATGTCAATGCCGTTACCATTTTTAATAAAGAAACAGGCGAAATCATCATCGACGCCAACGAGATCATTACCGAAGATAAATTCAACAATCTCGTCGCGAACAAAATTGCGGAAGTCGAGATCCTTGCAAATATCGAAAACCCCGACAACATGATCATCCGCAACACAATCGCCGTCGATCCCACGAAATCCGAAGAAGAAGCCTTATTCTATATATATGCAACCATGCGTCCCGGAGATCCACCGAACGTCGAAACGGCGCGTAACCTTGTCCAACGACTTTTCTTCGATGAAAAGCGCTACGATTTGGGCAATGTGGGACGCTACCGTATCAACACTCGCCTCAATATGAAGAGCGAAGAGGGAATGAATACCTTGACAAAAGATGATTTTGTCGCCGCATTCAAATACCTTATCAGCCTTTCGGGCGGTGAAGGTTTTATCGACGATATCGACCATTTGGGAAACCGCCGCGTCCGTTCGGTCGGCGAGCTTTTGTCCGCACAGTTCACGGTAGGGCTCACCCGAATGGTGCGCACCATCCGCGAACGTTTGAGCCTTCGCGACACCGAAAACGTCACGCCGCAAGACCTTATCAATGCCCGCACGGTGTCAACCGTTGTGCAGGCGTTTTTCGGGTCTTCCCAATTGTCGCAGTTTCTCGACCAAACGAACCCCTTGTCCGAGCTTACGCATAAGCGCCGCGTTTCCGCACTCGGGCCCGGCGGTCTTACCCGTGAACGTGCAGGGTTCGAAGTGCGCGACGTGCATCATACGCATTACGGACGCCTGTGTCCCATCGAAACGCCGGAAGGACCCAACATCGGTCTTATCGCATCGCTTTCAACGTATGCACGTGTCAATCATTTCGGCTTTATCGAAACGCCGTATCAGAAACTCGAAGACGGCCGGCTTTCCGGCGCCATCGAATATCTCACGGCCGATCAGGAAGACAATTACCGTATTGCCCAGGCGAATTCGCCCATCGACGAAAAGGGAAAACTTACCGAGGCCTTTACTTTTGCAAGATATCGCGGTGACTTTCTGCTTCTTCCGCCCAAAGAGCTTACCTACATGGACATTTCGCCCATGCAGCTTGTTTCCGTGGCAGCAGGGCTCATCCCGTTCCTCGAACACGACGACGCCAACCGCGCGCTCATGGGATCAAACATGCAGCGCCAGGCAGTGCCGCTTTTCAACACCGAAGCTCCCCTTGTGGGAACGGGTTTGGAAGGACGTGCAGCGGTCGACTCAGGTTGTATGATTATCGCACGAAATGCCGGTGTTGTTGAAAAAGTCGATGCAAACAAAATCGTCATAAAGAAAACGAAAATAGCGGCATCCGACGACATCCTCGGGCTTACCGAATCCGATACGTACGAACTCACGAAATTCGAACGGTCGAACCAGGACACGTGCATCAACCAGAAGGTCTGCGTCAAGGCCGGCGACAAAATCAAGGTCGGCGACGTCTTGGCAGATGGTCATGCGACAAAAAACGGCGAGCTTGCTTTAGGACGAAACGTCATGGTGGCCTTTATGCCGTGGCGCGGATACAACTACGAAGACGCCATCATCATCTCCGAAAAGCTCGTTGCCGACGACGTGTATACATCGCTGCATATCGAGGTTTTCGAAACCGAAGTCCGCGATACGAAGCGCGGTCCTGAAGAACTTACGCGGGAAATTCCGAACGTGAGTGAAGATGCGGTGAAAAACCTTGACGAAAACGGCGTAATCCGCGTCGGAACCGAAGTCGAGGCCGGCGACATTCTTGTCGGCAAAGTCACTCCAAAGGGTGAAACTGAACTTTCCCCCGAAGAACGTCTTCTGCGCGCCATTTTCGGCGAAAAAGCAGGCGATGTCCGCGACTCCTCGCTCAAGGCGCCGCCCGGACTCAAGGGCATTGTTATGGACACGCGTATTTACTCTCGTAAAGAACGCGACAAGCGCAGCAAGAAAAAAGACAAAAAAATGATCGATGATCTCAAAGACGATATCACCAAGCAGATCACCGAAATAGAAAAAATGCGCCTGGAAAAACTCAATGAAATCCTCGTTGACACTGTTTCCAAGGAAATCACCAATTCGCATACCGGCGAAGTGGTGGTCCCCGACGGACGCAAATGGAACAAGCAGCTCATCGTGAAGCTCGATTTCGCAAGCATATCATTTAAAAACGGCGTATGCGCCGATGTTGCGAAAAACAAAAAGGCCGAAGACGTGCTGTATCGTGCCAACGATCTCATAGCAAAGCTCGAAGACAAGCTCGACAAGGAAATCGACAAAGTGGTTCGCGGCGACGAGCTCAAGCCCGGCGTTCTACAGCTTGTCAAGGTCTATGTCGCAAAGAAACGCAAGCTCTCGGTTGGCGACAAAATGGCCGGACGTCACGGCAACAAGGGTGTCATTTCTAAAATCGTTCCTGCGGAAGACCTGCCGTTTCTGCCCGACGGCACGCCTGTCGACATCATTCTTAATCCGCTTGGTGTTCCGTCCCGTATGAACTTCGGACAGATCCTCGAAACGCATA
>Ga0182027_10004890_pt1 | contig 20571 bp, 15 predicted proteins | sample 712E1DmetaG_FD_121300 | JGI IMG/M metagenome (GOLD analysis project Ga0182027, IMG submission 121300) | Permafrost microbial communities from Stordalen Mire, Sweden - 712E1D metaG (Illumina Assembly) | ecosystem: Environmental > Terrestrial > Soil > Wetlands > Permafrost | place: Sweden...
GGGCCTGTAGCGCAGTTGGGAGCGCGCTTCAATCGCACTGAAGAGGCCAGGGGTTCGAATCCCCTCAGGTCCACTGTTCGGTGACCAGTGTTCAGTAGGCAGCCACTGTAACAGAAAACTGATTTGCTGAAAACTGGTAACTGAAATCCGGGCCCATAGCGCAGTTGGGAGCGCGTCTCAATGGCATTGAGAAGGCCGGGGGTTCGAATCCCCCTGGGTCCACAAAAGCCGTTATTCGGGAGTCGAGAATCGTTATTCGTCCCAAAGCCGATTCCCGAATATCGAGTAACGAAAAAACAAAGTCACGACAGGAGTAGTAAGTCGTCCCGTCAGCGAGAAGGGAGAGCGAGGTGGAAGCCCTTCAAAGGCCTCGAACGGGAATGCCAATCGTCTTGAGCGGAGCGCAAGGCAAAGTCGAAAGGCTGAACTCGCCTGTTATCTGTGAGGAAGACTGCGCTGGTGAATCAAGTAGTCAGCGACGGGCAAGCCCGTTATAGCGATCAAAGAGCGTCATTTGGTTTGGGAGCCGCCTGTCACGGACTACGCGACTACAAGACTATCAGACTAAGCGACGAATCCGGGTGGTACCGCGGAGCTTGTGCTGACGGCGTAGCCGTGTCGAAGCATTCCTTCGTCCCTGATGTGGATGAAGGAATTTTTGTTTTTGCCTGTCATTGCTATGTAAAGGAGGCACGCATGAATATAAAAACAAATTTTAGAATCGAGGCGATATCCTGCCTTCTCGTGCGCCTCCTTGAAAGGCTGCAATTCTAAAATTGAGAACATAATCTCAAATAGCGACTTGACACTTGATACTTGAAACTTGATACAGAAATTTACATAAATGAGGAAAGAATGGCTATCACAAAGAAAAAAACAACCGGCAAGAAGAAAATAACTGCCGCCAAAACAAAAAAGGTCGCGGTTGCCAAAATCAAAAAATCAACACAGCCTGCGGCTTCAAAGGCAAAGGCAGCCAGGAAGAAGGCTGTGCCTGTTAAGGGCGCTTCTGCCAGGAAGGTTGTCAAAAGAGCGGCCAAAGCCGTAACTGCAAGGAAAACCGCCCCGAAAACCACGATTTCAAAATCCATTGCACCTGTTGCGCAGAATATCTACAAACCGCAGGCCATCGAAAAGAAATGGCAGGCAAAATGGGAAAAGGATAAGCTGTATCGCTCGGTGATAGACCACAGCAAGCCCAAGCATTATGCGTTGACCATGCTGCCTTATCCCAGCGGCGATCTGCACATCGGGCATTGGTACGCCATGACGCCGGCCGACGCGCGCGCCCGCTTCAAGCGCATGCAGGGCTACAATGTGTTGTTCCCGATGGGCTTCGACGCCTTTGGCCTGCCCGCCGAAAACGCCGCCATCCGGGATGGCATCCATCCGATGGTGCGGACGTTCCAGAACATCGAGCGGATGCGCAGGCAAATGAGATCCATGGGCGCCATGTTCGATTGGCAGCGCGAGGCGGTCTCGGCCGAACCTGAATATTACAAGTGGACTGAATGGTTCTTCATCCAGTTGTACAAGCTGGGTCTGGCCTATCGCAAGATGTCCGCCGTGGATTGGTGCCCGCACTGCAACACCACCCTGGCGCGTGAACAGGTCTGGGGCGATGACCGTCATTGCGAACGCTGCGGCACGCCGGTCATCAAAAAGAACCTGGAGCAGTGGTTTTTCAAGACCACCAAATATGCAGATGAACTGCTGCGCTTTGATGAAATAGATTGGCCGCAAACGGTCAAGACTCTGCAGACCAATTGGATCGGGCGGAGTGAGGGCGCCTCGGTCATTTTCAAAACCGAAGCCGGGGACCCCATTGAGATTTTTACCACTCGTCCCGATACGCTGTGGGGCGCGACCTTCATGGTCTTTGCGCCGGAACATGCGCTCGTGAATAAAATCGCCTCGCCGGAACAAAAGGCCGCGGTCGAAGCTTACAAACTGCAATCCGCTCGTCAGTCGGATATCGAACGTGAAGCCGTGGATAAGGAGAAGACGGGAGTATTTACCGGCGGTTATGCGATCAACCCTGTCAACCAGGCGCGCATCCCGATCTGGATTGCCGATTACGTGTTGATGTCGTATGGCACAGGCGCGATCATGGCCGTCCCCGCGCACGATGACCGCGACTTTGCCTTTGCCAAAAAGTATGACCTGCCCATCGTCCCCGTGATTCAACCTGTAGGGGCGGATGGAAATCCACCCGATGGAGCGGCAATGCAAGTCGCTTTCATTGGTGACGGTGTGATGGTCAACTCCGGGCCGTTCAACGGGACGAAGGTCAACACCGAAAAGGGCAGGAAGAATCCCGGCATCAGCAAAGTAATAGACTGGCTGGCCGGACAAGGCATCGGCAAGGAAGCGGTCAATTATCGCTATCGCGATTGGCTGATCTCGCGCCAGCGTTATTGGGGCGCGCCGATCCCGATGATCCATTGCGAGAAGCACGGCTGGAACCCCGTGCCGGAGGAGCAACTGCCGGTGCTGCTGCCCGAAGATGTGGAATGGAAGCCGACCGGCGAATCACCGTTGAAACTGCATCCCACCTGGAAGAACACGACCTGCCCCGTGTGCGGCGGACCTGCCACACGTGAGACCGATACGATGGATACCTTCATGTGTTCTTCGTGGTATCACTTGCGCTATCTGAGTCCGCACTACAATAAGGGACCGTTCGATCCTGCCGAGTACGATTATTGGATGCCTGTGGATACGTACACCGGCGGCATTGAACACGCCACCATGCACTTGCTGTACACGCGCTTCTTCCACAAGGCCATGCGCGACGCGGGTATTACCAAAGGGAACGAGCCGATGATGCAACTGCGCAATCAGGGCATGGTGCTGGGCGAAGACCATGAGAAGATGTCGAAGAGCCGCGGCAACGTGGAAGCGCCCGATGTTCTCGTGGAAAAATACGGCACGGACACCATCCGCGCCTACATTATGTTCTTTGCGCGTTGGGAAATGGGCGCGCCGTGGGACTCGCAGGGCATCGAAGGCAGCGCGCGTTGGATTCGCCGCGTGTGGACATTGTTCACGGACTCCGACGACTCGAGTCGCCGTACTCCTGAACCGGCTTCCGATGAGACGAAAAAGAATCTGCGCCGCAAAGTTCACCAAACCTTGAAGAAGATCACGCGTGATTTCGAAAGCTTTGAGTTCAACACCGTCATCTCTTCGTTGATGGAATTGATGAACGAAATGTATAAGGCGCGCGAAGCCGGCGCGGTTGGAAGCGCCGAATGGAACGAAGCGACTGAAATCTATTTGAAGATGCTGGCTCCCGTTGCGCCGCACATTGCCGAAGAACTGTGGACGAATCATTTGCGCAAGCCGTATTCGATCCATCAGCAATCCTGGCCCAAAGTGGATGAAGAGGCCGCCCGGGAGGATATGATCGAAATCCCGGTGCAGGTCAATGGCAAGGTGCGTGACCGCCTGTGGGTCTCTGCCGGTGCCAATGAAGAAGAGATCAAAGCCGCGGCTCTGGCGAGCGAGGGCGTCCAGAAATACCTGGAAGGTAAGCCGCCGAGGAAAGTCATCGTCGTGCAGAAGCGATTGGTGAGCGTGGTGGTGTAGGGATGGGGAATGGGGAATGGTGAATAGGAAATGGTAATGAAAGCCCCTGAAGGTTGTGAGACTTGAAGGGGCTTTGTGTTAAGTCTTAAGGTAACTTTTATGGAAGGTCTGTTGTTCTAGGCAGTATACCCCTCCATGGATTTTGTTTAACACATCCTCGTAAAATAACTGGTAAAGAGTTAGGAGAGTTTCGGTAGAAAACCACCATAGTAGCCAACTCTTTATAGCCCAAACCACCTCTCTTATCAATTTGCCTACAAATATCAATTAAGCGATCCTTACTTGCTTTATCAAGTAGTGAACTATGTGGGTGTAACGGTCTATCAGCTTTGGAATGAATAGTTCTAGTAATAGGTTCTACGCCTAGTCTGCTCAACTTGGAATGAGCTTCTTCGCAAATAACAGGCAACAAAAAGAATTCAGAAAAATTTCCTATAATATGTTGTGCAAGAAATTCTCTAGCTTCAGCAAATTGATCTCCGCTGGCGGCAAAATCATCCACATATATTATTGCACCTTGTTCAAGCTTTGTTGTCGTCTCAAGGATTTCTCGAACATTTTTTGAATCAATAAAATAGCAACCTTTTCGCTCTATACGCCCACGATCTCTTACAATGCTTAACATAACAGGACTGCTACTACCAGGGTCATGGATTTGGACATAAATCACTTTCTTAAGAGGTATATCAGCTTTTTCTAATCTTTCAAGCAATTGTTCGTTTAGATCGACAATTATAGATTCTGTTTCTTTTTCGGAATAGTAAGTTACCTTATGTAATAAAGCGAGAATGATTTTCCTATCTTTTTCATCAAATTGATTTAGCCAGTTGATAATCCCTCTAATGGTAATAGGCTGTGGCTTATAATCAGAAAAATAATAACAAGCCCATAAATAATGATAAGAATATTTTATTGTATTCAGAATCTTCTTAAATCTATGCATCGCAGTTACCCCGATTCACGATCATTTATTTTTCTTATCTATAGCAGGTTCATCGCTTCCCTCAAGCTTTTGAAGTAGTTTCTCAACATATTCCTTTACTCGTTTTAAAGCAACAATCAGTTCATCTTTTTCAAGTGCATGTTCAAGTTTAGATCGCTTTAATAGGCTGACAAAATCCTTGCAGGCATTGATTGAACCTTGAATTCTTCGGTTGTCTACGACGAATTCATCAAAAGCTTGTCTGGTTTCAAGGTCAACATTAGTTATATATTCGGCTAAGCGATCCACAACTCTTTTTTGTTCCTTCTTATCTTCTGAGGTGACGTCATATGCCTCAATGATCCTTCTAAAATGAATTACGCTTTTGATGCGTTTAGCTCTATATTTTTCTACTAATTTATCAGTAATGCCGTCTCTTCCAATTTTTTTGGCGATAGTAGGTAATGTTTCTTCAGCAAGATTTAGAACCGGATAAGCTTCAGTCCAAAAGTTTGATGGAATTCGGGTTGCCCGGTCTGGTTCGAGAGACATATCTTGATATTTTTGGGGAAATTCAAGCAATAGCTTGCATCTATCAATCTGTGGTTCACTTAATCCGGTAATCTTTGATAAACGCGATGTATCTTCGTCTCCTAACTCTTTCATTACAATTTGCAAGCTTAGCGCTGTTGGCATTAGTTCCCATTGTTCTCGAAAATTATGAATTGAAAACATGTAAAGAATTCCCGCTATTTTGTCGGGAGGATCTACGATATTAGCTGGAATAGTTAATTTCAGCCCTTCGTCTTCAAGTTCAAGGCAACATCTATATCGTCTTTCGCCGTCTAGGATTGCATATTTTTTTTGTCCTTTTACTTCGTATACGGTTATTGGAACCAATACGCCATGCTGTCGAATATTTTCCTTCAAATCATTTAACGGCAAACGATCAAAAAGCATTCTTGGATTATTAGGATTCGGCTTTATATCAGAAACCTTCAGTCTTTGCAGAGTGCCTTGAGGCACAACAGCAGCTACCGCGCTCGCAACATTTTTGGGAGATTGATTGGCTTGTGCATTCGGACTCATGAAACGCCTCCTATGTTCTTAGGTCTGACGTTAGAAATTAATAACTCATTTGCGTTTTTTCTGTTAGTAGCAAAACCAGCGATGTTTCTTCTAACCCTCACAACTTCTTTGTAAAATCCCTTGGATAAAAAGTCGCCTTCTTCTGCATCTGCATAACTAACTAGGAAAGGTATATTATTTTTGTTCAATCGAGTCATCCAATCCCGCAATAGCATTAATTGCTTCTGGTTGAATATTGACGCATCATACTCATTAAATATTCGCCGGGCCTTTACACTAAACGGCGGATCTAAGTATACAAAATCCCCAATTTTTGTTTTTTCGAGCGTTACTTCGAAACTACAAGCAACTAGCTTTGCGGATTGTAAAGCCTTTGAACAATATTCCAACGCGCTTACTGTTGGAATATTTCCTGCTCCGCCATTGTACGGCACGTTGAATTTTCCAGCGCGATTTGTTCGATAGAGCCCGTTAAACGAAAATCTATTTAAATAGATAAAATTAGCAGCACGCGCAGGAGGTGAAAGCAAAGAAGGATCAATGCTACGCAGACGATAGTAATTGTCCTTCCCAACTTTCAGTTTATTAAGTGAATTAATTACTTCGGGTAGATTCTTTTTAACTTGTTGGTAGGTAGATATAAGTTCTTTATTTATGTCACTTAATAGAGCGGAAGATGGCGAAATATAGAAAAACCAAGATGCAGAACCCGCAAATGGCTCAATATAGCGAACATAACTCGAGTCCCAAAATCTTGACATGGTTGGGACAAGTTGCTGTTTGCTACCAGCCCACCTTAGGAAAGGCTTAACTGAAATTGATGATGATACGCCACTTATTGCCATATAATAATTGGTAGTATAGCATAAAGATGTAATCGTTAGATACCAAACTTGCCCCTGAGTAGATAATTTCCTCTCAGGGGCAAGTGATTAAGTTAATTTTTCTTCATCGGCAGATTCGCACCGCAGTAGGGGCAATCCGCCGACTGCGGCCCTGTCCATTTGACTTCGTGTCCGCGGATCGGCCCTCCGCAATTGGGGCAGTTTGCGGGCAGAAGTTCCAGGCGGTGTTCAGGGACTGACGAGGCCGGGGTCACCGGAGATGTTACGGGTTGTTCTGTTTCAACCGCATCCGGCGCATACTGTCGGATCAGCGCTTCGGCAATACTGCTGATGGCGACCAATATCAGAATGCCCGGCCACCACCAGCCCTTCCAGAACAGGATCGCCAGACCGATCATCCATATCGCCCCGTGAATGGAACGCCAGGGGCCTGTCAGTTTCGGCTTGTCTTCATGATCGTGTTTGCTCATAACGCATCTGCCTTGGGATTAACTGACCGCTGGATTATTCTTGTTTACCAACTCTTCACAAATGTCCCATAATTTTTCTTCGGACTTCTTGTTTCTAAATTCGCAGCGAAGTTCCTTGCGATCCTCGAAGAACTTATTGCTCACACCTTCCACTTCAGGAGCGCTTGCCAGCCAGACGACTGTTTCGGCGCCCTGTGCGCTTGTCCGCCCGCCGGAATACTGGGTCAGGCGGCCAACCAGCTCCGGCGGAGCATTGCGATATAGTCCGGTCTCGGTGATTAGCCCCGGCGCCATGGCATTGGCGGTCACGCCGCTTCCGTCCAGCCGCCGCGCCAGCGCCCAGGTGAACAGCCGGTTGCAGGCTTTTGACTGGGCATACGCTTTGAAACTTTCGAAGGGACGCCGTTCAAACTGCAGATCGTCCAGGTCGAGATCGCTGGCATAGGTCGAGGCCACATTGATGATGCGCGCCGGTGCGCTCTTCTTCAGCGCCTCCAGCAATTCCTGCGTCAGCAGAAAATAGCCGAGTACGTTTGTGGCAAAGGTCAACTCGATGCCATCCACGCTGTTGATCTTTGGCAATGTACCGCGATTGCCCGCTGCATTATTGATCAGCACATCCAGGCGGCGATACTTTCGGCGAAATCCACGCGCAAACTCGCGCATCGATTTCTGGCTGGATGCATCCATCTTCATCACCACCAATTTTGTTGAGCCGGTACGATGCGTGATCTCCGCCGCGGTCTTGTTTCCTTTTTTGATATCGCGGCAGGCAAGAATCACTTCCGCACCCAGAGCGGCCAATTGCACCGCGATCTCTTTTCCAATGCCAGAGGTTGGGCCGCTAATGATGACGCGCTTGCCTTTCATTGAATTCATCATAAAATTACCAGGCGTAAGCTTCGGGCGCTTCACCGCCGGGGCCAGGCCAAATCTTGTCGATCTTTTGCAATTCATCCTTCGAGAATTTGATCTTGAAGGCTCGCAACGCACCCGTCAATTGCTCCATGGTGCGCGGTCCGATGATCGGCGCGGAAACCGCCGGATTTCTCAATATCCATGCCAGCGCCACAATTGCAGGTTGTTCTCCCCTGGCTTTGCAGAACTTCTCCCAGGCTTCGAGTTTGGTAAGCTTGGCCTTGATCTCCTTCTGTAAATCCGGCCTAGCGCGGCGGCCTTCCTTGACCTTTTGCAGTACACCGCCCAATAATCCTCCCGCAAGCGGACTCCACGGGATGAGACCCAGCCCGTAGTCTTCACAAGCCGGTATCACTTCCAATTCGATCATGCGATCGTTCAAGCTGTAAAGGCTCTGCTCGCTCGCCAATCCCATAAAGGCACGTGCCCTGGCGGCTTCCTGTGCCTTGGCGATTTGCCAGCCTGCAAAGTTGGAAGAACCGACGTACAACACTTTGCCCTGCTGAACCAGCACCTCCATGGCCTGCCAGATTTCCTCCCACGGCGTGCTGCGGTCCACATGGTGCATTTGATACAGGTCAATGTGATCGGTGTGCAGGCGTTTGAGCGAAGCTTCGCAGGCCGCGCGGATATGCAATGCGGAAAGCCTGGATTGATTGGGCCAATCCCCCATGTTCCCAAAAACTTTTGTGGCGATCACGGTTTTTTCGCGTCGTCCCCCGCCCTGGGCGAACCAGCGCCCGACGATGTTTTCCGTCACGCCTTCGCCGATTTTCCAACCGTAAACGTTGGCTGTATCGAAAAAATTAATGCCGAGGTCAAGTGCCTTATCCATGATGGCAAAGGCGTCTTCCTCGCCGGTCAACGGGCCAAAGTTCATCGTGCCCAGACAGAAACGCGATACCTTGAGGCCGGTCCGGCCAAGTTGTGTGAATTCCATTTGTGCCTCCTCGTTGAAAAATAATGTTAGAGGAATTATAGGCCGTTTTACCCCCTTAAGCGGGTTGCCTTTAATCATTAAATAAACGACAAATGTAAGGAATCCCGGGATCGATGAGCAATGGATTGCCTGCGGGAGCTTTTTATTTTGATACAATTAACGCCTGACTTGGAGAACCGTTATGAATGAAGATGATTTAAATCAAAAATTTCCTGAATCTTTCGATGCGGAAATCGATACCCCTGCCATCGAGGCCGCCACACTTGCCTTATTGCGTGCCGTGGGTGAGCGCCCGGAACGCGAAGGCTTGAAGAATACGCCCAAGCGCGTGGCGCGCATGTATCCCGAATTGCTGGCCGGCTATCGTGTGGATCCTGAAAAACTCATTAACGGTGCGATCTTTCATGTTTCGTATGATGAAATGGTGATCGTGCGCGATATCGAGTTCTACAGCCTTTGTGAACATCACCTGCTGCCCTTCATCGGGCGTGTGCACGTGGCTTACTTGCCAAACGGAAAAGTGATCGGACTTTCGAAAATTCCGCGTGTGGTGGATATGTTTGCCCGCCGCCTTCAGGTGCAGGAACGCCTGACGCGTCAGATCGCCGATTTCATCAGCGACCTGCTTCAGCCTCACGGGGTGGCCGTGGTTGTGGAAGCCCTGCATTTATGCACCATGATGCGCGGCGTCCGCAAACATGACGCCCGCATGACCACTTCCGCCATGCAGGGCGGATTCCGGACCAACAGCGCAACTCGTCAGGAATTTCTCGATAATATTAGCAGGGGAGCGGGTCAGCTTAAGATATAGATGGTTCCCGGCGCGGCGCGATCCAAACCTGCCTTTGCAATTGCTCTGCGACTTTGGATAACCTTTCTCCGCAGACGGGATGAACAAAATCGGGCATCAATTCCGCCAGCGGCACGACCACAAAGGCATAAGCCCAGAACTCGATATTGAGCGGCTGCTCATCGAACCGCACGATATCCAGGTCAATGGTGCGCGGCGCATTTTTATCCGCAGAACGGATGCGCCCGAGCCTGGCTTCGATGAGCCTGATGATGGAACTCAGACTTAAATATGCCTGATGCAGATCACTCATCGCGGCCGCGTTCGATCTCCACACCGGCCGATTGAGCGAACCGGACTGCCCCTGGCTTTTCAACTCGCACGATCACTTTTTGTATCCCCTTTTGCTCCAAACATATCCTTGCCAGGTCGTTGGCCAGCGCCTCCACCGTGAAGCGCGCGGAAGTTTCGGCATGAGCCTGAACCTTCTTTGCCAAAGCGCTGTAGTCCACGCAATCGCCGATGTCATCGCTTTGGGCGGCGCGGCTCGTATCCGTGAAGGCTGTGATGTTGATCAGGATATCCTGCGGCTTCTCCCGCTCCCATTCGCGAATGCCGATGATACCGCGTACCAGCAAATCCTTGATAAAAGTCTTGTCCATTGATGCCTCCTAAAATCAAGAAGAACAGAGATAAACGAAGATTTATCTCTTCTCCTAAACCAGGTGCCTGCCTCCATCCACATGGATGATCTCGCCCGTGATGTATTCCGGGCCTGCCATTAAAAAGATCGTAACTGCTCACACCTGTCTTGGAACGTCTCATATATTGGAATGTTGCTCGATATCTGACGAGCTTTGACATAGGTAGCAGCACTAAATATAGCCATATTTCGAAATCGATGCTCGAGTTGACATATGTGCTGTTTTTATGCGCAACCCTGTGAGCAGTTACGAAGAACCTAAAACCGGAAACATCAGGTTACCGTTTCCTATAATGCAGCGTGGGCACTTCCTCAGCCGCGCGGCCGCTATTTCAGGCGTGATGTCGCGCTGGGGCATCGCCAGCATCTCGAAACCGACCATGAACTTTCGCACGCTGGCTGACCTCAACAGGGGTGGATAAAAATGGGCATGCAGTACCCATTCGGGGTGAGGCTGGTCATCGAAAGGAGCCTGGTGAAAACCCATCGAATAAGGAAAGGAAATCTCGAATAAATTATCGTAGCGGGTGGTGATTTGCTTGAGAATATCTGCCAACCCGCTTGCTTCACTGGAGGTCAGGTCTGTAAGGTATGACATGGCGCGATGAGCGATCACCAGCGTCTCAAACGGCCATATCGCCCAGAACGGGACCAGCGCCGTGAAATGATCGTTTACGGCAATCAGTCGTTCCTTGTGTTTGTGTTCTTCATCCAAATATTCGGATAAAAGCGGCTGCCCATGCTCATTGAAGTATGCTTTCTGGTTTTCCACTTCCTTCGCAGGTTCATTGGGGATATGACCGCTGGCCCATACCTGGCTGTGCGGATGAGGGTTCGAGCAGCCCATCATCGCGCCCTTGTTCTCGAAGACTTGCACATACTGGATGAAATCCTTTTTGCCTAGTTCGCGGGTTTGTTCCGCCCAGGCGGCGATCACGCCTTCCAGGGCAGGGATTTCCAACTCGGGCAGTGTCAGGTCATGGCGGGGCGAGAAACAAACCACACGACAAATGCCGCGTTCCGGCTCGACATTCAGCAATGGCGAGTCTGGTACGTGTGTCCCCTGGATCAAATCTGGCAAAAGCGAAGCAAAGTCATTGTCGAAAGTGAATGTCCCGCGGTAATCCGGGTTTTTGATCCCCCCGGCCCGTTCGTTGCGCGGGCAAAGATAGCATGTGGGATCATATTGCGGCAGGTTCTCAACCGGGGGTTTTTCGGTTTGTCCCAGCCACGGGCGTTTGGCGCGCTGGGGTGAAACCAATACCCATTCGCCCGTCAGTAGGTTGAAACGACGATGAGGTGAATCAAACATGGTCTTTCCTTGTGTTTGGGGTGGACATCAAAATAAGTTCGGCTGGCTGGGTTGGGATGGCAGGTTCACTGCCTTCTCCTTCAGCCAATTTGGCAGCTTTACAGCCGCTTCATTGAACGGATGTGGGAATGTCAGCGCACCTTTCTGCAACAATAGTTTATTTCCAGCAGGCATGGCTTCGTGTTCCAAAACAAAAACGGGAACCCAATTGTTTTTAAGCGTTTCAGTTGCGCCCGCCCATGTCCCGCCCGTCTCCGCGTCGGATGCGACCACGATGGCGTAATCCGCGAGACAATAGATCAGGCGATTGCGGCCCATTGCCGCGCCGACGGAAAATCCCGCATTGGGGCTGTACGGCGTGACGAGGCACAAGTCGCCGCGATTAAGCGCTTCTTTCGGACCCCGAACAGCGCGCTCCAAACTATCCGCCAGCACACCGACGGCTGTTCCGCGTGCCGCGAGCGCGGCCTCCATGCTGATCGTATCCACGCCCTTCGCACCGCCCGAATATAAGACCATCCCTGAAAGCCCGCATGCATTACCGACAAACGCCGCGCAATCTTTTCCCGCGTCGTCGAGATGACGCGATCCAACCACTGCGATTCCGGGCTGGCCCAGCAATACTTTTTCGCCTGCATAAAATAAAACCGCCGGTGCAGAATCTTTTAATCGCTGGCGATACCTTTCAGGGTAATCGGGATCGGCGCGCGTGATTGGATAAATGCCAAGCGCGGCGAGATGATTCAATTCAGCTTGAATGTCACGCGAAACCAGAGATGCGATTCGCGCGCGCTCATCGTTTGAAAGTTCCAATGGAGAATCGGTGGTCGAAACGGTGAGCAGGTCTAAAGGCCGGAGGGACGCAGCTTGGAGTCTGCGGGCGAGCGGGTTCCATTCGCGCAAAGTCAGCGGCTTGATGGATTCATCATCCAAACCCAGTTGCGAACAAATGAGAAGAAGAGCAAGGGAGTCAGGAGATGGGGTCATGAGTCGGCGTGAATGGTGCGGGTGAGAGTGAGTACATTGACGCGGGATGCTTGATGTTTTAGAAGAAGGCAAGTGATCTCTTCGAGCGTCGCGCCTGAATCGAAGAGATCGTCAACGATGAGAATGCGCTTGCCTGTTATATCGCCGTTTATTGCGAATGCGCCCGCCACGTTGTCACGCTTTTGCACGAGGGTTTGCATTTCTTTTTGCGGCTGGGTCTGGCGGGTTTTGACGAGAGATGTTTGCATGGGCTTGGCGAGCGCACACGATAACGCTTTACAAAATTCGTGAACGGGGCTGAAACTGCGCTGCGTGGACGATGGAACGGGAAGGATCACATCGAATTGATTCGTTTCGGGATATGCGAGAAAAAGTTTGCGCGTGTGTTCGATGAGCGCCGGCAACGCGCTCGCATCGGATTGATATTTGAGGCGATAGGTGAGGTCGCCGATGCCGCTTCGATTCCAGTCCGCGCCTGTGAAGCTGCTGTGAAAGTCGAGCGCGAAGCCGATATTCCAATTGCCTGTGAGGGGACGCGGATGAGAGCAGGAAAGATAGGAAGTGATTGAATCGAGAGCAAAGACTTCCGAAGTTTCGCCGTTCTTTGGCGCTTCGGAAGTCTGGGAACGAGCCGCGATCACGCAGCGAATCATTTCGAAAGTAATTTCTTCGGGCAAATGATTCTTGATGGGCGAGAGATATTGCGTTGAGCCGGCTTCTTGAACCGCCTTCGCGATTTTCTCTTGTACTTCTTTTGGAACAATCTTATCTATATCCAATTTCCCCGCTTCGATAAGTTTCGCACAATGACTGTAGATGGTCATCATTGTAAGTCCGCGTTGGAGCGCGATTTGTTCGGGCGTGTTTCCATCTGCAAGAAGTTGTGCGGTGTATTCAACTGTCCCGCCTGCCTGCAATTGTGCTTTCTTCTTTTCGATTGCCTGACCGGATAATCCGCGCAGCATTTTCAGTTCGATGGAAGATTTTTGTTTGATGGCCGCTTCGCCCTTCGGCGTCAGACTCAGCACGGGATACTCGCCGCCGATGACTTTGAAATATCCAAGCGAAGTAAGTTCCCGAATCATCTCTTCGATTTGGTTTTGCTGAATAGCGGCGAGTTTGGCATAATAAGCATGTTTATCATAATGGAATTTCAGGATGTCCTGTGCCTTCGAGCCTTTGAGAATTTGCGCCAGTTTTTCGCGTCCCACTTGACGAACTCCTAATTTACGAACCGCATCAAGGATGACAAGCGCGGCGCGTTCAGCATGACTCATTTGCGTTACATCACCGCTCGACTCGGACGTCTCCTTTTGCGAGAGACAATTATCGCAGCATACGGGTGCATCTGCACTGCCGGTATCGCCAAAATGGTTCAAGACGATTTTGCGGCGGCAATGATTCGACTCGGCATAATGAATCATGTGTTCGAGTTGTTCCATGCGATTCTGCGTGTGCACTCTGCTTCGCACTGCGGCTTTTTGGATTGCGGCGGAATCCCATTTGCCTTTTCGCAATAACATCCTCACCCCGTCGTCGCCGAGATGCTCGACCGCCCCGATCCGTTCCAATTCAGCGAGCCCTACTTTGATCTTGACTTGATGCAAATCCGTGCGGCGCGAGAAATCGTCGCTGGTCATCCAGATTTCGCTGTCTGCGTCCCCGATGGCGTGGTAAATGATTTGCAATTCTTCGGGCGAGACAATTCCGTTTTGAATAAAGAATTCCTGCAAGGCGCGGTCTTGTGGGTCATACAGCAAAACGACTCTTGCGGGAAGTCCATCGCGTCCCGCACGGCCTGCCTCTTGATAATACGCTTCCAGCGAACCCGGCAGTGAATAATGGATCACCTGGCGCACGTCGGCGCGGTCAATGCCCATGCCGAAGGCGTTGGTGGCAACGATGACGGGCGTCGTCCCATTGATAAATCCTTCTTGAATGTGCGAGCGGTCTTCGGCGGACAATCCCGCGTGATAGTGCTCCGCCTTGAGTCTGCAAACCACGCGCACGAATTCCGCGACTTCCTCCGCGTCTCGGCGCGTGCCTGTGTAAATCAAGGCCCCGCCTTGTGGTAAGTCCGAATTCAATTCAGAATTGCCGAGCAATTCATTCAACGCGCGGAACTTGGCTTCGACGTCCGCCGTATATTTCACTTCGAGTGCGAGATTCGGACGATTGAATCCCGTCACAATTCGTTTTGTAGATTCGGGCAAACCCAATAATCGAACGATATCGTCCTGCACTTTGGGCGTCGCGGTGGCGGTCAATGCGGCGGTCAATGGATTTCCCAATTTCCGCCGCGTTTCGGCGATGTGGAGATAATCAGGACGAAAGTCGTGTCCCCACTCGGAGATGCAGTGAGATTCGTCGACGGCGAGCAGGCTCAAAGCTTGCGATTGAAGGGATTGGAGAAAAGTCACATTGCGTAGTCGTTCAGGTGCGACATATACAAGTTTATATTTTCCCTGTGCGAGGAGAGTCAATCTTTTTGTCTGCTCGCCTGTTGGGATCGCGCTGTTGATGAATGTGGCGGGAATCCCTTTGCGATTGAGCGCGTCCACCTGGTCTTTCATCAACGCGATGAGCGGCGAAATGACGAGGGTCAGGCCGTCGAATTGCAGCGCGGCGAATTGGTAGATAAGCGATTTTCCCGCGCCGGTGGGCATGATGACGAGCGTGTGCTGATGATCGAGGAGAGATTGAATCGCTTCTTCCTGACCCGTGCGGAAAGAGTCGAAGCCGAAATGAGCTTGGAGGGCGGATGCAAGGCTGGAAATCATGGTTTGAGCCGGTTCAATTCATCCTGAAATGCGCGGAGTTTCTTGGTTCGTGCGCGTATTTCTGCGATGAGTCTATTCCCTGGCGTCGCTGTTCGTAGATGGCACCCTGTTCATAATACTTTAGTTTTCGTTGGAAATACGCTTCATCTGTCCAGCGGGCAATATCTGATTTTTTGAGGTGGGGAATGGAAGGCAATTCACGGCTCCGGGAAATGGAATGTTCGCATTATACAACTTTAATAAAAATGCCCTGCCAGATTTTCTGGCAAGGCAAAATAGTTTTCTATCGGTTATTTTGCTGCTGCGTAGTAGAGGCTCTTTCGCTCTTCCAGACGGACGATCCATCCAAATCCGCAGGTTCAGTGCGTGATTGGATTGTCTTCGTGGAGGTTCATGACCACCTCCTGTGACAATTCGTTTGGAAAAGAAGTGACGAACGATCATGTGGATCGATTCTCTTTGACTTGCTAAAGATTTGGATCTGATTGTTCTTTACCTCGTTCTTGTAACCATTGAAGCATGGCACGCACACTCCCGGTGGCCATTGCGATACTCGTATCCGCAGCGCCATAATAGATTCGTAACGTATCTCCGTCAGACGCAAGAGTGTGACCACACGGAAAGATAACTTTATCCACATCCCCATATTGCTCGTACGGCTGTTCGGGCGCAAACACCCACTCGTCGCCGCGTTTCAAACAACGCTCCGGTTCATTCAGATCAAATAGAGCGAGACCTAATCTGTAAATGCAGCCGGACGCGTTATCCTTTACGCCATGATAAATCACCAGCCAGCCTTGTGAAGTCTCGATCGGGGGGGAGGAGAGACCGATTTTGTTCGCATCCCACCAGCCGCCGAGCCGCGCCTCGAGAATTTTTTTGTGTCCACCCCAGTTCCGCAGGTCTGATGAGTAGGATAACCACATATGCGCGTTGAGCCCGCCAAGCGGGCGATGGATCAAGGCCCACTGGCCATTGATCCTGTGCGGCAGAAGAGCCGCATCTTTGTCCTCCGGTTGCATGATCACGCCATACCGCTCGAAGGAGTGGAAATCTTTTGTGAGTGCCAGGGCCACACACGGCCCGCCGTTTGCGTACGCGGTATAGGTGATGGCATACTGGCCCAATTCAGGAACATAGGTGATGCGTGGGTCTTCTATGCCCCACAGTTCATCCGGAAAGTGATCCGGGTCGGGAGCGAGGGTGGGCTGGGCGTCGATCTGCCAGTGATCGATGCCATTCGATGAACGGGCGGCGCATAGATGGGAATGGCCGCGGCGATCCTCCACGCGGCATAATAGCAGGGTGGTACCGTCCGTCAGTAAAGTCGCGCCGGGATTGAATACGCTATTGACTTGATACGGCCAGGTTGCCGCTGTCAGAATGGGGTTGAGTTTGGAGCGTTGAAATAGATCTGAGTGATGATTGTTCATTATGGGTATATTCATTGAGTTGACCAACATTTTCTGATAATCTTAATTCCAAAAGTGACTGGAGAAAGGCGAGAGTGGACTCTGCACCTTGATTCTCGTTCAACCTGTCAGGATGCAGGCCATCGCGACAGCCGCCTGTCGTCGGATCGTAGACCGGCAGGTGCAAGTCGTTTCGCCCGAGAAACCATTCGAAACCTCGGCGTGCTTCTATGTGCCAGCTCTTTTTCCCCGTGATACGATGAGCTTCGAGGCAGGCGGAAATCATCGACTGCGCCTCCACAGGTTGTTGATCGAAGCGGGCGCGTTCGCCGCCCCGTTGATAAAAACCGTTCGAGCCGATGGGAACGAAATGCTTTCCTTCCGTATCCGCATGTTGTAATTCGGCCAGCCAGCCTAGCGACTCCAGACCCACCTCGGTCATTTCAGGATTTGATAGAGACTGGCCGCACAATAGCATGGCCTGTGATAGTGCCGCATTGCAATAAGTCAGCTTGTTCTCAAACCAGTTCCATCCATCTACCCGGTTATCCTTGTAAAGTGAGAATAACCGCCCTGCTAACTCCTCCTGTACTTGGGTGACGCGCCGATCGCCGGCAAAGCGCTCTAAATACTCATGGATGCCGATCAGTGCGAAGGCCCAGGCGCGCGGGCTGGTTGTTTGAAGGATCGCCAGCAGCGATTGCTCGAATATGCGGCCGGCCATATTATGCAAGGTTGGCGTATTCGAACGGCCCAGCAGGGTGCCCAGCGCCCACAATGCGCGGCCGTGGCTGTCGTCCGAACCACTCTCTTCGAGCCAATTGCGCTGATAATCCATAAAGTTCCGGAAGCGCCCTGTTTCAGGATTGAAGGCATACCAGATGAATGCCAGGTAGCGCGTGGCCAATTCGGTGGCTGCCTTGTTTCCCAGTTCATCCAGGAGCACACTGACCATCAGGGCGCGGGCATTATCATCTGTGGTGTAACCTTCGCGATAGTTGGGGATGGTGAAAATGGCATGTTGCAATATGCCGGTATTATCCGTGAGGTGGCGCAAATGATCCAATTTGAGCGGGGGCAATTCCCAGGCGCGCTTATCCAATGGCTTGACCGCGAAGTCGGCCTGCGCAAAATGATGACGTTCAGAGCGCGCGCGTTCAAATGTTGTCATATAACGGCGGGCAACCTGCGGCCAGATCATATCCCGACCGAAAAGATAAGCACGCTTCCGCATGGCATGACGTTTTGACTCATTGCCCAGTAGATCGATCACTTGGTCGGCCAGTGCTTGCGGATCGTTGAAGGGCACCAAGGCCCCGCGTTCATCCGCCAGCATTTCTTCTGCATACCAGTATGGCGTGGAGATTACCGCCTTTCCAGCCCCCAGGGTATACGCCAATGTCCCCGAGGTGATCTGCGCCACGTCGAGATACGGCGTTATGTATATGTCCGACACGCTGATAAACTGGATCAATTCCTCCAGGCTGACGAAGCGGTTATAGAAGATCACATTTCCTTCCACACCCTTTTCGTGGGCCAGCCATTGCAGGGATAAACGATAGGTTTCGCCTTCGTTCTGTATGACGTGTGGATGGGTCGCGCCGACGACGATATACACCACATTTGGATATTTCTCCAAAATATGAGGCAGAGCCGCGATGACATTCTCAATGCCTTTGTTGGCCGAGAGCAGGCCAAAACTAAGCAAAACGCTTTTGCCCTCGACCCCAAACAGATCTTTGTTAAAGCTTGGGTCCACAAATGGAACATCGGGAATGCCGTGCGGGATCAGGTCGATCTTCTTTTCGGGTACGTGATAAATACTTTGCAGGAATTCAGCGCCGCGTTCGCTCATGACGACCACACGATCAGACAAAGACACGATTTCTTCGAGCACCCGGCGCTGATCGAGATTGGGATCCCGCAGGATTGTGTGTAACGTCGTGACGACGGGCATGCGCAGTTGGCGCAGGGTCTCGAGAATATAACTGCCCGCTTTTCCCCCGAAGATGCCGTATTCATGTTGCAAAGACACCATATCCACGTTGTTGATGTTCAAGAAATCGGCGGCGCGGCGGTAGGATTCGATATCCTTCTCCGCCAGTTCAAAACGAACACGCGGCGGGTACTCATAACCCGCTTCCGTGTCATTGACCGGCAGCGCAATGCAAGCCGTGCCTTTGTATTCATTAGCAATGGCCTCGCAGAGATCGGTGGTAAACGTTGCAATGCCGCACTGGCGCGGCAGGTAATTGCCGATAAAGGCAATGCGCTTGATGATAGAATGGCTGATCCGTTCCATATTAAAACTCTCCTTTCTTAAAACTTCTTCTTTCGGCGTCACTGTGGGATAAGAAATGCCATCAACCCCATAACAGGGTTGACGGTTGTGACGCCAGACAAATCCGGTTATTCAATTCTCACAACTGTGCCAGGCCGAATGGGCCGCGGTAGTATAACGAAAGTTGTGTAAAAGTAGAGGGAGTCCTGGTATCCTTGTAGGTGACAAAACCAAAACAAGGAGAAGGCCATGGCTCCCACAACAAATCATAAACGACTTGATGAAGAAGGTCAAGTGATGATCGAGGATTTACTTCAGGAACGGTTACGCCTGGCGATCAAGTACATGCTGGTGCAAGTGCTGGAAGAAGAGGTCAATGCGTTTGTGAATGCGGCACCTTATCAAAGAACTCCGGAACGGCGGGATCAGCGCAATGGAAAATATGAGCGGGATCTGGGCACGTCCATGGGTGTGATCGAGGATTTGCCGGTGCCGCGCACCCGGCCACCGCAGAGTAAATTTCGCAAGTCGCGGTGGCAAGGTTTGTTCAGTCTTTATCTGACTATTACAGAATTACTCAAACAACGCCTTCACATCATCCTTCGTGAGCGACTTGAAGAAACTGGCTTCGTTGGAGATGATGTTTTTTACGAGGGCGCGTTTCTTTTCCTGCAATTGCAAAATCTTTTCCTCCACCGTAGCGCGGGCAATGATTTTATACACAAAGACGGGCTTATCCTGCCCGATGCGATGAGCGCGGTCGCTGGCTTGCATTTCGACGGCGGGATTCCACCATGGGTCGAGATGGATAACGTAATCGGCGGTGGTCAGGTTCAAACCCACGCCGCCTGCTTTTAGGCTGATGAGAAAGAAGGGAATAGCGTCGTTGGTTTGAAACTCATCCACTTTGGCTTGGCGGTTTTGTGTCTTGCCGTCGAGATACATGTATTGGATCTTGCGTGCGTCCAGTTCACGTTTGACGAGTCTGAGCGCTTCCACAAATTGCGAGAAGATCAGCGCTTTGTGATTTTCGGCTTGCAAAGTCTCCAATGTTTCGAGCAGGATTTCAAACTTGGGCGCTTCGCCTTTATATTTTTTGTCCACCAGCGCGGGGTGAATGGCAATCTGCCGCAAGCGCAGCAAGCCCTCCAGGATTTTGAAGCGCGCGCTGTTCATACCTTCGCTTTCAATTAAGCCCAGCAGTTCAGCGCGGTAATTTTCACGGGTCTGTGTGTATAGCTTTTTCTGCGCGGGTTCCATGTCTGTATAGATAATGCGTTCGGTGCGCGGCGGTAGTTCGGGCGCAACCTGTTCCTTGGTGCGGCGCAGGATGAATGGATAGATCAGGCTTTTCAGCAGCGCCATTGCCTTTTCATCGCCGCCGCTTTCGATGGGGTTGGCGAATGCGTGTTTGAAATAATCCATGTTGCCAAGCAAGCCGGGATTCAAAAACGCAAACTGCGACCACAACTCAAACGTATTATTCTCCACGGGTGTGCCTGTCATCACGATGCGATGTTCGCCATTCAAC
>Ga0182027_10004891_pt1 | contig 20569 bp, 20 predicted proteins | sample 712E1DmetaG_FD_121300 | JGI IMG/M metagenome (GOLD analysis project Ga0182027, IMG submission 121300) | Permafrost microbial communities from Stordalen Mire, Sweden - 712E1D metaG (Illumina Assembly) | ecosystem: Environmental > Terrestrial > Soil > Wetlands > Permafrost | place: Sweden...
GCCTACGAGCAATCCGCCCAAATCGCCTCCGTCCTCGGCCCCTTCCCCGGCTACCGCGACGCCCGCTGCGCCCATGTCTCCCAGCCCCTCGGGACCGACAACGTCGCCTCCACCCTGGACGTCATCCAATCGCACCTCCAAGCGGTGGAAGACATTCAACCCAGCGCCGAATTTGCCTGGCTCAAGGACGAGGCGCGCCAGACCTGGACGCGCGCCCTGGAGCGCGGGCGGCAATCCGGCTACCGCAACGCCCAGGTCACCGTCCTCGCCCCCACCGGCACCATCGCCTTTCTCATGGATTGCGACACCACCGGGGTCGAGCCGGACATCGCTCTAGTAAAGTATAAATTGCTCGCGGGCGGCGGCAGCCTGAAAATCGTCAATCGCGGCGTGGCCGACGCCCTCCGCCGCCTCCATTACGGCGAGCCGGAAATCGCCTCCATCATCGCCCATGTCGCCAAATTCGACACCATCGAGGATGTCCACGAAAAGGTCCAGGACAAGGACGTGCTGATCCCCTCCGGTTTGAAGCCGGAGCACCTCCCGGTTTTCGATTGCGCCTTCAAGGCCTTTCGCGGCCAGCGCAGCATCAGTTACATGGCCCACCTGAAAATGATGGCCGCCACCCAGCCCTTCATCAGCGGCGCCATTTCCAAGACCGTCAACCTGCCCCACACCTGCACCGTGGAAGACATCCAGGACGCCTTCATCCAGGCCTGGAAACTGGGCCTCAAATGCGTCGCCATGTACCGCGACGGCTCCAAACGCTCCCAGCCCCTGAACACCAAACAAACCGGCGAAGGCGTCCATCATGCCCCCGCCGTCCGCCTCAAGGAATTGGAAGCCGAGGTCGGCAAACTCCAGGCCCAAACCAGCCAGCCCCTGCGCCGCCGCCTGCCCGACACCCGCGATGCTGTCACTCATAAATTCGATGTCGCCGGCCACGAAGGCTACCTCACCGTCGGCCTTTTCGAGGACGGCCAGCCCGGCGAACTGTTTATCACCATGGCCAAGGAGGGGTCCACTATCGGCGGACTGATGGACAGCATCGGCACCCTCACCAGCCTGGCGTTGCAATACGGCGTCCCGCTCGAAGCGCTGATCAAAAAATTTGCCCATCAGCGATTCGAGCCGTCCGGCTTCACCAAAAACCCCGACATCCGCAACGCCTCCTCCATCATTGATTACGTCTTTCGCTGGCTGGGCCACCAATTTGTTCCCGGCTATGCCGAGGCCGGCGCCGGCCTGCGCGCCCAGACCGAACTGCCCATGCCCGGCCTGGAGCAGGAGGTCAAAAAAAAAATAAACCGCCCGGTGCCTGACCTGCCGGTTGCCGACGAAACGGACCTTCTGATTGGCGCGGTCCGGGGCATGCAGCCCAGGAGCCAGGGCAATGGCAACGGCCATGACGGCGGCGGCGCTGGCGGTCATCCCCAGAACCCGTCCCCGGCCCGGACGATGGACCCGTTAAGCCAGAGCCTGGCCCATTTCCAGCAAGACGCGCCCACCTGTCCCAAGTGCGGCCATGTGGCCGTGCGCAACGGCGCCTGCTTCAAGTGCCTGAATTGCGGCGAGAGCCTGGGGTGCTCCTGACTCATCGGCGCGGGCCGCGCGGCCCGCGCCGAGTCCAGCGCCCGGCGGCATGTCTCAACCAAACCGGGCCAATCCCATGGAGGCTCCAGGAGTTAGCTCGAGTAGCCTTCTTCGCCGTGGTCGGACAGGTCCAACCCCTGCGTTTCGTCTTCCTCGGCCGGGCGCAGGCCCAGGGTGTACTTGACGATGCAGGCAATGATGGCCGTGCCCACCGTGGCCAGAAGCAGCGTCAGGCCGATGGCCTTGAGTTGCTCGAGAATGAGCGGCTGAAATGGGGAATCTTTGACGTAATCCTTCAGGTTGGTGGCCAGATTGGCATTGGCGGCATTCCGGGCCAGCACGCCGGTCAGCAACGCGCCGAGGGTTCCGCCGACGGCATGGACGCCGAAGGTGTCCAGCGCGTCGTCGTAGCCGAACCAGCCCTTGACTTTGTAGCAGAAGAACCAGGGAACCAAACCGGCGGCGATGCCGATGATGACCGCGCCGTTGGCGGTGACGAATCCGCAGGCCGGGGTAATGACCACCAGGCCCGCCACGGCGCCGGAGCAGAATCCCAGCACGCTCGGCCTGCCCCGGACCAGCCATTCCATCGTGGGCCAGACAAAGGAGGCGACGGCGGTGGCGAGGGTGGTGGTGGTGAAGGCGTTGGCGGCGATGACGTCGGACGCCACCGCGCTGCCGGCGTTGAAGCCGTACCAGCCGACCCAGAGCATGCCCGTGCCGATCAAGCACAGCACCATGCTGTGCGGGGCGAAGTTGGTTTTGCCCCAGCCCAGGCGCTTGCCCAGGATGAGGCACAGGATGAGGGCCGACCAGCCGGAGGTCATGTGGACGACGGTGCCGCCGGCGAAATCAATGGCGTGGATTTTGGCGTCGTGATTGGACACGCCGTTCATCATGCCGTCGGCGCCCCAGATCATGTGGGCCTGGGGGAAATAAACGACGAACATCCAAAGCGTCATGAACAGGCAGATGGCGGAGAATTTCATGCGCTCGGCAATGGCGCCGATGATCAAAGCCGGGGTGATGATGGCGAACATCAGTTGATAAATGGCATAGACATTGTGCGACACCCACGAGGAGTAATCGGTGTTCGGGCTGGAATCCACCCCGTTGAAGAAGGCGAAATTAAGACCGCCCAGGACCGGCGAAAGAGACCCGCCCTTGCCGAACGACAGGCTGTACCCGCACGCCCACCACAGTATCGTCACCATGCCGGTGATGAAGAAGCATTGGGCGATGACGGACAGGACGTTCTTGCGCCGGACCAAGCCGCCATAGAAAAGAGCCAGCCCGGGCAGGGTCATGAACAGCACCAGGGCGGCGGAGGTCATTTGCCAGGCGTTGTGGCCGGGACCGGGGTTGGGCGTGAAAGTGTCGCCTTTGTCGTTGACGCTGCCCAGTTTGGAGCTGACGTGATTGGTGGGCGTGTCGGCCTGCCGGCCGGTGTTGTTGATGTAAGCTTCCAAGTCCTCAAGGCGCTGTTCGACGGAGGGGTCGGCGAGCTTGTTGGTGTTGGCGGCGCCCTCTGCCGCGCGAACGGCCAGCGGGCCGGCGCAAAGGGAGGCCAGCAGCGTCAAGCAGAGCAGGGATTTTTTCATATTTCGATTCATTGGGTTTTGGTATGGTTGGTTTGGGTTTAGAGGGCTTTTTCCCCGCGCTCCTCCGTGCGGATGCGGATGGTCTCCTCGATGTTGGAAATAAAGACTTTGCCGTCGCCGATCTTGCCGGTTTTGGCGGAGGCGACAATGGCGCCGGCGACCTCCTCGGCGCGCAGATCGGAGACGACAACTTCGATTTTGATTTTGGGCAGCAGGTCCACCGTGTATTCGCTGCCGCGGTAAATTTCGGTGTGGCCCTTCTGGCGGCCGCAACCCTTGGCTTCGATGACGGTCATGCCCTCGATGCCAATTTTGGCGAGAGCGTCCTTAACCTCTTCGATGCGAAACGGTTTGATGATGGCTTCAATTTTCTTCATGTTTTGATGCTTGTTGGTTCACGGTTGAGCGCAAGGCGGCTTTCGGATCAGGCGATGGCATCGGCCTTTCAGGCTGACAATGAACCCGCCTCCGGCTGGTTCGAGCCGTTCGGAAAACGCGCGTGGGGAGCATAAAGCAGGCGCAATGCCAACGGGTTAAGAGAAGCCTCGCAACTTTCTAACTACTTGGTTAATAACGATTTAGCAACAAACAAACAACGGCCGGCTTGGCGCCCGAACCAATCTTGCCTGGTGTTAATTTCTCAGGATGGCTGTTTTTAGCCACCCCGGCCCCATCGCTCGCAATTTCATTTTTCGGATTCCCGATGACGTGGCAAGGCGGGGGTGATGCCCCCCATTGACCCGGCTGCGCAGCAGCGCAGCCCTGCCGGAGAAAGCACGGCTGCATAGGAGCGCAGTTATGCGGCCAAGACCGCCCAAAATTCGCGAGGCGAAAGGATTCTTATTCCGTGATAGCGTGTGAGCGTCAGCAGGTCGTCATCGCCGGTCACAAGATAATCGGCGCGGCCTGAGAGCGCGGTCGCCAGCACGACATCGTCATCCGGGTCGCGGCAAACCGGGGCGGAGAGAGGGGCGGGGACGACGAACTCGCACAATTGCGCGAAAGCCGCCAGAGCGGCCAAGGCGCCTGGGCCGACTTGGTTCTTGCGCTGGAGCGAGTCTTCCAGTTCCTTGCGCAGAGGCAAGGACCAAACCAGAAGGCAAGCGCCCGCCGCCTCGTCCACCACGTCCTCACAAAAACCCTTTGCGGCGAAGGCCGCGAAGAGCACGTTGGTGTCGAAGAGGACTCTCACGAAATGATTTTGAAAACATCCTCATCGGTGTAGATGCCCCGGGCGCGGGCCTGCGGCACCAGTTCCCGGCGCGCGGCGCGAAGCGCGCGGCGAAAGAGGTCGGCCTTGATCGCCCAGCGGACATATTCGCTGCCGGTGACCCCTTCGGCTTGGGCCATTTTGTCAAGGTTCCGGCGCAGGTCTTTGGGCAGGCTTATGGTCAGTGTCGCTCTCATGGTGTAAGACAATATAAGACATTTGAGGCAAGGTCAAGCGGCGACAGGCCCTGATAGCTTGACTTGCGCAGTGGCGGCGGTTATGAAATTCGCGGTTTTTGATGAGCGGGTTGTCCAGTTTGTCTTATGAAGAAAATGGTGAAATGGTTTTTGGCGGCGATGCTGGCGGCGGCGATCGTTTTGCAGTTTTTTAACCCGGCGCTGACCAATCCGCCCGTCGCGCCAGGAGGAGATTTGATGGCGAGCAACGCGCCGCCGGCGCAGGTGGCGGCATTGCTGCATAACGCCTGCTATGATTGCCATTCTTACGCCACCAAATGGCCGTGGTACAGCCATGTTTCGCCGGTGTCCTGGTTCTTGGCCAGTCATGTCAACGACGCCCGCGAGGCGATGAATTTCTCGGTCTGGCCGCATGGGGACGCGTATAAGGAGGGCAAGCGATGGAGCAAGATCAGCCACCGGGTGGATGACGGCTCGATGCCGCTGGCCAGTTATACCTGGATGCACCCGGCTTCGCGCCTGACGGAGGAGCAGCGCAAACAGTTGGGCGATTGGGCCGCGCAAGCGGCGGAGGGGTCCAAGTAAGGGCGCCAAATTCCGGGCTTGCCGGGCTGGCGGAAAGGGGGTACCAAAGGAGCATGACATCGAATGCCTATTCCAAGACGCGCCCTCCCTTCGCGACGGTTCGGACGACGGTTTCCACTCTTCGGATCAACCGCCGGCGGTTTGTCTATTCCACCGCGCTGGCGGCGGGCGCGCTGGCCGCGCGACTGACGCCGGCCGACGCTGGTGTCAAATTGAAATCTCCCAACGAGAAGCTGGACATCGGGTGCATCGGGACGGGAGGCGGCTGGAGGGCGGATTACGATGTCCATGAACTGGCGGCTATGAACGCGACGAGCTGGGCCGGAGCGCAGGAGAATATCGTGGCGCTGTGCGACGTGGACGCGAATTATTTGAACGCGATGAAGCAGCGCTTTCCGGCCGCGCGCACTTATTCCGATTACCGGGTGATGCTGGAGAAGGAGAAGACGCTGGACGCGGTGGGCATTGCCATCCCGGATCATCAACACGGGCCGGCGGCGATGCTGGCGATGGCGGCGGGCAAGCATGTCTATTGCGAGAAGCCGCTGACGCACTCGGTGTGGGAAACGCGCCAGTTGACGCTCGCCGCGCGCAAGTACGGAGTGATCACGCAAATGGGCAACCAGGGGCATGCGGGCGAAGGCAACCGCCGGCTCTGCGAAATGATCGCGGCGGGGGCCATCGGCGCGGTGCGCGAAGTTCATTGCTGGACGGACCGGGCGGTGCATGTGGAGGGCGGACCGGGCTGGGTGCAGGGTCATGAACGCCCGCCGGGTTCGGATCCGGTGCCGGCCACTTTGGATTGGGATTTGTGGCTGGGTCCGGCGCCAAGCCGTCCTTACTTGGCCGGTTGGCCGGAAGACAGGAGGATTCCGGTTTATTGTCCGCATGTCTGGCGCGGCTGGTGGGATTTTGGCTGCGGCGCCATCGGGGACATGGCCTGCCATATCATGGACGGCCCTTATTGGGCGTTGAAGCTGGGCGCTCCCACGACGGTGGAGGTCAAGTCTTCCAAGTTGATGCCCGAGATGGCGCCGTGGGTTTCCGTCATCAAATTCCAATTCCCCGCCAGAGGCGACATGCCGCCATGCAGTCTGACTTGGTACGACGGCGGCCAGAAGCCGCCCAAACCATCGGAAATGGAGGCGGCGCAACTGGAGGACAACGGCGCGCTGCTGATTGGGGACAAGGGAAAGATCGTGGCCGGCACGTATGGGGAGACTCCGCATTTGCTGCCCGAATCGCTCATGGTGGACTACAAGCGGCCCGCCGCGACGATTCCGCGTGTGCCGGGGGACAGTCCGCACAAGGACTTTATCCGGGCGTGCAAGGGCGGCCCGGCGGCTTGCTCGAATTTCGACGTATCCGGCCCGTTCACGGAAATGGCGTTGCTGGGCAATGTGGCGTTGCGCCTGGGCAAAAAGATTGAATGGGACCCGGTCAACCTCAAGTGTCCCGGCGCGCCGGAGGCGGACGCCCTGCTTCATCCGGCGTTCCGCGAGGGGTGGAAGGTGACGCCGGCATAGCGGCAGTGCCTCAATTAATTGTGTGGAGGAGAGGGAAGCGAGCGGGAGGATCCCCTGGATGAGCCAGCCGTGGCTGTAGCGGCGGTCTGTGACCGCCGCATCAAGAAGACCTGAAAAGCGACGGTCATAGACCGCCGCTACACCCTTCAAGTTGAGTGGTGCGGAGGTCTGAATTCTTTCCCCCCTGCCGGGCCAGTTGCTTGAGGATTTGACCCAACGGTTTTCCCTCCACTGCCACCAATTCGGCCATCAGGAGACAGGCCAGGATGCCGTCCTTCTCCGGCCTGGAGAACTGGACGGTTAAACCGCCCGATCCCCCGCGATTTTTTTTCAAATGATAAAGGGCCAGCGTGAGAATTTGGCCCGGCGCGAGCCAGGCGCCGTTTTCGTCCAGCACGCCGGAGCGGCTGGCGTCGCCGCCGGTGGCCAGCCCCAGTTGGGCCTGGCCGCGGCGGATGGCCTGGCGCGCTTGGGCGAGGCGCTCCGCGCTTGGCTCGGGCGGGTGGCCCCCGAAGAAGGCGTCGGATTCATCGTGGAACACGGTGAGCCTGGCGCCGACTTTAAGGAGGAGAGTGTCCAGATAACCGCGCCCGCAGCCGAACATCAAATCCACGGCGATTTTCAGCCGGGCCTTCTTGATGGCGGCGAAATCCACCAATTTTTCGATCTGCCGGAAATAATCGGGCCGCGGATCCAGGGGCCTGGTCTGGAACGTGCCGGTAACGACTGCCGGGAAGCTCCAATTTTCCCGCCGCAAGCGGACGATGGCGGCTTCGATGGGACCGGTGGCATCCGGCGCGGCGCACACGCCGTCGAAGCGGTAGAATTCAAAGCCGGAATACTCCGGGGGACTGTGGCCGGCCGTGATGTAGATGCCGCCGATGGCTTTGCGTTTGAGGATGGCAAAGGCCAGGACCGGGGCGGGGGTGGCGCAATGGCAAAGGAGCGGACTCAATCCGGCGGCGGTCAGCACTTCGACCGCAGCCAGGGCGAATTGGGGGCCGAGGAAACGGCAGTCGTGGCCGATGATGACAGCAGGCGGGCGCCGGTGAATGGGGGAGCGGGGGGCGGCCAGTTCGGTCTTGAGGCATTGGGCCACGGCTTGGGAGGCCAGGCGGACGTTGGCGAAGGTGAAATCGCGCGCGATGACCGCGCGCCAGCCGGCGTCGCCAAATTGAATGGGAATGGGGCCGGGCGAATCCATTCCACGCTACTTTTTCCAGTCGAACGCCTGTTTTTTCCAGGCATAGAGGTAGCCGATGAAGAGGATGCCGAGGAAACAAAACATCGAGCCGAAAATCAGCGGCGCGTTCCCGGCGAGCATGCCGCGGTAGATGACGGCCCACGGATAAAGAAAAACGACTTCGATATCGAAAAGAATGAACAGCATGGCGACAAGATAGAACTTGACCGAGAGGCGGGTGTTGCCCTGGCCGACGGGCAACATGCCGCATTCATAGGCGGTGTCCTTGATGGCGGAGTCCTTGCCGCGTTTGCCGGCCACCACGGAGGCGGCCAGCGTGCCGGCGGCGAACAAAAAGGCGACCAGGCCCAGGATCGCCACCGGAATGTATTCCCGCAATTGCGTTGGTTCCATGAAAGCAAGGTAAGAAACGGCGGCGCGCCTGGCAAGCGCAAAGCCGAACGGCTTAGCGCGCATATTTCATAGTCGATCAGGGTGTGGCATGGTCTGCCAGCGATATGAAATATCCGGCTTAGGTCTTCGGCGCCGCGAGCGCGACTTTCGGGAGCCTGGGCTGGACGTTCGGGACCGACGGCCCTTGCGCCTGTTTGAAATGCGCCGTGGAACGCAGCAGCAAAGTGCCCAGGCACAAATCGGCCAGCGGAAAAACCACGTTGAAATTCCTGCCCATGTAGCGGTGATGCAGCAAATGATGGCCGTTGAGCCGGAAGAAAATCCCCGACCGCTCGACGTTGCGCCGGCGCGGCAGGTGCATGCACCAATGCAGGTATTCGTAGGCCCCGTAATACGAACTGATCGCCAGCGCCCCGCCGCTGAGTATCCCCCAATGCCGGGTCAGGGCGGAGGCGGCCAGAAACGGCAGCAACGCCAGGGCGATGAGCACCGGCCCGTTCCACCAGGCCATCGGAATGGTGGCCTTGTCCTTTTCATGGATCAGATGATAGGTGTAATCGGCCTTGAAAATGCGGTGATGCGTCAGCGTGTGCCGCTGATAGGGATAGGTGAGTTTCCACAGCGGACGGTGCATGATGTAGCGGTGCAGCGCCCACTCAATAAACGAGGAACCAATAATGCCGCCCATAAAGCCGCAGGCCGACCATTGCAGGAATGAATAGAACAAGAGGTCTGGGGGTTGCGGGTTGCGATTTAACGGAGCCGGTAGGTGATCCGCGCCTTGGTCAGGTCGTAAGGCGACATCTCCATGCGGACGCGGTCCCCGACGGTGAGGCGCACGAAGTGGCGCCGCATCTTGCCGGAGATGTGCGCCAGCACCTGGTGCTGGTTGTCGAGCAGGACGCGGAACATGGTTCCAGGCAGAACGGTTTGAATCGTTCCTTCCAGTTCGATGGACTGTTCGACGCCCGCAGTGTTGGCGGATGACATGGCCATGGTTTGAATATCAGAATGCGCCGCAACATGCCTCCATTCGCCGGACAAAGCAAGGGCTATTTCGCCATTTTTTGCAAGGCGTCAGTCTTGGATAGTGGGGCGCGCACTCCGTGCGCGCCGCGGCGGGCAGAGGACTGCCCGCCCTGCCTTTCTGCCCTCCTTCACTCACGCAGTAGCATTTTTTTCTTGAACCTTTCCACGCCCCGCGGGGATTGATACATGGATGCTCATCACCGACGACCGGGCTGAAACCACCGCCCCCGGCGAACTTCTCGCGCGCGCCCGCGCCGGGGACGCCCCGGCGTTTTGCCGTCTGGCCGAACCTCTGCAAGCGCGCCTTCTCCGCCAGGCCGCCGCGCTGGCGGGCGACCTGAGCGCCGCCGAGGACCTGGTCTCCGAAACGCTCGTCGAAGCCTGGAAAAGCCTGGGCCGCTACGATGAAAGCTGCCGGTTGTCCACCTGGCTCTGCGCCATTCTGCTGCACCGCCGCCAGAAATGGGCGCGGCGCGTCCGTTCCCGGCCGCGGGCGCTGGCCTGGCTGCCGGCTTTCCAGCGGGACGATCTGGCCGCGCGGCACGAGAACCTGCCTTCCCCGGAGCCTTCCCCGTCGGAAAACGCGGCCCAAAACGAGATTTCCGCCCGGCTTCGCGAAGGCGTGGACCGGCTGCCCGAAAGACATCGCCGGGTCATCCTCCTCCGTTTTTTCGAGGACGCCTCGCTGCCGGAGATGGCGCGGGTCCTGGGCTGTCCGGTGGGGACGGTCAAATCGCGCCTTCATCATGCCCTGGAAAAATTGCGCCAAATGAAAATGAACCTCCCTGAATCGGAAAGGGATAAACAGATATGAGAGAAAACGGCCAATCTTCATCGGTAGGGCGAGACTCTGTCGAGCCGAAATTCGATTTGCCTTCATCGGTAGGGCGAGACTCCGTCGAGCCGAAACTCGATTGCTTGGGGAAAAGTCACGGCTCGACAGAGTCTCGCCCTACCGGGTTGGGATTGAATTGCCGCCGCCGGGAGATTTGTCTCTTTGCGGCCGGAGCGTTGCCGGAAGCAGAGCGGCCCGAAATGGAGCGGCACCTGGCCGCCTGTTCCGGTTGCCGGAATTATTACAACGAGATCAAGGCCCTGGCCGCGCCGCTGGCCAACTGGGAAAAACCTCTCGCGCAAATCGAGCCGACCCAGGCCATGCGGGCACGATGGGCCGGAGCTGTGCAAGAGTCCGCCGGCGGCGCCATGGGCAAGTTTGGGCTGCGCGGCAGCGCAGCCCTACCGGGATGTTTGAAAGAGTCCGCCGCAGAAGCCGCCGCGAGAGAGCCGCTGCTGAAAAGCTTCCTCCGCAACGTCTGGCGGGAATTGATCTGGCCGTGCCGCCGCGCCTGGGTTGGCCTGGCCGCGGTCTGGCTGGGGCTGCTGGCGGCCAACGCGCGGCTGGCCGATCCCCAATTGGCCGGCGCGCGGCCCTCCTCGGCTGCGGCGATGATGCAGTCGTGGGAGGAACAAACCCGCGTGCTGGCGGAACTGGCGCAGCCCGGCTTGGCCGATGCTCCTGCCAACCTCCCCGCCGCGCCTTCCAATCCGCCCCGGCCGCGCAGTGCGCGGGAGCAGAACTGGCAAATCGTGTGACCGCGTGTGTTCGAAATGAAACTGATGGCTTTTTGGAGTGCGGCGGCTTGCCGCCGCTTTGAAAGCGGGAGCAAGCTCCCGCACTCCAAATTAAGGAAGATTTATGACGACTGATTCCCAATCCAAACGCTGGCGCATATTGCGGCGCTGCCTGCTCGGCGCGGCCATTTTGCTGACCTTGATCGCCGCAATTTACACCGAGGAAGGCTGGCGCGGCAAACGCGCATGGGAAAATTGCAAGCGCGAGATGGAAGCCAAAGGCATCAATCTCCATTTGAGTGCTGACATCCCTCCTCCGGTGCCGGACGATCAAAACGTCTTTGCCGTGCCGGAAATGCGGCAGTGGTTTTTGGGAAAAGGCCCCACGGTTTTGAGCGCGAGGTTAGGGGACATAGCGGACCTAGATGAGGCCGGGGATACAAACCACCCTTCCACCCGCATCGTCGTGGCTGAAGTGGCCTTTAGCCAGCCGGACTCCAATTCCCCCGCCGGTTTCACGGTGCTGTCCTATGAAGATCCGCACGCCAAAGCCGAAGTGAGCAAGCAGGTCAAAGACGCGGTCGGGACATCTTTCACTGATCCCTGGGGAATTCTCCATTTAGTGCGGCGGCCAGAGGAGATTCAACCTGCCAAAATCCTGTTGCAGTGCCAAACAGCCCCGTCGGCAAAGGAGTTGGAGCAATTCCTGACCAACGGCTTCCATCCCGATGGACCCGTTAACTTGTACGAGGGGGAAAATGCGCGGATCGAACCCGCCAGCAATAGTTCCTACAAGGTGACGATGGAAGTGCCGGGTTCAGCCGCCGAACTCCTTGCCCGGATTGCCGTCCTGGAACCGCAGTTCGCGGTGATGCGCCAGGCGTTCCAGCGTCCTTACGCCCGCATTTTGGGGGACGATCAGAAACCCGGGCATGAACTCTACCCGACCTTCCATCTCATTACACAGCTCGCGCGCATGCTGGGTGCGCAAGCCCAGTGTCATTTGTTGCTGGGCCAGCCGGAGGAAGCGTTGCGCGATCTGACTCTCAGCCAGGACTTGTGCCGCATCGTGGAAGACCTGCCGCGCAGCGAATGGGGTGTCCTTGCAACGTTGATCCGTGAGACGGTGACAGCAATTGACATTGACATTATAGCCGACGGGCTGCGCCGTCATGCCTGGAGCGAGCCGCAGATGGCGGCATTGCAGGAGCAAATCAAGAATATCAACTTCGTGTCTGACTTGAAGCAGGGGATGTTGGCAGAGCTTGCCAGGGTGTCCGATTCCTATCCAAACGCAACGGCCTTCGACTTGGGGGTATTATACTTCGGCGGCTTCCTGTGGCCGAGCAACGCCTGGACAAGCCTGAAAGCGACCGTCGTCGGCGAATTGATCCCGCGCGGCTGGTTCTATCAGAACAAGGTCCAAGTCGCCAACGATCGCCAGGCCCTCGCTGAAAGCTTGGACTCCTCCGGTCAACTGGTGTTTCCGAAAAAAGTGGATGCCGTCGCCATTATGGCCAAGTCTCATCCTTCACCCTATAATTACTTGGCCAGGATGGCTGATCCCAGAAACAGCAAGATGTGTCGCGATAACGCCAGGGTCGAAACGCAGGTCCATGAAGCCCTCATCGCCTGTGCCCTGGAACGTTACCGACTCACGCACAACGCATATCCCGAAACCCTCGACGCCCTGGTGCCGCAATTCCTCGCCCAACTCCCGCCCGACCTCATTGGCGGCCAGCCGCTGCATTACCGCCTTGCGGAGGGCGGGAAATTTGTTCTTTACTCAGTCGGCTGGAACGGGACCGACGACGGCGGCAAGCCCGGCTCGGACGATGACTGGGTCTGGGACGATACCGTCCGGTAGAGCAATCACTTGCCCGCCGGCTTGCGGCCGATCCACATGCCGTTGGCCGCCTCGCGCCATTCCAGTTCCGCAATCGGGGGCGGACCGGGGTTGGGAATCTCCACGCGGTCCTGGGGACGCATCTTTTGGATCCACGGCTGCCAGGTGGGCCAGTCCCAATGATTCCATTGCATGTGACGGAGGATTTTCAAGTCCTCCTCCGGCATGAGCGCCGGCTCGAAGCCCAGGATGTAGCGCCAGTTGGCCTGCGGGTTGTAGTAAAACGTGTCGTAAAAAAACGACATGTCGGCGCTGTAAAAAATGCCGTCCCCTTCCGGCAGCCATCCTTGCAGGGCCGGATTGCTGCCATCCAGGTAAGGCTCGCGGAGGTTCCTGGTAAAACGGCTCTTGCTGTCGCTGGTGGAATCCAGAAAGAGCGCGGCGGCGATCAGGCCGCAAACCAGCAGACGCCGGCCCGACTCGGCGGGCCATTTCTCCGCCATCCAGCCTTCAAATTGCAACGCCAGCCACACCAGCGCCGCCGGCATTCCCCAGTCCGCCCAGAACCGGTCCGCCTGGAATCCGAGCGTCCAAAAAATGGCGATCATCCAGAAGACCGGCTGGCGCAGAAGGTTGTCCGTTTCCATGGACTTTTTCGCCCCGTTCTCCTGCCGGCGCCAGATATAGACCAGGGCCAAAACGGCGAGCGTGCAGAACTCCCCTTCGCTGGGTTGGAACTCGCCCACCAGCAGCCAGGCCGGCGCGTGTTCCCGATAAACCGAGGCGGCCATGTTGACCGCTCCGTATAAAAACGCCGCCGGCCTGCCGGTCAGCAGCGCCCCCGCGATGACTCCCGCCACCCAGCAACCCGACAGCCAGAGCGTTTGCCGCCAGGCGCCCGCCAGCAAAAAACCGGCCAGAACGAACACCCACAAATACCACGTCCCATGCACCCAGACGGAAAGCGCGAAGCCCGCGGCGGTCAAGACTATTTTTCGCCAGGACGGTTTCTCCGTCCGCTCCCGGCCCCAGGCGAAGAGGATGCAAATCAGCACTCCTTCGCTCACCAGAAAGGGCCGTCCCTGGCCGAGCCGCACAATCGTGTCGGGCACCGCCGCCATTTGCGCCAGGAGCGCGGCCATCCAGGCCTCGGGCCGGCGCAACCACGGCAACCCGGCCAGACAAACACACAGCAGCAGCGCCGCCACGGAGAAGCTCATCAATTGGTCTCGGTCCCGCTCCACGGCCTGGTGGAGGGGACGCAACACCCGCTGTTCGATATGGCGCAAAATCCAGTCCCAGCCGGCGCTGTGGTCAATGGTGTATTCCGGCCGCAAGACGACGATCTGGTTGTATTCCTTGTCCGTCATGACCTTGGCCACATGGCGGCGGGCGTCTCCCGCCGGGATGAATCCATAGGAAACGATCTGGAGAGCGATGAGGATGAAAGTAGCCGGCACGATGATCCAGGCGATCAGCGGAACGAAGCGTTGCAGGCGGGAATTCATGGCTTCAGCCCCGCAATTTCTGGAGGGCGGCCAGGGCGGCCTGGCTTTCGGCGTCCTTCTTGCTCTTGCCGCTGCCGCGGCCCAAATCCTGTCCGTCGTGCCGCACCACGCATTCAAAGAGGCGGTCGTGATCCGGCCCGGTCACGCAGACCACCTCGTATTGCGGCGATTGCGGGGAGGCGGCCTGAAGCCATTCCTGCAACTCGCCCTTGGGATTTTCCAGCCTGGGGATGGAGGTCAACTCTCCAAACGCCTCATGGAAGGAGCGCAGCACAAAAGCCTGCGCCGCCGCGAATCCGCCGTCCAAAAAAATCGCCCCGACCAGCGCCTCAAAACCATCCCCCAGGGCCGAGGCCCGGCCCCGTCCGCAATTGGCCTCCTCGCCCCGGCTGAGGATCAGGTAATTTTGCAGTTCGATCCGCCGCGCCTGGTCCGCCAGCGTCCGCCGGTTGATCATTTGCGCGCGGGCCTTGGTCAGCGGCCCTTCGCTCACGTCTGGGAACTTCTCATACAACTCGCGCGTCAGCACCAGCCCCAGCACCGCGTCGCCCAGGAATTCCAGCCGTTGATTATGCTGCGAGGTCCGGTCCCCCTCATGGGCCACCGACGGATGCGTCAACGCCTGGCGCAACAACCCGGCGTCTTGGAATTCATATTGCAGCCGCGTTTGCAATGTCCGCAGATCGGACCTTCCGCCGGCGGGAGTCCCGGGCGCTTCAAGGGGCGGTTTCATGGCAGGCGGGCGCGCCGCCTTGAGCTGGGGACGCGGCGGGGTCTTCCGGCCCGGCAACCGGCGGCGCCGGGGCGGTGACGGCAGACGCGGCCGGCGGCGGATTGAGCCATTGCGAGATGTCGCGCTGCACTTCTTCCAGTTCATCGAGCCGCAGGTTCGGGTCGGTGATGGTGAAAACATCCCCCGTCCTGGGCTGCTCGTAAATGAAAACCCGCGCACCGTCGCGTTGGAATTGTTCCTTCACTTTGAGAATGCGCTTGCGTTCCAGCATCACGGCCAGGATGAAACAAACCGGCCCGTCCTTGGGCTGGCCGGCGGCGATCAATTTGCGCAGCAGGTCCTCGGCCGTTTCCCGCCGGATGGCCTCGGGCGGCGCGGCGGGGGGCGGGTGGTAAATGCTCTGCCATTGGGAGATGAACCCCTTGCGGTCCGCCGTTCCCTCGCCGTACTGGGTGTCCCAGCATTGCTGGCAGACATCCAGGCGCACGTACTGGTGGCGTTCCTCCAGCAGGAGCGTCTGGCATCGCTCCTGGTCGGCGAAAGGCTTCTCACACGACTGGCAGACATGCGAGCGGGCTTGGATATTCCATTCGTTCATCAGATGTTCGCTGCCGCATTATTGATGAACGCCCGCAAATTTCAAGACACAAACGCAGCTTTGACGAACCGGAGTGGGGAGATTTTTCCGGGTTGCGGATGGCATTCGGCGCCAGGTTGTCGGCGGCCTCATGCTCATGCTCTTGGACCAACTGACGCCCTTGCTTTTCACCGCCAAACCAGGCAGCGGCCCGGCGCTTCCGGCCGCCTTTCACAGGCTGTTGAAATCTCCACACCATCCCGGCTAGAATCAAGCCAAGATGATGACGGCTCTGGCATCTGGAGTTCTCCTGGGACTCTTCTGCGGCCTGGCCCCCGGCCCCCTCCTGGCGCTGGTGCTGGCGCAAACGCTGCGGCATGGCGCGCGGGAAGGCTGCAAGATCGCGCTGACCCCGCTGATCACCGACGCGCCGATCATCGTTCTGGCGCTGGGGCTGGCGGCGAAGCTGGCGCAACTCCGCCCGTTGCTCGGCATCGTGTCCATCGCGGGGGGGGCGTTTGTCCTGTATCTGGCCTGGGATGGTTTCGGCCCTGCGCGAGCGGCTGCGCAAGCCCCGGTTGAGCGCCCCGGATCGTGGTTCAAGGGAATTTTGACCAATCTGCTCAACCCGCACCCGTGGCTGTTTTGGCTGACAGTTGGGGCGGCGACCCTGGCGAAAGCGATGGCACAAAGCCGGCTGGCCGCCATCGCCTTCCTGTGCGGTTTTTATCTGCTGCTGGTCGGCTCGAAGGTGCTGATTGTTTTGCTGGCCGCGCGTTCCCGCGACTTGCTGGCCGGGCGGTGCTATCGGGTGGTCATGCGCGTACTTGCCGGGCTGCTGGCTTCCTTTGCCCTCCTGCTATTTCGAGAGGGAGCGAAGCTTCTGGCAGGAAAATGACTCAGCTCTCATACCACTGCGGGAAGATCAAACCCGAATCATGGCTTCCACCGAAGGCGCGCTGGAGCAGCCAGCCCAGATGGAAGCGAAGGCTCCGGGCCTGGAGGCGCCGGTTGACATGCCGCACGCGGTCATCGCCCGAGAACAGCCGGAGCCAACTGCGCAGGCGCGCGGGATGCCAGTTGAGTAGCAACGACGCAAACAGCGCCCGCTCCAGCGCGGCGTGCCGGCCATGCGGGTTCCCGGAGGGCAGGAAGCTATATTCGCGAAAACGCCCGCCGGTGCCATCCCAAAGCTCAGGACGCCAGCCCGCCGTGCCCGGGAGCGGCGTGAGCGGAATAAAAACGAAATGATCCAATTCCAACTCGCCGGCCAACTGGTGAATGGCCCAGACCGTTTCGGCGGTGTCGCCCGGCAATCCATAAATAAAGGAACCGACGGTCAGCACCTGCGGAAATTCCCGGCGCAGAATGCGCAACGCTTCGCGGGCTTGATACACTCCGGTGGTCTTGCCCAGGGCCGCCAGGCTCTCCGCGTCCGGGCGTTCGATGCCGAGGTAGATTTCATTCAGCCCGGCGCGCACGCAACTGCCCAGAGCGCCTGATCGCGCGTCGCGGACCAGGGCATCGGTCCGCATCCAGGCGCTCTGCCCCATCTGGATGCCCTCGCGCAAAAGCAGTTCGGCCAATTCTCCGGGCGCGCGCGGGTCCGCGTTATAGCACGGGTCCACCCAGCCCAGGTAACGGCGGCCGTGCCGTCCCGCCAGGATGCGAATTTCCTCCAGCACCCGCGCCGGCGATTTGATCCGCAAACGCGGCAGAATCCGTCCGCCTTCCGCCCGCCCCATCTGCCTCCACAAGACGCAGAAGTCGCACGAGCCAAAACAGCCGCGTCCCATCTCAATGGCGGCCAGATGCGGATGGTTGAGGCTGCGGGCGCCATATCTTTCGACCGGCAGCAGATCGTAAGCCGGGAACGGCAGCGAATCCAGGTCCGGGAGCAATGCGCGCGGCGGGGTCGTCACCACTGCGCCCGATGAAACATCCGCCGCGCGCCCGCCCTCGTGGTTCGCCTGCCGGGGACTTTGCAGAAAGGAAATTCCATTCACCCGCGCGAGGGCTTCCGGCGAAGCCTCGCGCATGGCCTGGACCAGTTCCACCAGGGTGATCTCCCCTTCGCCGTGGACGACCACATCAATCAAGCCGGTCCCGAGAGCTTGGGGAGCGACATGCCCGAAAAAGCAGCCTCCCGCAATGACCCGCGCGCCGCACGACTTCGCCAGGCGCGCCAGGCGCAACCCTTCGACGCAGCTTACCGCCTCTTCGCCGATGCCGACAAAAGCCGGCTGGCGGCGATGGATTTCGGAGGCCAGCGTTCGCCAGCCCATTTCCAGCGCCGGCGCATCCAGGATTTCCACGCGCATATCGCGGACCTTTTCGCGGAGCATCGCGGCCAGCGAGGCAAAGGCGAGCGGAGGCCAAAACGCGCTGGCGGGGCTGTTGAAGGGCCACAGCGGACGCGGCGGACGGACGAAGAGGAACAGCTCTTTCATTGCTGGTGGCGCAACTGGCTTGCCCGCCGGACCCATTGCACAACGCCGGATAGGGCGAGAACGGCGTTGCCGCAGATGACCACGGCCAGCGCGGCCAGTCCGAAGCAAACCAGGCCGGACAGGGCATAAGCGGTCCCGCGCCCGCCGCAAGCGGCCAGCAACGGCACCAGCCCTGCCGCCAAGCCCAGGCCGATGGCATACGTTGCGCATGGATGGATGGGCCGCGCGCGGGATGAAGCCAGGTCCGCAAACCTCCGGCTCATCGGCAGCCAAAGAAAAGTAAATATGCCGAAGCCAAAAAGCAGGCCGGTGATCGTCCGCAACACAGGTCCTTGCGGCAGCCAATGGAACCCGAACGGCGCCATCAAGAGCAGGAAACCGCCGTGCGCTTGCAGAAAGCGCCCCGTCAATGGCGGTCGCAGCCAAAGATGCAAAAGAGCCGCCATCCCGGCCCCGGCATACAGACCCAGGCAACGCTGGCAGCAAGGCAGCAATAATCCGCCCGGCGCCCAAGTGTGATCGGGGTTTTGACCGCACACGGCGCCGAACAAATGATGAAGGAAATCCAGCATGACTATTTGCCCGCCGCCGGCCGTTGCTTGGGCAGCGGAATGGGTACCTTGGTGACTTTCCGGTTGGAATCGCTCAGGTCAATGAAGAACAAGGCGCAATCCCCAGCCTTAAAGTCCTTGTCTCCGCAGGCGAGATAGGTTGAGGCGGCTGCCGCCGTCTTGCCGTCGTGAGAAATGCCGAACTCGAAGAAGGCCGCTTCCCCGCTGTCCCCCGCCGCGCTGGTGGAAATGAGAACCGTTTCCCGAACCGGCTGATCGTTGAGCGGGATTTCCATCAAACCGTAGGAGGCGCCCGGCTGCCCATCGCGCTTGCGCCGAAAACCGGCCAGCAGCGAATCGCCCCGTTTCGAGAACACCGCGCTGGCAAAGTTCAACTCCTCGCCTTTGGCGCCGATGGGGCGGCGAAACACCGGCCTGCCGTCCTCCAAAACGACCAATTGTGGCAAAGGCTGCGCCTTTTCCAAAAAAGCGCAGCGCTCGGGATCGCAGGCAAAGAAAGAGTCTTCCGCAAGATCGTTGGTGAAGCTGGCGAGAGGGCTGAGTGCCAGATCGTCCGGATTCAAGCGGCCAAAGACTGTCTTCGTTCCTTCACCATGGGCTTCCAGGTAAAACACTCCCTGGTCGTTCGGATCCGGCAAGAGCGTGATCTTGGTTTTCGGGAGGACTAATTTGGAATCGCCGGGTTTCCCGCTTCCCACGTCGCGACGCAGAATCTCGCCGGTCTTGACGTTCAGCCGCAGAATACGATTGTCTGATTCAATGAGGAACACCCGGTCTCCAGCCACACAGAGAGGGCTGGCTAAAGTGTGTTCTTCGATTTTGCCGAAGTTAAAGAGCCTAAGCGGGCCGCGCGCGTTCCAGGGCATGACCGCCAGGGTCAAACCATCGGGGGCATTGTCTCCGCCCCAGGAGATGAGAAAGCGCTGGCCGTCAGCCATCCATTGCGGGCGCATCAGCGCCGGCTTGGCGGTGTTCTCGTTGGCGTCGTTGTCGCCGATCATCGTGGGCACGAACGCCATTTCGCTGCTCCCCTTTTCCCGGTCATACACCGCGACGCCGACCGCGCCGCTCGGCCCGTCGAAAGCCGGGTAGAGCACCTTGGTGTCGTCCGGGCTGAACGAGGTGCAGGCCAGGATATAGACGCAAAGCGCCAGCAAACCGACCAACGCCAAAATGGTATTCCTCGTGATTGTGTTCCTCGTTGTTTGTGGATTCATGGAGTCATCCCTTATCACCATCTCCCGCCGCCTGCAACATCTTTGCGGCAGACTGCGTTTTCGCTTGCCAATCGCTCCTGGGTTGCCGAATCTGCGTGTATCAATGGCTAAACGAGCGCTGATCACGGGGATTACCGGCCAGGATGGTTCTTATCTGGCGGAGTTGCTGCTGGGCAAGGGGTACGAGGTGCATGGCATCATCCGCCGGGCCAGCACCTTCAACACCGGACGCCTGGACGCAATCTATTCGGACCCGCACGCGGACAAGGCGCGGTTGTTCCTCCATTACGGCGATTTGAGCGACGCCAGCGGGTTGAGCCGGCTCCTCAGCGAGGTGCGGCCGGAGGAAGTCTATAATCTGGCCTCCCAGAGCCATGTGCGGGTCAGCTTCGATTCCCCGGAATATACCACCGACATCGGCGCCGGCGGGACGGTGCGCCTGCTGGAAGCCATCCGGCAGGGCAATTTGAAAACGCGCTTTTACCAGGCTTCGTCCAGCGAGATGTTCGGCAAGGTGCGGGAAATCCCGCAAACCGAAACGACGCCGTTTTATCCGCGCAGCCCCTATGGCTGCGCCAAGGTGTATTCCTATTGGATCACGGTCAATTACCGGGAATCTTACGGCCTGCATGCCAGCAACGGGATTCTCTTCAACCACGAATCCCCGCGGCGGGGCGAGACGTTTGTCACGCGCAAGATCACCCGCGCGCTGGCCCATATCCTGGCGGGGTTGCAGGACACGTTGTATCTGGGCAA
>Ga0182027_10004892_pt1 | contig 20569 bp, 19 predicted proteins | sample 712E1DmetaG_FD_121300 | JGI IMG/M metagenome (GOLD analysis project Ga0182027, IMG submission 121300) | Permafrost microbial communities from Stordalen Mire, Sweden - 712E1D metaG (Illumina Assembly) | ecosystem: Environmental > Terrestrial > Soil > Wetlands > Permafrost | place: Sweden...
ACTAAGAGTTTTATCCTTAAGAAAATAGAATCCATACCAATTCAAAAAGTTAAACCCTCCTCCAAATATTTTTTGTTTCCAATTAAATTCTTTGTTGAATATTTGCCAGGCAAATTGCCAACGTAATAAACGTGAATTTAAGAATTCATTTGAAAATGAATTTATAGTAATTTTTGTACTATAGCCGTGATAAACTGTGTCTTCAGAAATAATTCTTGCAAACCAGTCTCTTATTGGGTCCCGATCTAATGAATCAAGATTTTTATGAAAAATCAAAGGAAGAACAAGAATAGAAGTTTTAATGTAAGAAGGATAAGATCTTTCCATTACCTGTGTTATTTGACCAGTATTATAACTGGCATAACCATGGGAAACTGCAATTGGAATATTATTATAATTTGTAGATTCATTACCTCCGATCATTGATTTTGAAAAGGGATATGAAGCTTTGGATTTTTCTATCTCCTTTTTTTCTGAACTTTTAGAAGAAGGTTTTATTGTTTTTTCTGATCGAGGTAATATACTATCTGTTTTTTCTCTGATTTCAACATTTGGAAAAGCATAAATTACATATCCTTTTAATGAAGAGAGATCTGTTACCCCAAATTTTGAAAAATATAAATAAACCGGAGCATTACCTTCTAAGCAATTTACTCTTAAAATAAGTTTCTGCCAGGTTCCTTTCAATTTAAGATCATATTCATTTACCTTTTTCCCCTCAGTGGCTCCTTCACAAGATATTAAGGCCCATTCGCCATCGAAATCAGTTGAAACGTAACAAAATACAGAGGCTACAAGAATCTTATTCACAGATACCGTTTCATTTGAAATTATGGTATAAGAATAGGCATTTCCTGCTCTGGTATCAGAATTGCAGGAGCTATCCATCAGATATCCCTTTGAACCAACCGGAACGATCTCAGCATTTTTGCCGGTCAGCGGAAATACTGTTTTATGAATCCTTGTTCCCCATCCACTATCAGGATCGAATGGATTAAGGTTTGGTGACCAGATTTTTCTGTAAACATCTTCGAATGTGACATTTTTATTCACAACAGTTGAGTACTTTAAAAATATGAAAGAGATATCCCTTCTTGTTCTTTCAGGATATTGTGAGCCTATGAACTCCAAACACTTATTTTTTAAAGTAAAGGAAGAAAAATGTATAAAACACCCAAAAAAGATTATCACGAAAATGAATGATAATAAATATGATAAGGATATGTACACAGCTTTATCAAATATTTTTTTTTGCTTGATTAATTTAAGAATCTGTTTAAAAATCATTAATCCTAAAATCACCATTAATGTGATTAACCCTCTTCGTGAACCGGAGAAGAAGATATCTAAGGAAAATATCGAAATTATTAAGTCAATCAGTATTATTTTTGAAACAGATCGCACTTTATCTAGCTTATAGATCAGAATTATAAGGCTAAAAAGAACTAAAAGAAGAGCAAAGTTGTTATCAACCGTCAGATATCCGGTATCTGAAACAGAATTCAATCCTGTGGATGGCACTCCTCCCGGGATTGAGAAGATATTAAAAAGTGAAGCTATGCTATTAACAGAAATTAAACATCCAAAGATTACTATGAGATCCAATAAAATAATAAGAAAATTTTCTCGTTCCTTTGTTTCAGTCATAAATAAGTGAAGGAAGAAGAAGAAGGATAACAAGATTACTGAATTAACAACATCTTTGAAAATGATAAGATATAACTTATCCGATAGCAGAAAAGCAATAAAAAGAACAGTCGCAAGAAGAATTAATAGAGCATAAATTCGAAAAAAAACTTTTATCTTTTTTATTATCAACATTTTAAACTTAATAATAGAATAGAGAATAAAGCCAGCGTAAATTGGAATAAACAGAAATTTAAGGAAGGGAATAGCAGTTCTTGATAAGTACAACAATATTGCCAGACTCAGGAAAAATATCTCAGTTTTAGACCGATCAGTAAGTATCAGTGAACGCTTCATTAATTGCCAGAAGACCTTTTGATTAAACTTCTACAATCTGATTGAAATTATTTTTGCTTTGTTCCAATCAATTTGCTTCGATGCTTCTCCAAGACTCAATACTTGAAAATCTGTTATCCATCTCAGAAATTTAGGATAAGCTTTTTTCAGTCCAACATAAGATTTAAATTTTCTTAAAAAGGGTAAATGACCTAGCATTGGTTGATTAAAATCAAAATCTCGTGGATGGAAATAGCTTATAACATAATCAGATTTATTAGTCCAGTGTTTAATAAAAAAATACGGCATTATTCTGAAAAAGCCGCCACCCGAAAAAACTATATGTTTATTCAATACTGAAACTATATTCATAGGAAATTCTTTCAGCTTGTATCCATTTATATCAATAATAGAAGGCAGGCATTCACCAAAAGAAGGGAAGCCACCATAATCATGATTCGACGGGAAAACAGAACAATCCTTTTCGATTCCCAGTTCAGCCAATACTTCAAATGCCCACACATTATTTTCAGTAATTGAAAATCCTGGCGCTCTGTAGCTATTAATTCTTTCCCCAGTAATGTCTTCAAGCAGTTTCAGGGAGTATTCGGTATCTTGTTTAAATGATTTAAAATCCATTCTATGTACCAATTCATGCATATAGGAATGGCACCCAATTTCGTGACCGTAATAACTAATCTTCTTTATTACTTCCGGATATTTTTCAGCAATCCATCCTAAAATGAAAAAGGTACCTTTTATCTTTCGTTCATCTAATGTTTCAAGAATTAAATCAGTAGCTCCATGTATTCGTACTTCATAATTAATCCATGTTGATGAATCAGAAATAAAATCACAATGAAACCACTCCTCAATATCGAATGTAAGGATGTTCATCTTACATCGAAATTCAATAATCCGAAATCCCAGTTTTCATAATTATAAATAGAAGGATTTACCACATCTTTTATAACCTCACAACCGCAAAAAGTAAACTTACGTGGTTGCCTCTTTAATGGTAATTTAAATAAGGATAACTGAGCAATGTTCATTTTGCCAATATAAATAATTATATCAACCTTATCTTTTAGAATAAGAGTTACAATAGCTTTCGACAATCCAGCATAATTAAAAGTAGATTTATTGAATAAGTATCCGGCCCTTACACCATCTTCAGTGAAAATTCTATAATAGAAAGCAGTATGCCCTAATTGAATATACTCATGACTACTAAATCGATTCTTTCTGAAAGCATCATCCATTTTAATATGGATTTTGCTATGACTCTTCGTTCTAAAGATGAACGATATTATTCGATTAAAGATTGCATATATTAAAACTAAAATATACGAAGCATTCCAAAATTTAGACTTTTTCAAAACATTTCCAAATTTTATCGGTAATACATACCATGGAATGATCCCAATGTCTTTAAATCTTGCTATTTTATTCCAAAAAGGATAAGCTATTGCATTAGGAACTGAAAGAATAAATGGAATAGAATCTTCTTTTAATTTTTCTTTTACCAACAGATAAGCGTCATATAGTATAAACTCGTTTTTTCGATAATTTTCGTGTACAAATACATCAACTAATAAAGCAAACTGCATTTCTTCATCAAAATAATTATAGCTCCATGGAATTGCAGTACACCCGCCAATTACTGTATCACCATCTATTATTAATCCATGATAAGATTCACTTCCTGAGTTATTTACATATTTATCTTTAAAATTTTGTACTGAAAAATTTCTTTGAAAAACATGATTAAAGGAATTTTTATATGATTCCCATTGTATCTCTGTCAATTGTGATGTATAAAAAAATAAAAGTTTCATTAATAGGTAGCTATTTCAATTGCTTAGAAGTAATCTTTTTGATTTCTAATGCAGGTACTTTTCAGCTTTTATTTAAATTCAAGAAATATTCTATTGCAATAATTAGGATCATTTTCTAAGTTATAGTACAACTATTCCAAATTACTTGAAAAGATAATTTGAAAGAAAATAAATCAAAATCTAAAATTCTATAGATCAACCTCTACAACACCAAATGATCTTGTTTCTGAAGTGTTTATTGATGCAATACCAGTTGAGAGTCCGGCACCCATGCCTATAAGAAGCAATTTTAAATTATTTAAGTTATTGTTATTTATCTCCGAACAAATATTCAATGGTATAGATGCTGAGCTTGTATTACCATACTTATTTACTGAAATTGGCATTTTATTTAAATCAAAACCTATCTTCCTAGCAAGCTTTCTTAACATAAAAGCATTCGCCTGATGTAAGATAAGATAGTCAAATTCGTCTGGGGAAAATTCATTTTCTTCGAAAAAAGAAGTTACCATTTTAGGCACCCAATTAACAACATAATTAAAAACTTTACTTCCATCCATTTTTATATCAATAAATCTTCTCTTACTTCCATCTTCGTGCAACTTATAATCAAGATGATCAACTGAAATCGGATGTCTGAAACCCAAGCCAGGAATTATAATTGCTTCTCTGTTCGAACCATCTGTTGAAAATGTAAAAAGCCACTCATTCTCACCCATAGCCGGAGAAACAATAGATGCTGTACCTGCATCACCAAATAGTAAACCAGTGCTTTTATCCCATTGTGAAACATATTTCGAATTTACATCTCCATCTAGAAGAAGTATTTTTCTGTTCAGACTTTTTGCAATCAGGCTGGCATTCCAGAGTCCATAAACATATCCTGAGCAAGCATGATTAAGATCGAAAGCTGGAATATCGCCAGGAAGTCCTAATTTATGTTGAACCAAACTTGCATTATTTGGCATCAAATTATCAGGAGTCAGTGTTACAAAAATAACTCCACCAATTTCTTCTTTACTAACGCATCCAGAATTAAATATCTGTTTAGCAGCCTCAATGCTTAGGTCAAGCGATGTAGATGAAATTTGCCTGCATATATGCCTTTCTTCAATTCCTAATGCAGTAATGGTAGCTTCCATATCATCTGTGAAGTACTCCTTAGCATATTTGCGGTTATTAATAGTATTCTCAGGAACGCACGCAGCTATAGCCTCTAAATCAATACCTATAATTTTACTAATATTCATTGGACTAATGTTGTTTTAAATAATCATCAATATCCTTCGTTTTAATTATACCTTCTTTTACAATTAATGAAAGATCAAAGTTTATTTGTTTCGCATATTCCAAAGCTTTCTTTGAGACATTTGATATATTTAAAACGTCTTCCTTTTTTCTTTCACAATTTTTTGTCTCAGCTTGGTGTATATCTTTGAAAATCATTCCTGCACTTTTACCTATTTCAACGTCATCTCCATCAGAAACAAAAAAAACAATATAGCCTGAGAAGTCTGCTTCGTAATCTTCAACAGACTTTGAAGTTGACACAGTATATAGAACATCTCCTTCTTCTACAAAGTCTAGGTTTTTGAATCTTAAATTTTCAATTGTTACTTTATTGTCATTAACATTCAACTGAGGGATGATCAAATCTTTAAAATCCATCTTTATATATATTTAATCATTCACTTATAGAACATTTCTCAAATGCATCATTGATTCTTTGAAGAATAGATGTTTTAATTGAGTTTAAAATTTCAGAAGGTAATTCATTTGCGATTCTGAGTAAGGGATCATTTTGATTCCAATATGAATCCCTTTTCTTTGACATATATTCCCGTTTATCACTTTTGGAGTGACCAGAAAATCTGTGTGTTATAATTTCAATAAATGCAGGTTCCCTTTTTTGTCTTACGAAATTCACAGCATTCCCAATTTCGGTCCTTACATTATAATAATCATTTGATTTGCAGACAAAATAATTCAACCCAAATCCTTTTATTCTATCTGCGATTTTTCCAGATGTAGAATATTCAGTGGCTGTGCTCATTGCATATCCATTATTTTCTAAAAGAAATAGAATTGGTAATGAAAAAGCTCCTGCAAGATTAAATGTCTCCATTACATAACCCTCATTCATTCCACCATCACCTAAAAGAGCTACTGCTATATTCTTAATTGATTTTCGTTTAAGCGTAAAGGCAAGGCCGGCACATATCGGAACCATACCTCCGGTTACTCCGTTAGTATAAAAATTTTTATAATGTATGTGCTGACTACCTCCCATTCCTGACTCGAACCCACATTTTCTACCCATTACCTCACCCAGCATCAATTCAGGAGAATTTGAAAATGTCAGAGCATATCCATGGCTTCTGTGTCCACCCGTTAAATAATCTTCCTCAATATTCAGATGTTCACTTAGTGCCACAGGTGGTACTTCCTGACCAATACATCCATGAGTTGTACCTCTAAGCAATCCTAAACTGAAAAGATTTTCTATTTTATATTCTGTTTCCCTAATTAAAAGGAGTTTTTCATATATTTCTTTACTCGAATACATTACTCTAAGTTAATATTTTTTAAAATTGCAATTTTTATTTTTTCAAAATTTGGAAGGACATTATCTTCTATATTTTTAGAGGCTCCTATTATTGTCATTTTGGTCCCAATTACTTTAACTTCACCCCTGAAACCTTCCTTATATAAATTAGCCAGTATACTATCACCAACACCAAAAGTAGAATGTCCTTCTTCAAGTAGTATAAGATTCTTATTTTTAATGAGTTTAGCTATTAATTTAAAATTTATATTATTCAGTGTTGTAAGAGATATAAGCTTACCGGCAATTTCTTCCTCCATGTAAATATCATAGATCATATCAATTGTGGGTGAAACTAAACCTCCATAAGTTATTACTACAAATTCTTCTTTCTCATCCTTTATGCATAATTCCTGTATCGGAAATTTTCCCTCATAATCAGTAAGGGTAAAGAAATCTGATTTTTTTTCGGAAAAGAACATCTTCCTGGTATAATCAAGCTTGTTTTCTATAAACAGAACAGGTTCCCCTAACCTTGCAGAATTTTTCAGCAATTTGCCAGGATCAGCTAATACTGAAGGCATTACTATATTAATATAAGGCAGTCCTAAATATAATTTTTCCAACGACTGAGAATGTGTAGCTCCATATCCCCTGTATCCTCCCATTGGAGCTCTAACAACCATATGAAGAGGCTTTCCAAAACCTCCTACAATCTTGGATGCATGGTTCAACATTTGATCCATAATCAAAGTTACAAAGTCACCAAACATTATTTCGACAATAGGACTCATTCCTGCAAGCGCCATACCTATTCCCATTCCAGTAAAGGCTTGTTCTGACATTGGTGTATTTATTACTTTATCCGGGAATTTTGCAGCCAGCCCATCTGATACTTTAAAAGCGCCGCCATAAGTTTCTGCAATATCTTCCCCTAAGAAGTATACATTTTCTTCCTCTAGAAGAGAAGTTATCCCTTCCTGTAAGGATCTCAAATAGAATTTATGCTCGTCTTTCACTATTAAAAAATTGGAAACATATATTATCGACTTCTGCAATGCTTGTACTTTTACCAATGGCATCGTATATTATAGGGGAAAAATCATCAAAAGAATGAAAATTTCCAATAAAGTCAACTTTTGGAAACGGATTATTCTTTGAAAAAAACTGATTCGTCACTTTCCCGTTCTTAACCTCAAAAAACACTTTAAAATTAGATCCATCCGGTAGTATTATCTCATTAGAAAATTCATAGTATGGTGAGTTACCAAATGTCCATGATTTATCCTCAAATTCTGTTTTCCTCTTTGTCACACAATCAAAAACATTTGGGGTTAATTCAATTAAACTTTTGCAATATTCATTATTTAAAACACTTCTAAAGCAGTTTTCAAACTCTTCCATAGTAAATGCAGGAATTATTCTGATAAGATTTCCTGTTTTTACAGGTTCTGATTTTTTAGCTTTAGTTTTATAGCTTCCTGATTGAAAAAGAACACTTTCCAATAATAAAAGATTAGCATCGACTAGTAACGTACCGTGATGAATAAACCTGTTTTTTCTTTTGTATTGTGCTGTGCCGGAGATCTTAAGATCTTCATGATTAATATTACATCCTTTTTCAATAATATTTTTAAATCCTATTTTGGCCAGAACCTGAATAATAATCTTATTGTAAAATGAATATGAACATTTTTCACAGTTATAATCTGAAATAAAAGCATAATTTAATGTCCCTTCATCAAGAAACACTGTCCCTCCTCCTGAATAACGCCTGAAAATTGAAATTTTTTGATATTGCTGTTCTTTTAACGCGATTTCGGAATAACAAACCTGATTTCTCCCTATTACAATACAATTCTGATTCTTATATAGAATAAGAAAATTTCCTTCCTGCATCATAAAGAATTGTTCAAGAGCTAAGTTTTCCTGTATAGATCTAAAAGGACTTAATATAAGTTTGAACTTTTCCAAGTTTAATTATAATAATGTATACCCACCGTCAATTAATAGATTAGAGCCTGTTATCCATTGTGCTGAATCAGATAAAAGATAGATAACAGAATAAGCCACTTCTTCAGGTTTGCCAAATCGTTTAAGCGGGTATTTTTTCATTTCTTGCTGCAGTTGTTCTGAAGTAATTATTCCTTCAGATAAGATTGAAGTTTTGATTAAGCCAGGATTAACAGAATTAACTCGAATACCTTTCCCGGAAAGATCAACTGCCATAGCTTTAACTACACCATTTATTGCTCCCTTAGACGCTGCATACATTGAATTTGCAACAGAGGAACAATAGACGCCTTCAATTGAAGATATGAATACAATTGAAGCGTTATTTTTTATTTTTTTATTTTTAAGAAGCTCCTTTGTAATGAGCACTGGAGCTAGAAAATTTATCTGCATAATTGCTGAAAGATATTCTTTCTTAATGAATTGGAACGGAATAGTTTTTATAATGCCTGCACAGTGGACAAGGCCATCAATAGGAGGAGTTTTTCCAACTATAGATAGTATTTCCTCATTATTGTCCAAATCTGCTATAAATTGTACATGTTTACCACTAACTTCAAGCAAATCAAATGTTTCTTGTAAACGTGCTGGATTTCTACCAGTTATTACAATATTGGCTCCCATTTTTGAACATTCAATAGCGGTAGCACGTCCGATTCCAGAAGAGGCACCCGTTATGAGTATTGTTTTACCAGAGAGTGTGAAAGGATTGTACATTACTTCATTTTCGATTTAGATAAATTAAATAAATCCTCTATCGTTTCTGATCTTTTAATATCATCTCCCTTTATTTCAATATTATACTCTTCTTCCATCATGGCCATAAAAGCCATAGCACTCAATGAACACCACCCGTCAATATCCCTGAAAGAGGTATGGTCTGTTATCAGTTGGGAAGGTTCGTTATCAAAAATTCTTACAAAATCTTTAATAAATTTATCAATATCCATAGTTTACATTTTTAATTATAAATTGGTCCCTTTGTTATAAAGTCATAATATTTTTTGGCTACTATTTCCCAAGTGTATTTTTCAAGTGCGATTTTTTTCATTTCAGAAGCAATTGATGTTAGTTCTAATTCATTTGTGTTTTTTAACAACATTTTTAACTCATTAATACTTGTAAAATACTTAGTTTTATCCTCTGTAACATACTTATTAAAAATATTTCCGTAGCAGAATATAGGGATATTTGAATGCATAGCTTCAACTAAAGAAGGATTTGTCCCTCCCGCTGAATGAGCATGCAAATATATAAAACAATTACTTCTCAATATATTAAGTTCATCCAAATCATAAATTGCATCCAATAGTATCAAATTCGAATAGTTCGAATACCTTGCTTTAATTTTTATTGCATAATTACTAACATCCCAATTCCCAATATAAACCAAAGGATAATCAGCATCTTTAAATGATTCGAGTAACATTTCAACATTATTATCTGATTGAATGCGGGCAAGAGCTAAGGCATACTTTGATGATAGAAATGAATATTTATCCATTGCAGCGGGAGTGACAGGAAGGCTTCTTGCCTGATCTCCGCCATAAGCAATAACAGTACTATCATTACGATTATATTCTTCAAAAATATATTCCTTAATTCCTTCATTGTCTGCAACCAGATATCTGCAATTCTTCACAGAAACTTTCATAAGAGCGCGAACTATTTTCTGTAAAAAGAAATTGTATTTTGAGCGTTTCCATTCTATACCTCCAATATTTAGCACAAATTTATTTCTATATCTGGTCAGAAAAGGGAGTATAAATCCACCTGGAGTTCCAAGAATGAGTATCTTATCAAAACTATCTACGGATTTGATAATTGTGTACATATCATACAATGAGCTCCTAAATCCGTTTGCAGGTAAATTTATATATTCAAGACGAAAATCTTTGTACCATAATGGACGTTCATTTTTATAAATTCTGGAACTACAATATACTGTTACTTCAACATCTACTGGTTTATATTCTGCCAAATATTCGACCAAAGTTTCGTATCCTCCATATCGTGCAGGAAGACCTTGACAACCTACTATTGCAATTTTCATGAGTTTTTGTGTTTTCTCATACAAATCAAATTTCCAAAATTAGCAGCAATTTTTCTCCAATCGTATTTAGAGGTTATTGCAGAAATTGCTAATTCATGATTAAAATTGTTGTTAATGGCAAATAGCAATGTCTGTTTAAATTCTTCGTAATTATTTGGATTAAACTGAAATTTCTCGAAAAAGTCAAATTCCTTCATTGCAGTTGTATTAGAACAAAGCACCTTTGCACCATAAATTGCAGCTTCCAAGGGTGGTATTCCAAAACCTTCTGCTGATGATGGAAAAACGAACAAAGTACAGTTTTGATAAAGCCAAATCAGCTTTTTAAAAGGAATTTTTGTTAGCCAATAAAAATGATTCTGTTCTGTTTCTGACAGTTGTTGTAATTGTAGCTTAAACTTATTATCGTGTAATCCATCTGAACCAACTAATACCAAATCAATGTCTTGATTGTATAAACCCAATTCTTTCCATATTCTGATCAATAACGCCTGATTCTTTCGTGGCTCGATCCTGCTGACAAATAGAATAAACTTTTTGTCAAGTAGTTTTTGAATAGGCTCAGGATCCACTTTTTGTTGAATAACTGCATTTGGTACAATTTCTATACTGTCTGAAGGAATTTTAAAAAATCGATGTATAGATTTTTTTGAATAATCCGAAACAGTTGTAATCAGATCTGCCCGCTTTCCAGACAGATAAAACAAGATTGAGTTCTTTATCCGATAACTTAAGGGAAAATGGCTGGGATATTCAAGAAATAATAAATCATGGATTGTAACAATATAGTTGCAAGGTTTTAATATAGGAGATATATACTGAAAGTGGGCAAAATCGATTTTATTTTCTTTCAATGCTTTAGGTATAGTATACAGTAACCGAATAATTTTTGAAGATGTGTTGTATTTGATATGAACAAACTTATTACTTCCCAGAAATTTTTCAGCTACGGACATTTCATTTGAACCCACAAAGAGCTGAAACCTTGAATCTTTGATTAGCTCAGAATAAAGTCCGGCCAGAAAAGTGACTGTGCCTTGTTGTATTCCATCAAATACATGAGCATCAACAAACAGCCTTATTTTTTTCGTCAAATCTTGAGAATTTGAATGAGTCTTATGATTTCTGCAATATTAATTTGCTTATATTAACTGATTCAGTGTATTTAAATAAAGTATGTATAAGATTCACATTACTTTATCAACCTCACTCACAATCCTTTTTAAAAAGGGAATAAAACAATATGTTGAGAGGAAAACACTTTTAGCATAAATTGATTTTTGAATGACAGCCTTATCCATTAAATTATTAGACAGGTACTCTATTTTATCTGCCAGATCGGAAGGATCATCTGGCTCATAGAAAAAAACCATTTCATCATCAACATAATCTCTTATTGAGGGAATATCGGTAACCAGAATAGTTTTACCCCGAAACATAGCTTCCAGCAATGACATATGACCTGCCGAGATTATAATATTTTTTAGAGGTATTACCACAAACATCGAATTTTTAAGGAAACTGCCAAAAGCATCGATTCTGATATTGTAGAGTATTTCAAGATTGCTGGGATGACATTTCAGAGATAAATAACCAGGACGTGTCACAATTTTGCAATGCAGATCTGATTGTCTTTTTTTTAATATCTCCATTGCACAGGCAAGTGTATTATAATCCCTGTTACTTACTCCTCCACTGGCGATATAACTGGTTTCACTTTTAAATGTTTTTTTCTCAAAAAGATCATAGTCCCTTCCATATCTTACGAATTTGAATTTCAAAGCAAGAGTTGGAAAACATTCAGAGTAAAATAAAACTTCACTTTTTGAATAGACAATTATTATGGATGACTTTTTGTAAGAAAACCTCACAAAATATTTTCTTAAAGCAAAATATACTTTGTTTTTCTTCGGAACAAAAAGAAATCCAGCTATACTGACTTTGTCATTTTTATTAAAAAGCACTAACAAAAAACAATAAAAAACACCAACTATTGGATTAATAAAAACTTTTGAATCATATTGTTTCCTCTTATTTAGAAACAGATCCCCTGCTGAGATTAAAGACAATATCCAATATGATATTAGGGAAAGAAAACTACCTATTCCGGATATTCCATGCAAAAACCTTACGAGCCTATTCTCATAGTCAGTATAATAAAAATCAGAAATGTATTCCTGGCTGAATTCTTTTTTATAAACATTCTCATTTTCCTTGTATTTATGACTGTCTAATACGAATAATATTCTTTTTTGATTGTTCATTGTAAACAATTATGTATTTACTTGTCAAACTGTTAATCAGGTTTTATAAAAACAGAATATTGATATGGGGAAAGCTGTTAATACTACATAGGTTTATAATAGAACTTGTTTAAAAATGAATCGTGAATTGCAGAAAAATAATTTAGAATAACCTTTAAAAAGAGTTGAGGCTTTAGAATAAATTTGAAAGTCAAAAGAAGCATTTTAAGCAAATATTTCAAATAAGCCGAGTTGGAAAAATTTTCTCCATATTTTTCCTTTATTAATTTGGCATTTCTTACAGAATAGTAAAATGAAATTGGCTGCCGAGATTCACTATTATTCTTTTTTATGATTTGTGTTACGGTAATTGAGATCAATTTTTGTCCAAGTTTTTTAACTCTCAATGAAAAATCTATTTCCTCCCAATAAAGGAAAAATCTTTCGTCAAACAGGCCTATTTGATCAATGATGCTACGCTTTATTAACATACAAGATCCCTGAGAGTAGTTTGTCGAAAAAGCATCCTGGTCTGAAATTTCGTCAAATTGCATAAAACCCTTAAAATTGATAGCGTCAAAAAGTATTTTACCATCAGAATTAAGAGTCCTTACAGTTACTATGCCAACACCGTTTATTGATGCCTTTCTCATTTCAGAAATGGTGTTTTTCATAACAAGAATATCAGGATTTAAAATTAAAATGTCACCCTGTAAATTATTATCTTCCAGAAACTTTAATCCCATATTATTGCCACCTGCATACCCCAGATTTGTGTCATTTTCAACCAGATATATTTCAATTTTGCTTTTGTAGGATTTATAGATAGATTGTATTTCAACCAAATCAACTTTTGAATAAAAATTATTAATTAAAATAATCCGAAAGTTTTTATCATCGGATGCAACTATGCTGTTTATACAATCTTTTGTTGAATCTGAACTGTTCCAATTAAGAATAAAAACATTAATTTTCATTCCCAAAATGTTGATTGAATTCAAACCGTTTCATCCGAGAAAAAATAAATCCAATAAGCAGGACATATTCTGAATGGTGAATTTCAGCAATACCACCAACGACAAACATAGTCAACATTAAACTTAAAGTGCAACCCATTAATAATCTTGCAAATAGAATTTGTTCGGGGTCACGCGAATTAATGAATTTAAAAGAATACTTCAGTAAGATAAAATAAAAGAATATATAACAAAATATACCTAATATTCCAGTTTTTACTAAAATATATGCATAGCCGTTATGTAAAACAGGAATCTTCCTAAAATTAACTCCTGACAATGCCATTGTCATATTCAAATCAACAAGAGCTCCAAAACCTTTTCCTAATATTATTTGTTTAACATTTCCGGTTGCAAAAGTGTTAATAGCTTTATAAGTTTCATAACCACGAAAATTTGTGGTTATTTCAGTTATATTTTTATAATTTGATACAGTAACTTCCTTTAAACTCCGTGCAATTTGACTGCGAAAAGTTCCAACTTCATTAGCTGGAGTTGTCAATATAACTGCAGCGAGAGCACCAAAAAGCATAACAATTGATAGCACAGTTCTCAAACGGATACTTCCGATATATCCGAGGATTGAAATTGTCAGTATAAGTCCGAAAATGAGTCCGGTTCTTGAAAACGAAAGGACAAAAGACAACAACAATAATGGTATAGCAATAAAACGTGGAAATAATTTGGGGAATAGATTCCCGATCCTCAATCGATGTTGAAATATACCCAGAACCAAAGACAAAGCAACTAAACTAATATTTGGATTTGCAGCTCTGCCTCGATTTTGAAAAATTCCATCATTTAATAATTCAGGTTTCTGAATAAATTTTGAAAGGTGAATTATGGCGATCACTATTCCTGCAATAATAAGTGCTTCCAATATTTTTGGCCACATTTTTTCATCCTCAGCAATCCAGTATCCTATATAAATCAAAGCAGGTGGAGTCAATGCATAGAATATGTCACGGAAAATATCACGAGGTTCATGTCCTGATAATCCTATAATCCCAGTTATAAAAACGATCATTAAAGGTATAACCAGTTTGAGATAACTTATATTTAATTTACTCAGGGATTTAAAAATGAGAAAAAAACCTAACAGAACAAAAAAAGGAGAAAAAAAGTCAACAGGGAGAAAGTTTGATACGATTATTATTGCATATAAAATTACCGTCTTCCATTTTATCACTAGTCCATTTAATTGATCCTCAGTCTTAAAATCCATTAGTTTTTTAATATTGTTGTCAACCATGTCCATTAAATAACATGGATTCAATTACAGAAAATGCTGAAAAATTGCTCCCAACTTTTTTGAGATGATAGATACAGCTTTTCACTATGCCTTTTACCCTTAAAGAAGAATCTACTTCCTCCTAATATAAAAAGAAACGTCTATTAAATATACCAATTCAATAAATTATGTGCCTTCTTACCGACAAACATGAACCTTGAGATCAATCTGTGTAAGTTTATTCTTGATTCAGCACTGTTCCAATCAGGGATAAAAATATTTATAATCATTTATAATTGATTGTCTAAGTATTATTTTTTATCATCCAAAATGATCCCGGCTCTCTACTTTGCTGTTCTGCGAATATTGGACATTTTTCTGCAAATTTCTCTATGTAATTATGCGAAAGATAATTCAACGCTCCAATAATTTTAAACTCGCTATTAAAAGTTAAAAATGCTTCTAATAAATATTGTTCATTCCATAAAAAATGATGTCTGTATATCAAATCATCCAGATAATCTCTTGGAGTAAAAATATCATGTATATGAATAATAACGCCTGATTTTAGAATTGGTAATATTTCTAAATATTCAAAAAGAACATCTCCTTGTGGTCTAATAACATGCGAAGAATCTATAAATAGAATATCATTTGATTCCAATGATTTGAAAAATGACTTATCTATATTTTCGACTTTTTCTCTAATTAATTCAACTTCAATTTTTTCAAGCCATGGCTGTTCATATGGTTCAATGCAGATATGGTGACATGTATAATTAGGATTATCAAGCATATTAAAATTAATAGCATTTCTAACCATTAATGTGGAATAACCACTTCCAATTTCTATCAATCGATTGGGTTTAAAATGTCTGATCATATTGTATAAGTACTCGGCATCACCTGATCCATATGACCCATTATTATAATAATATTTATTATCCTTATTATTACTTAGTGGAAAACTTAAAAGTTCCTTATTATAATTAAATTTAGCTAATAAATTTAATTGTTCTTCAACATTAAACTCAATTCCGTGAAGATCTCTTTCTGTTCTTAATGATTTCGTTAAATGTTTTTTAGGATTAATCATAGGTTGATAATAATGGTCTAATACAGGAAATATTCCTAACATCATAAAAATTTCATTACCAATTTTACCTGAACCAGATCTTTTTACAAACTTCAGCCATAAGGACGAAAGAAAAGTTAAAGGTGTGCCAATGAATACAATTACAGATAAGATGATTTTTAAAATGATTCGTATCATAATTATGGTTTGTTTTAATGCCAATAGTTCTTTAATTCTAAGACAATTTTGTCAAATTAAATATCTTGTCACAATAATGTCGGCTTAAAGTCAAAGAAACCTTGATTAAAGTTTTATGTTTTGTATAATTATGAGTGACTCTTTCAAAAATAGCTGCTTATTTATCGTCTGCTCATAAAAACAATCCTTTCCTCTTTATGAAACAAGTACTTATGTGCGGATTCTCCTTTTAATTTAAAGATGGGTCAAGAATAATAATCACGAGAATCTACTGGAAAACATAAAAAATCCATTACATTCCAAGATTAATGTATTGTTCCCAATTAACGAGAGGAGCCAGATATCTTTTTTCACCATGAGTTGCAAATCCCGGAATTGGAGATACCACATGCCTGGACTTAATCTTTGTCAGAAATCTGAATATTTGATAATCTGCAGGAAATTTTCTTTCCTGGAATCGTTTAAAGAATGGCATTCCATTTTTGATAACTCCAACAGTAAATAGTTTAAATATGAAACTATCACTCTTCAATGTTGCTACCTTTGATGCATATGTCATGGTAGTACTGTTGGTTAACTTCCAATGTGATGAATTAGTCAGAAAAACTTTGCTGTTTTCTCCTCCATTTTTTACCTGGGGATTAACGCCTTCAATATATTTATCAGGATGGTCGTATAACGTCACATAATCTGCTATTTCCAAGCCTTCCAATAATACTCTCATGGAATTTGGTTTATGAATATAGTCATTTTCAACGAAATATACATAATCATTATTTGGAAGCTTATTTGCCAGATTGAAAGAGTACCAAAAACTACCGGAATTACCTAAACTTGTCCGATGGATGCATTTAAAATGATAAGTTTCCAGCCATTTTAAAGTTTCATCTTTTACATTGTCTGCAATAATTTCAATATATTCAGATGGAAATTCTATTAAAAAATTTTCCAGACAGTTTTTGTTATTGACTAAGTAAAGTCGTTCCTTATTTTCTCCTTTGTCACTTAGACGATAAAAAATATGCAGGTTTTTTATTAATTTTCTGGTCATAATCTAAATATCAATTAATACTTAATGCATTTTAAGTAAAAGAGATTAATAATTATCCACAAGGATTTACATTTTCTGGACTTCGCTAATTTCTAATAGTGATCGAGATAAAAATAAGAATGATTTGAAGGCTTAGTATGATACAGTTGAACGCAGAGAATCAACCACTATTCCAATAATTTGTACAGTTCCGTATCTACTTTTATTCTTTATAAAGATAGAAACAAGCGGAATCACCATCATTAATATTATTCAAATGCAAAGCCTCTTTACTAAACAATTTTATTTGCTTTTTAGAAAAATAATATGGCTCGAATAAACCTACATTATTTTCATATCTTTCACTACCTGTAAATTGAAATGAATTGGAATCATATATTGTTTTAACCAACTTAAATCCTATTTCTTTAGCAAGAATTTCTATACTTGATGAGGTATGCAGAAATAAATGTCTTGGTGCATCTATTTGAACCCAGTTAATTCCATATTTTCTGAAAGCATAACTAGACGCAATAGGGATACGAATTAGTACATAGGATTTAGGATTCAAGCAGTTATAAATTTTTTGAAGGGTCATTTTTGGAACTTGGATATGTTCAAAAGAATGATGAAGCATAATGAAGTCAAATTTTTCATCCAAATCTGAAATATCTTTTTTTAAAACGATTACTCCATTTTCATAGTGTATATCCTGTAAGATAAAGGGATCTAGTCCTTTTAGCTTTTTAAAGCCAAGCTTGTATAGTCCTAATAATCGTTCCCCGTTTCCACATCCAATATCTAGAATTTTCGAATCGTATGTACATAAACCTTTAAATATCCAATAATAATTGTTAAAAAACAGAGTACATATGTATCCTAAAGGATTTTTCTTACCAAGTCTGAACTTAATAATCTGAATTTTAATCAAGTCTTTAAAAACTTCAAAAATTCCCTTTGGCTTTATATCTGAAAAAGAGTAATAGTCTGTAGGATAGTATTTTAAAAGATCATTCGGAATTTCTGCAATTTGCAAACAGCCACATTGAGCACATTGAAAATACGTGAATTGCTCTCTCAAACCAAACATCATTTCTCGTATCAGGTAATTTCTGTTATCTATCTCGTTATTGCATATTTGGCATTTAAAATTTCCCATATATTTTAAAATTTCTACATTTATTTATCAAATAAATAGTTGCAAAGCAGTAGTCTTTAAAGGTAATCTTAAGTTCATTGATAACTTCCAATGGCCATTTCCAAGCCTGATATAATAGATCAATGATTAATGGAATTAATACCAAACACAATAGACCTAAATTAGTAAAATAAAACGCTAAGAAAAACCCCAAAATGATAAAACTTCCAGAAATTAGTGATGCTTTATAAAAAGGTACCTCGTTCTTAGTAAGAAGTATGCCTCCTGCCATGCTTAAATTAGATTCAATTAATGAGACAATTACAGCTAATAATAAAATTGGAAATGGAACTAATTGAGTTTGACTACCAATAATTTTAAGAGTCCACTCTCCTAAAATTAACAAGACCATTCCTCCAGTAATATATGTTAATACCATCAATATTTGCCCTTTTAAATAAATTTTCTTTATTTCTAGATGGTTGCTATTTACTCTCATTTGGACAATTTTGGGTAGGTAAGTTGCAATATAAATCCCTGCCAGACCAGCAATTACTGATACAAGTTGCATTGTAACACCATAAGAAGCAATCTCTTCCAGCGATAAATAAAGAGATCCAATCACAATCGAAGATTTTTGGACCATAAAACCGCCAACAGAAGTTAGTCCAACTTTTATTGCATTCGGGAAAAGTGCCTTTAAAACTTCCTTTTTAGAACGCGGTATGGCAGTTAACAGTTTTTGCTTTGTTTCAGGTGAAAAGAAAGCACGATAAGACAACCAACGAACAATAATAACCGATGACGCCTGTGCCAGAACAATAGCTATCAAACCATAGCCTGTTATAATAAGGATAGATGCAATAAACAGGTAAATTGTCTGCCCTATTATCACTATTTGTTTTGATTTTTTTATTAGTCCTACACCTTGCAATAAGGAATCGTAATACTGAGTAAAAAGATTATAAGTTGTTATTAAACATAGTATTACCCATGCGATATAAACTTCCTGATGCGCACCAGTATAGTTTTTCAATAATTTATAAATGTAGAAGGTACCCAAAGTGGAAAGTAAGAGAAACAGAATTAGTGCCATTCGAAGATATAACCATCTCATCGCAGCAATGACCCCTTTTAAAAGTCCGTAATCAATTGCTTGATTTTCATGAGAAACAGATTCAAATCCATTTACTCTTAAGGAAGTTACTCCACTAAAAACATAGGTAACATTACGGGTAAATGAAGGACCGAAACCAAAATCAAGCAGCGATGCAAAAGCAGTAATAGTCATAAAGACTGACCAAATGCCTACCATCTCAGAAGGCATCATTCTCAAAATAAACGGCAAAAGTAAAGCTGAAGCAGCAATTTTCAAAAATGTTGCAGCATAATTCCAGACTATATCTTTTCGACCAATTTTTATCAATTATTTTCTGTATGTTTTTTTTGAATTCAGATTATTAGTAATTAGTTTTTATTGTTTTTCCTATTGCAATTGATAGTAGATGATGTAATTTGGGGCTTCAGAGAGACAATACTTATTAAAGCTATAAAGTGTTGATTCCAATGCATATATAATCAAAATCATTTGCTTTCATTTCTTTCACATCAAATATATTACGTCCGTTGAATACCACGGGTAGTCTCAGCAGATTTTTGATGCGTATCCAATCGGGAAACCGGAATTCATTCCATTCAGTAACCAACACAAGACAGTTGTAGAAAAATGCAAATTATTTTTCAATATATTTCGTCCTATCATCAAATCAAGTCCAGATTCATAAATTGGAAAGATACCTTTTTTAAGGTTCTCTATTTTCTTTTTGTCTATGCCAACGCAAGTGGTATCAATTCCAACTTCAGCAAAACAAGTGCCGGTCACAAGACCTACATACCCGGTACCAACAACGGATATCTTCATATAATCTTAAGTATTAATCTTTATTTTGAAAATTTAAATTCAGATCAGTTTCTGGTTAGTTTCCCGACACAGAGTCGAAAATTCAGACCAATAGATTGTTACAACTTCTAAACCTAAATATAGTCTGTTACTCAGTTTTGTCAGGTTGAATATATTTTATAGATCACATCTATTCCTTCTACAAGTCTGATTTTTTCTTTCCATCCTAACTTGTTAATCTTAGATACATCGAGCAGCTTACGATATGTACCATCGGGCTTTGAGCTGTCCCATGCAATACTACCTTTAAATCCGACAATATTTTTC
>Ga0182027_10004893_pt1 | contig 20569 bp, 16 predicted proteins | sample 712E1DmetaG_FD_121300 | JGI IMG/M metagenome (GOLD analysis project Ga0182027, IMG submission 121300) | Permafrost microbial communities from Stordalen Mire, Sweden - 712E1D metaG (Illumina Assembly) | ecosystem: Environmental > Terrestrial > Soil > Wetlands > Permafrost | place: Sweden...
GTGTCTGTGCCGAGCACCTTGCTCGTATTGAGCAGCGCGCTGAAATTCCCGCTCAGGAAGTCTGACGTGGGGACCGTGGCGGCGCCGGTGCCGGCTCCCAGCGTACCCAGAGCGAAATCGTTCTGCTGATAGCGCTCGAAGGCTCCGAAGAAGAACGTCTTGTTTTTTCGGACCGGCCCGCCGATACTGCCGCCATAGTCCCAGAAACGGTTCTTCGGCTTGTCGGGGTCGCCCCAGATCCTGGCATCCAGAATCTCGTTATGGCCATAGTCGAAACCGCTTCCATGGAACTGATTGGTGCCAGACTTAAGGTTCAGCATGATCAGCCCGCCGTTGGTGATCCCGTTCTGTGACTCGATACCGCTGGTTTGGACCTCCACCTCCTGGATCGCCTCCATGCTGGGTGCAGTCTCATCGCTATCGCCCTGGATCTGCGCCGTTCCCGAGGTCCCGTCCACGGTATAGTCTTTCGTGAAAACCTGGTTGCCGTTGATGACCGCTGTATATGGGTTGCTGCTGGGAGAGTAACCTGGCGTGAGCGCCACCGCGAACTGCTCGAAGTTCCGGCCGCCGCCGATGCTCAGCGGCATGTCGGTCATCACTTGGCCGTTGATATTGCCGCCGATGCTGGCTGTCTGGCTCTCGAGTATCGGCGCCTGGGCTGTCACCTCTACTGCCTGAGTGACAGTGCCCACCGCGAGGGTCTCGTCGAACTTGGCCACTTGCGTCGATTGCAGTGTGATCTCTTGGACATCGATGGGCGTGAAGCCGGTCCGGCTGAAGTGCAGCGAATACTTGCCGGGAAACAAATTGAGGATCGAATAGATGCCGGCGCCATTTGTGCGGCCGCGGCTCACTTCTCTTGTGCCGAGGTTCGTGGCGGTCACGTCCACACCTGCAACTACACCACCGCTGCTGTCCACCAAGGTTCCGGTAATGGACGCCCGATTGAGCTGCGCATCGAGCGTGCCGACAGAGAGCATGCTCAGCAACACCGCCGCAAGCAGAACTCCGCCTGCTGAGAGAGAACGCTTCATCACACACCCCCTAGCTTGAATTGCCTCAAGTTTGCTTCGCGCAAACGCTTCCTGGTGGCAATATAGCCCCGGGATGTAGGGGAGTCAAGGGATCTCGGTACCCACACAATGACATTCATTGGCGACGCCGGAGACGCCGTGGAAGCACAGCCACTCCTCGACCAGGTGCGCGCAGTCGGCCTCGTCCCAGCCACAGCAGAGACAACGCGAGAGCAGGAAGCGCACCTTCTTCCCGGTCGGCCCCTCGAACCACGCCGCCCCGGAAGTGCTCGGACCCACGGCCCAGCCACAGAAGCCGCCACGCGCGTTTGGCGTCCTCCGACAGCCAGTCCGGCCTGGGCGGCAGCCCTCCCGCCGCAACGGCAGCCTGCTGGCGCAAGTAGGTTTCCAACGGAGGTTTTGTGTCCACAGTTGTCCCCCGGCCTCGAACTTGCGCCCTCCCCGACAAGGTTGCTGGGCGCGGAGGCCTTTGGGTGTATGTAGACTTCGCTGGTTGCAGACTGCGCTGGAAACCGACGGAAAGTGGAGCCGGAGGTTGCCGCCTCCGGCCCCGGACGGAACGTGGACTGCTGGGCGATGTTGATCCACCCAACTTTACATAGGTGCCGCGCGCAGCCGGGATCGACAGCGAGGTGCGAACCGGCGGCAAACTCCGCCTTTTCCCAAATACTCTTGGCGGCGTGGACCTGTGTTTGCGGCGCCTGGATATTGCCAGGGGGAACGGAAATGAACAATCAACAGGACACTGGAGTGGCTTCGCACCCGAAGCAGATTGCCCCCAACGCCTTCGTAGTGGGGCGGAGCCAGATCAAAATTGACCGGCAGCAACCAGCGGATTGGTGCCAAATCGCCATCACGGGCGACTGCCATGACGTCGGTCCCGGCTGCGGGCGGCCCCGCGTCGTCATCTCGACGGGCATTGCTGTCCTCGTTTCTGCCCGCGGGCAGGACATGGCCCTACTGGAGTCGCTTCGTGTGGGATGGGAGTACCGGTTGTACGGCCGGTTGGTCGAGCGGCCCGGCGAGTTTAACGGCGAGCAGATCACCAAGCGCTACTTTACCCTTTTGCCGTCGCTCGAGACGTTAGTATGACGGTGCACTCGGAGACTGCGCCAGTGGTGGGTAAACGGCGTTTCTGGAAACTGGCAACTGCCTGGCTGCGGTGTCCGGGCGCACGGGCGCAGTATTTGGGAGCCGTTCCTCGTTGGTTATTTGCGAACCACTGGGGGGGGACTGGGGATACCTTTGGGGACTTTTGCATATTGGAAGGTGTGTCGCGAAGCTGCCGTAATCTCATAGAAAACAAGGCAGATCTGGCCTTTTGCATATGGTATTGCCTATCTGAAGAACTTACCGCGTCGGAGGTCCGGCTTGCCCCGGACCGACGTGGTCCACCTAAGCGGGGCGCCGTGCGATTCATGCGGGCAGGACTGGCGTCCATTGCTGAGCACTAGGGAAAGTGGGCAGACGAGGAGTTTGGACTCCATTTGGACTCCAAAAAGAGGGAATCTCCAGTGTGGTTGGCTGTATGTCTTTGAAAACAGTGGTGGGCCCGGCAGAACTCGAATCTGCGACCTCTACCGTGTCAAGGTAGCCTGGCCAACGACTTACAGACAAGCGCACTGAAAACAAAAGAGTTATACCTCGGCGATTTGGACCTCAAATGGACCGCAGAGCCGTTTCTGCCGACTTCTGGACCTCACATGGACCTCACATACGGGCGCCGATTCACTGGCATCACACTTGCTTCGCGCGCGGTCGACACCGCCTTTTGATTGTCGTTGCAGCACAACAACAATCGATTTCCTTGTCAGTGTGGTTCCCAGTTCGCAGTTGTGGTGCTGTTTCGAGCGTCCGGTGTGGATTAGTCTCCGAGGCGGCCGCGACCGGGGGACTGGTTCGCCTGCAATGCAACCAGTGCAGTTTCTGATATGCCGACAACGATTGCCCGTCTCCTCGCGGGCGTCCACATTTACGCATCGGGCGTTAGACGGCCATGTGGATAGCTTAAGTTGCCTTCAGCACGGCTACATCTTCTCGGCATCGGGCAGAGCAGGCGTCAAAGGTATTTCCTCGAGAAGCATACCGGCACGAGCAGGTTCGCGTCTTCGTTCCTCGAATCCGACGCCGATCGCCAAGTAGATGAGGGCTGAACGGGCAAGTTTCAGAAGGTGCATTGCCTTGCCCTCGAACTGCTCGCGAGACACCATCAACGCCAAGTCGTCAGTTGGCACGGTTGGGGACTCGGCTACTGTAATTCGCAGGTATTTGTGCTCGAGATGGTTCCTTATGTCGCTAAGGCCGCGGGCCTGCGGTTCAGCCACCTCATCGTTTGCTTTCTCGAAGAAGTCCTTGGCGAGCCAGTATAGGGCACAGAACCCCCAGTTGCCGGTCAAGTCGAATTCTTTCCTTATCGGCTTCTTCTCGTCAGCGCGCCAGAGTGTTCGGAATGAGACCTGTTTCTCCGGGATGCCCAACCCCATATAGGCGTTCATAAAGAAACCGACTTTGTCGAAAAGAGAGTAGGAAATCCTGTAGGCGGCCTTGACCCTTTCGATTGCCAAGGAGAGCGATGGCCGAGGTTCAGTCGCCGCAAGCAACACATCTCTGTCCGAAAAGTGGGGCATCTTCATGGTCAAACCCTCGTATAACAACCAGCGCGCAGACACGTACTCTTGCTTCATCTGGTCGAAAAAGCTCTGGAATATGTGGGGCGCATCGACCGGCACAAGGTGACCCGGCAGCCCCTTTGAGTCGGTGGTGGCTACAGTGTACCGACCTAGGTCGTTCAAGGGATCCAAATACAGACAGTTGACCAGACCCCAATGGCGGTAGTCGCGCTCTTCCGCCGTAGCGGAGGTGTCCTCCCACGTGAGGGGATCAAGCGCAGCGATTTCGTCCACGTTCACTTTGGACTCGATCCATCCCTTGCACTTTGCTGCATTTTCCCGATTGCCTTGATCACGAACATCCGTGTAGAGCGCCATCGGCGCAAGGGCGGCTGACGCTTCCTTGTGGGCCACCAACCAGAAGAGAATCTGCTCCCCGGTATCTTCGAGGGCCTCCGCGTAGGCAAGGAAGATTCTGGCTCGGTTGCACAGCGCCATCCCGAAGTGCGGCTGAACTTCTAGCACGCGACGCCAGCACTCGAGAGCCTCTATGATCCGGCCTGCAAACTGCAGTCGGCTGCCAAGGTTGTTTAGGCACTTGCACTTAATGACGTCGGGAATCTGTGGGAACTTCGGGTGCGAGACGGCACGGCGAAGATAAAATATCTCGCGCGCTAGGGTGTCCTGTTCCCACTGCCACTTGGTGCCGTATCTCTCCCCCGCGATGGCATTCGCCCTGCTTAAATCAAGGACAATGGCCTCTTCGCCACCAATTCCCTTTTGCTCAAGGGTCTGGTGCCAGGCAAGGGCACAAGCAAGGCTATCCTTGCGCCCGAGTTCTATGGCGAGCTCGGTCAACGAGCAAGTGCATTCAACAGCATCCTCGTCTTGCTGTCCATTAATGCCCTCTCTCATGAGAAGGTCGCAAAGCGCGTTCTTATCTTGACGCTCCTGGTCGGTCATGGTCGCGCGCGTTCCGCCGAAGGAATCAAGCCTGAAGCAAGAGCATATAGCCAAGCAGCAGAGGGAGAAGAAGCGGGCCGGGAAGAAAGCCCGCTGAGTGGTCTCTGCTTAGTCTGAATCCTGTCTCTCTGGGCCTACAACCGTCCACATCAACTCGGTCATGCGGCCAATGCTATGCATGGCACGTTCTTTCGCGCCTTCAAGAGAATCAGCGGTTCCCGTAAACTCCGGAAGACCGGGCTTCATCGCAATGGCCTTCCATTCCCATCTACCGTCCATCGGCCACGTTTCGAGGTGATACTTTCCAGCCGTAGCATGTTGGGCGAAGACTTTCTCCATACCGGGATTTTACCGCCATTCCAACTCAGCGCAGCATTGAGGACATGATATGTCAAGTAAGTTCTTGCCCACATTTGGTCCGGGGTTTATGGGGTTTCTTTTCAGCCACGCCGCTCGTCGCAGGCGGAGGCAACTTCGCTGGGAGTCAAGAACTCACCCCGGCTTCCGGCTCACTTGGCCAAGTGTACCAGTCTCGTCAGTTTCGATTCCAGGAGCCGCAGTACGCTCTTTGGAGGTCTCGGATTCACCTGGCCGGTTTGTCGCCGACGCGGAGAAGTGACGAGTTCAAGCGGGCATACCGGAAACTCCTTACCGCACAGGGCCCCCAAAGGAAAAGGGAATCGGGTGTGCGTGGAACATGGGAAGCCGGCCCGCGGAATTAGCAGCTAGGCCGCCGTGTCCGCGCCTTTGATTGCGACGACCTTACACTGACGGCGCTTACCGGCCTTCATGCGTTTTCCTTGGATCCGCCGCGTGAGTTCCTCCTGGCGCCGCAACTGAACCACGGTGTACTCTTCGGTGATCTTTGTGTTCGCATGACCGGCGATCTGGGAGGTTTCGATGCTGCTGCCGCCGACCTCTTGCCGCCACGTGATGTTCGCGCGCCGAAGGGAATGCGGCCCCAGCCCAGGGAAATCACAGCCCTTTGCGGCCGCTGCGACCTTCAATGCCGTGCGGACGCCAGAGTCCCACATCGGTTGACTCAGATCGTTGTCCTGAGGGAAGACCCAGGCCTCAGGGTCGCCGTGTTTGAGACTCGCGATCCAGGAACGGTAGCGCTCCGTCAGAGCACCGAGGGCCAAGATTCTCTTACTCTTGGCTGTCTTCGGCTCGTCAATGTCGCCCCGCCAGTTCCGCTGTTCGATCCGGATGCAGCCGCGATCAAGATCAACATGCTTGATGCTCAGTCCGGTCACCTCCGAAATCCGCGTTCCGGTGTCCAGGCATGTCTCGCAGATGAGGAGGTTTGGGTCTTCCAGACGGGCAAGGACAGTGACGGTCTGGTCCTCGGTGAGTATGCGCCGTTCGCGTACTTCCCACTTCCTGGGCAGCTTCACGCGGCGAATCGGGTTGGCGAAGGTGTCCGGCAGGATCTCCCATTCCTGGGCCTTTGCGAATATTCCGCTCATGATATTCCGCAAGTCTGCCATCATGTGCCAGGATTGGCACTCGGTATGAAGCCAGTCCAAGACGTCCTTCGCGCGGAAATCTGCCAGACGTGTATCCTGCCACCTAGGGAGGATGTGGTTGTTCAGGTGGTTGACGTACTTCGCCTTTGTCGAGGCGGTGATGAGCGCTTGCCCGCCAACTTTCCGTTCCACGAAGTCGTGTTGCCACATTTCCGCGAGCTTTCCGAACAGGATCGCGCCCAGTTGCGGCGGTTTGTTCGCCTGCACCACAGCCTCGCATGGCGACGGCGCCGCGTTTAGCTCCACGAGGAATCTGTCGCGCTCGGATTCCGCTTTTCTCCGGCCGATCGCGTTCGGTCCGGTGCTTGGCCCGATGATGTGGCGTTTCCGGCTGGTCTTCACTGTTCCGTCGGCGAGCGACTCGTCGAACCAATACCGAAAGAACCAGTACGGCGTTCCGCGGTCCCTGCATTCGTTGACCTTCGGATGTTGAACTCGCTGTTTCAACCACACCCCTCCCGTCAGCATGTGGAGGTTACTATTTGTTGTGGGCACAGGCAAGTTCCGCATTTCGGTTATATGGCCACGGACCACGCCGTCTGGCGCCCGCAGATATAAAGCGTCTCCCTTGCGCGCGTGGCGCCCACGTAGAAGACTCGAATCACGGAATCGCGAGGGGGGCCAGCGACCCGGTAGTTGGCGTCGCCGGCCCGACTGAGATCGGGGAAGAGATACACGACATCGGCCTGGCCGCCTTTCACTGAATGGATCGTCCCGACAATCACCTGCGGATCCTCGATCAACGAGTGCGGGCCCCGCTTCGTGGCGACGTCCATTGGAAACCGGATGCGATTACGAAACTCCGGCGCCACCTTTCTGCCCCACCAGTGGAGTAACGCCCGCCAGTCGCCGGCGACGGCGCTGAGCAAAGAGGCGAGCACGTCGGCTTGAAAGATCTCAACAAGGCGTTCGGCCGAGACGGGCGCGTTGCTGCTGCCTGCCTGCAACAGAGTCTTCGCCCCAGGCTGGAGCACATCTTCGGGCCGGAGCCATTCGGTCAACAATCGGAGGTCGGCGTGCGTCCACACGCGCTGGCCCCTGCCATACTCCGGGTGCGCCACAAGGAGCGAGATAATACGCCTGCTGGCCGTGGACCGCCCCATGCGGAGCGGATTCCAGAGTCCATTCGCCTTCCGGTAGGGATTGTGGAAGGGGATGGCGTTCTTCCGCAGTACCTGAATCAGTGAACGGAGCATGTAGGAGCAAGAGGCCAGAAACATCACGGACTTGCCATGTTCCAGGTGTTTCAGCGCCGACGATAGGATGAAGTACTCCGGTGATTTGTAAGTGCCGGTCGAAAGCCGATGCAGTTGTCCCGCCGCCGCCCGCGGAAAGTAGACCTTCTCCTCCCGCCTAGTGACCCGGTGAATCAGTTCGTTCGCCACTTGGTGAACTGCGACAGGCACCCGATGGCTTTGTCTAAGGACGATCTTGTGGTCGTCGGGAATGTCAGCGTTCAGAATCGCCTCTGGGGCCGCACCAATGAACGAGAAAATCGTCTGATCATCGTCCAACGCCAACACGGAGTAGCGCGCGTGATTCCCCCATTTGCGAAAGAGCTTCACCTGCATGACGTTGAGGTCCTGCGCTTCATCGGCGAACAGAACCTCGGGTCTGTGAGGGGCAACATCCACTTCCCGCAAGCAGACTTCGATCAGATCGCAGAAGTCCAGCAAGCCGCGCTCGCACTTGTACCGCGCCCACTCACGCTCGAATTCGCGGATCTTCGCTGGCCAGAATTCCCGATCGACCATCAGCCCCCGAAGCCGGTTTAGCTCTCGGAGCAGCGAATCTCCCGCGCAATCATCGCCGATGATGTCGTCTTCCAGTGCGTCTTCACCATCGAGTCTGGCTAAGCTCTTAACTGATGTGATTCTCCAATGGGGGTTGGAACGGTTCCACTCCGGGACGTGCGCCTCAACAATGAGTGGCGTGCCGAGAGCATGGAAGCAATGCGAATGCAGGGTGCCGAGTCGATCTGGGCCGATTGGAAGATCGCAGTCGGCCAACTCCGCGGCGGCGGCGCGCGAGAAGCTGGTTACTAGCACGGAGGCGGGACCGTGCATTTCGGCAGCGCGTCGTATTTGGCGGCTGATTTCGGTCGTCTTTCCGGTCCCCGGCGGACCCAGAATCCAATACTCCGATGTGACGGAATGGTCCCGCTGACCGATTCCGTCTGCCGTGCCGGTGGCGTGCTCATTTGGCATCACAAACATCCTCATGCTCGTAGGTGCGCGAAAAGTCTGCGGGATCGAATTCGTTCAGAGGCAGAAACCACCGGCTCTGCTCTTTAAAGCCCCGTCCGCGCACCCTGCCAGCCTCGGAACCGATTCCGGCGAGCATCGCCGCGGCGGATTTCACTGAGAGATTTTGCGAGTTCGTTCTGTTGATGTAGGTCACCAAATCGGTCGACGAGATGGCGATCCTAGCCGACGAGTCCGACCTGGAAGAGGTTTACAACACGGAGCGACAGCTCCTGTACGTCGCGTGCACGCGGGCTCGGGACCATTTGCTCGTGACCGGGGCCGGTGCTGCGTCCGAGTTCTTGGACGATTTGAGGTGACTGAATCGCCGCACCTCCAGCCCACCAACCGCGCTGTGTTGTCAGTTCAGTCCGTCCTGAGCGGAAGAGACCAGTCGTCGTAGGGCGTGAGCTCGAGGCTGGTTCCTCGGCTTCTTGTCGAAAGGATGAGAGATGGAAAAGACGCTTGTTGCAAGTGAGCAACCGATCATAAAGATCTTCAGCGAGGACTATGTCTTCAGCATCCCGGGATATCAGCGCCCATATGCATGGGGCACGGAGCAAGCGGAGGAGTTGCTGGACGACCTGCTAGCCGCCATGCAAGCTGGAGGCGGATCCGTCGAGGGGATGTCTCCATATTTTCTTGGCAGCATCGTCCTCATCAAGAAAAAGGAGAAGGAACCGCAAGCGGACGTTGTTGATGGCCAACAACGCCTCACAACTCTCACTATTCTCCTTGCTGCAATCCGAGCGAGCGTCGATGGTGATACCGCCGCCGAAATAACTAGGCTTATCTATGAAAAGGCCAGCCCGATTCGGGGTATTAAGGAAGATCGGTTTCGCCTCACGCTCCGAGACCGTGATCGCGACTTCTTCCGCGATTACATCCAACGAAGAGACAGGATCTGCAATCTGGTCAAGCTTTCCGACAAGCTGAAGGATAGTCAGTTCAATATTCGCGCAAATGCGGAACTTTACATGAGACGCCTCGCGGTTATTCCCGAGGCTAGCAGGCCACTGCTGGCGCAGTTCGTGAATACTCGTTGCTACGTCGTCGTCGTCGAAACCCGCGATTTCGATTCAGCATATCGCATTTTTTCTATCCTCAATAGCCGAGGCCTAGATCTGAAGCCAATGGACATTCTGAAGTCAGAAACGATTGGCGGCATCCCGGAGGAGATGCGAGAAGGGTACACCACAAAGTGGGAAGACGCCGAAGAAGAGATTGGGCGCGACGCATTTGCGGAGCTATTCAGCCACATCAGGATGGTCTACCGACGCCTCAAACCTCAGGGAGCCTTGATCAAGGAGTTTAGGCAACATGTCGCAGCAGAAATGCAGCCGACTGAGTTCATTGACAACGTCCTACTGCCGATGACCAAAGCGTATGGGGAGATCCTCGACGCAGCGTACGAGAGCACCGCATATTCGGATGTCGTGAATGAACATCTCAAATGGCTCAACCGGCTTGAGTTCGATGATTGGGTGCCACCGGCACTCGCATTCGCTATTCGGTACCGGCAGAACCCGCCGGCGATGGCGGCATTCTTTCGCGACCTCGAACGACTTGCGTACGCACTGCTCATCCAGCACGCGGGTATCAACGAACGAATCGAGAAGTTTTCCCAGCTAACAAGTGCAGTCGTCGAAGGGCGCGATGTGCAAGCCGGGAGCTCGCCACTTCAGCTCACACCCATTGAGCAGCAACGTGTTTACGCGCAGCTAGATGGGATGTTCTACGACAACTTCGCCGCCCGAGCCCGTACTACAATTCTATTGCGCCTGGACACGTTGCGCAGCGGTGGCGGCGCGATATACGACCACCAGAACATCACGGTGGAACATGTTCTTCCTCAAACGCCACAGGCAGGCAGCAAGTGGCTCGAGTGGTTCCCCGATGCCGGGGAGCGGCTCAAATGGGTCCACAAACTAGGCAACCTCGCACTTCTCACGCGCAAGAAGAACAGTTCGGCCTCGAACTATGAGTTCGAAACCAAGAAGCAATCCTACTTCGCGAAGAATGGCATCTCACCCTTCGTCCTCACCACTCAGGTTCTCGACAAGAAGCAGTGGACACCCACCGTCGTCGCGGCACGGCAAAAGGATCTCCTCGCACTCCTCGAAGAGCACTGGAGGCTCAAGGAGAGAAGCAATCCAGCGGCGCCAACAGCGTAAGCGGCTTATGCAGCACCTGATCAAAGACCACGCGAGTTGAATGGTGGTCGAGCGCTTCACCGATCTGCCATTTGTGGTGGTCGGACTAATCGGCGCTTGCCGCCACCTGGACGTCCTTCACTGTGCAGGGGGGGCGCGCGACGAACTTCTTCACGCCGTAGTGACGACCCTCAGTTTGATCCCATCGTTCGGCGCGTGCACGAGATCCTGCTTCGTGCCGAGATATCGTTCGGTCGTCTGGACGGACGAGTGGCCGAGCAGCAACTGAATTTGCTCAAGTTCCCCGCCTGCCGCCCGGCACATTTTCGCGCAACTGCGCCGCAGGTCATGCGGTGCGATTCCAGGGACACCCGCCGCCATCGCGTAGGGCTGGAGGAGCTGCCAAACCACCTTCTCGCTCATCTGTTCGCCCTGTACCTGGTCCCCGCGGTTGATGCGCCGGAGCACGTGACCTTCCGCCACGCCGGCCGCATTCGTCCAGGCGTCGATCGCGACTTTCACCCAGGTCGGCATTGGAATCGTGCGCACGCGGCCGTGCTTCCCGAGGAGGTCCACGATGCACCAGCGGTTGTCACGCTGCTGGATGTGCCTCAGCGTGAGCGCCGCCACCTCGGATCGGCGTAGCCCACAGCCGAGCAGAATAGCCAGCATCGCGCGGTCGCGCAGGCCCTTTTTCGTGGATACGTCCGGCGCATTCAACAGGGTCTGCGCCTGCCGGACCGAAAGCCAGTTCCCGACACGGACTCCCTTGGATTTCGCGCCCTTCACGCGCGTGATCCCGGCTGCCAGCTCAGGCGCCAGCAGGCCGTTGTCGGCGGCCTCGACGGCCAGTTTCCGGACGGCGGTGATGCGGACGTTGATGGAGATGGGGCCCAGTCCGCGGGCCTCGAGCGCCATTCGCCAGGCATTCACAGTCGCTTTCGTGAAGCCGGGCCGAGGCTCCAGGCCGTACCACGCGATGAACTCATCCAGCCCGAGATTGTAGACCCTGCGCGTGATCGGCGATGACACGCTATCCAGGACCAGGCTCTTCAGCCGGTGCCAATTCTCGGCCTGATTCGCCAGCGTTAACTCATTCATTTCATTCCCCTTAGTAGCGAACGTTATTGGGCAATATCGGTAGTCACATGGACCTTACCTCAGGGTGGAGAGCACATCAAGCAAAACAGCGGCGGTCGACGTCAATCTGCGGAATCGGTGTATTCAGGGCTGGCGATCAGGGCGCTGAAGCAAATCGCAGCTCTGAAGCCGACCTTGCGAGAGTAACCCCATCGCAACAGCGGTAGAAATACGTCACTTGCATTAGCGCACCGCACCACCGCTATCGTTTGCTCCCGCGTGGGCACGAAGGATGGCCATGCTACGGCCGCCCCGCGATCGAGCGCTGGGTGCATGCGCGAGGCAATGGTGCTCACAACTCCAGATCAGCTTCGGAAAGCCTACGATAAACTCCCGCGGCAAGATCTTTGCCGGAATCGGTGTGCAGATCCAACGCCTCTGTGGGAATAACGTCCATGCAAGCCAGACTGTTGAACGACTGGAACGCGGAAAGGAAAAGGCTGGCGGGCTCAGCGTGAGGATTCTCCTCCAGCCTTTGTTGGACCCAGGTCCAACAATTTGCAAATGTCCAATCTAGGCTGATCCTCCGTTCCAGAACAACTGAACTTTCAACCCGCAGCGTTCGGGTTAGTTGGCCGTTCCCAACGGCCCAATATCCCGAAGTCTCGGAAGGTCTGAAGCAGAGCAGCGACGGCCGGTCACCCAATGCCGACCGCAAGATCACGGGGTCTACATCTCGCGCCGATGAGAGAACTGCTGCAATTAGCCCGTCGGCGTTAATACCCTGGAGGTTTATTGGTCTCGTTTGATGGTACAGATATGGATATTTGCCCCCGAAGATTGGCCGAAGGACTAGGACGGTTTCAGGAGACGGAAAGAAGACCTACTCTACGGCTGTTTGCATTCGTCCTCGGAGAAAGTGGCTCCTCTGCGCGCTATTTGAGCTCTTTGATCGCCCGCAATTTACCCGTCGAATCTCTGAAGTGCCAGTAGGGCCAACCACCTGTTGGGCGATACGTTCCGGGCGGGCATCCCTCGACAACGTTGCGCACGTCCAGCATCGCATTGCTGGGAGTCTTCGGGCCGTTGCCGAAGATTTCTATCGAGCCATCTCCGTACATCACGCCATGAAACGTTCTCGTGTCCGCGGGAAGCCCAACTGGGTTGTAGTACGACAAGCAATTTGGGCCATCCCAAGCGCATTCCACATCGAGTGGGAAGGACACTCCCAATAGCTGTGCCTTCTTAGAAAGATCCATCGCTCTCCTTCAGGGCGACACGCTGCCCTTTCAAAACCAATATAGTGCCTTTCCGACGAGTGTGGACGTGTGTGGCCTCGTTGTCCAATTCCAGTTCTGGCAGACCGTCGACAACGAAACCTATTCACAATGGCCGCATAGTCGCCATCTCGGAGTAGTGCTGTGTCCGGATTGCCCCCGGATCACGCGCTACTCGGACGCTGGCAGGCGCGCGCGACGGGCGAGTTCATTGCCCGGATGGCCGACCACACAGACGGAACGAGGACTACAATCGGGGATGTGACGATCCTCGCTGGTCTGGGTGGGCTCAAGGCTGCTGCGGATATGATCCGCGCGCTTCGTGACGGCCTAAAGGCGGGCACGATCAACGGCGATGAAATCGCCGGGCGCGTCGGGGAGATCTACGACTACATAATCGACTCGAAAGACGCTCTCGTAGATGCCAAGGACGAGATCGAGATGATGAAGAAGGAGCTAGCCGATCTCCGCGAGACCCGCAGCTTGGGGGCAAGCCTCCAGCACGACGGGAAGGTCTACTGGATACCTAAGGGGGGCCGCTGGGACGGCCCGTTTTGCTCGAGGTGCTGGGATGTCGATGGCAAGCTCGTCCGGCTGGACCACCAGAGGGACAGACCGGCAGATCCACAACACGCAGACTTCTTCTGCCCAAACCACCGCGAGGACTTCACCACAAGGCCGAGGCCACTTGCGATTGACGACCACTCGCCTGAACCCGCTTGAACGGCGCCCAAAGCCGCCTCGAGACTTCCGCCCCCAAGGTTTGTGCGCAAACGCAAAGCGGGAGGAGAAATGGGAAACCCTGCCGAAGAGAGGCGGATATTCACTGCATTCGTGAACGACTGTCCGTCGTTCGCTGGCAGTCCGGTCAATACCTGGGCGCCGCCCCCGGAAGACCCTCCCGATATTCACTGCAGTCTGGAGGATGGCCGAAGCATCGGGGTCGGGCTAACGAACTGGCTCGACGAAAAGCAGATCGCCGAAGCCAAGGGGCAGGAATCAATGGAGGAGCCGTTCCGGCGGGCACCTTATATGGTTCCAAACGAGACGCTGAACTTCGAGCAAGTTTGGATGAGAGTGAGGGGTCGGCTGCGTAAGGGCGACGAGGCCGCATTGAAAGACGAGATGACCCACCTCGTCCTCGACTTGGACAAGAAGTGGGGAACTGAGCTTGATTCGCAGATGCCATATTGGGACGAATTCACCGGCTACCCCACCCTGGCGCGTTACCTCGTAAGGGTAGAATTTTTCAAAAGGCGACCGCGGCGATTCACCGGGGGGCCGTCCCAGCTTGGATGGCTTACGTTCCGTTGCCGCGGCGGAGCCTATTCTCCACATTGGATGGTTGAAACTCTGTACGGGAATATCAAAGCAAAAATTGACAAGTACTCGGCAAAGCCGCCCGGATTGTCAGCATTCTTCCTGCTTGTTCACTATGACTTTAAAGCTTACGCCTACAACTTTCCCGTTGAAGGAATCGGCATCAGTTACCCCGAGGCGGTCGATAAGGTATCACGCAGGCTCGGCGGAGCGAAGGGTGTTTTTGACGAAATCTTTGTGTACATTGATATCGAGGACGAGGATGTCAAGGACAAGCAGAGGTCCTTCAGGATCTGATTTACGCCTCGGCGCCGCTCTGCGATTCGCCCGCACCGCCGCAGGAAAGGCAATACAGCGAGGCCGCGAGATCACTGCGACTGCAATGCGTTTTGAGCTGATCATGTGCGCGTCATTAGCCGCCCAAACGCTAAGTGACGGCGGGTCAGAGGTTCGGGTGCGGGAAGTGCTGCCCGGATTGCGCGCAAATCGGAACTTGGACCGCCAGACGTTTACCGGAGCCGCCAAGTTCCTGTTTGCTGACAATCCGCTCAGAGGTACGACATCCGCCGCGACCCGATTCCGACGTGGGTTTGTATGCCTCGGTTTGAGACTCCGCCTCATCTGTTTCTGAAATTACTGTTACTGTATTCACATGCCTGCTGAACAAGAGCCGGATGTTATCGTTGTCCTCGTTGATCCGCAAGATTCCTCCGCCGTCCAAGCGGGGCTAATTCAGGAGAGTACCTGGAGAAACTCGGATTCCTCCGGTTGGATTTACAAGATCGATCCCGCTAGACCGGAGATCCATCAACAACGCCACGTTGCCGTGTGCCTCAAGAAGCATCAGGCGAGCAAGAACCAACAGGCGTCCTGGAACGCCGACCAGAGTCGCCATGATCGCGGCACTTTCAGTACGAAGGTTGGCTCGCAATCTGTGGCGCAGGCTATCGCGAGAAAGGCGCTCGGTCTTGGACCCGACGTAGTCCTTGAAGACCTGGAGGCGGACTGCAAGACTGGATTACAGACCAAGCTTCTCATGGAATCAGCGAGGCCGAGCTTGGACACAGATGAGGTGCTCGGAGCGGTTATGCTAATCGCAAAACGGGCCTGATCCGAATCAGTTGCCGGCAGGTGGGGCGACCTAGGAGCTCTGGCTCATGCGTTTCCGGCAACCGGGGCCTTCCGGTGCAGTTCGCTCAAACCAGTCTGGACGAAAGCCTAGGTTACCCACCAGTAGGCACTGTCGGCAAACGGGTCGGGTTCAGCCACACGCTTCGGGAACCCGCAAGAACCTGTCCCCGGGCATCGGCGCTACCATTTGTCTTTAACCTGAGTAACCTCATATGACTCGATGCGTGCATTGTCTGCAGATGTTCGAGGAGACGACGATGGACCATGCTTTTCCTGCGTCCTGGTATCCCGACACGACACCGGAGCAGGTCCAGCGTTGGACCGTACCGAGTTGCCAGGTGTGCAACAATCGTTTTTCAAAGGCGGAGAGAGAACTTCTGATCCGGATGGGGCTGTGCGTTAACCCCACACGATGGGAAGCCCACGGCATCAGTACCAAGGCGCTACGCAGTCTGGGCGTGGGAGTGGAGGAGGAGATGGCGGAGCGGGAGGCCGCGCATCGGCGGGCGAAGAAGCGGAGTATTCTAGCCCGACTCCTGCGCTACACGCCCGAGCAGATGGCCGCTCACGTCCTGCCGGGTTTCGGCCCGCGCGAGGGTGCGCGGGCAGGAGAGGAATCCGTCGTCCTCGTCCCCGCAGACGCGTTAACCCGCGTCACCGAAAAAATCGTTCGCGGGTGCGAGTTCAAGCTCGGCGTCGAACGTTACATTGAGCCACCTTACGAATTGCAGACATTCTTCCCGGTGCAGAAAGGGATCGACGAGATGCGTGGCTACCTTGTCAATGCGGAGGTCACGGAACTCGGGCCGGGCCTTGAGATCCGCCGTCGGGCCGCGGCCGATGATCCGCTGACCGTACTTTACCGCCTCCGCATCTGGGGCACCCTTACCACCTTCGGCTCGATCCTCAGAGCTGAGTCAACGGCGTCGTGACGGTAAGCCCGATAGCGATTAGCGCTGCATTCCAGGGTGTATGGCCGGCAATCCGGGGTTGGTCCGAAGAGCGGCGCTACCGGAATGGCACCCCGCTAGATCGGCGATTTCAGTTGGTGGGTGAGGCGCCATCCGGAAGTTAGACTTTGCCACCTGAAGCGTGACGCACAATTCGGAGATTGAGTTCGGGAGCAGCGACCAAACTGCTGCCCGTTCGGGCCGGTCCCGCCTCTGTGCCAAGTCGGGCCGAGCGATATCTGGTGATATCGGAAGCGGTCTGCGACAGTCTCAGCAGGCGCCAATAAGCCCTAATGGCACATCGACGGATTGACATACCCGCAAAGTGGATTGGCGAAGGTTTCTATATCATGCTTCAATGAAAACATCCAACTGTGCGCACCTGCATTTACTGTGGTAACGGCGCGGACTCTCTGGAGCACCCGCTCCCAGCAGCGTTTGGTGAGTTTCAAGATGCACCTATGCTCGCCGACCGTCTCTGCAAGACGTGCAACAACCAGCGCTTAGGCGTGCTTGACGAGCAACTATCTCGGTGTGGACCTGAAGCGGTTCTCCGCCGCTTCTATGGCATTCAGGGAAGGAGCAGTCACGATATAGTCAATTCCCACTATCGTGGAAGCGCTGGCGGTAGCCGTCTGAAGATGTCATCGTTTGATGAGACGCTCGGGATGGATGTGGAACTGGAAATCATAAGGGGCACCGAAGTTCGTCAGACACGGCAGTTGATCTTCAAGGAGGCTTCCGGAGCAGTCCACTGCCTTCCTCTGCCCGACAGCATGCGCGAACCGAACCAATTGCGCGCTACATTCGAGAAGCTCGGACTTAAGGACATAACAGAGGCGCACGTTATCTACGCCCCGGAGGAAAGTGATTGGGTAGAGCCACTCGTCAAGGCTGTTTGGCCAAACGTTAGGTTCGCGGACCGAACCGTCTCTGCCAGATCTTACCAGCGAGGAGTGACAGTTAAGATCGAGTTGACTGATCGCTATTTCCGTGCAATCGCGAAGATGGGGTTTCACTATTTCCTAACGCAATTCCCTCAGTATTCCGGAGCCGAGGTCCAGTTTGCGGCTATCCGCCAGTTTATCGCCAATGACGGACCCGTTTCCCTCGCCAACGAGTTCATTGGGGAACGCCAAACACCCCTTCTTGGAAATCTTTTCAACGGGGGACATCCGGACGGCTGGCAGGCCCACATTCTCGCCGCTGAGATTGCCGGTGGAGTGTGCCGCGCTCATGTCCAACTGTTCATCTGCGAAGACTTCCCCTCTCGGCCATATACGATCACGCTCTCGAAAGGTCCAAGCGAAGCCGTAGAAGGTGGCCACGGACACATGTATTTCTATTTCGAAAATGGCCCGAAAGGTAGATTCGTAGGTGAAGTGTACGAACTTGACTTCGCCTCAACACTTGTTCCACCGCTGCCGCTCAAGCCGGTTGTCGGTGAGCCGTAGCTGATGTTGATCATCATCCGAGCACCGGCCACGAGGACGAAGAATGCCCAACTCGTATAACCCCGGTTCCACGGTTTGGACTCCCGGACACCGGATTGCACCCTCATGGTATTTCGGTTTCCTAGTCGGGACAAGTACACTATTAAGGCTGCATTGATTCCGGAGATCTTATGTCATACGGAACGTCACTCCTTTATGTACTCTACTGTCAGCCCCCGATATTTTAGCGATTCCCTTGATCGTGCGCCGAGTGATTGGGCGCTGAGGCCACGGGCCAGCCTGGCTCGCTGGCGTGTGGGTTCTCTCACTCGACCGAGAGGGGACCATCTTGCACCAGATCGAGCTTCTGGAAGAACATCAGATTACGGCCTGACTCGGCGGCTGGCTTGACCTGTAAGGTGTAGGCGCCGACCTTCGCCAGCTTGACAGCCCCCAGATCGAACGTCTTGTATTGGTAAGCTCCGCCTGTATCCACGACCGCGGCGGTCAGTGTTTGGCCGCCGACAGTAATCAGGTACCGGTCCCCGTTCGATTCCTTACCCGCCGAGTAACTGATTCGCACTTGATACTCGCCTTCGTGGCTCACGAGCAGGTGCCATGTGATGGTATCTTTCGGGCCGGTCCATTTGGCGATGTGAAACTTCCCGTCGCGGTTGAATCGCTTGGCAGCCTTGCCGGTTGTGGCCGCGAGTTGGTAGTCGAGTTTAAACGGCGACTCGGTATCCTGCGTCACGACAGGCGGGTCCACTGCCGGATGTCCATCGAGCTGCAGCACAATCACCGTATCATGCTGGTCCAGCGGCCTCGCGGGCAGCGTGACGGTCACATTCCCGCTGGAGCGGCCAAGCGCTAGCTTGCGGGAGGGCTCCGCCAACTGGTATGCCGCGCGAAGCTCGTTCTTCAATCCAGGCAGGCGCAGCACACCGTCGCCCGGCCAACTGAAAACATGCAGATAGAGGCTGTCGCCTTTAGCGGTGACAAAGCCCCATGGCTGCTCGGGCAACGGGCTCGCTGATGTCCCGTAGATGCTCTCGCCGTTCGCCTGGACCCACGCGCCGACCTTACGAAGAGTAGCGACGCTGGGCGCTGGAATCGTGCCGTCGCCCATCGGCCCGATGTTCAGCAGATAGTTGCCGCCCTTGCTTACGATCTCCACCATACGGTGAATCACGTCGCCGGGCGTCTTCCACTGCTGGTCAAACCGGCTATAGCCCCAGGTAATGTTCAGCGTTTGCGGCGTCTCCCAGTATTCCTGCAAGCCGTCCGTGGGCATGCCGTTGTCGCCCATGCTTTGGTAGTCGCCCATCAGATCCAGGCCGTAGTCGCCAACGCGGCCGTTGATCAGGCAGCGGGGCTGTAGCTGGCGCACGATGTCCACGAACTCGCGCGTGTGCTCGGGCGTGTCCATACCGCGGTCAAACCAGACCAGCCCCAGCGGGCCGTAATTGCTCAGCAACTCGCGCAACTGCGGCTTGGACTTCTCTTCGAGGTAACGGGTGAAGTCCTTCTTCGAACGGTCGTAGTCCCAGTCGTTTCCGTAGCCGTCGGGGTGGTCCCAATCCTCACGCTGCGAGTAATAGACACAGAAGCGGATGCCCGCCTTCTTGCACGCATCCGCCAATTCCCGCAGCGGGTCGCGATGGAAGGGCGTCCAGTCCACGATGTTGTACTTCGAGACCTTCGAGGAGTACATGGCAAAGCCGTCGTGATGCTTCGCCGTGACCACCAGATATTTCATTCCGGCGGCTTTAGCGAGCGCCACCCACGCCTCGGCATCGAAGTGGACCGGGTTGAATTGCCGGGCGCGCTCGCGGTATTCGGCGACGGGAATGTTGAAGCGTTGCATGATCCACTCGGCCTCGTTACCGACGGGAATGCGCTGTCCCTTCCATTCGCCAGCCAGCGCGGAGTAGGGCCCCCAGTGAATGAACATGCCGAATTTGTCCTGCTGGAACCATTGGATGCGTTCGGCATCGGTGACTTGCTCCCCGGGCTGAGGAGTCTGGCCAGCGAGCTTGGTTACGAGCGCCAGGCTCGCAACACAGAGCGTTGTAACCCGGCCGGCGCGAAACAGCGCATGGAAATTCATGGGTGTAGTATCCATAATAATGCACAGCGTGTCTTGAGCGTAAATGCCATTCTTGATTCGGATGAGTGGTGATTATATAGTTCGCCCAACGCTAAGTATTAACGGGAAAGTACTCGATGTTTAAGAATGTATCGAAGGTCTCGAAATCATTTCAGCGAGGATTTCCATTTTGGCTCCTGGATCGGGCTTAGCGTATCACAAACCTCTGAGTCTTGATCCTCCGAAGCGCAGTTTTTTTCTCCGGGAGCCTTCTTTTGCCTCTGCCAAGCGCCAAATTCCACCCGCCACAAAAACCGAAAACCGGGAAACAACCCGGGATTCCCATTTTGGCTCCCGGATGTCTGTCAGTATGCAGCCAGCCGCCATCCTTTGATCCGGCGAGTTGCATTTTCCCCTCTGGGAGCCGTCTTCTCCCCGCAAGGCGCAGTTGTCGCCCTGCCGGAAAAACCCAAAACCGGGAAATCCTGTCTTTCCGGCGCATTCCACAAACACCTCGCCGACCCTCACCTCCTGGCCGCCTGAGTTCGCTGCATCCACCACCTCCGGCTACCCCGTCGGCACCGGCAAGGCGGCGATCCTTCCTACCATCGCCCCGAAGAGCCGCCTGGTCAGATGGCTCTCGGCCAACAGCAGCCAGTAATACCGGGCGTGCTTGACCAATCGGCCACCCGTCTTCACCAATCGCTGCTGCAGGCTCGTCAACGACCAGTTGCCGATCCGGTTTGGCAACACCA
>Ga0182027_10004894_pt1 | contig 20569 bp, 34 predicted proteins | sample 712E1DmetaG_FD_121300 | JGI IMG/M metagenome (GOLD analysis project Ga0182027, IMG submission 121300) | Permafrost microbial communities from Stordalen Mire, Sweden - 712E1D metaG (Illumina Assembly) | ecosystem: Environmental > Terrestrial > Soil > Wetlands > Permafrost | place: Sweden...
AAAGCTGCTGCGAAGGTTCGAGGCGATTTCCGAGAGCTTTTCGGCATAAGGACGAGCGCTTAAAATTTGCGCCCGCGCCTTACGAAGCTTTACCGAAGAAACCATTTCCATGGCCTTGGTGATTTTCTGCGTATTGCGGATGCTGGCGATCCGGCGTTTTATTTCACGGGGCGTTGCCATGGCTTTTACATCCGCTCTTTCTTGAATTTTTCGATTATTTCAACAAGGGCTTTTTTCAAATCGTCGGAAATTTCTTTTTTGTCTTTAATTTCTTTAAGGATTTCAGGCTTATTGGTTTCAATATATTTTATGAAATTTTCCTCGAATTTCAGGACATTCGCAACGGGAATATCGTCAAGGTGTCCGGCGGTACCGGCAAACAGAACGATAACTTGTTTTTCTACCGCCATCGGAACATGCTCGCCTTGTTTGAGCAGTTCCACCATGCGTTCTCCGCGTCCGAGCTGCGCAACGGCAGTTTTGTCGAGTTCGGAGCCGAACTGGGCAAATGCCGCAAGTTCACGGTACTGCGCTAGGTCCAAGCGAAGTTTACCCGCCACCTGGCGCATGGCCTTTGTCTGGGCCTTTCCGCCAACGCGCGAAACCGAAATACCGGGGTTGATGGCCGGGCGTATGCCCGAATAAAAGAGATTGCTTTCGAGATATATTTGACCGTCGGTAATGGAAATGACGTTGGTCGGAATATAGGCGGAAACGTCGCCCGCTTGCGTTTCAATAATCGGTAATGCCGTAAGCGATCCGCCGCCCAAAGGTTGGGAGAGCTTTGCGGCGCGTTCGAGCAAACGGGAATGCAAATTAAACACGTCGCCGGGATAGGCTTCACGGCCCGGGGGCCTGCGAAGCAGGAGCGAAAGTTCGCGATAGGCAACGGCATGTTTGGAAAGGTCGTCGTATACGATGCACGCATGGCCCCCCGCGTCGCGGATTTCTTCACCAATGGCGCAGCCGGCATAGGGTGCGATGTATTGCAGCGGCGCCGGATCGGATGCCGATGCGCAAACGATGATGGTATATTCCATTGCGCCAAAATCTTCGAGGACTTTATGAACGCGTGCGACCGACGATTGCTTTTGCCCTATGGCTACATAAATACAAATGACGCCGGTGCCTTTTTGATTGAGGATCGTGTCGATGGCAACGGCCGTTTTTCCGGTGCCGCGGTCGCCGATGATGAGCTCGCGCTGTCCGCGACCGATAGGAATCATTGAATCGATGCATTTGAGACCCGTTTGCAGCGGTTCGGTGACCGGTTGGCGGTCTACCACGCCTTTTGCGCGTTCTTCAAGTAAACGGAATTTAGTTGTTTTAATGGGGCCTTTTCCGTCAAGGGGCTGCCCTAACGGATCAATGATTCTGCCGATAATTTCTTTACCCACAGGAACTTCCATGACCCTTCCGGTACAGCGGACGGTTTCGCCTTCTTTAATCAACCGGTCGTCGCCCAGAAGCACGACGCCCACGTTGTCGGGTTCCAGGTTAAGCGCCATGCCATAGACGCCGCTTTCGAATTCGAGCAGCTCCGCGTACATGCATTTTTCAATGCCGTAAACGCGCGCGATTCCGTCGCCTACCTGAATGACCGTTCCGGTCGAAACCATTTCGAGTTTCGACTCGTAGGATTGTATCCGCTCTTGAATGACGCGGGTGATTTCTGCGGGATTGATTTTCATTACGTGCTTCTCCTTGACACAGTTAGCCTTGTGCGATTTTTTCTTCCATTTTCTTCAATTTGTATAAGAGCGTCGCGTCGATGACCTTGTCTTGTATTGTCAATTTAATGCCGCCTAAAATGCCGGGGTCGGTAATAAATTCGAGATCGACGTCTTTTTGAAGGTACTGGGCCACGCGCTCGCTGATTTTTTGCTTAAACGCCGGATCGATGGGAAAAATCGAATAGAGCTTCGCCTTGGTCCGGTTTCGTTCGAGATCGTAAAGCCCCACGACCTTATCGTAAATACAGGCGAGGTAATTGATGCGTTTCGTATCGAAGAGGACCGACAGGAACGTCAGGCTTAGGGCCGAAATACGGCCGCCCACGAGGTCCTTAAGCGCCTCTTTTTTTTCGGACGGGGATATGGCGGGGTGAAGGAAAAATTTTTTCAGTTGCATGTCGGCGCCGAGCACCGTAATGAAACTTTCCACTTCCTCGATCACGGAGGCGACGACCCCCTGCTTTTTTGCAACGCCGTACAACGCTCGCGCATAACGGTTCGCCAAAGATGTGTCGAGCATAATTCGTGGTCCCTTTAAATCTTTTTTGGTGGATTTTTTGAAAGGTCTTCGAGAAACGTTTCAACCAATTCCCGATTGGTCTTTTCATCCATTTGTTTTTGGATGATTTGTTTGGCCGCCAAAATAGCCAAGGTCCCTACTTCATTCCGGATTTCCATAACGGCTTTGTCTTTTTCCTGGTCGATTTCAATTTTGGCTTTGTCGATAAGGGCTATCGACTGCTTCTCCGCTTCGGCTACGATCCCTTCCCGCATGCGGTTTCCCTCATCGATTGCTTTATCGATTTCAAATTTCGCTTTTTCCTTAACATCCTTGATTTGGTCCGCATAGCTTTGCTTTAAAACATCGATGTCTTTTTTCTGGATTTCGATCGATTCAAAGGCCTTTTTAATTTCGTCGGCGCGTTTATGCATGAACGGGCGCAAAAATTTGTTGAACAAATAGCCCAAGATGACCATGAGCACGATAAAATTAATAGCCTGATATAGGACCAGTTTCAAGCTGAGATCCATAATAATCTTTTCCTCTCACCAATCAGTAAAAAAAGTCGAGAATTATCCGCCTGTTTTTCCGAGTAAAATGAAAGCGATGAGCAGCGCAAAAATCGTTTGCGTTTCGCAGAGCGCGTAGGCCATGAAAAACCACGTCCTGGTTTTTCCTTCCGATTCCGGCTGACGGGCGATCGATTCGATAAACTTGCTGGCGGCGATGCCGATGCCGATACCCGAACCGATTGCGCCAAGTCCGATTGCCAGTCCCGCTCCTAAGGCCGACGCCGCGGCGGTGAGCATTTTGGGGTCGATTGAATCCATGTATCCCTCCTGTTAAGTTTGATTATTTTCAATAAAAATCAGTGGCCTTCGTCGGCGGCAACCGCACCGGCAACGTAGACCATGGTCAAGAGCGAAAAGATAAAAGCCTGGATCGGTATGGTTATAAGACTGTCCCAGGCCATCCAGATGACGGGTACGCCGATCGCGAACAAGCCGAAGAGAATCTTTATGATCATTTCGCCGCCGTAAATATTCGCGAACAAACGGACGGAAAGGGCGACCGGACGGGCAAGTTCCGAAATGGTTTCCATGACGATCATCAGCGGCGCCATGACCGGGATGGGGCCAAGAAAGTGCTTGAAATATTTTATGCCCTTTTGTGAAACGCCCAGATACTGGTAAAACACGAACACGACGATGGCCATGCCTGCCGTGGTATTGATGCTTGCGGTGGGCGACATGAATCCGGGAATGAGCCCGATATAATTGGCCACGAGAATAAAAGTAAAAATGGTCGCGACGAGCGGAAAATACCTGAGCCCCTTTTTTCCCACGATTTCGGTTATATATCCTTCAATAAAAGTAACGACCATTTCGAAAATATTTTGAAGCGTGCCCGGCACCGTTTTAAGGGATATGATTGCGATAGCGAGCAAAACGACGATGATTGCCATGGAAAGCCAGGTGTATTCCACGACCAGCGCCTGGTGGGAAGTGAGACCCGGCAGATTGAGCGCGGGCAAAACTGAAAATTCAACGTCCGAACTCATGATTTTTTCAGCTTTCTAAAAAGAAAAACGTATTTAATGAACGTAAAGGCTATCGGACCGGCGATGAGCCAACCCATGGCGATTGTTTTTCGTTGAAACGATAAAACCACGATAATCGCCAGTAATGAAAACAATCGTATCATTTCGGATGCAATGAACGCAAGGGGAATTTTTTTTCCCGAAAATTTCTCCATGAGAAATTTAGCGCCGAGAAAAAAGAAATAATAGTCGGCGACCCCAAGGCCAAGCCCGATGATCAGACTAATCGTCGGTTTTAGAAATGGTCCTGAAAACATTGATAATACCCGCGCCAACCCCTAAAAGGAAAAATATAATGAGAAAAACCGGCGTCGTATGCAATATATGGTCAAGATAATTCCCTATCCAATATCCGATGAGCGTGCAAAGAACCAAGGCAATGCCCACGCTCGTGAGGCGGGCGATATCGACAAATTCTTTTTTAGGGTCTTTTTTTTTGTCCATGCGCGAAAAGGCCGACCTCGGAAAAGCTCTTTGTCAATTATTTCGTCGCCGCATCTTAAAAATTGAAGAACGTAAATATATATGAATTAAAAATAAAATGCATGAAAATTTCGTTTAACCCGTTAAAACATAGCCGGTTACAGTTCTTCTTCGGGCTGGGCGGGCGTTTCGTCGTTGGCTGTTTCCGAAAGGATAACGATTTCCACCCTACGGTTGATGGCGCGGTTTTCGAGGGAAGTATTCGGTTTTAACGGGCGGGTGTCGGCGTAGGCGGCGGCGCAGAGGCGTTTTTTGTCAATGCCGGTTTTTTCGAAAAACTTGAGGACGTTGACGGCGCGCTGCGAGGAAAGCTCCCAGTTGGATGAGAAACGCTGCGCAAGGCCGCTTCCGGGTGCGATGGGCACGTCGTCGGTGTGGCCCTCCACGCGGATGTTGCCGGGGTTCACGGCCAATATTTCGTAAATTTTCCGCAACACCGATTCTGCGCTGTCGCCGATGTCGGCCATGCCGGAGCCGAAATAGTAGTCCGACGCAAGGCTTACCACGATGCCGCGCTGGTCCTGGCTTACGCGAACGGCTTTGGAAGAAATTTCTTTTTGCAATTGCCCGACGGTTTTGACGAATAATTGTTTTTGTTTTCTGCGCGCCTCGCCCGCGCGCGTTATCTGCGGAAGCAGGCCGTTTTCGGCCATTTTAATCACGGAGTGCTGGCCGCCGAAAGTTTTTTCGAGCACCGTCACCATTTGATTGAACTTAACGGCGTTTACCTTGCTCATCGAGTACATGATGATGAAAAAGACCAAAAGAAGCGTGATGAAATCGGCATAGGACAGCAGCCATCGCTCCGCGCTGGGTTCCTTTTCGGGTTCTTTGGGTTTTGCCATAATAATTGAGGCTCGCTCTTGTACAGACGCCCTATAGGGCGTCTCTTTCAGGGCATATCTTCCAGTGGACACGCCCTATTAGGGCGTATCTACTTAGACAGAAAGACTTCCAATTTTTCCTTTAGGGTCCGGGGGTTTTCTCCGGCCTGAATCGACATCACCCCTTCGACGATCATTTCCTTCTGGACCACTTCGAGTTTCATTTTAAGTTTTATTTTAGAACCCACGGGGAGCCAAAATAAATTGGCGCTGCCGATACCCCACAGGGTCGCCACGAACGCCATGGCGACCGCGGGCCCGAGTTCGTCGGGATTGGCGAGGTTACCGAGCACGTTAATAAGCCCCATGACCGTCCCGATGATCCCCATGGTGGGCGCGAACCCGCCGGCCGCCTCGAACACCGCGGCGTTTTTCTTTTGTCGCTCCTCGTAAAAGGAAATTTCGTTTTCGAGCATGTGCTTGATGAGCTCTGGTTCCGATCCGTCAACAGTCAGGCGAAGGCCCTTACGGAGCATGGGATCGTATTTTTTGTCCGAAAGCTCGCCCTGGATGTCGGCCTCAAGGGAAAGCACCCCTTCACGGCGGGCCTTTTCGGCGATATTGACCATGACCTCGATAAGGCCTTTGATTGCCGAGTCGTTTCCCTTGGCCAGCATACAGGCGTCAAGAAAGAGCGACGGGATGCTGAAAATTTCCTTGAGCGTAAACGACGTGGTCAGGGCGCCGAAGGTGCCGCCGAAAACGATCATGAACGGACTTACCAGGAATACGGCCGCAGGGTTGCCGCCCTCGATCATAAACGCCCCGAAAATCATTCCGACACCCAGCGCGATGCCTATAATCGTCGCAAAATCCATGGTAACCCTCTCCTCACTTTACGGATAGTAACAGCGGGTTTTTTCGCCGCGCGAAGCGGCAATCAACGAAATCATATCATTTGATCATTAATTATTGCACTACTATTTAATACTATCGGTTATGTAAGCTATTTTCTTTACCCGTGTTAAAGAGGCGCAGGGCGCGGAGTTTGAAATTTAACGCAGGGCTTAAATCTCTTGCGTCGGTGATTGTTTCTACATTATACTATGCAGTATGATGACGCCTTTTATTTCCCAAGACGCGCAGGGCCAGTTCCTTTCCGGCCTGCATTCGGTGTTTATCGACGAAAGCCTGGCTGACGCCATTGGCTGGAACACGCCGCGGTTTGCGGTGAATGTGGCCATACTTTCGATCATGGCAATCGCCTGCGCGGCGCTCGTGGCCTTCTACGTGCGCGCCCATCTGCGGCGCAGGACGGAGGAAAAACAAAAAACCGCGAATTTGTTTCAGGAAAATACCGATCACTGCAAGCTGTCGGAGGTCGAGGCCGACTATCTTTTGTCGTGGGTCAAGCGCCAAAACGCGCCGCAGCCCCATGTCATTTTCCAGTCCCTGCAATTGTTCGAAAGTTGTTTGGACGCCGAAGTCGTTGAAATCTTAGCGTCGAGACCGCCCGTGGAAGAGATTAAAGCAAAGGACGCGATCATTTCCGAAATCCGGCGTAAAGTCGGCTTCAACCACCTTCCTCTTGAACATCCGTTGGCCTCATCACGTAATATTTCAATGGGCCAATCGGGATCGGTTTACGGGAAAAGCTCCGCCAAGCCGCTTTTTAAAAAAGCGATGGTCGTGGAAAACGGGCCGTTTAAGTTTACGATACAGTATAACGTTCAAAAGGAAGACGTGGTCCGCGTGGCGCCCGGACACCGCGTCCGGTTCGCTTTCGCGCGGCAAAACGACGGCCTCTATGGCGTGGAAACCAGCGTGGCGAACACCGACAATAACGGGACCATCGATTTGCTCCACACGCTCGATTTGCGGCGAAACCAGCTCCGTCAATACGTGCGCATCGAGACGGGGCTGCCTTTAAAATTCCGGTTGGTCAAGACCCAGGACCCGGAAAAAAGCGAAATCAAGCTCGGGGAGCTTGCTGCCGCCCGGATGTCGGACATCAGCGGGGGCGGTTTGAGCTTCGTGCACGTAAAATCCCTAAGGCTTGGCGACGTGGTGTCGCTGACTTTCGATTTGCCCGGCGCGGCCTGTGCGGGTGTCGTGGGAAAGATCGTCCATTTGAGTTTGCGGGACGGGAAGGCCGGTCCGTTGTTTAAAAACCATGTCCAGTTCATTAACATAGAACCGCGAAAGCGGGAAAAAATCATTTCCTACGTTTTTGAAAAAGAACGACAAATAAGCCAGTGGCGTTAGGGAAAACACTATGGCGCTCGATGTGAAAGTGGGCCAAAAAAACGATACGCCGGTCATCGCCCTTATCGGAAGGGTCATCGGGGTGGACGTGAATAAATTCGCGAAAAAACTCGAGTTTCTCCATAAAAAAAACTCCCGCCGCATCGTTATCGACGTGAGCGACGCGAGCTTTTTAGATAGTCAAGCGCTCGGAAAAATCGTCTATTATTTCCATGTTATGGAAAAGGAAAACCGCGAACTTGTGCTGCTTAACACGAACCCCGACCCGGCGATGTACATAAGGCGGCTTTTTTCATTGACCAACCTCGATCGTGTGCTCAGGATCGCCGACAGCGAAGAGGAAATATGGGGCGTCTGACGTCGGCTTTAAAGCGCTAAGAATTTTCGAAGGACAGGGGGCGAGTCGTGGCCGGCGGCGCCCTTTTTTTATATTGATGCAGGCGCGAGCGCATCGTATATTTAAAAGTTCATTCGGAGCATAACGTGGGCATTAGAGGCCCACCATGAGGCATTCAACACCATCCGCGAGGAGATAACGCTATGTTTACACGAATCCAAAAGGCCGCATGCGCCATGATGCTTGTGGCGGGATATTCGGCCGTGTCGTTCGGCCAGGTCATAACCTTCAATAGCCCCACGCCGTGGCTTACCCAGCGAAACGACAGCATCGTGGTCAAGGCCCAGCTTGACACGAGCAAGTTCGCCAAGAAACAGATCGCGTTTTCCGTCGTCAAGATGGAGGCGGGCAAGAAAAAGGCGGTTTTGACCAAGACCTTCAAGGTCAAGGATTTTACGCAAGACTTCGTCATCGGCCTCGCGGGAATGAACCAGGTGGGCGGCAAGGATTTTCTTAAGATCAATTGGAACATTCCTGGGGCCAAGGACAGCGGTTCCTGCGCCCCCGTGGGCATCGTCAACGTTGACAAGACAGCGAAATTCGAACCCGTCCACGCCGCGAAGGTGACCACGCCGCTTGATATCAAGGACATCGCGGGCCTGGTGAAAGACAAGAAATTTTCCAAGGCGGGCGGACGCGAATTCATGCTGTTTTGGAACAAGCAGACGTTGTCCGTTGTTGTCAAGCGTTCGGCCGCGAAAAGTTCGCTTCGGCTGACCTTCGACGGTAAAAACGGCAAGAACGCCTTCGTGAGTTTCGCCGACAAAATGCTCGACTTCGTCGACGAAAAGGACTCGATCCATGTGTTTGAAAACGACCGCGCCATCCAGGATTCCATTATCTATACGCAAAAGCCCTGGGTAAGCGAGATCAAAAAGGCCTCCGACAAGGACTTCAGCCTCATCACGATTCCCTGGTTCGATATCGGCCTGCTTCCTTTCGACGGCCGTATAATGGGCTTCGGGGCCTTTGAAATGACGGATGCGAAAGCGACCGGCGCCTATCCCGAAAAGGCCATGGCCTTTTTGCCGGGTTCTTGGGGAAATGCGGTCCTGGATAAATAAACTTTGTGGTGGCTGTAGTTCAATTGGTTAGATCACTGGATTGTGGTTCCAGCCGTTGCGGGTTCGAGTCCCGTCAGCCACCCCACTAAATTCCCGCAAAAATAAGCGTTTTTAGAGGGAAAAGGCTTGACACCGAAAAATGTCAGGCCTTTTTTAATTCTTGCCGGTTTTTCTAATTTTATCCCGTTTTATACCCTTTTTTACATACATTTCGGCCAAATTTCCGCCAACTCTTCAGACACAAAACAATATGGCCGGTATTATCGCATTTCAAAAAAGCTTTATTCCAGTATGCAGGGGATAAAAAAAGGCCGATTTTTGGGAGACGGATTTTTGATTATTGACGAAACCCTATCAAAAGGACAAAAAACATGAATAAGCAAGATCGTATCGAAAAACGTGACGCGGCATTGAACGCCGTCGATTTTGAAACCGAACAAGCAGCAATCAAACAGGCGTGCGTCGTGGACATAAGACCCACTATTCCCGCGACGGCGGTGGACCTATACCACCAATGGGACGAACGCCAGGAACCGGAGACCACGGCGGATTATCAGGCGGTATGCAAGCAGATCGGCGCGGGGTTTGATCGGGGCGCACGCCGATACATCATTCGGCGGACCGATGCGAAAAAAGCAAGCGCGGCGCTCACGGAAGCGGGCTTTCTGGTTTGTGTTCATCCGTCTTTGCTGTAATAACAGCGCGGTATAGGCCCCTTAATCGACCTTGGGGCCTATCGTTTGCATGTCCGAAGGCCCGGCGCGGTTTTAGGGCCGTTTCCGTGCGTTTAACGTCAGTATATGTATTTTAATTATAATTATTATAATTATATTTATTTATTCTTGACATACTTATTTTTTTAATGTATATTGACTATATACATGTTTGTTTACAATTAACCAAAGGAGTAAGTATGGCTGAACAATTAACAATCACCATTCCGGAGGACTTAGGTAAACGTTTAAAGGCTGTCAGGGAAAGTGTCGGAAATGTCTCTGCAATTGCGACGCGATGCATCGAGCATGCGGTCAAACTGGCAGAATTGGAAAAACCCAATATTTCACACATTAAGAGACTTCGCGGGCAAAAACAAATTCATGACGAAAAATATTTCAAGATGGGCGAGGAAGAAGCAATAAGCGATTTTGAAAAGTTTTCTTACGAAGAGTTTATAGACCTGATAAGTAAGGGCTTTAAATCGGACACCTATCAAGATGTCGTGAGTAATAAAAAAGATTTTATCGACGACACAGCTTTTAACCTCGAAAGATTTATGGAGGGGTGGTTTCGTAAAATAAAAGAACAGTTTAATAATGTCAAAAGCGAACTGAAGTAATCCTAAATAATCCCCCGCGCCATGCTCGAAACACGACGCGGAGGCAATCAACACAACAACCTACCAAGGAGGTTTGTCATGTCACTATTAAAATTACCTTCCGGCGAAGGCGGTCAACAATCCCCTTCGGAGATCATTGAACAGGCTCACGCCTTCGTTATTGCGGCGACCAGGTTAAGGGAACTGCATTTCGAGAAAGCGGCGGCAACGCTCATTTTAGCGAATAGCGCGGCGGTATCGGAATTTACTGGAGCAATCGCAAGAATTAGGCTTATGAATGTCGATGAATACGTGATGGAAAATCTTGTTACGACAATTTGGGAATAAACTTATTTTACGCATGGGATAGTTGCCGTTTGATCGACGGCGACGAAAAGGCCGGAGTCTTTCCGCTTCCGGCCTTCCCTTCATTCACAAAGCGGAACGCCTGGAAAGGGGCAATGATGACTACGAAAAAGAGCAAAGATGATAAATTAGAAGCGGCATTTTTCGCCGGTCGCAATTATAATAAGACAATAAGCGGCGATCTTTATGACCTCAATCGAACCGATTTCAAAACCAGTGAAGAAACCAACGCGCCCGATGCAGGAACCATTTTAAGTGCCTACACCACTATAAATAAAAAGCGCGGGTTTCTACATTTTAATACGCTGGAAAAACTTTTGCAGTATGTTGAAAATAAATCAAACGTAAGCAGATCGACCCTGATGCGAATGAAACAATGGCGGTACAAATATATATTTCGATGCATTGAAACAAACGGATATTTAATTTCCACGAAAACAATAGAAACCCTCAAAAAAGATAAAACCCCTATAGGAAAGCAGTCTTAATTTAATCTCACTTAAGTCTCATTTTGATCTCATTTAAAACCTTGTTCCCTCTATGAGGAAATGAGGTTTTTCTGTTTTATGGTCAATGTCATAGGTTGACAACATAGTATTAACGGCGTTGACTTTCGCTGTTTTTGAGCATATATTTTAATTATGACCTTTGTAAACCGTTATAAAAATAATTAATGCTTTTTTTTTGATTTGGGGTAATATCAGGGTAGATTGAGCATTTTTTTATCACAAGGTCAACATTTTTTAACGAAAGGGTTTAAAATGGAAAAAAACAGGGAACTCTTGGCCAAGATTGCCTTGACGCATAGTTCCCGGCGTGAAATCGCCGAATATTTACGAATACCGTATTCCACACTTTCGACTTACCTTGGCGGTTTTGCGCCATGGCCGCAAGGTATGGAACGGAAAATCGAATCGTTTTTATCCCAAACTTACAAAAAGGAGGTCGCAAATGTCAACTAAAGTTCTCGAATCAGGAAAACCTTGGTCGCAAGCCCAGTCGGAGCAGCAAAAAGTTTCCAGGGCTGCCCAAAAAATGCTTTCGGAAAAATTCGTCACCCCAGACAAGGCCAGCGCTATCGCTGGACAAAAGGCCCCCCAAACAGACCCCACAACAGCGGCAAGAAAGGCGGCGATCAAAAAATGTCTTTACAAATAAATAAACCATTCGAAGCCCTTCGCGTCGAACAGTCGGCCGTTGTCAATGGCGCAAGTGACGAACTCGCCCTTTGCCAGGAACGCCTTGACGCGACACGGAAGCGCCGGGGTGTCGCCCTGGCCCGCCCTGATGAGTTGATTACCCTGGAAAAGCGCTTGACTGCTGAAAGGTCAATCGCATTGGTTAGCTTCGACCAGGGCGCAATCGGAAAAATTGAAAAATCTTTGAAAACTTTACCGGGTTTGAAGGCGGAAAATGACCGGGAACTTGCCGATTGTCAAGTGATTATTGACGGGTTAGAGGCGAAAATCCGCGCCGCGACTTTGCGCAAAAAAAACGCCGAAACGGCGGTCGCCCGAATCGACTTATGCGGCCATTTCCCGGAAATAAACAAACACGTCGCAGCGTTGGCGGAGCTTTTCCAGCTTGCGGGGCCGCTGGCTGCTCAGGGCGACGTTCGCGAGTTCTTCGGCGTTTTGCCTGATATGCTTTGCAAGCTTGACGTGCCCGATGTCGTGGATATTTTGAACGTTGACAATAAGCGAATACCTCACCAATTTATTTACAATCGACAATCTTTTATGAAAGGAAAGGCGTGACAATTATGGAAAAATCCAAATTTGAACGGCGCGATCAACTGGCCTATGACGTGCAAAAACTTCGTAAGGAGCTTGAAGGGAAAAACGAGGAGTTAAAAAACATTAATCAAGCTTGTAACGACGACTCTGGTTTGCTAAAAACCAGGATTGAATTTGATTACCTAAATTTTCAAGAACGCGCCGAATTTCTTCGAAAAGGTGGCCAAATTGTCTAAGATGTACTTGACAAGGAGATTAGACCAGATTGAGCAAGCGGCGGTGATGCGCAATCCGCCGCTTGACCCGGCAGAGCGGCGCGGCAAGATTTTGACGGCATTTCGGTGGTATAAGGCTTTAACGGTGGAGGGGCGGGCACAAGGACGCGACCCGAACCCCTCACCGGAAACGATGCGGCGCAATCGGTCGCTCCTTCGGTCACTTCAGGCTTTTATAACCAGGCAGGCGCATAAAAAAGCGGCGGTAAACTAAACTATAAGCCCGGTTTCGTTCAAAAACCGGGCTTGTTTTTAATCGAATATTATCCGAAGCGATATAAATACTATGCAAATAAAAGAACAAAACGGTGGGGATACCTCGTTGAAAGTCCTTACACCTTCCATAGTTGGCGGAACTATCCCCCCGTATGCAAAGCGCCCTATACGCACTGCTAAAGATGCAAAAAAGATGCTTGGAAAATTGATCCACGCTTTCCAGCAGGGGCAAATAAATCAGGATGGCGCGAAGACGCTTTGCTACTTACTAATTAGCTTTGTTCAGATCATACGCGATGGCGAATTTGAAGGAAGATTGACAAAACTGGAGCAAGACTTAAAATCGAAAGGCCAAAAATGAAAAACAATAATAGGCGGCTTGTTGAAATGGAACTCGCTTTTTTTAAAGCTTTCGGTGCGCAGGAACCAAAAGACCCTTTTCCTCCGGGCTTCGTCGAAAAAATATGCGACAGGGTCATCGCGTTGCGCCGGGAACGATTTGACCGACACGAACCAACGTCCCAAAAACCCTGGGCCGAACAAAATCGCGATGATTTAAAAATTGCCGTGCCGTGGCTGCTGAAAAACGACGTCGAGTTCAAAAAAATAGCTTTAAAATTTCCGAAGGCGATGGGGAAATATTTGCCCGTTAAGGGCTTAAGTTTACATACAAAAGATTATGCGTCACAAGGTTTACAATAGGCAACAGAAAGCGGCGAAAACAGTGAAATTTCAAGGTGTAAAAATGTTAATAACTTTTAATGATAATGTTGATAACTTTTCGCGCGACCGGCATACTCGCACGTCATGGCGCGGCTTGGGTTTTGTCCTGTATCCGGGCCATGCTATTGTAAACAATGTGACGGTAGAGCCGTCACGGGTGACGTATGTACCGTCACGACTTTTAGAATATATTTATTTCGTTGCAAACAGTTATTAAAAAATTTTTAAGGAATTTGCTATGGACTATCGACAAAAAATTTACATCCTGGGCCTTTCCCGCAAGGGGCTTGCCGAACGCCTGGGCCTTAGTTACGCCAGCTTTTCGGCGCGTTTGAGCGGTTTTACGCCGTGGCAAGCGAACGAAGAATACGCTTTATCAAAGATCATCGACGCGGAATTCGGACACATCGAAAACCAGATTAGCGCGGAGCTTGACAGGAGAAAGAAAGGCACAACGCATGTCTAATACCCCTTGCTTAGCGGTCGATGTCATTCCCCCGCAGGCGCTTGACTCCGAACGGTTTACTTTGGCAAGTCTACTACTTTTCCCGGAACTTATTCAAAAGGCAACCCTTACCGTTGATGATTTTTATTTGAATGCAAACAAGAAAATATTCAGCGTCTTGATGCACTTGAATAAAAGCGGTATTCCGATTGACATTGTGAGCGTGTCCGATGGCCTTTCCAAGATTAATCAGGGTGAAGATATTGACTCTTTGGCAATGCTTGATACTCTTTATTCAAATTCCGCAAGCGGCGCGGACGTTTCCTATCACGTCCGCGTGCTTCGGGACAAGGCAAACCGGCGAAAAATCTTAACCGGCAGTTATGAAATTAAAAACTTGATTTCTGCCGATGCCCCTATCGAAGAAATTACCGAAAAGTTGGAAGTGCTGAAAACGTCGATTTCGAGCACGCCCGATTTTACGGAAAAGGTCTATGTTCCCACTTGGAACAATTGCCCGGAAGATGTTCAACCGTTAGTTGAATTATCCAATGTGCGGGTATTAAGCCGGGGCAATATCGCAATGCTTACCGCTTGCGCGGGCGCGGGCAAGTCTTCGGTTTTAGAAGCGGTTTGTAGTGCTATGCTCCTTCCCATAGGCGATACTTTAGGCCTTACTCTTTCTGTAAAATCCCTGCTTTATATCGACAGTGAAAGAAGTCGATACGACCATAATCAATCATGGCAACGCGCTTTAAAACGTGCAGGCATAGGCACGGGCGCACCGATACCGGCAGTATGGCAATGGGAAAACGTTAAACCTATTGAAAACCTTTCCGACCGCTTGCAATACTTATGGTCCCGCCTTGACGCTTCAAAAGTCCCGGAGATCGTTTTACTTGATGGAATAGGGGATTTTGTCGCGGACCCGAACGACTCCGACGAATGCACAAGTCTTGTCTACCGGCTTGGGGCCGTCGCGGACCTTCGGAATATCGGTATACTCTTGACCCTTCACAATAACCCGGCCATGAATAGCGACAAGGCGCGGGGCGTTCTTGGTTCTGAATTGTGGCGGAAATGCGAATCTGTATTGATAATCAATAAGCTTGATGACGGTATACGTCAACTTACCACGGACTATGCTTTAGGAAAAAACAGATCAGGAAGCGACGCGATTTCTTCCTATTTCAAATGGGATGTTGAAAAGAAAATGCACGTTTCTTGCTCCGCACCTTCGGGGCCGAAGGGTAAGACCTCTTGTGAGCGTGAAAAGATTCTGGAGCTTATGGGAACCCGGCAAACATGGGCGTTTTCCGAATTACAAGCGGCAGTCATGGACCTAACCGGCAAGGCCGAACGTTCCGCCCGATACAAAATATCGGACTTGGTTACGCTTGGGAAAATAGTTAAAAACGATGATTCTACATATTCGATTGTCGGAAAAATTCAACCAAAATCACCCGATTATTACCATGAATAATTTACGGCAAAGAGCGGCAAGAATACGGCAAGAATACGGCAATTTAGGTACGGCAAAAAGTACGGCACATTCGCCTATATATAAGGCGAATTGCCGTTGCCGTAGTGCCTTTGCCTTTGCCGTGCCGTTCTTTTTGGTATGGAATTGAGATCATGAGACGGCCACAATTGCAAACCTCACTTTTCCCGGACCTTCCGAGGCCGGTTTTAAAGCCCGAACCCGCGCCCCTGGAAAAGGACTTCATGCGCCAGGTGAAAGACCTTGCGGAAAAAATGGGTTTGCCTGCCGTGCATATTGAAAATTATTGCGGGAATAAGTTTTTCGTCGAATGCCCGGTTTGTGGAAATAGGACGCTTGCGACCTGCCGGAAGCGGAATAACACCGGCAATGCTGGAACGCCGGACTTGATCGGTATTCAATGGGCTATTGAACTTAAACGCGACCGCAATCAACGCGGGGAAGCTTTCGAGCCATCGATACGGCAAAAATCCCAAATGGAAAAACTATCCGGGCAAGGCGTTCCCGTCATAGTCGCGTCGCCTGGAAACATTGCCGAAGCGGTTAACTTTTTGAGGTCATTGAAGGGAGAACACGGGAAACCAATATCGACGGACTGAAAAATGGATGAAATTTTCTTTAATTTTTTTTGAAAGGACGGATTTTTATGAAACGGATTTTTATTATACTCGCGGTTGGATTGTTTGCGCGGGGCGCTTTTGCGGCGGTCGATACACTTGACTTGGCTGACGCTTCACGCGGCGGGGTGCTTACCTCCCGAATGAATGAAACGGTTAATACTTCTTGGGGTATTCCCTTTATGAACGGGCGCGTCTATGATACCAATAAAGGCGATTTGTGGGTGACCCCTTGCACCATTCACGTTAAGAACACGTTTTCAGCGGCCTATATGACCGCATATCCGTATGGAATTCCCGTCACGTTTATCAATAATACCAGCTATAATTTGACAATCGAATACGGTTTTTCGCCGGGTATCGGCAGGATTACCTTTCCGGGGTATCAATATCGAACTTTCATTTTTACGGATAACGTTCTTAATGCGGCGGCAACGAATTAAAGGAAAAATTTTATGAATGACTTAAACCAGACAATCGAAATGCCGCGCCTTGGAACATACAAGGACATGGAGAAATTTACCGGGCGGTCGTACATCACCATTGCTAAATGGGTTTGTCGGAAAAAGTTAAGGCCTGGGGTTTATGTAGGTCAAGGCCTTTTCAATATGTCAAGAATCCGTGATCTATTCGATAAGGGCGAAACATTTTTTTTGAAAAGGGTTTGACCAGGTGTTAATTTATCCTTGCGATAATATCGGCCAAGAAAGGGATTTATGAAGTACCTTTTTTGGCGCGGTAATAGCCTCTACTGCTCTTATCCATTGCCGGGAAAGCCCGAACGATACCCGTTAAAAATTCATTGCACGGGGAGCGTGACGGATAAACGGCGATGCGAAGCGCTGGGCGCGGCGGCCCTTGCTTCACTCAGGACAAAGTTAGCAGAGGGGCGGTTCTTTGACAAGGATAGTAGGGAAGAAGCAGCACCTAAATTTTACAATCCTACCTTTCGGCGGTTATGCCGTCGATACGTCGCTAATCATCTACGTTATCAAAAATCCGGGCGTAATGAAATCTATCACCTGATGCACGCTTACCGGCATTTCGGTAAAAGGATTGCGCGGGAAATCACCCGCGATGACGTTGAAGCATGGCGGCAAAAGATGATTCAAGACGGCGCGGCGGTTAATTCCGTGAACAATCGGACTGCATACCTTCGGGCGGTTTATGCGTGGTCGAATAGCGAAAGCGATTTAAAAAAGCGCTTGGGATATGACCCCACAATCGGCATGGAGAAAATAAAGGGCGGGAATATCCGGCAATTTGTTCTTACTGAGGAAAAGTTTGAACGAAACTACGCTTTTCTTCGTGATGGACAATTAGCACGGGAAGGGACCAGGGCCAAACATGCTACGCAATGGGCGGTCGCACCATGCCCACGGTTCGCCATGTTCTATTTAGCGCTATGGGAAACCGGCAGGCGACCGAATGAGGTTTCTCAGTATACTTGGGAGATGATTCAGGAACTTGATTTCGACGGCAGAAAAATCCACGCGGTTTATGTTCCCCCGGGTATTGCAAAAACCGACGAACCGGATATAGTACCAATTTCAGATCGACTATGGAATGAGGTTTCTCAATTAGGGTATCGAACCGGGTATATTTTCCGCAATGCCGAAGGCGACCGCTGGAAAAATTGGGACCGGCATAAGCAAAAGCTTGAAAAGAAATTCGGGCTTGATTGCGGATGGATACGCGATACCCGGCGCGGGTTTGTTACCCATAAATGTGAGGTTGAAGGGCATGACCCGGCGCATGTCAGGGCCATTTCAGGACACCGCACGGATGCAGTTTTTAACCGCTACAGGATTGGAAAATTGCGGAATATCGTTGGCGTGGTTCAACAAGCAAAAAAGCCAAATTTCCGCCAAATCGCTTTTTCTCTCTAAAATACCTTGTTTTTGATGAAATTTTAAGGGGTCGCCTGGATTGTGGTTCCAGCCGTTGCGGGTTCGAGTCCCGTCAGCCACCCCACTAAATACGGCGAAAAACGCCAAATTTAAGCAGAAAACGCGGTTTTTGAATGAAGATCGCGTTTTTTTATTTCCTTCATATTTTACCATTTTTAACCCGTTTTTACCCTGTTTTTACGCACTTTTCCGACAAATTACCAACAGTTTTCCGACAGTCGATTTTTATTACTCAGTTAACCATTTTTTTGCTGGCGCTATTGCAGAAAGCCGGGCGTGTGAAAGCATGATCCGGTTTTTTTATTTAACCAAATGCCCGAATTCGGGCATTGAACGAAAGGAGGTTTCGCCATGAAATGCAAATGCGGGGCCGATATAACCGGCCAAAATGTGAAAATTGAATTCGTGAATGACCAAGGCGTTGAGGTATCGGCAGAATGCACGCAATGCCGGAAAAGCTTTTCGATTTTTATTGAGGCGTGCGAGTTTTCGGATGAATAACTTAACCGGAAGCTTCTAAGATTCTCAAAAATAACCTTCCCGAAAGGAATCAAAATGGACAAACAGACATTTGAACACGAAATGAGCAGGGCGAAAACTTTCCAGGGCCTTGAACCGGATCGGGCAGAATATTGGATAGGATACGCTCGCGGACTTCGGCGGGCCTTCCACGGCGAAACCTTCGGGACTGCCGAAGAACATGCCCTATGGCTTATGGCGCTTGAAAGCGATGATGTTTTGAGAAAACAACGCGGCGAAGGATACCGGGACGGTCTGGCCGGACAAAGCAAGGGCGCGGGATAGGCCCTTAAATCGACGGCAGGGGCGACCGTTGCCCGTCCGAAGGGGCGGCGCGGTTTTAGGGCCTTCTCTGTGCATTTCTTGTGAGAGAATTAGAGGAAAAGCTTTTCCTTGTTTTTTAAAGAATAAATATTATTTTAAAAGTTTGGCATGCAAAGTCTTCACCAATGGACTTTTGGCTCAATAATTGGTATAATTTAGCCGAAATACATAATACATAGTGTTTGCGTTGTGAAACTGATGGTAGGGGAGGAGGTAATATGTTAGAAAAAGAATTCGAATTTTATTTAAAGCATCAAGAAGAACTCGTTAAAAAATATAACGGAAAGGTCCTGGTAATTAAAGATGAAAAAGTTATTAATGTTTTTGAAAATGAACTCGATGCAATTAATGAAACTTCAAAAACTTATGAAATTGGGACTTTCTTAGTCCATCGGTGTGAGCCTGGCGAACAAAATTATACAATGACATTTCATTCAAGAGTGATGTTCGCTTAATGAGCGCTATTTCTCCCGTACATGCGTTTACTTCGAGGTATGAGGGTCTTTCAAGAGTATTATCAAACAACGTTAATATAGCGCAAGCATTTAATCCAACAGTGGGAAATGTCCGTCCTCAATTAGTCCAATTTCAAGCAATTTGGGATACTGGGGCAACAAATACCGTCATTACTCAAAATGTAATTGATAGGTGTGGCCTTAAGCCAATTGATATAACTAAAACACATACCGCAGGCGGAATAAGAAACAGCAATGTTTTTCTGGTTTCCTTAGGGCTTCCTAACGGAATACTAATTCCCGTCTTAAAAGTCACCGATGGCGACCTCAGTAAAGATTTTGATGTGTTAATTGGAATGGATATTATTATTCAAGGTGATTTTGCTATTTCGAATTTCAATGGCAAGACAACCTTTTCATTTAGGATGCCTTCCCTTGATGAAACAGATTACCTTTCCCCAAAACAGCCTACGGTAAATGGCAATACCATATTCGAAAAATATCCCGGCATTGGTAGAAACGAACCTTGCCCTTGTAAGAGCGGAAAAAAATATAAGAAATGCCATGGTCAAGCAATGACTATGATTGCTCCGAATTAACTTTCTGAAAAATCTATTTCTTCCGATTTCGAATTTCTGGATTTTGCTCTCATTGAATAAAATTCCTTGTTTCGTGCAACACCATTTTATATTTACATATATGATAAACCTAATAGCCTTTTAAAAGGAAATAATGGCCAAAACGGTTTTTGTTTTAGGTGCAGGGGCAAGTGTACCATACGGATATCCGGGAACAATAAAACTATTTTGGTTACAACCAATTCGGTAAGTATTTATTTTAATTGATTGTAATGTGTTTAATTGATTTCAGAATGAAGGTAATTTATGAATGAGGACATTCAAAAGTTCCTTAATGAAATTAGAGTTACATTTACGCCTCGTTCGAAAAATAATCGCGAGATTATTGGAGTTGATGCCCTAATAGGATTTGCCGAAACACAAATAAAGTTTTTCACCCCTTTGCAAACTTCATCTATTTGTAAGACAAATCTTAATTGGGCTAACCAATTGCTTTCAGCTTTGCAAAACATAAAAAATCAAGCGATGCATCCAAATTCGAGTATCGAGGCAATAGGAAACGTTTGGAATATTTTCCAAGGAACTGGATTTATAAACCAAATCAGGCCTGTCCGGCTTAAATTATTTACAAAAAGGATAATTGCACGGGTCGCCTTTGACTTTCCATAAGCTTTTCCCATGTTGTTCTAAGATATTCAATCAGATTTACCTTATTCAACAA
>Ga0182027_10004895_pt1 | contig 20567 bp, 14 predicted proteins | sample 712E1DmetaG_FD_121300 | JGI IMG/M metagenome (GOLD analysis project Ga0182027, IMG submission 121300) | Permafrost microbial communities from Stordalen Mire, Sweden - 712E1D metaG (Illumina Assembly) | ecosystem: Environmental > Terrestrial > Soil > Wetlands > Permafrost | place: Sweden...
AGTTGACGGGCGCGCGACGGAAAATATCATCCCCGAGCGCATCCGACAAGGCATTCAGCACGGCCGCGCATCCGCCGCCGACGGGCGGCTCGCCGACGCCGCGGGCGCCGACGGGCGTTTCGGGATCCGGAATATCCAGAGCTTCCCACTGCATATTCACGGGGACATCCAGGATCGTTGGCGGCTTGGTGTGGTAGAACCGCCTGGACACCATCGCACCGTAGTTGGGGTCGAAGACCCACTTCTGTCCGATCGCATGGCCAATGCCGAGAGTGGAGCGGCCGAGGACCTGCCCGCCCAGTGCTGCCGGGTGGATCACGGTGCCCACATCCGCGATCGCAAGGAAATCCACGATGTGGTACTTGCCAGTCTCCACATCGACTTCGACCTCGGCGAAGCTGGCAACGAAAGAATTCGTCGCGCCGTCGCGGGGATACTTATCCTTCGCGGCCGCCACCAAACCCTGGCCCGCCAATGCCGTCACGGACGCCTTCGTCATTTTGTTGATGTCTTCAGGCGCCTCGTGACCGTCGTAGCTGCCGCCGAGTTGAATTGCACGTTGAGCCGCCTGCGCGAAGGACAGGCCCGCTCCGCCGCCCTTGCGGAAGACGCGTTCGTGGGCCACCTCGTAATCTTCCGGCTTGCCGCCGAGACTCTTGGCCGCAATTTCCTGGAGTTTCTTCCGGGCTTCCATGGCCACCGCATGAGCGGCGCGCGTCATCGCGTGAGTCGTCTGGCTGCCGCCGGATACGCAGCTCCACGGCAGGTTCTTTGCCGTGTTGCCCCAGACGACGTTGCACTTCTCCCAGGGCAGTCCGAGAATCTCGGCTCCCACCCGGTGGACGTCAATCACGTTGGCCGTCCCCAGGTTGCCGATCCCCGATTGGAACGTGACCCGGCCATCCGGCTTGATCACGAGCAGGCCGTCGAATCCGATGGTGCCACCTACGTAAGAGCTGAGCGATACGCCGATGCCGCGAACCTTCGTGCCAATCCGTTTCGGAGTACGCGCGGTGCGCTCGCTCCACTTGAACAGCGCCGCGCCGCGGTCAAGAGCTTCCTTGACGAATGCACTCGTGGCATACTGCAGCTTCCCCTGCATCGGCGGCCCGAACGGCGCCTTCCCCTCCGGGCAGTTGATGCGGCGAAGGGCCACCTGATCGATGCCCAGCCGGCGCGCCGCTTTAGCGAGAATCGGCTCAATGATGGTGATGCCCTGCATGCCTCCTGGAGAGCTCTGCGCACTGCGAGGGGGCGTGTTGGTCAGCACCGATACGCCGCACCAGCGCATCGCCTGCGGCTGGTACAGGAGGGAGACCGTACGGCCGGATGAAGCGGAGTCTCCCATCTTGTCGTAAGGACCATTGCTGCAAACGACAAACATGTCCAGGGCCGTCATACGCCCGTCCTTGGAGAAGCCCACTTTCATCCGTCCCAGGAGACTGGGCCGCGCACGCCCGATGAAGGTCTCTTCCTCGCGGCTGAGACGCATCATCACCGGGGCATTAGCCTTCCTGGACAAGAGGGCCGGGATGGTGAGTGAGACGGCGCCCGTTATCTTGCTGCCAAATCCGCCACCCGTATATTCGCTGATGAGGATGACCTTGCTGCGGTCGATATTCAACCATCGAGCGATGGCTGGCACTGTCTGAATGGTGCTCTGCGTGCCGGTATGAACGTAGACCTTCCCATTCTGCCAGTACGCCATGGCGCTGCGCGTCTCAAGCGTCTCATGGCTGGTGTCCGGCGTCACGAACGTTTCGTCGAGCGTCAGAGCGGCCTGTTGGAAGCCTGCCGAGAGGTCGCCATACGACCAATGATCGGGCCCCTTCCCCATGGGCAGGCGGCCCTCCCTGACCTCGGCGAAATCCGCCGCGGTCCATTTGAGCTCCATGAGTTCGGGGGGCTGCCCGCCTTTGGCGGCGCCCCAGATGTTACCGTCGGTTCGGGGATTCGGCCCACCGGGCCGCAGCGTATCCAGCGGATCCACGACGAACGGGAGGGGCTCGAAATCGATTCGAATTTTCTCAATGGCCTCGGCGGCAGTCAGTTCATCCACCGCCGCCACCGCGAGAATCGGCTCGCCCTGGTAGAGCGGCTCCATGGTGAGTCCCCGCTCGCTCCTCTTGTTGGCCTTAATCACCGTACCGTTGTCGGTGAGGCTGTCGGCCGGAGCGGGCAGATCGTCCGCCGTCAGGATCGCCCGCACGCCGGGCATGGCGAGAGCCTCGCTGGCATCGATGTGTTTGACGCGCGCATGGGGCAACGGGCTGAGCAGCAATTTCGTGAACAACATGCCTTCAGCGCGGAAGTCCTCGGCGTATTTCGCGTTGCCGGTCACCTTGGCGTACAGGTCGGCCGTCGGGTAGTTCTTGCCGATCAGTTTGGTATGAGCTCCGTATTCACGCATGGCTTGCCCTCCGCAGATTCTCGGCTCCACGCATTAACGCGGTGAGAATCTTGTCGTAGTCCTGGCAGCGGCACAGGTTCCCCGACACGCCGTGCGCCAATTCCTCCCGGGTCGGGTTGGGATTGATCTTCAGGAATCCCACCGCCGACATGATGAAGCCTGACATGCAAAAGGCGCACTGGAATCCCTGCTCATCGACAACGCCCTGTTGCACCGGATGAAGCGTCCCGTCGGCGGCAGCCAGTCCTTCGATCGTCGTGACCTTCCGGCTGCGCACCGTGTGCGTGAGCACCGAGCACGAATAGTGCGGTACGTCGTCGATGAGAACCGTACAGGCGCCGCATTCGCCGCGGTCGCATCCCAGCTTGGCGCCAGTGAGACCCAGTTTGTAGCGCAATGTCCAGGCCAGCGTTTCCTGCCTCGCGACGTCGACCCGGCGCTGCCGGCCGTTGACGTTCAGCGTGATAAGCCGCTCACCCCCGCTAGTAACCGGCCTGTTGCCGTGCAGAGTGGAGGCTCGGAACAGATAGCCCGCGGACGAGACTGCCGCGCCGCCGGCAATCACGCCCATGATAAACCTCCGCCTCGATACCGCCTTCGACGTCTCCTCAGGCATGTTCCTGCGTGTCCTTTCAGCGATTCTGAGTTCCCTGCAAATTGGCCGGCCCGTTTTGACCAGCATGAGCAGGTTGATTCGGCTCGTGACGCCATGCACCTTGCTCCGGTTGAGCTGGCACCGGTTGTAGGCCGCCAAACACCGCCGCGATCATTCCTTCCCCGTGTTTCAACGTTGTCACATCGACGGCAACATCGCATGGCCCTTCCTGACGCCGGGCCAGGCGGCAAATTGCTCCACCTGCGACGTATTGCTCCGGACAAGTAGCGTCAAAGCCGGGCGCGAAACCAAGCTGAGATGGGCTGTGATGCGGACGCGATGAGCGGTCGGCCAGTCCCGCTGCGCCCGCCTCTTGGAACCGGCACAGCCACTTGCGCGCAGTCTTGGCCGTCACTCCAGAGGCCGCCGCAGCCTCCGCCACAGCCCTTCCATCGAGGATCTGCTCAACCAGTCGCGCTCCACCGCGCGGCGTTAATCGGGCGTTCCGGTGGATGGCCACTCGTTGCCTCCTAGAATCCGAAGTCACCTGACTCCAGCTTCCTGGGTCGTCGACGAGTGGACAACCTCCTGAGACTTCACACCTGGGCCGGGCTGGACGATAGGGACCTTGCGGCAGCTATATTCTCAATCAAACTGGTAAAAAGCCCGGTCAGGCCACCCTGTCAATTTGCCTTTGATCGCTCATCTGAGCATATGATATGATCAGTTCCAAATGCCGAGTTCGGCGATACAGTTCGGGACGATCGAAACGACGGGAAGTCTGCATGACCGCGTTACCCGCAAGCTCGCTCTGCAACTGATCGAGGCCGAGCGCCGCTCGGCGCAGGTGATTCTTCCCAACGAAGCCGATCTGTGCAAGCAGCTCGGGGTCAGTCGAAGCATCCTGCGCGAAGCCGTTAAGGTACTGGAAGACAAGGGCTTATTAGAGGTTCGACCGCGTTCTGGCACACGCTCCAAGCCGCGCTCCGAGTGGCACTTGCTCGACCCGGACGTGCTGGGCTGGCAGGCCGAAACTCAGATGGATCCGCGCCTCTTGCGCGACCTTTGCGAGGTGCGCCTGGCGATCGAGCCGACCGCCTCGGGCTTTGCCGCGTTACGAGCGACAGCCGCCGAAATCACGTTCATCGAATCCTGCCTGGAGCAGTGGGAGGGTTTGGCGAAGACAAGCGACCCGGACGAGGCCATCCGCTTGAATCTCCAATTTCATGAGGCGGTCGTTAAAGCCTCGCATAACCCTTTGTTTCAGCAACTCAACGCGAGCATCCGCCAGCCGTTGCGGGCCGCTCTGTCCTGTACGCTCCAACTGCCCGCCTCTCCGGCGCTGGAGTTTGAGGCTCACCGGTCCCTGTTCCAGGCGATTCAGCGGCGCGATCCACTGGCCGCGCGAGCGGCTTCGGAAGAAATCGTAGGGTTCGCGATGCTGGCCGTGGAGCAAGCCATCCGCACCGGGAAAAACGCGAAAGGCCGGCGTCCGTGAAAATCGCGATTTCAGGCAAAGGCGGGGTAGGGAAGTCAACTGTGGCCGGAACGCTGGCCCGGCTGTATGCGGCCGACGGATATCGCGTGCTGGCCGTGGACGCCGACCCGGATGCGAATCTGGCTTCCGCGATCGGAGTACCCAAGGAACGCTGGACGGAGATTCGAACGATTTCCACCGAACGCCGGTTGATTGAAGAGCGCACCGGCGCCAAGGTGCGAGGGTTCGGACAGATGTTCACGCTGAATCCGGACGTGTCGGACATTGCAGAACACTACGCGGTCCGGCACGCCGGCGTGGATTTGCTGGTCCTGGGGGCGGTGCCTCATGCCGCGGGGGGTTGCGCCTGTCCGGAAAGCGTCCTGCTCAAGAGCCTGGTCCTGCACCTGGTACTGAAGCGGGACGAGATGGTGATTCTCGACATGGAGGCCGGCATCGAGCACTTGGGACGCGGCACTGCGCTGGGCGTGGACCTGATGCTGGCTGTGGTCGAGCCGGGGCAGCGCAGCGTGGCCACCGCGCACCGCGTTCAGGAGATGGCGCGCGAGCTCGGCATCCGCCGCTTCGGCGTGGTTTTGAACAAGTCCGTCACGCCGACCGAGGATCGCGAATGGATCGCGGGTGAGTTCGCCCCAGGAGCGCTGCTCGGCACGATCCCTTTGGACCGCCGCATTGCCGATGCGGATCGCGCCGGCGTGGCGCTTGTCGATTTAGGAGTTACAGACCTGCTAGCTCCATTTAAGAGCCTGCAACATGCGCTGAATTCCATGAGCAAGGAGAAATCACAATGAGTTTCGAGCCCCGGTGCCTGGCAACCGCGATCGGCAGCTTACCCCACGCCGACGCGCAAGCGGCCGTCCAGGTGATTCTCGCCAACATTCCCAACGCGCCGATCTGGCCGCAACTGCCCGCCAACGGCCTCAACGAGCAAATGGAGGTGCAGTATAGCGAGGGCATCCCGCGCGTAGTGATCGACCGCGTCAAGGAACGGATGTACATCGACACGACAGGCGATCCTTCCGCAGAGCTGGCGGCGTTTTACGAGAGCTACCTGGCCGAGGATTTCGATGCCTTCGAGATCACGCCCGAATTCTCGAAGGGGATTTATGCGATGGAAGCCGCGCTCGAGCAGGCGGGTGGATCACGGCCGTTTGTGAAGGTGCAAACGACGGGGCCCATCAGCTTCGGGCTGACCATTGTGGACGAGAACAAACGCGCCATCTACTACAACGACGAGTTCAACGATGTGGTCGTGAAGGCTCTGGCGATGAAGTGCCGGTGGCAGATCCGCAAATTCCGAAAGTTCGCCCAGGCCGTGATCTGTTTCATCGATGAGCCTATCCTGTCGGCCTTCGGCTCTTCCACCTACGTCAGCGTGACGCGCGACGACGTCGTCGCCAAGCTGGGCGAAGTCGTAGAGGCCGTGCACGCCGAAGGAGCGCTCGCCGGAGTCCACTGTTGCGGGAACACGGAGTGGCCCATCCTGATCGATGCCGGCGTGGACATTGTCAACTTCGACGCATTCGATTATGGCGAGACGATTGCCCTATATCCGGAAGCCGTGAAGCATCATTTGCAGGCCGGAAAAGCGCTGGCGTGGGGCATCGTTCCTACCAATAGCGCCAAAATCCAGGCGCAGACCGCGGAGAGCTTACTGAGCAGGTTCTCGGATCTCGTCGCCAACCTGGCGCGGGCGACCGGATTGGATCGTGAACTCATCCTGCGGCAGGCGCTGATCACGCCTTCGTGTGGAACCGGATCGTTGCCGGTCCAGGACGCCGAGCGAGTGTTCCGCATTCTGCGCGAGACCAGCGCGGCGCTGCGGGAGGGCCTGCCGGCCTGACGGGCGTGCCCCGCTCCAGCGATACTCCGATGGGACTGACTGTGGCCATGACGGGAAAGGGCGGCGTCGGGAAGACGACGCTCTCGGCGCTGACCGTAGACTGGCTCGTGCGTCACGGAGAGAAGCCGATTCTGGCGGTCGATGCAGACTCCAACGCCAACCTGCATGAGGCCTTGGGCGTCAGCTTCGGCGCCACGGTCGGCGGCATCCGCGAAGCCGCGCGCCAGCAGGCACAAGCGCTCAAAGGGGTTTCCAAACAGGAGTTCCTCGACCTGCGCGTGCAGGAAGCACTGGTCGAACAGGATGGATTCGACCTGCTCGTCATGGGCCGGCCCGAGGGCCAGGGCTGCTATTGCTTCGCCAATAATGTGTTGCGGGAAGTGCTGGACCGCCTGGCGAGAAACTACCGCCATATCGTGCTCGATAGTGAAGCCGGGCTCGAGCACATCTCCCGCCGCACGCTGCTGGCCTTGGATTACCTGGTGATCGTTTCCGATTGCACGGTTCGGGGCATTCACACGGCCGGGCGCATCTCGGCGCTGGCCGATGAAGTGGCGCTCCCAGCCAGAAAACGCGGCCTTATTGTCAACCGCGTGGCGGGCGGCGAACTGCCTGCCGCGGTTCGAGCCGCCGCCGAGGCAACCCGCTTGCCATTGCTGGCGACGATTCCACTGGACCCGTGCGTCTCGGCGTTTGATGCCGCTGGTCTGCCGATTCAGTCCATCCCGCTCGACTCGCTGGCCCGGCTGGCCATCGATGCGGTCATGCAGGAGATTCTGGGCACGCAGAAGGAGAACGTCTGATGGCCACCGCTCCGCCGAAAACGCCCGCTAGAGAAGTGTCCCGCGATGCGGCGACCAACCACATGGTTCACATCGCGGGCGAGGCCCACATTCCGACGGTGTGGGACCGCTATAAGGCCCAGCACCCGCAATGCAAGTTCGGCACTGATGGTGTCTGCTGCCGCCTTTGCCATATGGGCCCTTGCCGCATCACGCCGAAAGCGAAGTTAGGCATCTGCGGCGCGGATCCCGACACGATCGCGGCCCGCAACCTGCTCCGCGAAATCGCCGCGGGCACTGCCGCCCACTCCGACCACGGCCGCATGCTTGTCCGCACGCTCAAGATGGTGGCGCGGGGCCAAGGCGGAGACTACAAGATCAGCGATCCGCTCCGCCTGCGAGAGGCCGCGCGTTTTTTCGAAATCGAGACCGAAGGACGCGACGATCTCGCCATAGCCTTCGACCTGGCCGAGTTCTTCCAGCGGCAGTTCGCCTGGTCGGACGAGCCCAATGCCACTCTGAAGTTGGCTCCTCGGAAGCGCCGGGAACTTTGGAAGAAGCTGGAAATCGAACCCGCGGGCGTGGATTCCGCGGTGGTCGAGTTGATGCACCGCACCCACATGGGCGTAGACCACGACTACCGCCATCTCATCCTGGGCGGCCTGAAGTGCAGCCTGGCCGATGGATGGGTTGGGTCCGCCATTGCGACGGTGGTTTCCGATATCCTTTTCGGCACGCCCAAGCCCGTGCGCAGTCGCGTGAACCTCGGCGTGCTGTCGCACGATAAGGTCAACATCATCGTCCACGGCCATGAGCCGACACTCTCCGAAATGCTGGTCGTGGCGGCACAGAGCGAGGAGTTGCTCGACTACGCCCGGTCGAAAGGCGCGGCCGGTATCAACCTTGCCGGCATCTGTTGCACGGCCAATGAAGTTCTGATGCGCCACGGGTTGCCCATTGCGGGCAACTTCCTGCAGCAGGAATTAGCGATTCTGACCGGCGCTGTCGAAGTGATGGTCGTCGATGTGCAGTGCGTCATGCCGTCGCTAGCGCAGGTCGCGAAGTGCTTCCACACCAGGCTGGTGAGCACATCGGAAATCTCGCACTTTCACGACGCCGAGCAGATCACCTTCGACGCCGCGGCCGGGTATGAGCACGCCTGCCGCCTGATCCGCATGGCCATCGACAACTTCGAGCATCGCAACCAAGAACGCGTGAACATACCGGAAGAGTCGATGGAACTGGTTGCCGGATTCTCTAACGAGACCATCTTTCACATGCTGGGCGGCCGCTTTCGCGCCACCTTCCGTCCGCTCAACGACGCCATCATCGACGGCCGCATCCGCGGCATAACGGGAATCATCGGTTGCAGCAATCCGAAGGTGATGGCGGACGACTCTCACGTGCGCCTGACCGAAGAGCTCATCAAACGCAACGTCCTGGTATTGCAGACGGGTTGCGCCGCCATCGCCTGCGCGAAGGCCGGATTGCTCACGCCGGAAGCCGCCCTGCAAAAGGCCGGAGCCTCCTTGCGTGAAGTCTGCGAGGCCGTCGGCATCCCGCCGGTTCTGCATATGGGTTCGTGCGTGGACAACAGCCGGATTCTGATGGCCGCCACTAACTTGCTCGCCGAAGGCGGCTTGGGCGAGGATCTCTCGGACCTGCCCGTCGCGGGCGCCGCTCCCGAGTGGATGAGCGAGAAGGCGGTCGCCATCGGTCACTACTTTGTGGCCAGCGGAATGTACGTGGTTCTGGGTCATCCGCTATATGTACAGGGCAGCGAGAACGTGACCCGGCTACTGTGCGAGGAGATGGAGGGCATCACCGGCGGACGTTTCGAATGGGAGCCGGATCCGGTTGCCGCTGCCGACAAGATCCTGGCGCACATCGAGCGCAAACGAGACGCGCTTCGAATCAACGAGAAGAAGGAACGCAAGATGTTCGACATGAAGTCGCGGCGGGAACAGCAATGAGCAAGATCATCGCCTCCTCCGCGATTCGCGGCGCCCGGCGGATTGTGGACGACGCCGCGGAGATGCTCGCACGCGCCATCGCCGCGAAGGGCCTCGATGGTTCCGTGCAATTCCCCGAGACAGCCTACGCGCTGCCGGTCATTTACTCGCTCCTGGGACGCCGGGTGGGCCGGCTCTCCGAGTTGCAACCGGTGCTGGAGGAATGCCGCAGGCTTCTGCCGGATGTCCCCGCCGACAGCGTCTGGCTACCCTACCTCGGGGGGACTCTCGATGCCGGAATGGCGACGTTGTTTGCGTTCGAGATCATTGAGGCCTGCAAGTACCTGATTGGTCCGCACCCGGTAAACGGGATCTGGCTGGGCGCGGCTAGCGATGTCATCATTCGTGAGCGCGGCATCGAATTCGTGGACGGCTCCGCGCCGGGTTTCGCGGCAGTGGTTGGGGCCGCGCCGACGGTCGCGGACGCGGTGCGTATTGCCCGCGAGTTGCAGGAGAAAAACCTCTACGTGTTCATCGCAGGCCACACCAACGGCGTGTCGTTCGCCGAGCAGTTGGCCGAGGCCGGCGTGCAACTCGGTTGGGAGACGCGCCTGGTTCCGTTCGGAAAGGAGATTTCCGCCTCAATCTATGCGCTCGGTTTCGCGAATCGCGTCGCATTGAGCTTCGGCGGCGTGGGAGCTGGAGACTACTCGCGCAATCTGAAGTACAACAAGGACCGCACGTTTGCTTTCGTCATGGCGCTGGGCGAAGTGACGGAAGAAAAGTATGCGGCCGCGGCCGGGGCCATTTCCTACGGTTTCCCGACCATCGCCGATACGGCCATTCCCGAGATTCTGCCCACCGGCATTTGCACCTACGAGCACGTCGTGTCCTCGGTGCCGATCCAACGCATCGTGGAGAAATGCCTCGAAGTGCGTGGCTGCAAAGTGAAAGTGACGAAGGTTCCAATCCCCGTCGCGTTCGGGGCGGCTTTTGAAGGCGAGCGCGTCCGCAAGGAACATACGCGCATCGAGTTCGGCGGCAACCGAACGCCGTCTTTCGAATTCGTGACAACGCTAGGCCTCACCGAGGTCGAAGACGGCAGGATCGTAGTCTGCGGGCCCGGCATCGACGATGTAGCCGAGGGCGCCGCACTGCCGCTCGGCATCTGGGTGGAAGTCGCCGGAAGAAAAATGCAGTCCGACTTCGAGCCGATTCTCGAACGCCAGATTCATCACATGATCAACGGCGCCGAGGGTATCTGGCATATGGGCCAGCGCGACATCAACTGGATTCGCATCGGCAAGACCGCGCACGAGCGGGGCTTTGGGATTCGGCACCTCGGCGAGATCATTCGCGCCAAGTTCCTGAACGACTATCCGGCCATTGTCGACAAGGTCCAGGTGACGCTGTTCACCAATCTCCCGGACGTGGAGAGCCGGATCGCGGAGGCCCGGCAAACCTATCGCGCGCGCAACCAGCGCATGGAATCTTTGACCGACGACAGTGTCGACACGTTCTACTCATGCCTGCTGTGCCAGAGCTTCGCGCCGAATCACGTTTGCGTGATTACTCCCGAGCGCCTGGGTTTGTGCGGCGCCTACAACTGGCTGGACGGCAAAGCGGCCTATGAGATCGACCCCACCGGTCCGAATCAGCCACTGGTCAAAGGCAAGTGCCTCGATCCCGTGCGCGGCCAGTGGGAGAACATCAATAACTACGTCTACGCCAACTCCAAACAGTCGATCCGCTCCTTCAACGCGTATTCGCTGCTCGATCAACCGATGACGAGCTGCGGCTGCTTCGAGGCCATCGTCGCGCTGCTGCCGGATTGCAATGGCGTGATGGTCGTGAATCGCGAATACACTGGCGACACGCCGGCGGGGATGCGGTTTTCCACGCTGGCCAACATGACCGGCGGCGGCCAGCAGGTGCCGGGCTTTATCGGAGTTGGCAAGGCCTACGTGACGAGCCGCAAATTCATTGCCGCCGAAGGCGGCCACCGGCGCATCGTCTGGATGCCAAAGGAGCTGAAGGAAACACTGCGCGAGGACTTGAATTCCATCGGGCAACGCCTGGGAATCGAGGATTTCGTGTCCTTGATCGCGGACGAGACCGTCGGGATCGATCCGGCGTCGGTTCGCGCGTGCATGGAACAACGGCAACATCCCGCGCTCTCGATGTGGGAGATCACCAGCCCGTCGCCGGAGGCGGCGGCAGTGGACGCGGCGAATTTCGAACCGGTGCAAATCGCGCCCGTGGACGGTGCGGAATCCGGACGGACGCCGGCGCCGCCGGAAACCGAAGTCGCCGTGGCGGAACCGCCAACCGGACCATCTTCCCAGGCCGCGAATTCGCCCGCCGAAGCTGCGCCTTGCAGCGCAACGCAGCACGCGCCGGAGCGGCCTCGCGCGATCGACGTTCCGGCGGAGCCTGTGCCGGTTCCGGCCGATGGAATCGGAGAGATCATCTCCGTTCTGGAACGGCTGCGCCAAGCGCCGCCGCTCACCAGCGTGCAGCCCGGCATGAGCGCGCAGCAACAACTGGCCGCATTGCAGGCCTCCACTGCCCTGCATCTGCTGCACGCCGGCGCCAACATGCTGTTGATGCAGAGCGGCGCCTTCGCCCCGGCGGCCGTCGCCGCCCCGCCTCCCATCGAGACGTCGGCTCCGGCCGCAAAGCCAGTGGCTTCAAGTGCGCCCGCACCCGTCTCCGCGCCGGCAGCGCCACCCGCGCCTGTCCCATATTCCGCTCCACCGCAGGTGGAAGCGCCGCGGCAGCAGGACACCCCTCTCACCTCGGCGGCGATTATCCTGCCGGCGACGTTCAGCGTCGCGCTGGAGAAAGCGAATGTCCCCATCCGCCAGGTGACGCTGGGTGGGAGCGGTACACGCACCTCAGCCGTCACAATCGGCGGCGCCGAGGCACTGCCGTTCCGTCACTACGAAGGCCACACCGGTCAGCGTCCGGTCATCGCCATGGAGGTGTTCGACCAGGCGCCGAAGAGTTACCCCGATAGCTTGCGCAGCGCCTATGGCGATCTGTTGAAGGACCCCGCCGGCATGGCGCGCTATTGCGTCGAGAAGCTGGGCGCCGAGCTCATCAACGTGCGACTGCTCGGGACCCATCCCGACAACGGCGACAAGAGCCCGGAGGCGGCGGCCGACCTGGTCAAAGACGTTCTCAAGGCGGTCGGCGTCCCGCTGATCGTCACGGGCCCGAATCACTTTCAGAAGAACAACGCGGTGTTAAAGCACATCGCGGCTGCCTTCGCGGGCGAGAACCTGCTGCTGAACTGGGTGGAATCCGACAACTATAAAACGCTCGCCGCGGCCGCCATGGGTTACAACCATTGCCTCGTCGCGCAGACGCCCATCGACGTGAACATGTGCAAGCAGTTGAACATCCTGCTCACGAATATGGGCATGGCGCCGGAAAAGATCGTTATCGACCCCATGACGGGCGCGCTCGGCTATGGTCTGGAATACACGTACTCGGTGATGGAGCGCATTCGCACGTCGGCCTTCGTGGGCGACCCGATGCTGGCCATGCCTATGATCTCGATGCCGGGTTACGAGGTAGCCCGAACCAAGGAGAGCCGTGCGCTGCGCGCGGACTTCCCGCTCTGGGGCCCCGAACAGCAGCGTGGCGCGCTGCTGGAGATCGCAACCGCGATGAGCTTCCTGAACGCCGGCGCGGACTTGCTTGTGCTGTACCACCCGCTGGCCGCTCTGACCGTCAAGCGCAAAATCGACGAAATGACCTGTATCCAATGAGGAGACCGGCGCGATGGCACTGACCGGCTTACAGATTTTCAAACTTCTGCCGAAGACGAACTGTGGCGAGTGCGGCATTCCCACGTGCATGGCGTTCGCGATGAAACTCGCCGCCAAGAACGCGGATCTTGCGGCCTGCCCCTACGCATCCGACGAGGCCAAGAAGATCGTCGGAGCTGCCAGTAGGCCGCCCATCCGCCTGGTGAAGATCGGGCCGCCGGAGCGCGAGGTGGCAGTGGGCAACGAGACAGTCATGTTCCGGCATGAAAAGACGTTCGTCCATCCCACCGCCATTGCCATTGCCTTCGGAGACGATGAGCCGATCTCGGAGGCTTGTCACCGCATCGCCGAGGCGCGGGAATACTGCCTCGAACGCGTGGGCGAGAAGCTGCGGCTCGATCTCATCCTGGTGGACAACTTCAGCGAGGAAGTGCAGCCCTTTGCGGCGCTGGTCAAGACCGTTGCCGGCGCTACGGGCATGGGTGTCATCCTGAGGAGTGCCAATCCGGCCGCGCTGGAGGCCGGCCTGCGGATTCTCGAAGGCCAGCGGCCGCTGATCCACGCGGCGACGCCGGCGAACGCCGAAGCCATGGCAGCTCTGGCCCTCAAGTACAACGCGTCTCTGGTGGCGCGGGCCGCCACACTGGATGAACTCGCCGCCCTGACCAGGAAGTTGGCCGGCCTGGGGGTGAAGGACATGGTGCTCGACTTGCCGGCCGGCAATCCCGCGTCTACTCTGCAAAACAACACCATCATTCGCAAAATGGCGCTCAAGAACGCCTACGAGCCGCTGGGCTATCCGATCATCAATTTCGCCGCCGGGCACGACACGGTGTCGGTTCTGGCCGATGCCTGCACGTACATGTGCAAGTATGCGTCGATCCTGGTGCTCGACCGGATGCAGCTCGAACTGCTTCTGCCGTTGATGATGCTGCGGCAGAACATTTACACCGATCCGCAGAAGCCGATTCAGGTGGAGCCGAAGCTCTATGCGGTCGGCGATCCCGGTCCGGACTCCCCCGTCATTGCGACCACGAATTTCTCCCTCACTTACTTCCTCGTCTCCGGCGAGATCGAGAACTCCGGCGTGCCCGCGCACCTGTTGATTGTGGAGAGCGAGGGCATGAGCGTACTGACCGCTTGGGCGGCCGGCAAGTTCACCGGCGTTAAGGTGGGCGCGGCGGTGAAATCGTGCGGCGTCGAGAAGCAATTGAACCGCCGGCGTCTCATTATTCCCGGATTTGTTGCGCAGATCAGCGGCGAAGTCGAAGAGGCTCTTCCGGGATGGGAGGTCCTGGTGGGGCCGGGCGAAGCGGCGGACCTCGGACCTTTTCTGAAGAGGCAGGCCGCGCGGTAACACCATGCCCTCCGTCCGATTCCTGCCAGCGGATCTTACGGTGACGGTACCGCCCGACACGCTGATCCATGAAGCGGCGGTCCGCGCGGGTCTCCACGCGCTCGATCTGCCGTGCGGGGGGCAGGGTACGTGCGGGCAATGTCTGGTGGAATTGCCCGAGCAGCAGGACCGGCTGGTCCTGGCCTGCCAGACACGCGTCACGAGCGATCTGACCGTGCGCCTCTGCGAAGAGGCCAATCTTGCCATGCGCGTGGTCGGCGACAGTCACTTTCTGGTCAACGAAGATCTGTTGCCCGACCGCGCCAGCCTTTCACCGCTCGCAAGATGGCTGCGCTTGAGTGTGCCTCCAGCCTCAATCGAGGAACACTACAGCGATTGGAGCCGGCTAGCTCGCGCAATCACGCACCTCGAGGGCCCGCAGCCACTCCACGCGCCGCTCGCGGTGCTGCGCGACCTGGCGGCGTCGCTGCGTGAGCAGGCGGGCAAAGTTACCGTCGCGCTCGAGGAGCGCGGATCGACGTTGCACGTCAGGTCGATTCATGCTGGCCACGCCGCAGCGAGAATGCTGGGCCTGGCCATCGACATCGGAACGACCACCGTAGCCGTGCAGTTGGTGGACCTCGATAGCGGGAGAGTGCTCGCGACGGGAACCTCGTACAACTTGCAGATCCGCCGCGGAGCCGATGTGATCAGCCGGATCGAGTACGCGCGGAACGAGGAGCGCCGCGCGGAACTCCGAACGATGGTTCTGGAAACGATCAATGGGTTGATCGCGGAAGTATCGTGCTCCGTTCAAGCGGTCGCGGGCGAGATCCAGGGTGCATTCGTCGCCGGCAACACCACGATGATTCATCTGTTGCTCGGGCTCTCGCCCCAGCACATCCGGGAAGCGCCATACGTTCCCACCGTGAACCCGGTGCCGGTTCTGACCGCTCGAGAGGTCGGACTGGCCATGGATCCGGAAGCGGTTGTCGAGTGCGCGCCAGGTGTGGGCAGCTATGTGGGCGGCGACATCACGGCCGGGTTGCTGTGCACGGATTTCGCCGTCAACCACGACGAGATCCACCTGTTTCTCGACATCGGGACCAACGGTGAGATCGTCATTGGGAATGCGGACTGGATGGTGGGCTGTGCCTGTTCGGCGGGTCCCGCTTTTGAGGGCTCCGGCATACGCTGCGGCATGCGCGCCACCGCGGGCGCGATCGAACACGTTGAGCTTTGCTCTAGTGAGGAGCCAGTGCGCTACAAGGTAATCGGGGGCGGAATGCCGGCGGGCATTTGCGGTTCAGGGCTGATCTGCCTGCTTGGTGAGTTGTTCAAACGTGGGATTGTGGATCAGTCCGGACGGCTCAATCCCGACGCCTGCCCCGGACGCATCGTCGGCGGAGAAAACCGGCTGGCGTTCGTTCTCGAACTCGGATCGCGGACCGTGAGCGGCGCAGACCTGCTGATCACAGAGGCTGAAATCGAGAGTCTGATTCGGACGAAGGCCGCAATCTATGCTGCCTGTTCGTTGATTCTCGAAAGCGTGGGACTCGATTGGTCAGCCATCTCGCGAGTCTATATCGCCGGTGGATTCGGCCGCTATCTTCAGGTCGCCGACGCCATTCTGATCGGTATGCTGCCCGACCTGCCGCACGGTCGATTCCGCTATATCGGCAACTCCGCTCTGACCGGGGCCTACATCGCTCTGCTCTCGCGGGAGCACCGCCAGAAACTCGCCGCCATCGCAGCCCGCATGACTTACGTGGATTTGAGTTCCGATCCTCGCTACATGGACAGTTACGTGAAAGCCATGTTCCTTCCCCACACGGATATGGAGCGGTTCCCAACCGTTGCGAGGATGTTGACAGACAGAAAGAGGAATGCAGAATGAAGAGTCTTCTTGAACGGATCGCGCTGGGTGAAATCCTCATTTCAGATGGGGCCATGGGAACGTTCTTGCACGCCCGCGGATTGCAGGCCGGGGAGTGCCCCGAGTCCTGGTGCATCTCGCATCCCGACGTGGTGCAATCGATCGCCGCGGCCTATATCGAGGCCGGTTCCGACATCGTTGAGACTAACTCGTTTGGAGGCAGTGAGTTCAAACTGAAGCCTTACGGCGATGGTGCGCGAGTGGTCGAGTTCAATCGCGCGGCCGCTGCGCTCGCCAAGGCCGCCATGGGCGCCAACGGCTACGTCGCCGCGTCCGTCGGTCCTACCGGCCACATCGTCGAGGAAGAAGGCGGCGACACGAAGCCGGAAGAGTTGTACGCCGCGTTCCGGGAACAGGTTGTCGCGCTCGCGGAAGGCGGCGCCGATGCCATTTGTATCGAGACGATGTCGTCGCTCACGGAAGCGATTCAGGCCATCAAAGCCGCGAAAGAGAACACGAATCTCCCCGTCATCTGCACCTTCACCTTCGAGCACGGCGCGAAGGGATTCCGCACGATGATGGGCGCGAAACCCGACCGCGCGGCTCGCGCAGCCGTTGCCGCCGGAGCCGACATCATCGGAGCTAACTGCGGCAACGGGATCGCCAACATGATTGAGATCGCGAAGCAGATGCGAGCGGCCGCGCCGGGCACGCCGATTCTCATTCACGCCAACGCCGGCGCCCCTGAGGTCGAGAATGGCAAGACGGTTTTCAAGGAGACGCCGGAATATATGGCCTCTCGCGTGAATGAGCTGATCGAAGCCGGCGCGAACGTCATCGGAGGCTGCTGCGGAACAACCCCGGCCCACATCGCCGCAATCGCCCAAGCGGTACGCCAGTCTTCCTCTGGAATTCCAGATGGCCCGTCCGTGACGGCGTCGTGACGGCATTCCGGGAATAGTGGGTGAGAACTACGACTACTCGCCCGCGCGCTGAGGCGCGCTCCTGGCCGGTGCGCGCCCGTTCCGCCCGCGCTCACTCTGGTTCCGTTCCCACGGCTTCGGCTGCGTCCCGGCATCGCGCGCCGTGATCCGGTCGTACAGATGCTTCTCGTTGGTCGTGCCCAGCCCCTCGTTGTAAAGGCTGGTCAGCCCCAGCGCCTGGCGCAGATCCTCGTCAAACTCGTGCAACTCTTTCAGTTGCCCGGCCAAGGCCGGCATCCGCCGCCCGCTCGCGGTCTGGAAGATCTTCTGGAAACCCAGGTCGGTCAGCTCGGCCACTTCTCCCTGCAGCTCCAGCCCCAGGCAGTGAATCGCCGCCCGCCCGCCGGCTCCTTCCACGACCACCGCGCCGAACTTGCCCCGCACCACCGTGCTCGTCCCCTGCGCGCCCGGCTTGACGGCGTAGCCCGCACTCCGCAACTCGTCGAGCTGCTCCGCATACGTGACGGCAACCGGCTTGTGACGCTTGAAGAACATAGGTTTCTTGAGCCTCTGTAGACTATGCCTCACTATAGTGGATGCGCGCGCCGGCGCCAGCGCTTCAGCGACCCCATCCTCGCCCCAACCACCGTTCCCGCCCCGCTCCTGCGCGCTTCTCCTGACGCCGGATTCGTCCCCACGCAGCCGCTCGCCATCTGTCACAACCCAACCGCTTCCACGCGCCGGTTAAAACCCTTGACATCCGTCTCCGCCCGATTTACACCGGAGGAGTCGGGAGGTTCCCATGCACACTCAGCGCGACTCCCGTTTTCATAGCCCCGCGCACTTCGCCTTCTGCGACGGCGCCATCGAGGGCTTTGGTTCTCTCACCCCCGCTCCCGCGGGCTACTCCCTCGACCGCTCCGGCCGCCTGTGGAGCGCCGGCCGCTCGTTCAGCCAGCCATCTGGTTTCCGCGTCACCGAGGATGGCGAACTCGTCGAGGACACTGTTCTGGCGGAGAAGGCAGGCTCCGCTCGTCCGGCCGCAATCGCCCACGCCAGGAGGCTTCCGTGAAAAAAAGGAATGAACCGCCGCGGCACATCCCGGCGCCGTTTGCCCCCAAGCGTCCTTTGAATACGCCCACTGGGGCCGCGCCGCATCCCCCGACCGCCGCGGCGCACCCGCCGGTGCGCACGCGCACCACGGTGCGCCGTATTCCGCCGCGCTGAGGGGCGCCTTCCGTGGCCCGCGCCGGGACGCGCGCGGCCGCTCTTGCGCCGTCGCTACGCGATTTCGCTGCCGCGGAAGAACCACGCCAGCTCTATGGCCGCGTTCTCGTCCGAGTCCGACCCGTGCGCCGCGTTGCGCCCGATGTTCGTGCCGTACAGCTTCCGCACCGTGCCCGCGTCGGCCTTCTCGGGGTTCGTAGCCCCCATCACTTCGCGCCACTTGGCCACCGCGTTTTCCCGCTCCAGAGCCAGCAGCACCACTGGCGCCTCGCTCATGAAGGCCACCAGTTCGTCGTAAAAGCCCTTGCCTTTGTGCACCGCGTAGAAGCCCTCGGCCTCGGCCCGCGTCAGGTGCTGCGCGCGCATCGCCCGGATCCGGAAGCCGTTCTTCTCGATCAGCGATACGATCGCGCCCGCGTTGCCCGCCGCCACCGCGTCGGGCTTGATGATTGCCAGTGTCTTATTTCCAGTTGCCATAATATGAATGCTCTCCTCTTTATCCTGGGGCTGGCCCCGGTCTCCTGGCCTCCCTGCCGCTCCCGTGGCCGCCCGTTCTCCCTGCGCAAACCCTACAGCTTCAGCGCCGCCTTCACCCGCACGCCCATCTCGGCCGGCGTCGCGCACACCACGATGCCGGCGTCTTCCATCGCCGCCATCTTGTCCGCCGCCTTCCCCGAACCGCCCGAAATGATTGCGCCCGCGTGGCCCATGCGCCGTCCCGGAGGCGCGGTCTGCCCGGCGATGAATCCCACCACCGGTTTCTTGCCGTACTCCTTGATGTAGGCCGCCGCGATCTCTTCGTTGTTGCCGCCGATCTCGCCGATCATCACGATCGCCTCCGTCGCCGGGTCTTCGTTGAACAACCGCATCGCGTCCACGTGCGTCGTGCCGATGATCGGGTCGCCCCCGATGCCGATGCACGTCGATTGTCCGATGCCCAGTGCCGTCAACTGCCCCACCGCCTCGTAGGTCAGCGTCCCCGACCGCGACACCACGCCCACCGGCCCCGGCCGGTGGATGTGACCTGGCATGATGCCGATCTTGCACTCTCCCGGCGTGATAATGCCCGGGCAGTTCGGCCCGATCAGCCGCGTCCCCGGCTTGGTTTTCAGGTAGCCCCAGGCCTTCACCATGTCCATTGCCGGGATGCCCTCGGTGATGCACACCACCACCGCCACGCCCGCGTCCGCGGCTTCCATCACCGCCTCCCCCGCGTAGGCCGGCGGTACGAAAATCACGCTGGCGTCGGCGCCCGTCGCTTTCACCGCGTCCGCCACGGTGTGGAACACCGGCCGGTCCAGGTGCGTCTGGCCGCCCTTGCCCGGTACCACCCCGCCCACCACGTTCGTGCCGTAGGCGATCATCTGCTGCGCGTGGAACGTCCCTTCCTTGCCCGTGAAGCCCTGCACGAGCACGCGCGTCTCTCGATTCACCAGAATGCTCACGTCTTGCTCCTATTGGGCCAGCGCGACAACCTTCTCCGCCGCATCCTTCATATCCTCGGCCACCGTGAAGTTCAGCCCCGATTCCCGCAGGATCCGGCGGCCTTCTTCCACGTTCGTGCCTTCCATGCGGATCACGATCGGGTGCTTCACCTTCAGCTCCCGCGCCGCCTCCACCACGCCCGCGGCCAGCACGTCGCAGCGCAGGATGCCGCCGAAAATGTTGATCAGCACCGCCCTCACCGCTTTGTCTTCGAATAGAATGCCGAACGCGCTGCGGATCTGCTCTTTATTGGCGCCGCCGCCGACGTCCAGGAAATTCGCCGGACTCCCGCCCGCCCATTTGATAATGTCCATCGTCGCCATTGCGAGGCCGGCGCCGTTCACCATGCATGCCACGTTGCCATCCAGCTTGATGTAGTTCAGCCCGTAGTTCGACGCCTCCACCTCCAGCGGGTCTTCCTCGTTCAGGTCCCGCAGTTCCTCCACGTCTTTGTGCCGGTACAGCGCGTTGTCGTCGAAGTTGATCTTCGCGTCCAGCGCCACAATGCGGTTGTCCACCGTGCGGATCAGCGGGTTGATCTCCGCCAGCGTCATGTCGTATTCCACATACGCTTTCGCCAGCGCCTGTAGCGTTTTCACCGCCTCCGGAATCGCCGCGCCCGGCAGCCCCAGCCCGTAGGCCAGCTTGCGCGCCTGCCAGCCCATCAGGCTCAGACCTGGCTCGAACGCTTCCTTGCGGATCAGCTCCGGCGTCTTCGCGGCAACTTCTTCAATCTCCATTCCGCCCGCCGCCGACACCATCAGCACCGGTTTCGCTTGCCCGCGGTCCAGCACCACGCCCGCGTACAGCTCCTTCGCGATCGGCAGCGTCTCCTCCACCAGCAGCCGCCGCACCAGCTTGCCC
>Ga0182027_10004896_pt1 | contig 20564 bp, 18 predicted proteins | sample 712E1DmetaG_FD_121300 | JGI IMG/M metagenome (GOLD analysis project Ga0182027, IMG submission 121300) | Permafrost microbial communities from Stordalen Mire, Sweden - 712E1D metaG (Illumina Assembly) | ecosystem: Environmental > Terrestrial > Soil > Wetlands > Permafrost | place: Sweden...
CTGGTTATTAAATGCCGGAGAGCCGCAATTCCCCAGCGTTGCGTAGCGAAGGAGCGCCAATGAACGATAAGCCAGGACTCGATCGCCGGAATTTTCTCAAGCAGGCCGCCGGAGCCATGGGAGCCGCCGTACAAGCAAAGCATCTTGCAGGGCAAGGCCACGCGCAGGAGCCCCAGGGCAGCGTGGAGCGCTCCCAGCCTCACCAGGATCTCGGATATCCCCGCCGGTTCAGCGGGCGCCAACTGCGCATGATCTCCTTTCCGCTGGGCGGAGTGGCTGCTGGCAGCATCGGACTCGGCGGCCGCGGCCAACTCGACAACTGGGAGATCTTCAATCGTCCCAACAAGGGATTCCGCCCGCCGTATGCCTTCCCCGCCATCTGGGCACAGGCCGGCAGCGGCAAGCCGGTCGCCCACGTACTTGAAGCACGCCTCCAGCCGCCCTATGAGGGCCAGGATGGTCTGGGCTCCGACAATGCTCCGGGACTCAGCCGCCTTGAGTCGGCTACGTTAACCGGTGAATACCCGCTGGCGCACATCGACTTTGAAGAACCCACGCTCCCGGTGAAGGTTGAACTTGACGCCTTTTCGCCTTTCATCCCGCACGAGCCGGACGACTCAGGGTTGCCGGTAGCCATTCTGCGTTACCGCGTGACCAACCCCGGCCCTTCAGCCGCGAATGTCGGTATTGCCTTCTCCATCGATAATCCTGTGAACACTGGGATAGACAATCGCGGCGAAGCGGCACAGAAGGGAAGGGGAGGACGGCACAACGAATTTCGCACCGCCAACGGCGTTGTGGGTTTCGCCATGAGCAACCCGGCCCTGGCTCCAGACGACCCCATGGCAGGCGAGTTTGTCTTGGCCGCCACACCCGAAGCCGGCGCCGAGGTCTCCCATTGGGATGGATGGCCTGCGGGGCGCTGGTGGAATTCGCCGCTCTTGTTCTGGGACCAGTTCTCGAAGTCGGGCAGCATGGGCGCACAGCCGGAGGCCCACAACACCGTCGGCGTGCTCTGTTTGAAGAGGACTATCGCTCCCGGCCAGACCGCGATCTTCCAGTTCCTTCTCGGTTGGCGATTTCCCAATCGCACCCCTGACTGGTGCGGCTGGTCGGCGCCGCCGGATGAAGGCAAAACCGTCATCGGCAATTTCTATTCCGCTCGCTTTAAAAGCGCCTGGGACGCCGTCGCCTACACGGCCGCAAATCTAGAGTCTCTTGAAGCCCGCACGCGCATGTTTGCCGCGGCACTGCGCGAAAGCACGCTTCCCGCAGTGGTCAAGGAAGCGGCCAGCGCCAACCTCTCTACTCTCGCCACCACCACCTGCTTCCGCACTGCGGACGGCGAGTTCCACGGCTTCGAGGGCAGCGACAACCAGCGCGGCTGCTGCTTCGGCAACTGCACGCATGTCTGGAACTACGAAACGTCCACCGCATTCCTGTTTCCTTCGTTCGCCCGTTCGCTGCGCCGCAGTGCGTTTGGTTACTCGATGGACGATGCCGGTGCAATTCACTTCCGCCAGATGCTGCCCGACGGCAAGGCGCGTTCAGGCTTTGCCGCTGCCGACGGCCAGATGGGCCAGATCATGCATGCGTGGCTCGACTGGAAGATCGGTGGAGACGATGCCTTGCTGCGCGCAACTTGGCCGCGCGCGAAGAAGGCGCTCGAGTTTGCCTGGGTCCCCGGCGGATGGGACGGTAACAAAGACGGCGTGATGGAGGGCGTGCAGCACAACACCTACGACGTCGAGTTCTACGGTCCCAACCCGATGTGCGGCATCTACTACCTCGGCGCGCTGCGTGCCGGCGAACAGATGGCGCGTGCCGCCGGCGACAACGAATCCGCCGCGACCTATCGCAAACTCTTCGAACAAGGCAGCCGTTGGATCGACGCGAACCTCTTCAACGGCGAGTACTACGTCCAGCAAATCAGGGGATTTCGAAAGGACGAAATTGCCGAAAACCTGCGCAGCGACATGGGCGCTGACAACACGGAGACTCCCGAATATCAACTCGGCTCCGGTTGCCTCGTGGACCAACTCGTTGGTCAATATCTGGCCGACGTCTGTGGTTTGGGAGCGCTGGTCTCTCCAGAAAAGATCCGCGCAACACTGCGATCGATATACCGCTACAACTACAAGCGCAGTCTCGCCTCGCACGACAACACCGAACGTACCTTCGCGCTGAACAATGAAGCCTCGGTGGTGATCTGCGACTACGGCAACGCCGAGCGCCCGCATATTCCTTTCCCCTATTTCGCCGAAACCATGACTGGCTTTGAGTACACCGCTGCTGTTCTGATGATGAACTGGGGCATGGTGGACGAAGGGCTCGAGTGCGTGCGGAACATTCGCCTTCGCTACGACGGCGAGAAGCGCAACCCCTGGGATGAAGCCGAATGCGGGCATCACTACGCGCGCGCCATGTCAGCCTGGTCGGCCGTGCTTGCCCTCAGCGGCTTCAGCTACGACGGCGTCAGCGCTTCAGTGGTGGCCGCTCCGCTTGTTGCCACGGACAACTTCAATTGCTTCTGGTCGACCGCCACAGGATGGGGCACATATTCCCTGCGACGCCATTCCGGCGGCGTCAGTTTCGCAATCGGAGTGCTGGCGGGAACGCTCACTTGCGGCTCCTGCGAAATCTCCGCTTCAGGCAAGACGGCTCACGTTGAGAGCAGCGGGAAGGCCGTAGAGAATCGTGTCGCCAATCGCGTTGGGCGCACGGTTGTCAGTTTCGGCAAGACCCTGCAACTGGTTGCGAAGGACGAGATTCGCATCGAGGTGCGCGAATAAACTCACCGCTCTCTGGACGGTATTTGCAAAGCCCGACTCTCGATGCTGCCCTAGCTCCACTGCATCAATGTCTCCAACTGCTCCAGCAGTTCGCCGCCCAAGGCATGCAGTTCCCCAAGGCGTCCAATGCCTTCCGAATTCCTGCCCTGGGCCTGCGATGCAACGATAGCCGCGGCTAGTTCATGGAACTTCCGATGTATCGCATCGATCGATCGATAGGCCGAATGCTGGCCACGACCGGCCTGCCCCTCGATATCGAGCCAGGCGCCAAACCGGCATTGGTGCTGATCGAGACCTGGCGGCCCGTGGCGCTTGCCCTGGAGATAGGCATCAAAGGCTGCGATCCATGCCCGGTGCTCAACATAGGCATAAAGCAGGCTGCGGTTGCCGGCGTGGACCGGGGGCACCTCCGCCCAGCGCGGATCGGGCCGCCACGCTGACACCCAGCCGGGCAGGTCGTGGGCGGGCATGGGCCGCGCAATACCGTAGCCCTGGGCGAGTTCGCAGCCAAGCCGCAGCAACATCAATCCGTGTTCCACTGTCTCCACGCCTTCGGCAATCACCTGCCGGTGGAATGCCGACCCCAATCCAAGAATGCCCTCTAGAATATTCAGGTTTTCCGGATCCTCGAGCATGTCGCTCACAAAACTCTGGTCGATCTTCAGGATGCTGGCGGGCAGTCGCTTTAGATAAGTAAGCGAGGAGTAGCCGGTGCCAAAGTCATCGATGGCAAACGACACTCCGATGCCTTGGCAGGCATTCAGCACCTGCGAGGTTTGGGTCACATCCTGCAGGGCGCTGGTTTCCAGCACCTCCAGTTCCAGATCGAGCGGCCTCACGCGCGGATGGGCAGCCAGCAGATTGCTTAGTCGATCTACAAAATCCGCTTGCTGCAACTGCAGCGCGCCCACGTTCACGCTGACCGGAATTTCGAGCCCGGCGTCCCGCCAGGTTTCGATCTGGGCAAGGGCGGTGTCGATCACCCATTCGCCTACCTCGATGGCCAGCGGATGCTCTTCGATAACGGGTAAGAACATGCCCGGCGGAAGCAACCCCCGCTCGGGATGCTGCCAGCGGATCAGCGCTTCAGCCCCCACCACCTTGCCGGTCCGCATGTTCACCTTGGGCTGGTAATAGAGGACAAACTCGCGCGCAGCCAAAGCCTGGCGAATATGCTCGAGGTTCTCATGCCGCCCGCGGACAACCAGGTCATGGTCAGGATCGAAGATGTGGTAGCGATTGCCGCCAGCCAGCTTGGCTTGATACATGGCCTGGTCCGCCTGGCGCAGCAGCGAGTCGGCATCCACCTCGTCTTTTCGCGGATAAAAAGCCACCCCTATGCTGGCTGTAACGCTCAAAGCGAGTTCGCCTACCTGAACCTGTTCCGCCGCAGCCTCCAAAAGCCGGTTGAGCACGGGCACGCTGGCTTCGGCGCCGTCCAGGTCGAGCAGCACCGCAACAAACTCGTCTCCGCCCAGCCGGGCCAGCGTATCGCCCTTGCGCAGCGCACACTTCATGTTGAATGCCAGTGAAGTCAGCAAACGGTCGCCCGCGCTATGTCCATGCCCGTCGTTGATACTCTTGAAGCCGTCAAGATCGAGATACGCTACCGCCAGCAGTTTCTCTTTCAAGCTCGGCAACGTCATCGCCTGGCGCAGTCGATCGGCAAGAAGTGCCCGATTGGGCAAGCTTGTCAGCACATCGTAATAGGTCACATGTTCGAGCTGGCGCTCGTGCTCCTTGAGCTCAGTCACGTCGGAGAACAAGGAAACATACTGCAGCAGATTTCCGGCGCCATCGCGGACCGCATTGATCGTCAACGTCTCGGCGATGATCTCTCCATTCTTCTTTCGATTCCAGACCTCTCCCGACCATTGACCTTTCTCGAGAATCGCACGCCACATGTTGGCGTAGAACTCGTCGCTTTGCAGGCCCGACTTCATCATGCTCGGATTCTTGCCCAGCGCTTCTTCCCGCGAGTAGCCGGTAATGCGGGTGAACATGTCGTTCACCTCGAGAATGGTGCCCGCGGGATCGGTGATCATGATGCCTTCGCGCGCGTTGGCAAATACGCTGGCGGCCAGCCGCAGTTGCTGCTCGGTCTCCTTCTGATGCGTCACGTCTTCGGCGAACAGAATGATGCCGCCCACCGAGCCATCCGCTGCTCGCCAGGGGATGACCGCCCAGCGAATCCATTGGACAGTCCCATCGGCTCTTTCAAACCGGTCCTGGTCACCGCGCAACGTCTCGCCGGCAAGGCCGCGGCGGTGCGCCTCCTTCCAGCGTTCCGGAATATCGGGGTCGATCTCATAATGGCAGCGCCCGGCGATCTCCCGTTCATCCAGTGAGTAGTCCTCCAGCCACCGGCGGCTGGCAACCAGGTAGTGCATCTCCTTATCGAACATGGCCAGTGAAGCGGGAGCGTGCGCAATGAACAGTTGCAGCAGCTCTTTGCTCTCGCGCAGCGCTGCATCGACCTGTCTTCGCTCGGTAACGTCCTCATAGAACATGATGATGCCACCGATGCTGCCATCGGCTGCCTGCCACGGAAGGATCTCCCAGCGGATCCATTGCATCGAACCGTCGGCGCGATCGTAACGATCCTCTTCGGATCGCTGCCGCTCCCCCGCTAATCCGCGGCGATGCGTCTCTTTCCAGCGTTCCGGAACATCCGTGTTGATCTCATAATGTGAGCGCCCAATGATCTCACGGTCGTTAACGGCGTGATCCTTCGCCCACCGGTGGCTAACCGCCATGTAGCGCATCTCGCGGTCGAACATCGCAAGAGCTACGGGCGCGTTCATGATGAAGAGCTGCAGCATGGCCTGGCTCTCGCGAAGCGCCGCATCTGCCTGCTTGCGTTCGGTGATGTCCTGGATCGTGCCGACCATCTTCACAGGCCGGCCCTCTGCGTCCACCTCCAGCCGGCCCCGGCCATGCACCCAGCGCCCCGCTCCGTCTGAAGGTCGAACGATGCGATACTCCCTGTCGAATGGCCTGCCTTTGCCTATTACCTCGTCGACGAAATACGTGACCATCCCCTCACGATCGTCGGGATGCACCAGCGCGCCCCATCCCTCTACCGAGCGGTTGTATCCCTCGTCGATGCCGAATAACTGATCGAGAATAGTCGAGCTCGTCCACACCCCCGCGGCGATGTCCGTTACATAGCTGCCCAAACCGGCGATCCGCTGCGACTCCTTGAGCGAGTCTTCATTTTCCCGTAACGCCTCCTGGGCCTTCATGTGTTCGGTCACGTCGCGCGCAACGCCGAACAGGCCCACAATCTCCCCCTTGTCATTCCTGATCGGGTATTTGTGATTGTCCAGCCACGCCAAAGTCCCATCCAGCGTGAGCGATTCATGCAATTCACTGGCGACAGGGACCTCCGCGAAGACCTGCTTTTCAAGCCGGTAAGAGATATCTGCGGACTTCTCCGGGAACACGTCGTAGTCGGTCAGCCCGAGCACACTCACGCTCTCTCGATCAGGGCCAAAGGGCTTCATGATGTTCCGGCTCGCACAGGTGAATACGTGATTGCGGTCTTTGAAGAAGATGAAGTCGTCGGTGTTTTCCATCAACGCCCTGAAGTCGGCCGGCACAGGTTCACTGTCCAGATTCCTCCAGAGACTCTTGGCATCCTGCAATAACAGATCGAGGCTGGCCGCGGCGCCTCCTCGAGCGGGCGTTTTAAAGTACTCTCCCCTTACACACCGTATTCGTCCGTCGGCATGACGCAGGCGAATGTTGAATGTACCTTTCTTGTCTTCGCTGTCGGGAGAAAGCAACACGCCGGCAATGTCGGCATCGTCCGCGTGAATGCGGTCCTTCAATTTCACGCTCGAAGAAAGAAAATCCTCTGCGCCGAACCCCAGTAATTGCTCAATTCCATTCTCTACCGACAGCACTGTGAGGTGTGCATCGAGAGCGAGCCGGAGTTTTGCTTCTACCTGGACCCCAGTCATATTCTTCCAGCTTCTTGCATGTCCCGATTTTGCACATGCCGATAATAGTTCATCGGCTGAATCCGGGGAAACGCAATTCGAAGAATGCGGAATGGGGCCGGATTCATCGGTGGAAAACCGAAATGGGTGTGCACATCCCACCGGAGAGTCCACGCAAACCCGGATGAACCAAGACAAGCACCCATTATCCACTGCTTTTTTGTTGTTGCCATAATTCCTGCCTGCTTATCCACTCTCACCCTTGGCATAATCGCAGCAAGAACAGTATCTCCCTGACTGTTCCAGGAGCTGCGTTGGGGACCTGAGCCGGAATTGCTGGTTCAGGAATCGAGTTCAGAACAGGAATTCAAAAGCCCAGAACTATGCGTTCGACCTGTGGGAGTCCTCAAGAGTGACCAGTTATAGCCGTCAGGACGTGCTGCGCATCTTGCAAATCAGTGCCCACCAGCTTCAGGGGTGGGAACGGGCAGGACTCATCCCCTCACAGCAGGCCTACACATTCCAGGACCTGGGCCAGCTCAGAACCCTGCGCATCCTGCGTGAGGACGACGTTTCCGCAGCCTGCATCCGCGATTCGATCCTTGCCATGAAAGCGGTGGCCGGCATGGCCAACCCGCTCCTCGAGGCATGCCTGGTTCGGACCGGCACACGGCTTGCATTCCGCCACCACGGCGAAATGTTCGATCCCATCCGGCGCCAGTTACTCTTTGACTTCGAACGCCTCGGCAAGCTTGACCAGCTCGAATCTCAGCCGACTCGTCCGGAATCGCCTTCGCACCGTAATTCTCTGGCCGAGCCCACAGGCATCCAGGAGCGTTTCCTGGCTGCGGTACAGGCTGAGGAGGCTGGCGAAAAGTCGCGCGCCATCGCTCTGTACGAGGAGATTCTCGAGCTGGATCCAAACTATGCGCCGGCCAGCATCAACCTCGGCACACTGCACTTCCATCTTCGTCAGTATGCCCGCGCGGAAGAGTTCTACCGCCGCGCCACCATAGCCGACCCCGGCTACGTGCTCGCCTACTTCGATCTTGGCAATGTGCTCGATGAGCTCGAGCGCCTCGATGAGTCCATCGCCGCATACCGCCAGGCCGTTGCCCTTTCCCCTCGTTATGCCGATGCCCATTACAACCTGGCCCTTGCCTACGAGCGCCAGGCGCAGCATCGCCCCGCCCTGCGCCACTGGCAGGCCTACATACGCCTCGACAACCGCGGTCCCTGGGCTGACCACGCCCGCGGCCAGATTCGCAAGCTCCTCAGCCGCGAAAAGCTCTCCATCGCCTCCCGCGCCGACAGGTTCGTCCCGCCCCGCAAAGGAACCGCGGCCCTGGTGCTGGTTGGCTAGCCATCTCTTCTTCTTCCAAGTTCCCCACCGGCTTCGCCGACCCGCAGGGAATGAAACTGTGCCCCATCCATCGGACGTTTTTTGTCCGATGGGTGGGATAGCAATGCAGCCCTTTGTTTTATCGAACTTGCATTTTTGTTTCTTGTTAGATGTCAGGCGTCAAAAAGTAAGCGGGTGCCCCACCCTCGGCAGGTTCTTTTTTTTGTGCCTCATGGGTGACAGCGAAGGCGACTTGGCGTAAAGTGAGAACCCGTTCCGGCGATATGGGCGTTTTCCGGCAATGCCCGATTCGAGTAAATCGAGAGGTATTACAGCGAAATGAAATGAAATTTGTCGAGCAATACCGCAAGTATCACGCAAAGCGAAATTGCGAATAGAATGATCGCCATGTTTCGGACGAGAAACGACTCTCTCCTAAATTCTGTGACTTGCATCTCTCCAGTTGGGCCAACATGGCGGAATTTGACTTTGTCCGACGGCGCGGGGAAAGCCCGGTTCGTCACAACGGAATGCGGTAAGTAATAGCCGACACCGAGTCTCCGAAATAGCTGTTGACCTGAAAGAATGGATGAAAAGTCGGCATCGGTTTGCCCAAAGCCAAGCTCAACGATCTTGAACAACGTAAATGAAATGCCCGTTGAGATAAAGATGGAGGACAATGACGAATAAATATCCTGAGCACGATTCAGTACAAGACCGGAAATTGCCACGCTGCCGATCAACGCCAGCGACAATATCTCCCCAAGCGACAGCCGCTCCGCCTTTCGCGATACCCACATATCGATATTCTCAAGAAGCGAGCAAAGTATCTTCTTGCTGTCGTCTCTAATTGGATGGCTCTTTGTCAGTTCGTCGATTGCACATGTAAGTTGCCGCTCACAAGCATAAACGCTCTCTAATAGCATTAGCCGTGCATCCTGTTTCGCGCAATACTCATAGTCGGTGATCTTGATAAACAGATCGTCGATTCTCATCCTTATTGTGTGTTCGAATTCGACGGAATCGTCCTTGGCGAGGTCGACCAATCTGTATGAGCGATTGGCAATCGCCAACCGAAGTTGCTCTTCGTTTGCGTTTCGTCCATGAAGGCGTGTCAGAGAAAAGCCGGCAATGATTGCAAAGATACCGGATGAAACGGCGACGAAATCGGTGGGCTCCTTTAGATCGAAGCCGTGAAACAGAACAACAACGAAGGCAAAAAACAGTGTTGCAATCAAGGTGTATATCGTCGATGGCGCATAGCGGTATTCCGATATTACGATAATGTTCGCAGAGAGTATCAGAGCGCTACCAAGGATGACATAGCTTGTCAGTTGCCCATAGCCAAGAAGGTCTAGCCACAAGATGCTGAGCACCGGGGAAAAATAGAATAGAAGGTTGATGCTTGGTGAGTGTGCCTGCCGTAGTCCGTGATTGAATAGAAATGCGGATAATGCGTATACCAAGGTGCCAAGATATAACGCCGAAAAGATAAACCTGGGATCGGTTGGAATATGCGTGCCTCGGACGGCAGCTATGAACAGGGCCATCAAGAATGCTATGCCATCCGAGAAAAGCCTCGTTATGAGCGTCTTTTCCGATTCAGTCGCATCGGCGAGCCTGCTGCCAAGAACGGCCTGCAGGTTCCCACTTAGGCCATAAAATATCGCACCGACCAAGGCAACTAAATACAGGGGGTGTGGTTTTATCGAAAACAAGCCGCCGTTGGCCGATATGATGGATGTTCCGAGCAGCGCGGCTAACGCGCAGAGCCAGACATACGACGGCATCCTGGCCCAATGCGTGTTCCGTGATAGCACTGCTCCGAAGAACATGGAAAGCATCGGCCACAATTCCAGGAGAATGGCGGGGACAATTTTATTAGGTGCCTGCATGGCAGCGTAGTAGGAGAAACTGGCAACGGTGATCGCGGTGCCAGCGAGCGTTGCCCAAAGCAATGTGAGCCGGACGTTGCCGCGAAAGATGGTGAAATAGCGTTTAAACCGGGGAGCAATGATGAGCAGGTGCCATGCGGTTGAAATACCGATTGCGGTTGTATATAAGGCCACGAAATCAAAAGTCGTAACCCCTAAGGCAACAACAACAGGGAATGTGCTCCAAATTAGAGCAGAAATGGCTATATAGCCCAGCGGGCTCATAGGGTTGTCACCTCTGTGCAAGTTAGATCCGGGATTCTTATTTTGCCGCCCGGTTGCGACTCAGTCTATCCCATTTGCATCCGCAGGCGATCTTTTTGCATTGGTTTCCATCCCCAAAACCCCGGGCGTGCCCTATCAATTGTTGCGAGTGGCCCTTCGCGGGTACCCAAGGTCTGGACTCTCGGACCTAGGATGCGACGACCCTCCACCCTTGGACCTCACGGCCTCCGCCCGATACACCGGCCTGAGCGGATCACCGTAAAATGCATGAAGAATATCCGTCAGCAGCAGTTCCTGATGCTGTTCTTCGTGGTTCACGCCCAGTTCGATTCGACGCAGTGCTTCAGCCTCTATGCCAGCTTCCAGAAGCCGCTCAATGCCTAGCGGCAGCGCAGAACGTCATCCAGCCCCGGCCGAGAAAACGACGCCCGTAACCGCTTCTCAGGAAACGCAGAGAATCCCTCGTAATAGCTGTTGAACAGCCATGGAAAATCCGCGTTGAATAGCCGATAGCCGGGCAGAAACTCACCAAGCACAAACGACTCGAAGAACCATGCGGTATGCGCCAGGTGCCACTTGGCCGGCGACGCCTCGGGGCACGACTGCACCATCATGTCCTCAGCCGAAAGCCCTGCGCACAAGTCCAGCGTTCGCCGGCGAACCGCGCTGAACCGGGCGCCCAACGCCACGTGAGCGTTTTCCGCTGCCGTCGTTCTCATCCTGTTCCTCCCGCACCTGAAAAGTGTATCCCGAAGCCCGCGCCTTCCTTCTCTTGGATTTGCATCCCACCAAACGGATTCTTTGTGTCGCCGCTCGCCCTTGTCCCCATATAGTGGTCTAATTCCAGTGGATGATTGTTGCCGGTTGATCGCCCTTGAATTCCATGTCTGGAGGGAATTGGCAGGGAGGGAATATGTCCAGATTCGATGAACCTCGCCGTTTAGCCCCTGTCGCCCTGCTCGCACTGGTCATGGCTTCGCCCCATGCTCTCGCTTCTCAGGCGTCTGCACAGACCCCAGTGCCGGCTTCTGCCCCTACCCAACCCTCCGCCCAGGCCCCCGCTCAGGCTCCCGCTGAATCCACAACGCCCGCCGCACCGGTCACTCCGCCCACTCCCGAGGAATTAGGCGACTCCCTCTCTGGCCACCAGCGCTACCAGGCTGCCATCGCCGCCTACTCCAAGGTCAATAACCCAGACGCCGCCGTCTGGAACAAGATGGGCATCGCCTACCAGATGATGTTCAACCTCAAGGACGCCACCCGCTGCTACAACGCCTCGATAAAGCTCGATTCCCGCAGCGCCACGGTCCTCAACAACCTGGCCACCGTCTACGACTCCCTCAAGCAATATGGCATCGCCGAACGCTATTACCGCAAGGCTCTCAAGGTCGATCCCCGCTCCGCCCTCATTCTCAGGAACCTTGGTTCCAATCAGCTTGCGCAGCACAAGTACAAAAAGGGTTGGGAGGCCTACCAGTCGGCGCTGGCCATCGACCCGCAGATCTTCCAGTCGCACTCCGGTGCGAGCGTCGAGAACCCTGCCTCCACCCAGGAACGCGGCGCCATGCACTATTACATGGCCAGGGGCTGCGTCAGTGCGGGAAATCTCGAATGCGCCATCCAGAACCTCCGTCTGGCCATCAACGAGGGCTACACCAACCCCAGAAAAATCGCCACCGACAGCAGCTTTGCGAGCCTCTATGAGCTTCCTGCATTCCAACAGATGATCGCCGCTCAAAGCACTCCGCAGTAGCGCAAACCGGCCCTCACGCCCTTTGTCGTCCCACCGCTCGCTTCGCGCGTCTATCGGTGTAGGGCATCGTTGCTCGGTGTCAGGAGAATGAATGAAGATCCATCTCTTGCCGGTTATCGTCTTTTCGCTTGCACTCGCCGCCTGTGCCCAGGACCCGGGCTCCGCTCCCCATGCTTCGCAGGATAACGGAGGCGGCTACGGCCAGCGCGGCGGTCGCGGCTTTGGCGGGGTCATGGGCGTTGGTGGCGGCCGCGGACTGATCGGTGCCGTCACTGAAGTTGCAGCCGACCACTACGCCGTCAAAACTGAAACCGGCGAAGTCTACATCGTCCATTTCAGCGTCAATACCCGCATCATGAAGCAGGCTGTTGGCCAGCGCAGCCCCGGTCAGGGAACAGGCGGCCGGCAGGGTGCCGGTGGCGGAGCGGGAAGGGGAGATGGCATGGGCCGTGGCGGCAATCCTCCTGAGCAGATCAAACCCACTGACATCAAGGTCGGCGACGCTGTTGCCGCCATGGGCGAAGTCGATTCCGCCGCCAAATCCGTCGGAGCCGTCGCCATTCTCCAACTAGACCCCGAGCGCGCAAAGCAAATGCAAGAAATGCAGGCCAGCTACGGCAAGACCTGGATCATGGGCAAGGTCACCGCCATCGACGATGTCAAAGTCACGCTTCTGGGCTCCATCGACAACGCCTCTCACGCCTTTGTCGCCGACGAAAACACCACCTTCCGCAAGCGCCGCGACCCTATCGCTCTCGCCGATATTCAGGTAGGAGACATGGTCCGTGCCGAGGGCGCCCTCAAGGATGGGATATTCACTGCAACATCCGTCAACGTAATGGGAATGCCTCCCGGAGGAACGCCCAGCGTCCCCCGCAACGGCCCGCCTCAATAAGCGCCCTTGGTCCAGCCAGCATGGGTCAGGCGTGTCTACCACACATGCACGGCAACAATCGTAGGTGCTCCGGTCTTTCCCTCGATCACGCTGACTTTAAGCACCGCTTCCGCTGAAAAATCCCCTTTTAAGCGTGTTTTAGGCCCATTTAGCACGCTTTTAAGCACTTTTCGGGTACTTCCAAACAACCGTTGCCCTCTCTTCGGAACTTTGTGAGCAGCTAATCCGCTCGTTCCATCGTCTGAAAGGTTAAGTGCTCGAAGAATCGCAACCTTTCAAGCAACCCTCCGGGGGGTAAACGCAACCCTAAAGGCCAACCTTTTGCACTTCATCGCGACCTTTAAAGCCAACATTTGCAACGCAACCGCCTCAAAACAGTCGAAGCAAAAAAGAGGTATTCGTCGCTGCGTTCGAAAGTAAGAACAGGATGCCACGAACCTCGGGAACACCACTCTATTCCAGGTTCTTGATCTCCGTCTCCGGCGGCACATTCACTTGAAACTCGTCCGTGGGCACTGGCACATTCTTCGTCACCTTCTCAACCAACAGAACAATCTGCGAGTCCTCAAGCGGTCGCTTGATCGTCACGTTTGCTGGGTAAAGCCCGGAACCGAAATCCTGGTAGTCGCGATAGTTGACCTGGGTTTCCAGGTTGCCTTGGCTGTCGTACAGGTCCTGCTGGTAAGGAAGCAGATCCTCGCGATGGAATGTGATCACTCGCACTGGCTCATCCCTGTGACTGCTCGGGATGTGCCGCGTAACGCTCAGAATGTATTCCGGCACAAAGTAGAGGTGCTTCCCTGCCGTATCTTCTATGGTCTCGGAATCCGTGGTCACCGAATAAAACTCATCCGGCTCAAGACCTCGCACCACCAAGGCGTCAAGAAAGAATCCCGGCCGCAGGTTCTCGTATTGGATGGGCGACTTCTTCTTCATCGTGGTGGGGCCCTTGTAAGCAACATTCTTCGAAGGAATGTACAAGGTAAAGTTCTTCCCGTCGCTGGCCATATCGAAGATCTCCAGCCCGATCACCGGAGCCCTGCCCAGCACCCTCAACATCTCCGGCTTCCGCATCACAATGATTCCGCCAATCCTGGTGTAGTCCCTCGCCACGCCCTCTTTCGTCTTGAGGACGCTGGTCAGGATCTCCACTTTGGCGGTCATCGTATCCAGTGCGCCCCAGCGCTGATTCAACTGCGCCACTAGCTCATCCGGCGTTACCGTCTGCACAATGGCCGGCGCCTTGGGCACGGGCAGGTGCCGCGTCGTCGAAATCACAAAGCAGCCTGAAAGCAGCAACGAAGGCGCAAGTGCGGTTACGCAGGCGAGTCGGCCAATTGTCCTCCGAGCTGTCATCGGCGTTCCCCTGCCTTCTTCAGCGCATGCCTGTACTCGGCCACCTGCCGGTTGTGTTCCTCCAGCGTGTTTGAAAACAACGACTGGCCCTGCGCATCGGTTCCCCCAGCCACAAAGTAGAAGTAATCCGTCTGCGCCGGCTGCATCGCCGCGCGCAACGATCTAATCCCTGGATTCGCAATCGGTCCCGGCGGAAGACCGTTGTGCAGATAGGTGTTGTAGGCCGTATCCCGGGCCAGGTCGCTCTTTTCGATTGTTCCGCGCCACTGGCCGCTGCGTTCCAGTCCATAAATCACAGCCGGGTCTGTCATCAGAGGCATCTTCTGTCTGAGCCTGTTCTCAAAGACGCTGGCAACGAGCGGCCGCTCGGCATCCACAGCCGTCTCACGTTCCACAAGCGAAGCTATCGTCACCACTTCGTGCACGTTCTCTTTCAATTCGAGTTGACCCGCGACCGCGTGGAAGCGCCGCACCATTGCCGTAGCAATCTGCCCCGGAGTTGACTTGCGGGCAAAACGATATGTGTCTGGAAACAGGTAGCCCTCCAAACTCTTGGCCCCCGGGTCCAGGTCGGCCACGAGCCCTGCTCGTTGCACTGCGGCATCCAGAAATTCCTGGCGTGTGCCAAACCCCGCCTGCTCTACGCGCGTGGCAATATCAAAAATGTTTGCGCCTTCAGGGACTGTCAGCGCCTTTGTAAACACGTCCCCGTGCGCGATTCGTTCATAAACCTCAGTTGCTGGTGCCTGGTGGTCAAATCGGTATTCGCCTGCGTGCAGCTTCCCCCGCTTCCAGAACCGCAGTAGATCGAAGACAAACTGGCTGCGCAACACCCCGGCCGCTTCCAGTTGCCGCCCTATCAGCGCTGTAGAAGATCCAGGGGCCACTTCCACAAAGGTCTCAGTCTCCGGTCCGTAGGGCGCCAGAACCAGCCACCCCGCCGCACCCGTTGCCAGAAGCGCAAGCAGAAAGATCCCCAGCAACAGCCCCGCACAGCCGGAGCGCTTCTTTTTTCTGGTCTTCCATTTGCGTCCCGCCATCCCGTTTCTGTTGACCCTTCATGAAGTTAAGACGCTCTGAAACCCCAAGCGGACTCTCTATCTTTACGATTGTATCGGGTGTCTATCCCGGTTGTGGGGTACTTTAACGGCACCCAGGGGCTTAAGCTGGAAGTCTGAACCGTAAAAAGGAGCAGAAAGCTGAGAACGGAACCTAATCCCCGCTATCTGGGACTCGATGTGGGTGCCCGCCGCATCGGTGTGGCCGTCTCGGATGAACTTGGCTTGACCGCACAGCCCGTGCTCACGCTGGAGCGAAAGCGCACCGGCAGCAGCATCTCTCGTGACGACCTCCGCGCCCTCGCGCGGTTGGCGCGGAAGTTCGGGGTGGTAGGAATCGTCGTGGGCAATCCGATCCACCTCTCCGGCGATTTGAGCCCGCAAGCCGCCAGAACGCAGGCTTTTGCTGCTGAACTGGGCGAACTGACTGGCTTGCCCATTCACCTTTGGGATGAGCGCCTGACCACTCGCGAGGCCCACCAGATTCTCTATGAAGGCGCCCACGCCCGCCAGGAGCACCGTCGCGTCGTCGACCAGGTGGCAGCCACCTTGATTCTGCAGTCGTTTCTAGACGAAAAGAAGCCTTAGCGCCGTCAGCCCAAACCGGCAATCACCACACAAGCCCAAGCAGGAGCCGGCGCTAGAAGCTAGAAGCTGTCTCTCCCCCCGCGTATAATAAAACTGAGAAAAAAGGTACTTTCAACTCCCGCGGATGGAGCAGCCCCGCTCCCCGCCCTGGATAGTGGATGCCCGAGCACATTAAGAAAAAACTTCGCGACGAGATCAGCATTCTTGAGCATGAGCTTTCCCACGAGCTTCCCGCGGAGATCAAGAAGGCCGTGGCGATGGGTGACCTGTCGGAAAATGCTGAGTATCACATGGCGAAACAACGCCAGGATTTTGTGAACGCGCGCCTCGGACAGCTCAAGCGGCGCATGGCCGAGTTGTCGCTGGTGAATCTCACCAATATTCCCAGGGACAGGACCGGTTTCGGGTCTACCGTCGTCGTCTACGACTCCACCAAGGACGAAGAGATTGTCTATCGCCTCGTCACCAGCGAAGAGTCCGACGTATCCAAGGGGCTGATTTCAACAACTTCGCCAATTGGGCGAGGCCTGGTGGGCAAAGTAGTGGGGGACATTGCCACAATAGTTACCCCGAACGGAAAGCGCGAGCTTGAGGTTCTCAAGCTGACCACCATTCACGATGAAGCTGCCGCAGCTGGCGAAGGCGAGGAACAAGACGAGGCCGCCGGTGCGAATGAGTAGCAAGGAAGACTGGAAATGACCACTTGGACCAGCGCCTTTGGCCGCGCCTGCGGTTGGCTCCTTGACCGTATCGTGCACGGCCTGGCGCTTACCCGCATCTCTCCCAACGCGCTTACCTTCATCGGCCTGGTCATCAACATCGCGGCCGCATTTCTGTTCGGACACGCCAACGCCTCCAACAGCGACCGCATGTTTCTCTATGCCGGCATGGTCATCTTCGGCGCCGGCATCTTCGACATGGTCGATGGCCGTGTAGCCCGCCGCAACAACCAGGTCACCGTCTTCGGCTCATTTTTTGACTCGGTAATCGACCGCTACTCCGACGTGGTGCTGTTCTTCGGCCTGCTGGTCTACTACGGCCGCATCAACCGCTTCCGCTACGTCGTGCTGGCGGCCTTTGTCCTGGTTACGTCGCTTATGGTCAGCTACACGCGCGCCCGTGCTGAAGCTCTCATCGGCCAGTGCAAGGTTGGGTTTCTTGAGCGCCCTGAGCGCATCGTGCTCATCCTCATCGGCGCGCTATTTAACCACTGGGGAGCCATGGCGCCGGTATTGTGGATTCTGGCCGTGCTTTCTACCATCACGGTCGTCCACCGGATTACCTACACCTACTCCAAGACCAAGCATCTCGCGCCTATCGCCTGAGCGGGGTCTGTTCTCTTACCGCTTCCCCTTCTCCCAATCCTCGTAAGGAATGCGGGGAATCTCCATGAAGGCGTCCCGCGTTTTCACGTAATTACCAAGCCCGTTCATGCGCCCGATGGAGTGCAATTCATCGGCCTTCACATACGGCCCGGCGGGATCGATAAAGCGGTCCTCAACATAGATCGCAACGACGCGTCCCAGGATGATCCGCGACCGGCCGATCTCCATTGTCGTGAATTCCACGCATTCCATCGCGGCATGGGCCTCGGCGATCCGAGGCACCTTTACCATTTCGGACGGCGCCGTTGTAAAGCCCGCCAACTCCAGCTCGTTCATCTCCGCGGGAAACTCAGTTGCGCAAATATTCATCTGCTGCGCGATATCTTCGGTAACGATGTTCACCACAAACTCGCCCGTGCGCCTGATATTGCGGGCGGTGTCCTTGGGTTGGTAGATCTCTTTGGAACGGTTGGTCACGCCGATTCCGATGATCGGCGGATCCGTGCAGAGGTAGTTGTAAGCGCTGAACGGGGCCGCGTTGAGCCTGCCCTCTTCGTCCATGCTGGTGACCAGCGCAATCGGTCGCGGTGCGACCAAGCCAACCAGCAACTTGTATGCGTGACTGCGGGGGCTTTTCTCCAGATCGTATTTCATACGGATGTTGCCTCTCCTAGCAGCTCACGACCATCACAGAGCAGCCTTCCCTTGCGGGTTTCCATTGCACCAGAAAGCTGGTCACCGCCGAGGACTCCATGCGGCGCATGGCTTCGAATTCGCCGCCTTTCTGGCTAAAGAGCAGGGTCCCCTTTTCGTTCAGTACGGCCAGTGCGGGCACTCCCTTTTCAAGTGGAACCGCATATTTCTTGGCGATGTCGAGATTCTCATCCATCCTGCCGATGTTGATGTGCACCAGAACGAAGTTGGCGTCCAGGATTGGCCGGTTGGCGGGGTCGTGAAAATAGATGTCCAGGACCTGGCAGTCGCCGCACCAGCTGCCCCCGAAGTCGAGGAGAATCCGCTTATGGGCCGCTGCGGCGGTTTTGAGAGCGGCAGCCAGGTCGGCCTTGGCCTGTGCAGGAGCAGGATAGATTTCGCGGGTTGCAGAACTGGCCGTGCCAGCCGCAAACGCCAGTAAAACTGCAACCAGAATCAGCTTGACCTTATTCACGGAAACAATCCTCCACCGCTGCTCTCAGTCTGCCACAAACCCGGGCTGCTGTACCATTTTGATGAACTGTTTCCAGACTGGGTGCATTTACTCTTGAGGTTGGATGAAAAACTCTACCGATCTACGCAAACGTCTGGAGTCGGCCTCCTTTCCCGATCTGGGATCGATGATGGAAGGCTATGCGCAGGCGGCGGCAGAATTTGGGCGTATACAATTCGCGCAGAAGCTCGATTTCAGCTCTGAATCGATCGACGGCCTGGACGAAATCCTTGTGATAGTTGGCGAGAGTCCCGAACTCGATTTGGAATTCGAGGTTCGACTTTGGGGCAGCTACCTCGGCGAGGTGCTGCGGCAGCGCTACGCCGGCGCCTGGGAGATGACGCAATATCCAGGCGGCGTGGCGGCAGTTCCGGCTGTGGAGCTGCGCGGCTCACGCCTTTTTCCCATGATGAAGGTATATCGCCGGCTCACCGAGGGCGAGGAAGAAGACCTGCACACCTTCTACTCCATGGTGACCGAGCGCCTCGGCAAGCCCGCTCAGGTGAATTAGTTCCAGTTCCGCTACTTTTTTACTCCATAAGTCCACCGCGCCTCCTGAAACCCTATTGCGGCGCCCGTTAGTCCAGTCCAGGCCAGCGCGGGTATGCGGTTATGTGCGATAATAGCTAGTGAATATGTATGCCGGTTAATCTTGGCACGCGGAGGATAGTGTAATGGGCGATCTACTTCAGCCATGGCATCTGATCGTGTTGGCCGTGGTTGCATTTTTACTGTTTGGCGCCAAGCGGCTGCCGGAGTTGGGCAAAGGGCTGGGCGAGGGCCTGAAGGGCTTTAAAGAAGGCATTCGCGGCATCTCCGATCCGCCTCCACCGGTCCAGAATGTTCAGCAGAGTGCGCCTCCACCGCCTTCAACGCCCGTCGAGCCTAAGCAAAGCTGACGGAATGGCGCGGCGCTCACGGGAGACCGGGCGGAGTTTCCAGCCGGGGAAGCATCTGAATCCCGTGGCCTGCCATAGCCAATTCAAGCGTATTTCGCAAGACCTGTGCCGCGGCACAGGTCTTTGTGCGTTCAGCGATGAATGTGGATTAGACACTCAGCAGCATCACCGCGCCCAGCGCCAGAGCCATACCCGCCAACTGCCGGCGTGTAGGCCGCTCATGCAGAACCAGTGCGGCCAGCAGAATCGTCCCGGCAGGATAGAGCGAGCAAACCACCGCCGCCACATCCAACCGCCCCAACTGCGTTGCCTTGATATAGAACAGGTTGCCTACTGTATCCAGCATTCCTGCCAGGATGCCGGTCTGCCAGAAGCCCTGCCAGGGCCCTTTCGGCGGCTTAACCAGAATCACCAGGATCATGGCCACGCTGCCAGCGGCGCGGGCTGAGGTCATGGTCCACAGCAGGCCGCCTCCGCTCGCCATCTTGAAGAGAATCAACTGCGCACCAAATCCGGTGCCCGCCAGCGCGCCCAACAGCAGCGCCTTGGGCGGCGAAGATGGACCGCCCTTCGCCGGTGTATGGGTGATTAGCCAGATCGCGGCCAACCCCAAGCCCAGACCAGCCATGGTCAGCAAGCTGGGCAGGCCATCGTAGAACAGGGAAAAGGCCACCGGAACCAGTGCGGTCAGCAGGCCGGTAAGCGCTGCGGTGAGTCCCATGGCGCCCATGGCCAGCGCTCGATAGAAGATAGCCAGAGCTAGTGACCCTTCAAAGCCGCCTACCACGGCATAGACAAGAAAGTGCGTCCCCGGCAGAGCAAGCCGGATTCCAATGCAATAGGTCAGCAAGATGAGGCCTGAGACGATGTGACCGGATGCGACTACCAGCAGGGCGGGGGAACGCCGCGCACCTACTCCACCGACGAAATCGGAACCACCCCAGGTAGCGGCCGAAATCAAACCGAGTCCGGCCGAAGCTCCCGAGGCGTTCATCCTAGTTTGTTCACGCTAGCGATAGTCCTGCCCGGAGGGATAGTAGCCTTTTTTGGCGATGACTTCCAGGCCGGGGCGATCGACGTGCACTTCAATCGAGCGATACTTGCTGTCGTAGATCGACTCGTGGCTCAGATAGCCCAGCGTGTACTGGGTGCGGGCTTCGCTCGCGATCTTCTGGTAGCTCTTCTCAATGCCGTTCATGCTGCGCTCGGAGTCGAGATCGCCCCCGGTGGCATAGGTGTACTTGAA
>Ga0182027_10004898_pt1 | contig 20560 bp, 16 predicted proteins | sample 712E1DmetaG_FD_121300 | JGI IMG/M metagenome (GOLD analysis project Ga0182027, IMG submission 121300) | Permafrost microbial communities from Stordalen Mire, Sweden - 712E1D metaG (Illumina Assembly) | ecosystem: Environmental > Terrestrial > Soil > Wetlands > Permafrost | place: Sweden...
GACCGTCGCCTAGCTAGAACGCAACCTGAGGCAACGTGTCGGCCGACCCATCGCCATCCGCCCCAGAGAGTCCGGCTCCCATCGGCCCGCCAGATTCGCCATCGCGTGCTTGGATTCGCACCATCGGCGCCTGCGCGATCCTCGGCGCCTTGCTTGCCGTGTTTGCCTTGACGGCGAACGTCCACTACCCGCTTCGCGAGTGGCTGGTCTTCATGCTCGCGCGCTACTGGCTGTTCGCCATCCTGTTTTCAGCGGCCTGCCTGTCGACGGGACTGCGACTCGCCAAGGTGATCCTGTCCGAACCGCCACGCCTGGGAGAACAGTTGACGTTCGCGTTCGCCTTGGGGGTGCTGGTCTTCATCTCGGGCGTGTTCCTCGGCGGGCTTGCCGGGCTTTTCGGCCGGATCTTCTTCTTCGCGTGGCCGGGACTCATGATTGCCGCTGGCGCGCGGCCGGCCTGGCGCGATCTGCGACGGATACGGCGCCACCTGCGCGGCTTCGGAGCGCGCCTGTTCCTGCCGCGCGGGTTCATCGAAGGCGCGGCTGGCATGCTGCTCGCGCTTTCACTGGTCGCCGTCTACTTGCAAGTGATGACCCCGATGAATGTCGGGGGCGATTCCTACTGGTATCACCTGCCCATTGCCGAGCAATACGTTGCCCGCGGGGCCATCCGCCCCTTTGCCGAGGGCTGGTACCTCGGCGCCTATCCGCAACTGGCCACCTTGCTCTACACCTGGGCCTTTCAATCGCCGGGGACGCTCTTCGATCACGTCGCCCTGTCATCGCACCTGGAATGGGCGCTCTTCCTGGCAACCCTGGCCGGCGTTTCGACGCTGGCTCGCCGGCTGCTCGGCGGTACCCGCATCCCCTACGCCGCGGCGGCGGTCTTCCTGTTTCCGGGGATCTTTCTCTACGACTCCAGCCTCATCACCGGCGCCGATCACGTGCTCGCCTTCTTTGCGCCTGCGCTGGGCTTGGCCTTGATCCGCCTGGGCAGACGGTTCGAGCCCCGCGAGGCATTGCTCGCCGGGATCCTCAGCGCCGGCCCTGTTCTGACCAAGTACCAAGGCATCTACTTCATCATCCCAACCACGCTCTTCATTTTGTATTTGACGGTGCGAACCAGGCGGCTACGGCCGGTGCTTCTGTGGGGGCTTGCCTGTGCGGCAGTGTCGAGTTCGCACTGGCTGAAGAATTGGATCTTCTACGGCGACCCACTCTATCCGCTGCTGCACAACTATTTGCCCGCAAGGCCTTTTCACGAAGGGGCCGGACCACTGCTCGATCGCGAATACTGGAATGCCAGGTTCGTGCTGACGGGAACTTTCGGGCAGAAGGTGCTCCAGACCCTCGCGGCAGTGCCGACGTTCTCCTTTGTCCCGCACGACTGGGGGTTCCATGGCGACCGGCCCGTGTTTGGGTCGCTGTTCACATTGCTGATTCCAGTGCTGGCGTTCTTTCGAGCGCGTCGGCGGCTGTGGTTGATGATCGTCGGAATCCATATCGGCATCGTGGTGTGGTTCGTGACCAGCCACCAGGATCGCTTTCTGCAGGGGTTGCTGCCCTGGATGGCGGCTTGCACGGCGGCGATGCTGGTGCTCGCTTGGCGCGGCGGACGACTCGTCCGTTGCGGGGTAGCAACGCTGGTGATCTTCCAGATCCTGTGGGGTGGCGACGTACTTTTCATTCGCAGTCACGCCATGATTGGCGATTCGCCTTTCAAGGCCCTCATCGACCACATGGCCCTAGGTCACGGCGGCAAGTTCGAGGACCGACGACGACTTCACGGCGGCAGCCTGCAATCCGTCGGCGAGCGCTTGCCCGCGCACGCGAAGGTGCTGATCAACGAACGTCACGACCGATTGGGCATGATGGCCGAGACCGTCTCCGACACCGTCGGCTGGCAGGGTGCCATCGACTACCTGCTGCTGGAAACTCCCGACGCCACCGTCGACCTTTGGCGAAGACTCGGGACCACCCATGTGATGTGGTGGCCGGATTGGGGTTCGATGTCCCCCGAGCAGCTGGCGCGCGAGGCCGGCTTCGCGCGCGCAATCGACCAATGGTGCGACGGCCCGGACGACGTCGGAGACAAGCGCCTCTGCAAGCTGACGGCGACTGCCAAGAACAGCGCGCTGGCGGCACAGCCAACCCGAATTGCGTGGCTCGGCTGCGGCGGAGATCCGCCGCTCGGCATCTTCACCCCGAAAGGTCTGGCCGCGCGAAAGCCTGTGGGGAGGCTTTCGGAGAAGCCCGTGCACGCGGCCACCCTGGGTGAGCTGACCGCGGCCACCGCCTTGGTTCTGCGCCCCTCATGCGGCTATTTGGACGGAGCCGAACCCGAGATTTCCAAGCAGTTCAAGCTCATGATCAAGGGTGGCGACGTTTCCCTCTGGGTTCGGCAGTGACCAATAACTACTGCGCGCCGGCGGGCTCGCGCAGGCGCTTGGAGATTTCGCCGAGCCCATCGGTGTTGAGGTCGCGCACTTCGCTTAGATAGACCATGGCCAAGTCAGCCCGGCCGCGGTCGATTTCCTTGCGCGCCAGGGACACCAGACTGGCGTCGGGCTGCGGAAACATGCGCAGGGCAAGCCACAGCATGGCTTCCGCGCAAGAGCGGCAATCCGACTTGTCCAGCACGCCGATCAGCGCCTCCATCTTTTCGGCATTGAAGCCAGGCTTGGCAATGACCGTTTCCCACGCTTGGTAGGTGCCCGCCGGAATTCGCCCCGCGGCCTCTTCGCGTTCGCCCACCGTGCGCAAAAGGCCCACCGGCCCCTTGATGCTGCGGGGATCGATGTCGCCCGCGCGCACGTAGCTGGTTGCGGCCTCGTGAAAGCGCTTCTGCTCGCGATAGGTTTCGCCCAGCTTGAGGTGCGCGTAGATGGCGTGCGGCTGCACCGCGGTGGCGCGCTCCCACAGCGCCAGCGAATCGTGCCAAGCTGGCACAATCTGCATGGTGGCCCATAGCTCGACTCCGAGCACGAGCGCCGCGCCGAGCGCGACCACCATGCGACCGCGCGGCCAGGCCAGCAGCTTGGCCAAAGGCCAGGCCAGCGCGCCGAGCGCGAGCAGCGCATACCGGTCGGCGAATCGGTAATAAAGCGGCGTGATGTTGGCCACTGGCAGCAGGCAACCGATGAAACCCACCACGGCGAATTTCGCGCCAGCAGGCATGCGGCGCCATGAACCCACCAGCGCGAGCAGCGCCGCCGCCACGGCAAGACCCGCGAACACCTGCCCCTGGATCAGGGCCGGATAGACTGGCGACAGATCCACCGGCGCAATCACGCGGCCGGCGTACACGCCGATGGTGCCGAGCACGTCGAGCGCCATGGGCAGCGGCCGGCCCGACGGGAGCATCTGGTTGTGCTTCCAGATGAAGGGCACGGGCAGCGCGAACACGAGCGCGACGATCGCGAAGGGCAGACAGCGCCGCACAGCCATGCCCATGGGGATCTCGCGCGCGAAGCGCAGCCACGCGAACAACACGATGGGTACCACCACCGCCGAGGTCTTGGCCAGACAGGCAAGCGCGGCCAGGGCGCAAGCGGCGACCGTGGATCGAATCGTGCGCGGCTCGCGATCCGCGACCAGCAAGGTCGCGAACATCAGCAACAGCGCAAGCACGTCCTTGCGCCCCACGACCCACGCCACCGATTCCACGCAAAGCGGCTGCAGGCCGACCAGCAGAATCGCCATCAGCGCTGGCAACACGCCCACGGTTCGGCGCAAAAGAAAGTAGCCGAGCGTCAGCGCCAGCGCGAACAGGGCCAAGTTCATCGCGTGGAAGCCGGCCGCCGAATCTGGCCACAAGAGCCGGTCCGGCAAGTACGAGAGCAGGTGCAGGGGGTGGTAGGCCTGGAACTGCACGCGCGTCAGCGCCGCGGCGACGTAGGCCGATATCGGCCCATGAAACAAGGGGTTCTCGGTGATGAACCGGTCGTCGTCCCAGTTGGTGAACCCCGCGCCAAGGGCCGGGAAATAGGCCACCAGTACCGTGACTACGATGGCCATCACCGCGTGACGATCCCACTTTGCCCACTTGGCCTCGGCGCGTGCCGCGGCCCCCGCCGCTGCCTCGGCCTGCGCGCGCGCTCTGGCTTCGCCTTTGCGCTGGCGATCTCTCCTCATGGTGGCCAGAATACACGTCGGCCCCAAAGCCCGTGAGCAAAGCTTCACCCAAGGGGGAACTAACTCTTTGTAGCCTTGATGCAACCCCCAGGGGCCAAATCCGAAGCCGACAACTTAGTTGCCACCGACGCCAACCCGATTGGCCCTTGGCGAGAAGAACCCTAAGAGATATCAAATGTTTTCTACTGTTTCATTCGGCCTGTATCTTGCTGTAAGGTAGCTTCGAGATACCACAGCAACACAACAGCACGTTGGCTGCTCTACGAGGAGGACTTCCATGATTCGTAATTCAAAGCGCAGCATTCGCCTTCTGAGCTGGCGAACCCTTCGCTGGGCGATCGCGGTACCAAGCCTACCGCTCGTCTGGTGGGCTTGCACGTCGCACCCGCTCACGCAGCCAACTCCTGCGCCCGAGCAGCAGACCGACATCTATATCACCGTCGCGCCCCAGCGACAGCTCGACCTGGTGTTCATGGTCGACAACTCGCCGTCCATGGCGCCCAAGCAAGCCAAGATGAACGCCCAGTTCCCGAACCTGATCGCGGCGCTCAAGGATCCCAGCGACAACACCCTGCCCGACCTGCGCGTCGCCATCATCGACAGCGATCTCGGTACCAATGGCGCCTATGGCCCCGGCTCCTCCTGCGGTCCCAAGACGCTGCCCGACGGAACACTGTCCAACCTTGGCGATATGGGCAGGTTCCAGATGATCAACACCACAGCGGCCAATCCCACACCGTGTGGCGTGAATAGCCCAGATGCCACCTATCTCGAAACCAAAGGCAACACCGGCCTGAACTTCACGGGCGACATCAATAAGGTGTTCGCATGCTTGGCGGGAAACCTCGGCACCCAGGGCTGCGGCGAAGAGCACCAGCTGCAGGCCTTCGAGTTCGCCTTGGTCGCCGGAGGGCTGGGCGCGGTGAACGATGCCCAGCACCTGATGCTACGGGGAGCTGCCTACCTGGGCTTGGTCTTCCTGACCGACGAAGACGATTGCTCGGCCGCGCTCAACGACGGGATGTTCGGCGACAAGCCCGAGCTGCGCACCGAATCCGCGAGCTTGCGCTGCTACACGCGTTCGCACGAATGCAATGGCACGAACCTCACCGCTGGGCCTCCCGATCCTGGCTACCCGACCATCACTGCCTTCAGCGCCCCCCTCGCGTCATGCGCGGCGCGCACGGATGCTTGCCCCAATGCAACCGACGGCACCAGCACCACCGATACCTCGGTGGGTACCAGCTGCAGTCCGCTCAAGGACTACCAGCGTCTTGCCGGCGAAATCAAGGGACTCAAGGCCGACCCAGACAATCAGATCCTTGTGGCAGGCATTTTTGGCTGGCCACTCGCGAGCGACAGCGTCGCGAACGCAACGTACAAGATCGATCAGATCCCCAATCCGAACACCGCCGACACCGCCCACGCCACGGTCTTCGACTCTTGGCCGGTTTGCTACGATCCTGCACACAAACCAGCCAACGCAAGCACCTTCGATGCGACCGCGGCTGGCTGGGGCGCGACCGCTGGCCTGCGCAATTCCGCGTTCATCGACGAGTTTGGCGCCAATGGTCTGAAGTTCAGCATTTGCGAGGCCGACTTCTCGGGTGCAATGAAAGGCATCGGCGACGCCATCGCCAAGAAGTTGCAGAACCTGTGCGTGAACTACAAGCTCTGGCACGATGCGAACGGGAACCCTGACTGCCGCGTTGTCTATAGAACGCCGGATCCTGTCGATCCCAAGAATCCGACGGTTCAGACCTACACGGAGAACCCAAACTCGCTGCCGATCTGCGGCCCAACTCCCAGCCAAGGCAACGTCCCAACGGATTGCTGGCAGCTCACGCCCGACAAGACGAAGTGCCCAGACGCATACAACGGGCAATTGATCACCGTCTTCCGATCCGCTGATTCGATCGCAAAGCTGCCGACACTCACCCCAGGCACCAAGGTCGGCATGCAGTGCCGGACTTGCACTGGCTTTATTGATATAAGCAAAGGAACGCAGCTGCCCGGCTGCGACTACTAGGCACCTCGCGCGCACATAGGAAGTCTGGCAAAGGCCTACCTCCTTCGGGAAGTGGGCCTTTTGCTATTTCGAGCCCCGTTGCGTTTGCCCCTCGCCGACCGCCGCGCGCACGGGACCGAGATTGGTTTCGGCCAGGCGCAGGGTTTCCGCGTTGTAGGGCACGTGGGTGCAGAAGGCGTTGCGGTCGCAGCGCGGTCCCAGGCTGGCGGCACGCACGTGCAGGCGCTCGCGTGCACGCAAGAGCACGAGATGCGCGGCCTCGATGTCGCGCGCGGCGAGCAGGCATTCGGCGTAGGCCAGGCGCACCACGGTCTCGCATTCGCCCATGGTACCCAGCGATTGGAGGGCGCCAAAGTGCGCCTCGTGCGCGGCCACCGAGGCCTCGTGAACCTTGCCGCGGCCAAGGCGCGCCCGCGCCAGCAGGGCCAAGGCCAAGGCGCGCTCGGCCGGCGCCGCCGAAAGACCGGCCGCGGCCCGCTCGGCTTGCACGGCGGCCTCGTCGAAGCGGCCCACGGACAACATGATCTCGGCCAGGTAGCACATGCCGAGCCCCTGCTCGCGCGATTCCCCGCGTCCGCCCAGGGTAGCCACGGCCTGGCGGACCAGGCGCTCGGCTTCCAGACTCTCGCCCCGCCAACCGAGAACGCGCGCCAGATCCCGCCGCCCGATGGCCGCGATCTCGGGCAAGCCCAGGCGATCAGCGTTGGCCACCACCTCGCGCAAAAGCTCGACCGCGCGCCCGGTATCGCCCAGATCCGCGTACGCGGAAGCGATGTTGGAGCGAACCGCGCAGGCGTTGCGCTGATCGCCGGCCTGCTCGAACAGGGCCCACGCGGTTTCCAGCTCTTCCAAGCCGCGCGTGGTTTCGCCCCGGGCAACCGCACGCGCGGCGCGCGCCTTGTGCACCAGTCCCCAGGCCTGCGGCTCGATGTCCGAGAAATACCCGGCCAGGCGCGCGGCTTCCTCCAGCAAGGCGTCGGCGGCCGCCAGGTGGCCCGCGGTGATGAGATGGGTGGCGCCTTCGCTGAGACAAACCAGGAAGGCGTCGCGCGCTTCCAGTTGCGGCTCCACGGCGCGGACGTTGGCAATGAGGGCGCCGAGATCTTTCACCTTGCCCTGGCTGCCCAGCGCCACGATGGTCTGGCCAGCAGCGCGAAACCACATGGGCGAGCCAGGCGCCAGCAGGGCCAGCGCGGCCACGCCCGCGGATTCGGCCTGCGAGAGCTCGCCTCGCCAGCGCAAAGCCTCGGCCTGAACCAGAAAGATCGCCCCGCGGATCTCGCCCGCCTGCGCGTCGGTTGCACATTGTGCACCTTGTGCACCTTGCGCCTCTGCGCCCAGCGCGGCCAGGCCCAGCCCCGCGCGCGAAATGGCGCCGTCGAGGTCGTTGGCCTTGAAGGCCTGTTCGGCCGCGCGCCGGTACCAGAAGGCGGCGCTGCGCGCATCGCCACCGCGGCGAAAGTGCTCGGCCAGCACGAAGGGCTCGGGCGCACTGTGTTCGAGCAGCCACTTGGCCGCCAGGCGATGGCCGAGCGAGCGATCTTCGTCGGTCAGCATGGCGTAGGCCGCTTCGCGAATCAGGGCGTGCGCGAAAGTAAAGGCCGGGCTGCCGTCGGAGGCAATGGACGAAGCCGCCAAATTCACCAACTCGCGATCGCTCAGCCGCTCGAGCGCCTCGCCGACGCCCGAGCGCTCGCCCCCGAGCAGCGCCGCCACGCCGTCGCGCGAGAAGGTTTCGCCGAACACCGAGGCCGCGCGCAGCACGCGCCTGCCTTCCGGCCCCTCGGCCTCGAGCCGCGCCTGCACGATGCCCAAAATCGGTTCGGGGATCTCGCCCGACCGGCCGGCGTGCGCGGCACGAATCAGTTCCTCCAAGAAGAATGGATTGCCGTCGCCGCGGCGGACGATTTGCTCGACCACATCATCGGTGGCTGGCGCGCCCAGGGCTTCACGCACCAGACGCTCGCTCGCGCGCCGGGAGAGCGGCGGCAACTGAATGACGTGGACCTGCCGCTCGGCCCACAGGTTGGGAAACACGGTTTGCAGATCCGGACGGGCCAGCGCAAACACCATGAACGGAAAATCGCGCAGGCCGCGGATCGCGCCGTCGAGCAGGCCCACGGTCCCGGCGTCGCCCCATTGCATGTCTTCGAGCACGACGAGCACGGGATTGACTTCGCATTCCGCGCGCATCCAATCCTCGAACGCGCGCCGGGTGGCATCGGCCATCAGCACCGGGTTCTGGCGTGCGCCGCGCAGGGATTCGTGATCGGTTTCGGGAAAGCTGACACCCGCGACTTCGCCGATGAACGCCGTCACGCCTACCCTGGCGCCGGCAGGTAGGTGACGACCCACGCACTCCGCGAGCTTGCGCCGGCGCTCGTCGTCGGAGTCGTTCTCGGCGATACCAGCCAGGCGACGAACCGCCCGGCCCAGCAAGGCGTAGGGCGAGCCCGCGGCCAGCGAGTCGCCGGCCCCGAACAGCACCAGGGCCGGTTCAGGCCGCGCGCGCAGCCAGGCCATGAATTCTTGCAACAGGCGCGATTTGCCGATGCCCGCGGGACCCGATACCAAAACTGCCTTGGCCTGACCTTCGAGCGCGGAATCCGTGAGCAGGCCAGCCAGAAACGACAATTCCTGCCCGCGGCCGAGAAACGTCGCGGGCCGGCCGAGCAGGCTGCGCTTGGTTTCGAGCGTCTCGCGCGGGGCCAGCAAGTACACGCCGGTGTCGTCGCGAAGGAGATCGAAGCGAGCGCCCAGGAGCGGCGTGACCCCTTCCTCGACGCGCACGCGGCCGGCCCCCGTGGTGCGCAAAAGATCCGCGGCTTCTTCGATCACGCTGCCCACGGCGGATCGGCGCGACAGGCGCGCGATGCCCAGGGCCACCACGACCGCGGCGTCGGGCAAATGCTGGTGCACGAGGAGCGCACAGCGAGCCGCCAACACCGCCTGATCCGAGGCCACGGTGCCCTCGGGCAAGGTCACGACCATCCTTCCACCGGGCAAAAGAAAGGTCTTGGCGGTGAAGCGCAAGGCAAGACGCGCCTCCAGCTCGGCCAGCGTGGGCGCCTGTCCCGGCGAGGTCAGGACCGGCGTGACCCGATCGGCCCCAGGCGAGGGCGCCTCGCCAGAGTGCATGGGACCGACAGTGGCCATGACAATGCAGCTCACCCGCTGCTCGACCACGGTGAGCTGGGTTTCCTGCAAGCTGGCGACGGAGCCCTCGGAGACATCGCCAAGCGCGGCCAGCGTGCGCAGCACCTGCGCGGCGGTGGGCCGGCGTTCGGGATTCTTGGCCAGCATGCGCGCGATAAGATCGCCCACCACACGCGGCACCTCGGGGACCACCTCGGAGAGATGGGGAGGATCCTCGAGCATGAGTTTGGCCAGAAGCACGCCCGGCTCGTGGCCGCGGAAGGTGGGCTTGCCGGTCAGGCATTCATGCGCCACGCAGCCGAGCGAGAAAACATCGGCGCGCCCGTCGATAGTGCCACCACCGTCGATGGTTTCCGGCGCCAGATAGCCCGGGGTTCCCACCAGATTCCCCGTGCGCGTGAGCCGCCGCTCGGCGTTGGCCAGCCGGGCGATGCCGAAATCGAGCACCTTGAGTTGCGAGATCTTGCGTTCGAGGAGAAAGAGATTGTGCGGCTTGATGTCGCGATGGATGACCTCGTGAGCGTGCGCATAGGCCAGCGCCTCGGCCGCCTGTTTGAGCAGGATCACGGTGTCGACGAGACCCGGCGGTTCGCGTTCGAGTCGGCGGGCCAAATCCTCGCCCTCCAGCCATTCCATGACCAGGTAGCGATCGCCACCGACGGTGCCGTGGGCCAGGTAGCGCACGATGGATGGATGTTGGAGCGCGGACAGGATGCTCGCCTCCTGGGCGAAGCGCTCGCCTTCGCGATCTTCATCCGTGCGCAGAAGCTTCACGCAGACTTGCAGGTGCGAAACCACGTCGCGCGCGCGATACACCTCGCCCATGCCACCGGACGCAACGACATCCTGCAGCCGGAAACGGCCGCCAATGAGTCCAGATCGATTTTGTCCTCGGCCGTCCCGCCGACGGGCGCCCATTCATTCCATTATGCACCCGTTCCGCGGCTTCGCTAGAAGGCTGGGCTACGCGCCCGCGGCCTTCAGCACTTCGCGGGCGATGACCAGCTTCTGGATTTCGCTTGTGCCCTCGCCGATCTCGGCCAGCTTCACGTCGCGCAGGTAGCGCTCGACGGGGAACTCGCGCGTGTAGCCGTAGCCGCCGTGGATCTGCACGGCCGAATCGCAGGCGCGCACCGCTGCCTGCGAAGCGTAGTACTTCGCCACCGACGACTCGCGCGTGCTGCGTTGGCCACTGTCCTGCATGATGGCCGCTCGCCAAACCAGCAGCCGTGCGGCGTCCAGCCCGGTCGCCATGTCGGCCAGCATGGTCCGGATGGCCTGGAATTCCGCGATGGGCTTGCCGAATTGCACCCGCTGCAAGGCATAGGTCCGTGCGGCCTCGAAGGCGGCGCGGCCAATGCCGATGGCCCAGGCGCCGATACCAATACGGCCCCGGTCGAGCACCTTGCCCGTGTCGAAGAAGCCGCCGTCAATCTGGCCCAGACGTTGAGCGTCCGGTACGACCACTTCCTCGATGACCACGTCGGCGGTGTCCGAGGCCCATAAACCCATCTTTTCGACCAGGCGCCCAGGACGCAGGCCCGGCATTCCCTTTTCCAGGATGAACGCGGTCAGGCCTTTCTGCTTGCGCGCCGGCGTCGTCGAGGCGAGTACCACATAGACCTCGGCCACCGAGCCTTGGGTGATGAAACTCTTGCCGCCGTTCAAGACCCATTCGGCACCGTTTTGTCCGTCGCGCCGGATAGCGCGCGTGCGCGCCGCGCCCGCATCCGACCCCGAATCCGGCTCGGTCAGACACCAAGCCCCCAGCGACTTGCCACTCGACAGGCGAGGCAGGTACTTGTGCCGTTGTTCTTCGTTGCCGGCCAGGTAGATGTGGTCCATGCACAGAAGGTTGTGCGAGGCCACGGTCAGCCCCACCGACGCGTCGGCGCGCGCGATCTCTTCGACGGCCACCGAAAGGTCGAGCATGCCCATGCCGGTGCCGCCGTAGCGTTCGGGGATCTGGATGCCAAGCACCCCGAGACCAGCAAGGGGCGGGATGATCTCGTGCGGGAATTTGCCGGCTTCGTTCCAGCCTGCGGCCTTCGGGATGATCTCCCGGGCACAGAAATCTCGCACGGTTTTCTGAAGGATCTTCTGTTCCTGGCTCAGCTCGAAATTCATCGCTCGTTTCCGCTTGGGTTGCCTGTGAATGGCTACTTTCGGCCGGCCGCCACCTTGAATTGCACGGCCACGATCTTGTCGGTCTTTTCTGCCAACGCGACCTTGATCGCATAGGCGGTTCCACGGGGCAGGTAGACCAGCGACTCGGCGGAAAGCGGCAGGGTTTCGCCCGCGACCTTGAGGCTGCCGGTGCCAGAGACGAAGTACAGCACAAGGGTGGCGGATGGATCGCCCTTGCCCTGCAGCTCGGCGCCGTCGACGAGTTCCAGCTGCGCCAGCGACATAGGCTGGCCAGGGCCAGGCGCGATGAGGTTCTTGGCGCTGCCCATTCCGCGCGGCAGCGCGACCGCCTTGGTCTCGGCGGCCGATGCCACCACGACCTTGCTTACTTGATCCGGCGTCACCTTGGCGGACGCCGGGTCGCGAATGACTTCGAATTCGGCACGGCCACGTGCGTCCTTGGCATCGCGATAGACGCGCTCGGGACCGGGCGGCGAAAAGGCCTGCAGGAACACGGCCGTCGACTGCCGTCCCATGTTCTCGATCACGTGCGGATACCCGGCGGGAATGAACACCGCCGCGCCCTCGTCGAGCTTGGCCGGCGCCGCGCCTTCCGGCCCCAGCAACCTTGCGTGTCCCTTCACCAGGTAGAGGATCTTCGCGCTGTGGGGATGGCGGTGCATGGCCACGCGGCTGGCGGGACCGACGCTGAGCAAGGTCACGGAAATGCCTTCCGCCTTGACGTTGGTCTCGTCCGCCAAAACCTTGACGGTGAACGGAACGTCGCGCTTGGGACCGACCTTGGCCTTGTTCGTTGCAGCAGAGCCAAGCGCGCGCTCGGGAACGTCGGCGGCGTTGACCAGGAATTGGCTGTTTTGCACCTTGAAGGAAAACGGCAGCACCACGCTGGCACCGGCTTCGATTCCGTCGATCGTCCAGCCCAAAGCTGCCTTCTCGACGCAAGCCGCGAGCGCGGGGTTTGCGCTCTTGTCGATCTTCTTCACCTTGGCGGACGTGACCTTGCCGGCTTTGCCGATGTCGACCGTGACCTCGACCATCCCTGCGGCATCCAGGCGGTCGGCGAGCACCTTCTCGAAGCAGCGATACACGTCAGTGCCGTGCTTCTGCAGGGCATTCTCGATGACCTGTGCCACCTGCCGCGCCTCACCAGGTTTCGCCTTGGGCTGTGCGTGCGCCACGCCCACCATCGCACAGCAAAGCGCGCCCGCCGCCAAGGCCGATGACGTTCTCCACCTACTCGTTGGTTTTCTCAAGGCTCTTTCGTAGATCGCCCGCGCAAGAAAGTCCCGTAGTTTTCGCGTGGATCATCTCTGCGGCTATGCGCACCGAGCCGTGGGTAACGACAGGATCTTCTCAAAGCAGGGAAACGTGCCGATGAGATCAAGTGGGCACTCGTCAAGCCTTGCAGTGCATTTGTCTGTCCTGGGTGCTCCTGTTGACTACCACTGCGGCAGCGAAGACCGAGGTAGTCAAGACTCGATCGGGCGCGCTGGCGCACTGGACAAGGGCAGAGATTTCCGTCGGTCTTGGGCCATCCGGCGCCAGCCAAACCGTCGCTCAAGAAGGCGTCATGTTGGCCATCGAGCGGGCCGCGCAAACCTGGAACGCGGTTCGCGCCGGACAGCCGCGCCTGAACAGTGCCCTGGGCACCGACGCCGTCGTCACCATCAAGTTCTGCCGAGGAAGATGGCGTGGCGAGACCATCGACCTGGGAAAGTCGCAATTCACCGCCAGCCTGCGCGATGGTGAAATCACGGCCGCGACAGTCGAGTTGAACGAGTGCGACCACGCCTTCACACCACCTGGCGAGAGCGCCGCTGGCCGCTACGATTTGCAGGCAGTCATCACCCACGAACTCGGCCACGTGCTCGGGCTCGGCCACAGCGACAACTCCGCGGCCATCATGCACCCCAACGGGCGCGGCGCGGAGCTTCGTAAACCGCACTCCGACGACAAAACGGCGTTGGCACTGATCTACTTCGGACGCGCCCCCGCCGAGGACGAGAGAAGCATGACAACGGGCAGCACCCAATTGCCGTCCTATCCGCGCCTTTCCGCGCCTCATTCCGGCCAGGAAAGCTTGCCAGCCGCAACCGTTCGGCACGACGCCGAGCTGCCACCGGGCGCGACGCTCGTCGCGGGCAACACCATGCCCGCCGACCAAGTGTCCGTGCTCAGCCTGACCGCTGGCGGTGGCCGGCAAGTTTTGGTCTACACCTGCGAGCCTACGCTGCTGCCCCCAATCGGCTGGGCGCCCGGCCAAGACGCCAAGCGCCCACCTGGCCAGCGCGCGCGAAACAACGCGCGGTAGCCGAGCTAAATCAGCGTTTATGATTCTGGAACACCGATGGACTGGGCTGATTCGGCGAGCAATGTTGAAATTCCCCTCTCCCAAAGGGAGAGGGTGATCGAACTCAGCCAGAGGAAATCTGGAGGATCGCTGGATTTCTCGTGAATTGAGCCCGATCCGGAATCATGTTTAATGGTTTAGGACTCCTAGGACTCGTTGTTCGTCGGTGATTCGGCGGTGGCTTCGACGCTCGCAGTTTCCACGGGCGCTGCCGCCGGTGCAAGCGACGTGTCGGCCACTGGCGGTGTGGCAGGTGCCGTGGCCGCGACGTCGGTGATTTCCGGCACGGCGGGCTCGTCCCAGCCGCCACGCCTGGGACCGGACCAATTCCGGTCATCGCGCCCGCGGCCATTGCCGCCGCCCGGACGACCGTCGCCACCGTCCGGCCGCCTAGGGCCGAAGCCGCGACCGCCGCTGCCTGGCGGGCGTGGGCCTGCCGGCCTTGCACCAGCATCCGCGGGCCGAGGCCCGAAAGACGGTCGGTCCCCCCTGCCCTCGCCTCGCGGACCCGGCCTTGCGCCCGGTGCCCCAGGTGCTCCAGGTGCGCCCGCCGCGCCCTGCGGTCGCGGACCATAGGGCGGACGGTCTCCCATGGGCGGTCGCGGACCGCGATTGTCGAAGCGCGGCTCCCTCGGCGGGCGGCGATCTCCTGGCGGGCGGCGATCGCCTGGTGGGCGACCATTGCGAGCCGCGTTCGCATCTTCCGCGTAGACGCGGCCATTGTCGGTCGGTCGGGACAGCATCCATCCGGCGCCAGCGCGCGGTGTTTCCCCGCGGGCCTCGCGGCTGTCGCCGTCGCGTCCGCCCGGACGATCGTTGCTGAACTTGCCGCCCTTGCCCGGTCCACCGGGCCCGCCCGCGCCGCGCGGACCGCCCGATCCGCCAGGCCCGCCCCCGCCCCGCGGACCGCCGGGCCCGCGATTGCCACCAGGGCCACCGCGGTCGCGCCCGCCTGGGCCGCGCCGACGATCGCCGTCGCGCGAATCGAACGAATTCTGCTGCATGCTCTGCGGTCGCGGCGTCAGGTCGACGAGGTAGAAAAACTCACCGCGCTTCTGCGCGCCCATCGGGGCGGTCTCGCCTTGGATCACGCGCACCAGACGCACCTGGGCTACGCGCCTACCCACGACGTCGAGCGCCTCCATCAACCGGCTGAGCCGGTCGCCCTGAACCTGGAGCGCGGCGCCCACGGCTTCCGCCTCGGGTCCGCTGCCCAGGTCAGGCGCAGGGGCGGCCTCGGGCTGCGCTTCCACGTCGCCCTCGCTGGCGCCACCTTCGCTGGGCGCTGCCTCTCCGCTCGGCGCGGCTCCATCCGAGGTTTCTTCCCCTGCGGCAGCCTCGACTGCGGCAGGCTCTGTAACGGCCGCATCTTCGCTTGCAGTCGATTCTTCCGCGACAACAGGCGCTGGCGGGGCAGTCTCGACCGCAGGGGTGGAAATCTGCGGGTGCTCGGCCCGGTAGGCCTGCTGGGCCTCTGCCGCCCGCTGCAGCAGAATTCCGGAAAACTCGGTGATGGTCTTCATGGCTTACGCCCTTCCTTGCGTGTGAATCAGGGCAGGTTCATCAGTCAGATGCAGCGCCTTTCGTAGTTGTTTTGGGCGCTCTCGTCAATGGCAAGGTGGACCGCGCCACTGCGGACAAGCAGTGACCAGGCACCTCCCAGGGAAACCGAGGCGAGCAAACTAGCACAAAATGCGGGAAGAACCGCACCGGAGAAGGAAAAAGCGTCGGCTTCCCGCTTCCGGCTTGTCCTCTGGCCTTGCGCGGCAGTCGGGCGCCGGAACACGGTGCGATTTTCCCAGAATTCTTCACCCAAACGTTCAAGTCTTGTACCACTGGTGCCGAAAATGAGCTGGCAAGGTTTGGAATCATGCGTCTGCTGCCCTCTCGATGATTTCTAGCCATCGCGCCTACGGAGGATTTCATGCACCGTTTCGAGACTACGCCTGACTTGGAAACCGGAAACCGGGACATCGATGACCAGCTCCAGACCCTGTTCACCATGGCCAACGAGATCCTGTTCTCGGCTGAAATCATACAGAGCCACGAACAGTTCCGTCGAGCCGTGACCTTCTTGGTTTCCTATCTCGAGTACCACTTCGCCGCCGAAGAACTGGCCATGCTCGAGCGAGGCTACAGCAGCCGCCGCTTTCACACCGCCTTTCACGACCACGCCCGCCGCGAGGCCAGGAGCATCGCCGCTAGCCTTTCCCGCAAGGGAACCGCCGAGGAGGCCAGATCCGCGATCTTCTTCATGCTCGAAGATTGGATCGAGTACCACGTGCGAACCACCGACCGTCAGCTCGCCGAGTTCCTGCGCGAACAAGCCGACACGAATGGAACCGCCAGTCTCCCCGGCATCCGCCCGCTCAAAGCCTCCGGAACCATCTCCGCCGATTTCGACGAACAGATCCTCGCCCGCGCGGCCGGCCAGGCGTAGCAGCAATTCGCGTGTGCCCAGGCGCGACACGCCCTTGCACGGGCTAGGCAAACGACCCGATGGGCCTGCATGACCCGCTTAATGGAACGTGTCATCGAAGCCCGAAGCGCGCTATCCTGTCCGAGTGAGTGTCGCCATGCACACCGCTAAAGAAACCGTCCGCCGCCTCCTCGATGACCTGCCCGACAACGCCTCGCTGGAGGACATCCAGTACCACATCTACGTCCGCGAGAAGATCGAGCGCGGCCTGCGTGATGTTGAAGCCGGGCGCGTGGTCGAACAGGACGAGGCCAAGCGACGGATGGCCAAGTGGCTTGGCGAGTAGGCTGGACCGAAGCCGCGCTTGAGGATCTGAGCGCGACCGCGGAGTACATCGCCCGCGATAGCGCTCGCTATGCAAGCACCTTCACCCGCAATGCCTTCGCCGCGTCCGACACGCTGACCGAGTTCGCGAACCGTGGCCGTGTGGTCCCCGAATTCGGCGACCAGTCCATCCGCGAACTTCTCCTCGGTAGCCATCGGATGATCTACCAGGTCACGACGGACAGGCACGTGGCTGACTTCCGCACGCCGTAGGCACTGGGTGAGGTGCTTTCGCGGGACTTCGGCGGGGCATGCGGGCGGCTGCTCGAACTGCCGAACGCTGGCGAACGGCTGCGTCCGTATCAGCGGCAGGCGAACACTGCTACCGAGCGGGCCGTCGCTGCGGCAACCGCCCGCGCCCACAAGATCACCCAGGCGATCCTCGCCAAAGCCTTCCGCGGCGAACTGGTCACCACCGAGGCCGAGCTGGCCCGCCAAGAAGGCCGCGCCTACGAGCCCCGCCTCCGCCCTCGTCGCCCGCATCCGCGCCACGCACGCAAGCCCTCGCTCCAAGCCGAAGCGTGACCGGAGCGCTCGAAGCCGGTAGACTGGCCGCCTCGTGCTGACCCGTCTCACTGTCCAGGGCTTCAAGAACCTGCTCGATGTCGACCTGTGCCTCGGGCCGTTCACCTGCCTGGTCGGCGAGAATGCGGTAGGCAAGTCCAATCTGTTCGATGCGATTCGTTTCCTGCACTTGCTGGCCAGCCGCCCGATTCCCGAGGCGGTGAGCAATATCCGCGAGTCGCGCGGACGGCCCGCCCGGCCCGCTGACCTATTCACGGGCTTCGGTGGCAAACGCGCGGCCGATGAAATCCGCATTGCCGTCGAGATGGTGGTCAAGCCCACGGCGATCGACGATTTCGGCGTCGAAGCCAAGGCCTCGATCACCTCCCTCCGCTACGAGATCGCGTTCGAGCTGGACGAGGCAGAAGATCGCTTGGTGCTGAAAGAGGAACACCTTGCCCCCATCACGCTGGGCCAGGCCAGGAAGAACCTCAGCCCTTGGGCCAAGCCGGCGTTTTCCAACTCGGTGCTCATGGGGGCGCGGCGCGGGCGCGGCAGGGATCTCATCAGCACCGCAGCTGGGAGGATCCAACTGCACCAGGACGGGCACGGCGGCCGCAAGGTGCCCTCGGCGGGATCGTCGCGAACGGTGCTCTCGAGCGCCAACGCTGACTTCCGGACGGCCCTGGCGGCCAAACGCGAGATGGAATCGTGGCGGACGCTGCAATTGGAACCGTCGTCCATGCGCGCGCCGTCCTTGTTCAACGATCCGAAGCAGATCGACGAGCGCGGGGCCTTTTTGGCGGCGGCCCTTCAACGACTGGCAAAACGCCGGGGGGCTGACGCCTGGGCCGACATCGCGGAGCGGGTTTCGCGTTTGGTGCCCGAGATGGAAGAGTTGCGTGTGGCCGCCGACGAGCGGACGGAAACCTACACGGCCGAGATTCGAGGCGCGGATGGCACGTTCCGTCCGGCCCGCGCGCTGTCGGACGGGACGTTGCGCTTCTTGGTGCTGGCGGCGTTGGCCGTGGATCCAGAGGCAACCGGCACCCTGTGCATCGAGGAGCCGGAGAACGGCATTCACCCGGATCGGATCGCGGACATGACGACGCTGCTCGACGATCTGGCCGTGGATCCGCAAACGGCGGTGGGGCCGGACAACCCCTTGCGACAGGTGTTGGTCAATACGCACTCGCCGCTGGTGTACCGGCAGGTCCGCCCCCAGGACCGGGTCTTTCTCGAGTCGGTGGATATCGTTCGGGAGAAGATCCGGGGCAGCGCAGTCGCTGTCCGGGTGCCAGCCGGGACCTGGCGCGGAAGTCTGGACAACCCGGTGCACCTTTCGGTGCAGCCCGGCCGGACCCTGGCCTGGGAACAAATGGAGTTTCGCTTCCGGGCCGCCGACGAGCCATGACCACCACCTTGCGCCTGACCTTGCTGGCGGACGGACGCAGCGACGCGTGCTTACTGGTTCTGCTGCGCTGGTTGGTGGGTGGGGCCGTGCATGACACTCAGATCGAGTCGGTTTTCGCGGATCTCGGAGTTGCCCGTGAGCCGCCCAAGGCGTTGGACGCGCGGATCCGCGCGGCGGTTGCTCTCTATCCTTGTGATCTTCTGTTCGTGCACCGAGATGCCGAGTCTGCGCCAGCCGATGACCGAATCGCCGAGATTCGACGTGCGGTCGAGGACGCCGCGACCGGTGGTCGCTGGGTTCCCGTCGTGCCTGTGCGCATGACCGAGGCATGGCTTCTCGTCGACGAGCCTGCGATTCGGCTCGCCGCTGCCAATCCGTCCGGGACGGTTCCACTCAATCTGCCCCCGCTCTCGCGCCTGGAAACCCTCCCGTCCCCCAAGCTGGCGCTTCGTGGCGCGCTGGAGGTCGCATCAGGGCGAACCGGACGCAGGTTGGAGCAGTTCAGGCGAGACATGGGACAACACGTGCAGCGTGTTGCCCAGGTTATGCAGCAGAAAGAGAAGCTTCGCGACCTGGCTGCGTTCAAGCGATTGGAGAAGGACACACGCGAGGCACTTCGCGGTTTGGCAGAAGGCTGCTGAGCCGAAAAGCTGACCCAGGTTATCGTCGCAAGGATGGCGGTCGCGACTACGAACCCGCCTCCGCCCTCCTCGCCCGCATCCATGCCGTCCGCACTGCCGGTGTGTCCGTCGTGCACAAGCGCACGGGGCTCGCGGCCGCTCCAGGAAAGTCGAGTCGCCGGAAATCCAGTGCTCCCACCGCTCGTAGCCGGTGACACCCGTTCACGGTCGGTCTTGAAGTCGCAACTTGTGACTTCAATTTGCCGAGAACCACCGCATGTCCAAGCAAACCCTGGCGACACGCAGCCGTCGCTTCTCAGTCAAGCCACGAAGAAGCCCGGCGCGGCACAACCTCCCGCCACTCCGCCGAATACTCCGCGACGTTGATCAATAATCAACTTTGTGGTACCCATCAATGGACTTGCTCAAACAACCGCTGTCGCCTCCTGATGCGAAACGGCTCATCCTCAAGGCACTTGCGACAGGGGACGTGCGGTTCACGACACACGCACTGGAAGAAATGGCGAAAGACGGAATAGCCCAGCACGAAGCGATCACTGTCCTGCGCGGCGGAGTGGTCGAACCCGGCGAGTTCATCAACACCACGTGGCGCTACCGCGTGAGGGCACGACGCGCCGTGGTGGTGACAGCGTTCCGGTCTGAAAGCACGGCCGTTGTCGTCACGGCATGGAGAACCCGATGAAGTCACGAAGCAAGAAGAGCGGAAACCGCGGAACCGATCTGTGCCTGGAGTGCGGCTCGCCCATGCGGGAGTCGACCGAGGCGCACAAGTTCACCGTCACTCGCAAGTGGGCAATCACGATTGCGGACGCCAAGGTCTATGCATGTCCGAAGTGTGGCGAGCGGGAAGTGTCAATCCACAGGCCCGAAGCCCTTGAACGAACCATCGCGACCGAACTCATCAAGAAGCCCGCGCTGCTGAGCGGGGACGAAGTCACGTTCTTGCGCAACTGCCTGGCCATGAAGGGCCGCCAACTCGCGAAGGAGCTAGGCATTCAGCACGAAACGCTCTCGCGCTACGAGACGGGTTTCTACAAGATGAATCCGACGGTCGATCGGCTGATTCGAGCGATGGTAGCGCTTTGGTACCTCCCCCGCGGATCCGAAACCTTCACTGCCGAGACGGCCGCGAACATCGCCACGCCAGACGGCGAAGCGAAGCCGCTCAAGATGACGGTCTACTTCGATCCGCAAGGCGTCTGGCGGCGAGCGGCGGCCTGAAAGAACGAGAAGGGCGCAAAATCGTTGGCAAAAAGTGGTGACCCCATCGGGACTTGAACCCGAGATTACGCCGTGAGAGGGCGCCGTCCTAACCACTAGACCATGGGGCCGTTGCCAAGCTGCAACTTTTTGAAGCTAGTTCGGGGATAAGGATTCGAAC
>Ga0182027_10004899_pt1 | contig 20552 bp, 14 predicted proteins | sample 712E1DmetaG_FD_121300 | JGI IMG/M metagenome (GOLD analysis project Ga0182027, IMG submission 121300) | Permafrost microbial communities from Stordalen Mire, Sweden - 712E1D metaG (Illumina Assembly) | ecosystem: Environmental > Terrestrial > Soil > Wetlands > Permafrost | place: Sweden...
CGTATCATTACGACTCCATGCCGCTGAACTTCCGCACTGAATTTATGATCAAATATTCCTAAATCTTTTTGTCTCCAGGAATCCCTGATACTTTGTTTCCCACTAATATGCAGATCACTCCATATGACTGTTACTTTTGATTCGGTCGCTCCTCTGTTAAACAGTCCTACTGCAATTGAACCATCTTCCATCGGCTTCATCCATACCTCACTATCTCCCTGTTTAACAACCCTGTAGCCAGGTTTGCCCAGAGGATCCTGATCAACCTCTATTATTTCATCGTTCGTAAGAAGGTTCAAAGTGAAATCATCAAGCCTAGTAATATCGCCGCTGAATATAAGAGGAGCTGCAACAAGGCACCATAACGAGACCTGGGTATATTGTTCATCTGGTGTGAGCGGGGTAGGAACTGTCTCTCCTTTCCAGTTACTCAGATATCCGAGAAGCAGATAATCAGGATCGTTCCATGCTCCCGGACCAGCATATAACTGAAGGCTATCTCGAATGTAAACATCGAATCCATCCCTGAAAAGTGCCGTCCCGATGCCTTCAAAGGACCCTCCAAGATCGTCTGCAGTTCTCCAGCTGTTGCCGCCTACTTCTTTCCCCCATCTCCATACATCACCCATTCCGTATTGACACAAATTAAGGATAATGTCCCTTTTCTGCTTTTTCAGGATCGCGCTAATAAGTTTATATGGCTTCTGGAGATCGGGAAGCGTATCTTTTCTTGAAATATTACCATAGGAGCACCAGTCATATTTCAGAAAATCAAAACCCCATTCCACATATCTTGAGACATCTTTTTCTTCATACTTATATGCTCCGACATGTCCGGCGCAGGTAAAAGGCCCGGGTGAAGTATATATTCCTGCTTTAAGTCCTTTAGAATGAATATAATCTGTGAGAGATTTCATATCTGGAAATCTCTTGTTTGAATTGATCATACCATTCTTGTCGCGTGGTTCTCCCAGCAAAGTTGAGTCTTTTGATGAAGGTTTTACGGACCAGCAATCATCAATATTGACATAAGTATAACCATGATCGATCATGCCTGAGCTAACCATCGCATCTGCAGCATTGCGGATTATTTTATCTGTAACGTGGTTTTCCCAGACGTACCAGCTGTTCCATCCCATGTATGGAGTAAGCGCCAGTTTCCCACCACAAACAATCCTAAATGATCTTTCAGCTTTACCGATACCATTACTGGCCCTGAGTGTGGTAAGATATTCTCCAGGTTTTTCAATTGTACCATGTATCTGACCTGTTTTCTCATCACAGATCAGACCAGAAGGAAGGTTGATCACCTCAAATTTCATTGGTTTTTCACCGGAAGCCGGAATTGTAAAAAAGAATGGAGAACCTGGTCTGACTCCGAATACTTTGGCACCATTAATTTTTGGCGATGGTCCTGATTTAGGCGTAAAGATAATTCCGGATTCGACCAAGGTACCTTTAGAACCTTTGGAACAGGATCCCAACATTAAAACTAAAGTCAGACACAACCAAATCAGAATTGAAAATATTTTTTTCATTGCAGTTATTTTTTATCAAATAGTCAATAGAGTCTTTATCGTAAGCCCTTGAACCCTCTTATGGGGACTTTATATAAATCCCTGATTTAAAACCCATTTAGGGAGAATGGAGCAAAAAACCAATATCTACTTTCTTTTCCCTGACATTTCAGATATATCTAATCTCAAAACAAGTGTTGTGGTTAATACTTCTTCATCATAAGAATAAACTCCTGAACCTCCATAATGATTCATTATATGATTTAGTCCGGCAATTTTTCCGGCTTTTTTATCGACAAATTGTACCGTTCCATAACCAATAATGCTTCTATATTTCATGCCCCAGTCGCATCCCTTTTTTCCTTTATAGATTTTATGATCAGTATCCATTTCAAAGCATACAAAATTGTTATGCCGTATCATATCGAGTTTTTTCCCTTCAGTTGCACAGTGAAAGAAGATATGAGGTTTTTCGCCACCGACATATCCGAAATTCATTGTAACCAAATAAGGGACATTTTCGTTCGCGACAGCTATCCTGCAAACATCGCATACTGATATAATGGCTTCTATTTCAGTTATATCAGTTATCTCTCGCTCTTTTCTTCTCATAAACAACTTTTTATTTTAATAATTTCATTAAAAACAGGACAATCAATACTATGAGCTCCCGGCAGGAATCCTATGCTCGTGAGAAACTCGTTTACAATTTCTCCGCCGGTGAACTTAAATGTCTTTTTGAAATGTTTTGTCCAATCCTGGAGGGTATTTGTTTCCAATGCTTGCAAATCGAGCCATTTTTTGAACGAGCCATATTCCTTCTGAAGAGTCTGGATAACCTTTGCATTTTCAATTGCTGCATTGATCTTCAGTCTATTGCGGATTATTCCAGGGTCGTTCATCAATCTTTCAAAATCAGTTTCCCTGTATGCCGCCACTTTTGCAATATTGTAATTATCAAAAGCTTTACGAAAATTATGCTGCTTTTTCAAGATCAGTATCCAGTTCAGACCTGCCTGATTAATTTCAAACATGAGACGTTCAAATAGTTCATTGTCATCTTCAATAGGAAAACCGTAATGGTTATCATGATACTCTTTATGAAGATCGAGTGACTCTCCCGTAATTTGCTGAATGTATTCACAATATGTCATATGTAAATTTATGTTTTTACGACTTAAATAAATATTTTTCAATAAAAGTAAAGATTTTTTATAACTTTGTCTCCAACCTTTAAAATGAGTAATTTATATTAAATAAAACCAAACAATTATGGGAAAAGGTGATAAAAAAACCAAAAGAGGCAAGATAATTCTTGGTTCTTATGGAGTCAGGCGTCGCAGAAAAAAAAGTGATAAACCAGAAATTAAACCCTTAAAAATAGTCAAGGCGAAGGAAGTGAAAGAACAAAAACCTTCAAAAGAAAAAAAAGAGGCTAAAGTGGTGAAGGAAGTTGCTGAGGTAATAGAAGTAAAAGAGATAAAAGTACCGAAGGAAGTTCATGAAGTGAAAGAGACAAAGCATTCAAAGGAAGCTAAACCTGCAAAAGAGACAAAGGAAATTAATAAGGTGAAAGAGGTTAAGATTGTAAAAGAAACCAAACCTGCTAAAGAGACGAAGGAAGTTAAGGCAGTGAAAGAGGTTAAACACCCAAAAGTAACTAAACCAACAAAAGAAATTAAGGAATTGAAGGCAGCAAAACCTTTGAAAGTAGCTGAAGATAAGAAAGAAGCTAAAGTTGAAAAAGTGTCTAAAGAAGTCAAGGAAGCCAAACCAAAAAAAGAGAAAAAAGGAAAATAGGCAGAGCCAAACCGGGGATATTTCTTCCCGGTTTTTCTGTTCAGAAAGGGTTCTTACCGATATCTAAAATATGGAAATTGCTTTTGAAGGAGTAGTACTCCGCCCATGGTCTATCAAAGATGCTGACCGGCTTGCAGTTATTGCAAATAATAAAAAGATATTTGATAATCTGCGCGACGGTTTGCCAAATCCTTATTCTTTGTCGGATGCTCATGACTGGTTGAATTCTGTAATACCAATAAATGATCCACCCAGGTTCTTTGCTATTACATCAGATGATCAATTAGCGGGAAGCATCGGGCTGGTTATAAAAGATGATGTTTATCGTAAAAATTTAGAAATTGGTTACTTCCTGGCAGAAGAGTACTGGGGTAAAGGAATTATCCCAATAGCGATCAAAGCGGCTACAGCTTACGCGTTTTCAAGATTTGATATTGTCAGGATTTATGCCGAATCATTTGCTGATAATCAGGGATCAAGAAGGGCTCTCGAAAAAGCAGGATTTATTTGTGAAGCCATAATAAAAAAGAATATTTTCAAGAATGGAGCTTTAAAAGACAGCTGTATCTATTCTGTGCTGAAAGAAAATTTTCATTACAAGCTTCCAATGACTGAATAGTAGTTTTATTTCTGTTTAACTATCAGCCATTTATAATCTTCAGGATCGATTTTTGCATTTATTATTATCGGTTCATCAAGTGAGAGTGCAAAATTAATTGCCTTTCTCATCTTTTCTTCTGAATCAGCTGTTAGGACTCTTATGCCAAGGAATATATCAGTTCCGAAGAGATCACCGGAATAAATTTGTGTGCCATAAGGTTTAATATCTTTCCATGATTGTTTGATCTTAATAAGATTGAGTTCTCCGTCAGAGAAAACAACTGTAATTATAGGAAGATTGTACCTTTTGGCCGTCATCAGTTCTCCTGCCGTCATGAGAAAGCCCCCGTCACCGGTAAGACAGACGACAGTTGAACCGGGCATTGTAAGCTGTGCTGAGATCGCTGCCGGAATTCCAAATCCCATTGACGACCAGCCATTTGTAATTATTAGTTTTTCAGGAGAAGGATTTTCCCAATATTGACCAACTAGATGAAGATGAGATCCGACATCGGTTGTTACAATGGAATCTTCAGGCAGTTCATCTTTAAGAATCTTCAGTACAGTTACCGGTCCGAAGTGGCTTAGAAAGCCATTAAAAACTGATGCCATTTCATTCCGTATGCCTTCAAGAATAGAATTTTCAAAAATAAGCATACCAGAATTGATGCTTTTCAAAATATCAAACCAACTGTTCGGTTCACCAACATACTGTAGAATTTCCCTGCCATCCGGCATGTCAGTTTCAATCGTATTAAAGTGAACCAGAGGGACATCAGGCATCCACGTTTCATAATTACACTCCACAGGGTCATATCCTATTCCGATTACGAGATCTGTTTTTTCAAAAATATCCTCTAGATAATCGCTCAGCGCATGAAACAGGACACCAGCATAACATGGGTGGTCCTTTGGGATCAAACCCTTTGCCATTGGAGTCACCACTATAGGAATTCTGTTATTATTCAGAAATTCAAGGATTGTCTTTTTTAATCCGTGACGCACAGCGGTCAGTCCCAGTGCAATCAACGGTCGTCTGGATTTCTCAAGAAGAGCCGTGATCCCACTTATATCATTTTCATATTCAGGATTCTTAACAGAGTTAGTCTGAATTTCAGTTTCAACAATCTCTTTATCAAATATATCAGAGGGAAGACCAATATGAACCGGTCCGGGATATTCTTTTCCACATATTCTAAGAGCAGAATTCATGACTTCTTTAACATTTTCCGCACTTACCCTGAAACTTCTTTTCGTTAGTGGTTCAAATAGCTTCTGATGATCAATATTCATCTGTGTTGTCCGGTGAATCATTGAATCAGGCATTTCGCTTGTAAAAACTATCATTGGCGATCTATCAAGCAGGGCTCCACCAGTTCCAGTGGCAATATTTGTCGCACCCGGTCCAAATGTCGCATGGCACACACCTGGCACACCAGTCAATCTGGCAGAAACATAGGCCATCGTTGCAGCAGCGCTTTCGTCTGAAGTCAGAATGAATTCGATACCTGCGGTTCTGAACGCCTCTATGTATGGTATTGAAGGTCCTCCGGGTATTCCGAAGACATATCTTACTCCAATATTAATAAGCTGCTCAGCAATATAATCTGCAACAATCATCACATCATCAATTTATTAAATACAATATTATTAAATATTCTGGTGCTGGCCAGTCAAACTGAATGCTAATTGAATTAAATTTAACCAAAGCATTTAACATTGAGTTTTACAGGTATAGAAAATCTCAGTCAACAGGAACAAGATCACATTCTGGGGGTCATTAGATGAAACTGAAATGGATTCAAAACTAAAAAAAAGGATTCCAATTACTGTCATTATGCTTGGAGTGGTCAGTCTATTCACAGATGCTGCAACTGAGATGATATATCCTCTGATACCAGTTTATGTTGCTGCGCTCGGAGCTGGTGCAGTAATCCTTGGAATAATTGAAGGTGTGGCTGAAACAACAGCAGCTCTACTGAAACTCACCGGTGGAATAATGTCCGACAAAACCGGAAAAAGAAAAATTTTTATAATTATCGGCTACGCTGTTTCGTCATTCTTCAGGCCATTGACAGGGTTTGTCTCAGCTGCCTGGCAGATAGTAATTATTAGAATGTTAGACAGGGTCGGGAAAGGCATAAGGTCTGCACCCCGGGATGCAATGATTGCATCTTCAGCTGATAAAAGCATAAGAGGAAAATCGTACGGTTTTGACCGCGCCATGGATCACACAGGAGCTGTCATCGGACCTGTTCTGGCGATAATAACTCTTCTTATATTATTTATAGGCTTCCATTTCAAAGACACATTACTGGCATTAAGATGGACATTTATTCTGGCTATCATCCCCGGAATTCTTGCTGTACTGACTGTGGTTTTCTTTGTGAAAGAGAAAAGTACGGTAATTTCAGGCACAAGAGAGTTTAAGATATCGCTCAGGGATTTTGACAGTAACTTTAAAAGATATCTACTAATAATGATTCTCTTCACACTTGGCAACTCATCAGATGCTTTTCTTTTATTCCGGGTTGAAGAGGCCATTCATAAAAGCGGTGCTGTAATCAGCTTTGTAAATAAAATTGAACTATTGCATAAAATGATCTCAAACTTCGGGAATAGTCAGGATCAGGCTAGAGTGATTAACATACTTTTTCTGCCATTTATCTGGGCGTTTTTCCACATAATAAAAGCTGTTCTTTCGACTCCATTCGGAGCCCTTTCTGATAAAATAGGAAGGAAAAAAGTGATTAACCTGGGCTGGGCTATATATGCATTTGTTTATATCTCTTTTGCGTTGTTGGTTTTTCTGCCGGCTGATCTGCAATTAGTTACAACATTCGTGCTCTTTGCAGTCTATGCCCTTTTCTATGCATTCACTGAAGGGACCGAGAAAGCTTTTGTCGCTGACATTGTAAAAGAGGAACAGAGAGGAACAGCCTTCGGTTTGTTCAATTTTGCAATCGGACTGGGGGCGCTACCGGCAAGTATTATTTTCGGATTTTTATATAGCTATTTTGATAAAGTATTTCCAGGATTCGGCGGAACAGTCGCATTCGGTTTTGGCGGAGTTATTGCACTTATTTCCATGGTGCTGCTGACGTTGGTTGTAAAAGAATCCGGAAAGCAAAAAAAGCTGGATGTAGATTTAAACTACATCCAGCCAAATATTAAAGATTCTTAATAAATAAGCTAAATCAGATACATATTTATCAGTTGCTCAAAAAGTTCCTGTTTGCCACTTAATCTTGCAGGTTGGCCTGATTCTTTTGCTATGGTTCTTAACTTATCCAGAGTAAGTTTCCCATTTTCAAAGTCCTTGCCTTTGCCCTTATCGAAAGATTCGTATCTTTTCTTTTTAAGTTTAAGATAATCACTCTCTTTCAGGATTTTTTCAGCAATAACTAGTGCCCTGGCGAAGGTATCCATACCGCTGATATGGGCAATGAATATATCTTCAATATCTGTGGAATTCCGGCGTATTTTTGCATCGAAGTTAATACCACCGGTTTTAAACCCACCTGCCTGAAGTATGACCATCATGGCTTCTGTAACCTCATAAACATTTGTAGGAAATTCATCAGTATCCCAACCGTTCTGATAATCTCCCTTGTTTGCATCGATACTTCCTAAAAGACCGGCATCAGCTGCTGTCTGCAGTTCATGCTGAAATGAGTGACCAGCTAATGTTGCATGATTCACTTCAATATTAAGCTTGAAATCCTTGTCCAATCCATAATGTCTCAGGAATCCTATAACTGTAGCTGTATCATAATCATATTGATGTTTAGTTGGTTCCATGGGTTTTGGTTCGATAAGGAATGTCCCTTTGAAGCCATTCTTCCTTCCATAATCACGAGCCATTGAGAGCATCATGCCTAAGTGATCAAGTTCACGTTTCATATTTGTATTATGAAGGCTCATGTATCCTTCTCGCCCACCCCAGAAAACATAATTTTCACCTCCAAGTGCAATTGTTGCGTCAATTGCATTTTTCAACTGCACACCAGCATTTGTGACAACTGCAAAATCGGGATTGGTTGCTGCTCCATTCATATAACGCGGATTTGAAAAAAGATTTGCTGTTCCCCAGAGGAGTTTAACACCTGTTTGTTCCTGTAATTTTTTCATTATAGGAACAGCTTTCTCCAGGCGTTTTTCGATTTCAAATACTGTACCATCACCGACAATATCAGCATCATGGAAACAGTAATAACCAGCGCCCATTTTTGTAAAGAACTCAAAAGCAGCGTCAAGTCTTCGCTTTGTTTTATCATTATTATCAGCATCTTTCCATGGATAGATCCTTGTTGCATTACCGAACGGATCAGAACCGTCTCCACAGAAAGAGTGCCAGTATGCTATTGCAAAACGTAAATGATCTTTCATCTTTTTCCCGGCAACTATTGCCTCAGGATCATACCATCTGAATGCCAGAGGGTTTTTAGATTTAACACCCTCATATTCAATTTTCCCGATACCGGGATATACCTCTTTTTTCCCTTTGTAAATCATAATATTGATTTTAAGTGTTGTAAATTAAATCGTTTAACCGCAAAGTACGCAATTTTTTTGCAAAGTAAACAGAGCTAAATCAGGTTTTACATCGCAAGGAGATGATCTCTCCATTTGGAATAAGCTTCATTGTACATAGGTATTCTGCTTCTGTCAGGTATTGTGACTCCGACTTCAGCTAATCCCCGAAATGCTTCATTTTCTGATTTATAGTAACCGCAACCAATTCCAGCACCCCTTGCTGCACCAATTGAACCATCAGTATTATAAAGATGAATTTCCGTTTGTGTAATACATGCAAGAGTATCCCTGAATACCTCGCTGAGAAACATATTGGCTGCACCGGCTCTTATAATTTCAGGTATAATTCCAGTCTCTTTCATTATATCCAGACCGTAACGGAAAGAAAATGCTATTCCCTCCTGCGCTGCCCTGAACAAGTGTGCCGAGGTATGTATATTAAAGTTAAGTCCGGCAATTCTGGCGCCAATATCCCTGTTAAGTAGCATTCTTTCAGCACCATTGCCGAAAGGCAGAATATAAAGCCCGTTACTACCTGGAGAAATAGTGCCGGCGAGTCCATTCATCTCATTGTATGAATGATTATTACCTGCGTATCGTCTTATCCATGAATTAAGAATTCCTGCTCCATTAATACACAGAAGAACACCAAGCCTCGTCAATTCTTTATTATGATTGACATGAAGAAATGTGTTTACCCTGGATAAGGAATCGAATTTCTTCTGGTCAGTCACTCCATAGATAACTCCTGACGTTCCTGCTGTAGCTGCTACCTCACCTGGAGAAAGAACATTCAAAGACAAAGCATTATTTGGTTGATCTCCTGCCTTGTAAGAAATTGGTATACCTTCTGACAATCCTAATTCAGTTGCGACTGAATCTATTAATCTTCCGCAGATAGAAAACGATGGTGCTGCCTCAGGCAGAATATTCTGATTGAAACCAAAATATTCCATCAACTCTTTTGAAATTGCATCATTGCTGAAATCCCAGAAGATTCCTTCTGAAAGTCCTGTAAATGTGGTTTTTATCTCTCCTGTCAGCTTCATTGCAATATAATCCCCGGGAAGCATGATTTTATAAATACGATTAAATAATTCAGGCTCATTCTCCTTGACCCATGCCAGTTTTGCGGCAGTAAAATTACCAGGAGAATTAAGGAGATGTTTAAGGCAAAAATCCTTACCCAGAAAGTTCATAGCTTTCTCGCCATATCCAACTGACCTGCTGTCGCACCATATTATTGAAGGACGAAGAACATTTTTTTCTTTATCGACAATAACCAGCCCATGCATCTGGTAAGAGATTCCTATAGCAGCTATTGCCTCTTTTTGAATTCCTGGTGTTGTGATACAGGCAATAATTGCCGCTTTTAGATTATTCCACCATATCTCAGGTTCCTGCTCTGCCCATCCCGGTTGACGGGCAATAATTTCCATTTCTTTTTCGGGATAGAATGCAGTTGCAAGACATTTACCTGATTCTCCGTCAATTACTGAAGCTTTGACGGAAGAGCTTCCTAGATCAATTCCGAGTAGTAACATATTTCCATTTTATAAAAAATACAACTTCACAAGTTTAAGTGCCTAAAGTTTGAAGTGCCTAGATTGCCTAAAATAAGCAAAAACCGAATATAATAATTATAATAATTAAACTCTAAGTACTTTAGGCACTTTAGGCAATCTAATTACTTCTTCTACCAATAATACATCGTTCCATTAATATTCCAAGAAAAAAATAATGCAACGACGATAAAACTTTTATCTGATCCCCGGCACGTTTGTATACCGGTAATTCATATAATATTGAAGATCGTGTTCCGGTTTTGCAAGTTGTTCCGGAATTGGTCTTTTAGAAAAAGTCTGAAAAAACAGTAAGCAGCCATCTCTCCATATTTTTGCATGTTCTTCCTGAAGGGCAAGAAGTGATTTGACCTTATTGAATCTTTCCCTGTCAATAAAGCTTCCCAGTTTCAACCATTGATTTTCCATTTCTACGACTGAATTTACACCATCGTTATATCTGAAACACAATTCATTCCAGAGAGTTCTTCCTGATTTCATCTTATAATCCCATGGAACATGATGAAACCACAGAAGCAGGTTTTCGGGGCAGGTTTCAATATTTTCGAAAATATTCCTGACTTCAGGATAATACTGGCCGACCGCATTACTTCCTTTTGATGTCCTGTCAAATCCAATACCTATGGAATCTGCCCGGTGATAATAGACAGAAGTCCAGTCCTGTCTTCCTCTGCTGACCCATGGTCCTGGTCCGTAATGATGACCGGCGTACATCATATGATGCAACCCAATTGGAGTCATATAGCTGACAGTTATTTCGCGGGAAGCAAGCATCAACTTTGTAACATTTGTTACAAACTCCTGATTGTTCGTAAATGTCATCCTGATCCATTCATCTGCAATATCTTTTGAATTAATGTATGGATTCCATGAGAGACGTCCGAACGCGTACCAGTTTGCCTGGGCGAAGGGATGTCCTGTCCAGTTTGTGTCATTCCCGATATTTGAAACACCTGCCATTCCTGTAAGAGTGTGATTCTCAAGCGATCCATCTATAACTTTGGCGACAATGGACCCTTTCCCTTTAGCATAGGTATCCGATTTCAGGCACTCTTCAAACAAAGGAGCCAGAAATACAAGATGCACTGATGCACCCAGATACTCCTGGGTGATTTGAAATTCAGACATAATCTGAGTTTTAGGCATGGCTCCGAAAAGGGGATGAAATGGTTCACGCGGCTGAAAATCAACAGGACCGTTCTTTACCTGGATTAGTACATTATCCCTGAATTTTCCATCGAGTGGAACAAACTCATTATAAGCCTGTTTTGCCCTGTCATCCGGCACATTATTGTCATATACAAATGCACGCCACATTATGATGCCTTTATGCGGAGCAACTGCATCGGCCAGCATGTTTGCACCATCAGCATGGGAACGGCTATAGTTCTGCGGTCCCGGCTGACCTTCAGAATTTGCCTTAACCAGAAATCCACCGAAATCCGGAATATAACTGTATATCTCATCAGCTTTCTTTTTCCACCAGTCAATTACGCTGGGATCGAGCGGATCTGCGGTTTTTAGTTTGCCAAGTTCAATAGGGGCACTGAAACGAGCAGTTAAATAGACCTTTATGCCATAAGGCCTGAATACATTAGCAATAGCCGCAACTTTTACCAGATATTCCTTCGTCAGGAAGAGTATATTAGCATTTACATTTGTCAGAACGCTTCCATTAATTCCTACTGAAGCATTAGCCCTGGCATAATCGTTATATCTCTGAGATAGAGTATCCGGCAGCGCTTTCCAGTCCCATAATGATAATCCGGCATACCCTCTTTCGACTGTTCTGTTAAGATTATCCCAATGGTCAAGTATTCTAATTTTAGTTTTTGGAGCATCTTCTATTAAAAGATTTTTGATCTCATGGTTAGTCTGTAGAAGACGAAGAAAATGAAATGTTCCGTATAATACTCCGATATCTTTATTTGCTGCGATAACTATTATTTTTTTCTTTTTATAGATCATAGTTAATATTAGATATCCTTCATCTTTAATATTTATAAGTTTTTCATTCAGCTTTAAAGAGGCAATTATCGCAGAATTTGCCGGAGTTCCTGCAACAATTAATCCATCTCGGTTCACGTATTGTTCGGTTGGAATCTTAGAGGCAAGTAATCCATTCAGTCCCATTTGCAACTCTCTGCCTGCCGCTTTAAGGGTTGGAGAATTGCCTTCAATTATCAAGCCTGTTACCGATCCTTTGTATTCATTAAGCAGCTGGCTGTCTGATATTTTATTGTAACGAAGCCAGAGTTGTGATCCATCTTCCGCACAAACATTAAAAGCAATTACGATTAAAAGAAAAACTGAGAATATATGCTTTTTTTTCATTTAAATAAAATAGTTTATCCGGATACAAATTAATCAAAAGGTCTATTTTCTCATAACTAGATTTATAACAAAAATAGCAGAATTAGCCAGACAACAGAGTTAAAAATCATTAAATAGAAATTATAAATAAAAAAAATGAATATCTTTCTTTCTGAAAAATTATTTCGGTTTTTCAAGATGAAATTGATTTCGATGAATTAATTCTTTGTCAGGAATTAATGCAAATATTAAAATAACCAACCTCAATAATTACTAACCAAAATGAAAAGAAGAAAATTTATCCAGAATTCACTTACTGCTGCTGCAGGGACAATTATTCTACCGACGATTGTGCCCTCTTCAGTTATTGGCAAAAACCCACCAAGCGATAAAATCAACATCGGATGGATCGGTAATGGCAGACAGGGAAGTGGTGACGTTTCAGCAACAATGAGGTTTGATACTGCCATGGTAATGGCTGTTGCTGATGTAGATTCGAACAGGGCTTTGCGAGGGAAAAAACTTATTGAAGATTTCTATACAAGAAAAACCGGCAATAAGGACTATGTCAATGTAAAGACCTATGGAGACTATAAAGAGCTTCTTCTTAATAAATCCATAGATGCCGTCCTTATAACAACACCTGATCACTGGCATTCACAGCCTGCGATTGAAGCAGCACTGGCGGGGAAGGATATCTATCTTGAGAAACCAACCTCGCTTACTATTACAGAAGGCAGACTATTGAGTGATGTTGTTAGACGTAAGAAAGTTATTCTGCAGGTCGGAACACAGCAGCGTTCAAGTGCGCAATTCAGATATGCAGCAGAACTTGTAAGAAATGGAAGAATAGGAAAACTGCATACTGTAAAAATAGGTCTTCCCGGTGATCCATCGGGACCGGAAGCACCAGAAATGCCTATCCCAAAGAACTTAAACTATGATATGTGGTTAGGTTCTACTCCACAGGTATATTATACTGAAATGAGGGTACATCCGCAGAATAGCATTACTGATCGCCCGGGCTGGCTCAGATGCGAACAGTTTGGTGCAGGAATGATTACCGGCTGGGGACAACATCATTTTGATTCTGCTGCATGGGGTATGGATACTGAATTAACCGGACCAATATCAATAAAAGCAGTAGCCGACTTCCCGAAGTCAGGTCTATGGGATGTTCATGGAGATTTCATGTCAGTGGCTGAATATAAAAATGGCATAACACAGCTTACCAGCGGAGGTTATCCAAATGGTGTCAGGTATGAAGGAACTGAAGGCTGGATTTTTGTTACACGCGGTAACTACAGAGCAACCGCAAGCGATCCGATTCCACAAGGTCCAGGCAATAAAGCTCTAGACGCAAGCGACCCCAAGATTCTGACCTCAGTAATCGGACCAAATGAGATACACCTTTATGAAAGTAATTCACAGCAAGGTAACTGGCTTGATTGTATCAAATCGCGTAAAGAGCCTATTTCGCCTGTGGAGATTGGTCATCGTGCTTGCACGGTTTGCCTTGTTACTCATATAGCAATGAAACTTGGCAGAAAACTGAACTGGGATCCGGAAAAAGAGAAGTTTGTGAATGATGATGAAGCAAATAAGATGCTTTCCCGTCCACAACGAGCTCCTTACGGGACTACCTATATTAAAATGTAATTAAATATATTTATTAAATGAAAAGAATACATTTTCTGGCCATGATTTTAATAGCTGGCCTGATGATAGCTTTACCTATTTCAGCAGCAAAAATAACTGCCGAGAAAGTCGGATCAAAAATAAAAGTGACTATTGATGGCAAATATTTTACAAGTTATATATTTTCTGAAGATGAAAAATATCCTTTCTTTTATCCTGTAAACGGACCAATATCAGGTGGCTCTGTAACTTCAATGCGGAATGCAATATGGCCGCATCACAGTTCACTTTTCTTTGGATGCGATGCGGTTAACGGTGGAAACTGGTGGCAGGAAGGTTTGGAAAGAGGAAGAATAATTTCAGTCAATGCTGAAATTATCAAGCAGGGAGGTGATACACTTATAATAACCGATGAATGTATCTGGAGCCGTCCGGGTGCAATTTCACCCATCAAAGACACACGTAAGTTTATTATTACTGCTCCTTCAGATTCAATAAAACATATTGATGCAATTATTGTAATGGAGATGCTGACTGATGTGCATATCAAACAGACAAACCATTCACTTTTCAGTGCTAGAATGGCTGCCGACCTCTCAGTACAGAACGGAGGTACAATGATAAATGCTGAAAACGCCATGGGTGAGAAGGGTACATTTGGAAAGAAATCTCCCTGGATTGATTGCTACGGAAAACGGGGAACTGCTACCGAAGGTTTGGCAATAATGCAGCATCCATCTAATCCATGGTACCCATCACCATGGTTTACAAGAGATTACGGATTCATGTCACCAACTCCAATGTACTGGCCTGAAAACGGAGTCGAAACCTTTATAAAAAAGGGAACTGTTCTGACTCTTCGATATAGAGTTATAGTTCATGCAGGTGACACTAAAGCTGCTAAGATAGCTGAAGCATTCGAAAAGTATAAAGCTGAGAAATAATAATGTTTATAGTTAATCGCCTTTCTGTTAAATCATTATTTTCCTTTTGGTGAATCAAAATATTTCTTTGCGAACTCTATAAAATAGGGCCAGTTTGGTACTGCTGTATGTCCACCACTATGCTGACGAAAAGCTATATCTCCATTTGAAAGATTGGTTTCAATAGGAGGAAATTCTGTGGTTCCCAAACCTTTTTTTCCAAGCAGTTCATAAACAGGACTGGCATAAGCTCCACTGATGAACATTCCTTTTCCGTCAACCCAGGCATCTCCGTTTGTCGGTGAACCGGAACTAATAAATACAGGTCGTGGTGCACACATTGCAACAAGTTCATGGGCATCAACCGGCAGGTCTCTCTGGGTAAGAGGATCTGCAGCATATTTAATAAAATTCCCGGCAAACCAGTGATATTCACCTGAAGCTGCAAGGTTTTCAACCTGTTCGCCAAAAATATGACGCAGGAGCTTTGTTCCACCTGCCCCTGATGATCCGATAAATCCAATGGCGAAACGATCATCATATGCCAAAGTGACAATAGAGGCCTTACCGTATCGTGAAACTCCTTCAATACCAACTTTTTTAGCATTAACAGCTTTATCAGTTTCAAAATAATCCAGAGCCCTACTGGCACCCCATGCCCATGCTCGTAAAGAGCCCCAATCATCAGATTTTCTGGGTTGTCCTTTATTTACAAGACCGATAATGCCGCTTGTCAGACCTGCTCCATTGTCTGCCTGTATACTCCCCGGGACAAGAATTGCATAACCCCAGCCAGCCTCAAGAACCTGCTGCTGCCAGGATGGACCGGCCGGAATCACTGGTCTTACATTAGCAACTTGTGGTCTGTTTGCATTTGGAGGAGCAGGAGGTCTCATACCAGCAGGAAAAGAGAAACCGAATTCCATTATTACTGGTACAGGACCTTTTGCATTTGCAGGAGTCACCAGAGTAAGATCAATATTTACAGATATTTGCGGATATGAAGAGTTATCAACATGACCTGAAAGCTTTTTCGTAATGACCAGAATTTTTGCAACAGTATCTTTTGTTGTTTTAACTACTTCCCATTTCACTTTTGGAAGGTTTTTAGGAACACGTCCGTAAACCTCTTTGTCAAATAGTTCGACTATTTCAGGACGACGTTTATCCCACCACTCTTTTGCTGTTTTGACTGGTTTTCCATCATTAAAAACTAAAGGATCAGGAATGGTAGTATACTGGGTTGCTTTTGATTCATCAGTATTTGCTGCATTAGGAGCTGTCGGAGTTCCTGAGGGACCTTGACGAGTCGAGGTGATTTTTAAAAGTTCCAGCATTTTTTTATAATCCTGCTGAGTCAATTGTCTGATACTATCCTGATTTTGTCTTGTGAACTGACCACTCACCAAAGCTGAGATTAATGCAAAAATCAAGATAACTGAACTACATTTCTTCATGCCATATCTATTAAAATTTAGTACTTCAACAATTCAGAACATTGTCATAATACCGACACCAGAGATTTTAGTATTCCGGGTTCACCCTTAACAGCTTTATGATCAGGTTGTCTTCCTCCTACAAAAATCTGAAATTTTCCAGGAAGTATCCCTCTTTTATTATTATTGTCAATTACTGAAAAAGCTTCCGGAGGTAATGTAAGGAGAACAGTCTTTGTTTCACCTGGAAGAATCCAAACTCTTTTGAATGCCTTAAGTGCATGTAATGGTACAGGAACCGTAGCATCCAGATTTGAAAGGTAAAGCTGAACTACCTCATCTCCGGCAACCTTTCCTGTATTTTTCACATTTACAGTGATTTTTAAAGAATCACCATTATTTATCTGACTCTTGACCTGAAGTTTGCTGTATCCAAATGTCGTATAACTCAAACCGTATCCAAATGGGAACAATGGATCTCCAGTGAAATATCTGTAAGTTCGGTTTTTCATATTATAATCTTCAAAAGAAGGAAGATCATTTACTGATTTATAGAATGTTACCGGCAACCTTCCACCAGGATTATAATCACCGAAAATGACATCAGCAATTGCCTGACCAGCAGCCTGACCACCATACCAGCTCTCCAGAATAGCCGGGATATTATCTTTTTCCCAGTTAATTGCAAGAGCGCTGCCATTGAGTAGGACCAGCACTATAGGTTTTCCAAGAGCATGAATTTCTTTTATGAGTTCCTGTTGCACATCCGGAAGGTCGATACGGGTCCTGTCACCTCCCTTGAAACCATCTATATTCACTCTCATTTCTTCTCCTTCAAGCCTCGGAGTAATTCCCATGCACATTATCACTACATCAGCTTTTTTAGCAACATCAATTGCTTCAGCTTTCAAATCAGCAACAGGTTTCTGTCCCTGCATCCCAGCTGCCCAATCGCAACCTTGCGCATAGAGCACTTCAGAGCTGCCGGCAAGTTTTTCTTTAATACCTCTGAGCGGAGTTATCGGATCTGATGGAGTACCATTATAATTACCAAGCAAGACAAATATTTGATCTGCATTTGGTCCGATTACAGCAACTCTTCCTATTTTCTTTTTTAATGGGAGAAGATTATTTGCATTTTTCAGAAGCACTATCGACTTCTGTGCAGTCTCTCTGGCAAGCTGTTTATTCTGTTCACTGTTAAGTACACTAAAAGGGATCTGTGTATACTTCACCATTTCAGGTGGATCAAACATTCCAAGCCGGAAACGAGCAGTAAACAATCTCTTCAGAGACACATCCAGCTCTGATTCAGTAATAAGCTTGTTATCAATGGCTTTCTTAAGATTCCTGTAAGTATTGGAACATTCCAGATCAGTTCCGGATTTTACTGCAAGTGCAGCAGCTGAATCAGGTGTGGAAACTACCTTGTGACCCCTGAATATATCTGCAATGGCTCCGCAATCTGAAACGACATAACCTTTGAATCCCCATTCGTCCCTGAGAATTCTGGTCAGGAGATTATAGCTGCCACAACAGGCTTCCTCCTTGTACCTGTTATAGGCACACATCACAGAATATGCTTTTCCCTCTTTTACACCCATCTCAAACTGAGGCAGATATGTTTCCCTGAAATCTCTTTCATCGGTGACAGCATCAAAAGAATGTCTTTCAGGTTCCGGACCACTATGAACTGCAAAATGTTTTACAGTTGCTATAACCTTGAAATATTTCGGATCGTTTCCCTGGAGTCCTTTAATAAAATTTACTGCAATTCTTCCAGTCAGGAAAGGATCCTCACCATAAGTCTCTTGTCCGCGGCCCCAACGAGGATCCCTGAAGATATTTATGTTTGGTGACCAGAATGTAAGCCCCTGATACCTTGCATGAGAATTGCTCCGTATATACTCATGATACTTTGCCCGGGCCTCATCTGAAATAACAGTAGACACTCTGTAAATCAGGTCTTCATCCCATGTTGCTCCAAGACCAATTGCCTGAGGAAATACTGTTGCAAGTCCTGAACGGGCGACACCGTGAAGGCACTCATTCCACCAGTTATATGCCGGTATGCCAAGACGGTCAATTGCAGGTGCGACATCCATCATCTGTGAAATCTTTTCATCAAGAGTCATTCTCCCTACGATATCATCTACCCTGGCAGAAAATGTAAGATCAGGGTTTTGGAATGGAAAATCATATTTCTGCTGTCCCCTGACAGCCAGGTTTAAAGAAAGGAGAGTTATAAGAATAACATAAATTCTCCCTGACAGGTTTGATTTCATAATTATCAGAATTATTGATTAAATCAGTCATAAATATAATTAAAACCAGACCATGATAATGTTTAAAAAAGTTAAATCAATCAAAAATTGAAAATAGATCCCATATTTGCACATTCCTTCAATTAATTCTAACTTTGAGTATTAAATTCAGTAAAATGCCATATAGCTGGCTTCTCGAATATAAAATCAAAATCAACAGATCTGGTCTCTGTTACTGACCCCCGGAGTAAATTCCTTCTATTTGTTTTTATTTCTTGGTTTAGACATCTGAACCAATTTTCATCTTTTAATTAAACATTAAAAATATACTATAGTGAATAACTTAATTATAACAGGAACAGGACTTAAGATTGAGGATGTAGTAAATGTAGCACGACATGGACAAAAAGTCGAGCTTCATCCTGATGCCAGAAAAAGAATAAATAATTGCAGGGCAATGCTCGAGAAAAAAATCATTGCCCATGAAATAATGTATGGAGTCAACACAGGTATCGGAGAATTTTCTGAAGTGGTTCTGAATGATGACCAGGTAAAAGATTTTCAGAAGTACCTTGTTTATAATCATGCTGCTGGCATTGGGGAACCGGCTTTACCAGAGATAGTCAGAGGTGCCATGCTTGGCAGGATAAATGTCCATGCTCATGGTAATTCGGGAAACCGCCTTGAAATAACTGAGACATTAGTTAAGATGCTAAACAATAATGTTACGCCGTTTGTGTGCCAGAAAGGTTCAGTGGGTGCATCAGGAGACCTGGCACCAATGTCCCAGATCGCGCTTCTTCTGATGGGGGAAGGAAAGGCATATTACAACGGCGAATTGCTCGATGGCGCTGAAGCAATGAAAAGAGCAGGTATTGCAATCCCAGGACTCCATGCCCGTGATGGACTTGCTACAATTAACGGATCAAATATGCTTACAGCCATGAGTGCGATCTGGCTTGTAGATGCCAATAACTGGCTGAAACAGGCTGAAATAGCTGCATCAATGTCGCTTGAAGCTCTCAAAGCAAACATGAAACCATACACGCCACTTCTTCATGAAGCAAGAGGATTTAAAGGCGCAATAAGAAGTGCAAATGCAATTAATAAATGTATCTCCGGCGGCGATCTTAAAGAAGGGAAAGTAAAGAGCAAAGTTCAGGATGCATACTCAATGAGATCAACTCCACAGGTAATCGGCGCTGCTCATGATATGCTGGCATACGCACGCTCTCAGGTAGAGATTGAACTGAATGGAGTCGGAGACAATCCGATCTTCTTCCCTGAAAAAAATCTCACATTATCCGGTGCCAACTTCCAGGGATCGCCGGTTTCGGTTCCAATGGACATGGCTGGTGTATGTGTCACAATGGTAAGTGTTATGTCTGAAAGGAGAATGAACCGTCTGAATAATCCGGCATTAAGCGTGGGACTCCCTGATTTTCTTACTAAAGGAGCCGGAATGTTTTCAGGTCTCATGCTAAGCCAGTATACTGCTGATATGCTTATTGTTGAGCAGAGAATACTTTCTGTTCCGGCTTCAATTCAGTCTATCCCTGCAGCTGCCGACCAGGAGGATTTTGTTTCCATGGGCATGAATACGGCAATCAAAAACAACCAGATTCTTGATAACGCATACGGAATCCTGGGTATCGAGTATATGGCTGCTGCACAGGCTCTGGATTTCAGGAAAGAGGAGTACAGTTTTGGAAAAGGAGTTCAGAAAGCAAAAGATGTAATAAGAAAATATGTTGATTTCCTTGATATTGACAGACCCCTTTATCCCGATCATACAAGAATGAAAGAGCTTGTAAAATCATGCGAAATTCTTTATGAGGTTGAAAAAGTTGTCGGCAGCCTGGAATAGTAATCTTATTTAATAATTGAAGCGATATCATTTGCACCAACCTGAATCTGAGGATTAAAAGAATCGCTGTTCATA
>Ga0182027_10004900_pt1 | contig 20550 bp, 19 predicted proteins | sample 712E1DmetaG_FD_121300 | JGI IMG/M metagenome (GOLD analysis project Ga0182027, IMG submission 121300) | Permafrost microbial communities from Stordalen Mire, Sweden - 712E1D metaG (Illumina Assembly) | ecosystem: Environmental > Terrestrial > Soil > Wetlands > Permafrost | place: Sweden...
GGTCTTGGCTTGGCGTTGGGCTTCGGCGGGATCCGTACTCGCGGCGCCCTGAACATAAACGATGTTCTGACCTTCAACGTAACCCAACTTGGTCATCTCAGCTTTGAAGCCGGTCCCAATTGCAGCAAAATTTGCATTCGTATTTAGGATGCCCAGGTGGTACACCTTGGGCTTCGACGCACCGCACCCGCTCAATAGCAGAGCTGCTAACACAATCCATGTGATGGGTATCCACAACTTTCGAGCCATTCCTTTTGTCGTGCTTTTATTCATTTCTTTATTCCTTTCCTATGATTGATCCTCAAAGAGGATTTGATATGTCGGCCTGCTGTTTCTGCAGACTCGGCAATGTGATCGTGAAACAGGAGCCTTTTCCCAGCTCACTTTCCACGCCGATCTGTTCGCCGTTCAGCTCGGACAGATCTGACATCAATTTCAGACGAGATGTTCTTATGAACTTAAACATATTCCACATCAATCTTTTTTTACTTGATACAGGCAAATGGCTCACAGGCAGCGCGATGTTGAAGCATGAACCGTTTGCGATCATGAAGCTCTTTTTTACAAGGAAGCTGAAACATTTTTCGATATCAACGAGGCTCGATCCGGATCCGTGGAAACACTTGAAGAATCATGCAAAGTAACCACCAGACCGCCTTCCTGGATGGGAGTCACCGAGGCGCTCAATTCCTGCCGGTCCGGGAAGACAACCAGGCCGGTTTGCGGTTCGTGAGTTCGACAGGCCTTTTCCAGCAGGGAAACCAGGGGATCGTAACCCATCCCTTCTTCTAAAAACTGACCCACAGCCATATTGCCCGTAAACAATTTCTGTCCAACCGCGTTGATCATCAATAATCTTTTTTCATCATCGAACAGCAGGACGGCCTCGGTCACGCTCTGAATGATGGCGTTGAGACGCTGGCGTTCCTGTTCCATGCCGGCAAATAAACGGGCATTCTCGATCGCCATAGCCGCCTGGCTGGCAATGGCCTGCAGCAAAAGCAAATGCTCAAGCGAAAAATAACCGGCTTGCTCATGCGCCAGCACCAAAATGCCCAGCATATCGAACCGTCCGAACAGAGGCGCGATCATGACCGCATGGGTCTGATCGTCTTCGGCAATGCTCCAGCGGCCATCCTTATGCGCGTCGGGGATGATCAGGCCTTGATGGGTGTCTCTTAATGAGGCCAAAATGGCGTCCAGGGTCTGCAGGCGGAATTCAGAATTAAAGATTTCATTTTTTGCAAAGTGATAGGTTTTTTGCAGGGAGATCCTGGGATCAAAAAGGATGATATGCCCAAGCAGAGCGCCTAGGGCTTCGACGCTGCGGTGCAAGATGAGCGCGCTCAGTTCAACGATGTCCAGACGGGCGCTCAACTCCCGGCCAATTACAGGCAGCAGGTTGAGTTCCTTGTTGCGCCGCCGGATGATATCTTCCGTTTCTTTCACCCGCAAACGGGTGCGGATGCGCGCAATCAGTTCGCGCCGGTCAAAGGGTTTTGTAATGTAATCGTCCGCACCAATGGTTAATGCATACTGCATATCCATGGGGTCCAGCCGTGCAGCCGTGACGATGATGACGGGAATGTGACTCGTGGCCGGGTCGGATCGAATTTCTTGCAGGGTTTCCAGACCGTCTTTGACCGGCATGTTCATATCGAGCAGAACCAGGTCCGGCATTTCCGCGCGAAGTTTTGCGAGGGCTTCAACCCCGTCCTTTGCAGAAATACAGGTATATCCTTCGTTTTCAATGAAACGTGAAAGCAGTATGACATTATCCGGCAGGTCGTCGGCAATCAATATTTTTGATTGGGGGCGCGTTTCGGATTGGATCGGGATTTCCGCCTTGCCCAATCCGCTAATAGCCCCGGCTACGATCTGACAGACTCGTTCGGGACGAACAGGTTTGATCAGGATCTCATTCACCTTTAATCGTTGGGCCGTTATTTTCAAACCGGGTACGTCATAGGCGGTGATCAAGATCGTATACGCCGGCCGCCCCAGGGGGTGGGATTGCAGTTTTTCGATCAATTCCAGGCCATTGATACCGTACATCATCAGGTCGGTATGAGCACATCCACGGTTTTGTCTCGTGCGATTTCCAGGGCACCTTCCCCGCTGGTCGCTGTTAACACTTCGATCTGGGGGCTGAGATGTGCGATGGCGCGTGAGAGCGTATCGGCTGTGCTGGGGTGGTCATCCACCACCAAAACACAGATATGGGATTTCGTGAGGACAGAGGGAAGGGTTTCCATCGCCTATATTCTCACAGAGATTCATGGTTGCGGCGGATGGGGATATACCGACAAAAGTTGGCGAAAGTTGGCGGCAATATATCGGACAAGTCTCACAGGTCGAAAAGGTCTGAAAGGTCGGACAGGTCTAATAAGTCGAAAAAGTCTGACAGGTCGAAAGATACATTGGAATAGGTTGGTCATGGCTCTAAGTGGGGTGACGATGTTCATCAGAAAAAATTGACCGCCAATGCAAAATCCGGCGGTCAACTGGGGAATTCAGGCTTTTCAGGAAGTACACTAATCGGTTACAAGGCGATACCCTGCGCCACGCACATTAAACAGGAAAGCAGGGTTGCGTACATCCTTCTCGATGGCCTGGCGAATATGATGGATATGCCATTTCGTTAATTCCTGTGCTTCGCGCGGTTCGGTCTGGTAGCCTTGTGCTTCAGCCACCAGGGTTTGGTAATCCACCACGTTCGGCGCATGACGCGCCAGTACCACCAGGTAATCAAAAGAGGTGGGAGGCAAACTGATCACACGATCCTTGATGGTCAGGCGGTGGGCATGCACATCCAGGACCAGCGCGCCGCACTTAATGTAGCGCTCCACAGCCGGGGCGCTTTGGGCGGGCATGGCAGCGGATTTCAAATCAACTTCCTGCGTTTCCAGCATTTTAAGTTCGGCTTGCAGGGCTTCGATTTGCAGCGCGATCTCACGCTTGCGCTGTTCCTTTTGCCGGGCAAAAAGGATTTTTTGTGTTTTTTCGATGAACATCTCGGGCTTGAGAGGTTTTACAAGATAATCCGTGGCTCCGTGCCTCAGCGCTTCAACGGCGGAGTTCAAATCCGGTTGGGCGGTAAATAACACCACCGGTACATCCGGATGGCGGGCGCGGATGATTTCAAGGATTTCCATGCCGGTCAAACCGGGCATGCGGATATCCAAATAAACCATGTCAAAACGGGTCGACTCCAGGTACGCCAGACCCTGCTCGCCATTCTCAGCGGTGACCGTCTCAAGACCCGTTTGGTGCAAAATGCGCGCCATGGTTTGCCGCAGGGCGAGTTCGTCATCCATGATCAATATTTTGCCGGATAGCCTCATCGTTCGCCTTTGCCCTCCGCAGGCAGCCAGATACTGAATGTGGCGCCGCGCTCGGAATTGTTTTCCGCCTCGATCCGCCCGCGATGCTTGAGAATGATCTCATAGGAAATGGCCAGACCCAGGCCGGTTCCATGTTCTTTATCGGTGACAAAGGCCTCGAAGATATTTGGGAAAATTTCGGGGCTAATGCCGGAACCGGTATCCGTTACTTTTACAAGGACTTCATCGCTATCCGGCAGGAATTGTGTGGTCAGCGTCAGGTGTCCGCCATCCGGCATGGCATCCACGGCGTTCATCACGAGATTAAGAAATACCTGTCTGAGCTGGTTGGCAATGCCTGAAATGGGAGGCAGGTCCGGGTCGGCGAGATACGCATAGGAAATCCGGTTGTGGCGCAGGTGCGTGGCGACCAGCGCGAAGATATCTTCGGCAAGATCATTGATCTGCACCGGTTGGAATTCATCGCGGCTGGCCGGCTGGTAGGTGGAGCGCAGCCTTTCGAGCAGGCTTGCCATGCGGTCGGTTTCCGAAAGAACGATCTCCAAATCCTGCTTACCCTGTGAGGAGATGCCGTGTTCTTCCTTGAGCAGGAAGAGGGCGTTTTGAATGACCTGGATGGGGTTGTTCAATTCATGGGAAACGGAAGCCAGCAGGCGTCCTGCGAGGGTCAGTTTTTCAGCCTGGATCAACTGCGCATGCGCCGCCTGTTCATGCTGGAGCGCTTCCTGCAGGTCGGTATACAACCGCGCCTTTTGCATGGCCACCGCCAGTTGATCGGCCACGGCAGAGACAAGCTGCACATCCCGCTCGGTCAGCAGTGCGGGAGGCATCTGGTGCACATCCAAAAGCCCCATGAATTGCCCGCCAATTTTGATGGGCACGGAAAGTTCGGACTTTGTAACCAGCAGGTAAGCCATTCTCACAAAGGAAATGACCCCGTCCACATTGTTGGTAAAGAAGGGTTTCCCGGTATCGGCGGTAAAGCCGACGATCCCCTCCCCGGGCGAGAGGAAGTATCCTTGGTCCTTGAGTTTCTGACCGATTTCCCCGCTCCCGGCCCGCATGACGAAATTGCCGCTTTGTGGGTCCAGGATGAAAATCTGCACGTAATAATAATCAAAGCTTTTTTGCAAAAGCTCGACCACATTGGCCATCAGGAGTTCATGGTCTATCGTGGCGATCAAATAATTGTTGATCGAATAGAGCGCGTTGGTTTCCTTCAGGCTTTGTTTGGTCGTCTCCAGCAGGCGGGCATTGTCAATGAAGATGGCTACCTGATTGGCAAGAATATCGAGAAATTCAAACCAACCCTCGATAGGTGTCAGTTCGGTGCGATGGAAGATCTCCAGCACGCCGAGTAATTTATCCTTGGCGATCAACGGGATTCCCAAATAGGAAACAAAGCCTTCATGCAAAATCGAATTCGCCAAGCTCGGATTATCCTGCGCGATTTGCCGGAGGCTGGGAATATATACCGCCTGGCGCTTCTGGGCCGCCTGGCCGGCCAGACCGATGCCGATATTCAAGCGGGTGAAGTTCAATGCATTGGTGTGGAATCCGTCTTTTGAGGCAAGCTCCAGTTGGTCGGTCTGTTGATTCAAAAACAGCACGGCGCAGGCATCCACATGCAGTTGTTTGACCGTTTCCTTGGCGAGCATATCCAAAATATAGTTCAAATCCAAACTGCTCGTGATGGCGCTTTCCATCATTTGTAAAATCCCCATGCGTTCGTCATGACGGGCGAGCCTTTCTTCCGCTTTCTTCCGTTCCGTGATATCGTGGATGATCGAGAACAGGATCGATTTTCCTCCCAGGGAGATGGGGGAAGAGTGCACTTCCACCGTGCGCACCTCGCCGCTTGCCAGCCGGTGCGGAAAAACAAAGTAGTTGAGATTCCCCCGCGCGGCCTGGGCGCGGCGTTCGGCCACTTCCCTGGCCGGCAGGATGTTGATATCTTCGATCTTCATCTGCTTTAAAGTTTCGATGGAATACCCGTAGAAATTCTGGGCCGCTGCATTGGCATCCAGGATCTGCCCCGTGTCCGGTTCGATCAAGAACATGATCGCCCCATGTTTTTTGAACATGGCATGGAAGCGCGCTTCATTCTCCTGAAAAGCCGCGTCTGCCTTTTTCCGATCCGTAATGTCATCCACTGCCGGGTTGATTTGTTGTTGTGCCTGTCCTTGGATAGTAAAGTCGGTCAGGGAGGATAAAACCGCTTCTTCCCCCTCGAATTCAAAGGTGCGTGACGAACCCAAGAGCTTTGCATGGGAGCCGTCTGCTTTACGGAGCGAAATTTCCTGGCGATCCAGATGGCCCTTTTGGCGGACGGCTTCGAGCATGGCCCGACCTTGCTCCGGGTTTTCACAGCTATCAAGAATATTCCGGCCGGTTTCCAGGTTGAATTCTGCCCGGGCGCGCTGGTTCACGTAAAGCAGCGTGCCATCGAAGCGGGCCGCGATCACGCAGGCGGGTAAAAGATCCAAAAGCGAGCGCTCCATCCCCCCGGTAACGGCTGGAGGCTGGAGGCTTTTCACGGATGCTTTACTCATACAAATGGCTTCTCATCGGCTCTTTTTATCCAGACTAACATTGTACTATTTTTTCAGTTTTCCCCATTTTAGCCTCCCAAGTTGTTTTGAATTTGTTGTGAAATGCGCCCTCGATAAAATACTGGGTTAATTGGTGCATCACCACGGAGATCACGAGCGCTTTGCGTGCTTCGCGAAGTCCACAGAGAAAAAATTAAAAGTCGCAGAGAATAGAAAGGAAAAAACTCTGTGTCCCACATCTTGTATGTCTACTTCATCTCCAACGTTTCTGGAACTACTGCTCAAAGGCTTCGTGATTAGGCAGGCTTTTCACCAGATACAATTCCCCTCGTTCAAATCCTCGATCAAGATAATATTCCCTCGTTCCCACGGCGGAAATCACTGCCATGCGCTGGAAGCCATTTTCTTTTGCGATCTGTTCTGCTTTATGTAGCAGGTTCTTTCCCAATCCGGCGTGTTGCGCCGCGCCGCTTTTCTCCTCGCCGACCGGTAAAGACTGACCATATACATGCACTTCGCGGATCAAGGCCGCACGTTCCAAATCCTTCAATCCCGTCTGCGGTGCGTCTTTGGATGGCAGGGATAAGCGAATGAAGCCCGCCAGCTTGTCATCCGGCGTGACATACGAAATGAAATGCTCTTCGGCCTGGTCGGCTGGATAGACCAGGTCGTCCAGCTTAAGCAGGGCCGGATCCACCGGCTTGCCTCCCACTTCCCGGCAGCGGATGCACTCGCAGTGCGTGCCTCGCTGCTTCATCTCATCGTGCACATCCTGCCGCAGGCTTGTGCGGCGGTTGCCCTCCACCACATTCGTCGAGGGGATGTCGCGGATAACGCGGTTGACGCGGCAATAGCGCGGGATGCTGGTTTTGACCTCTGCAATTAAATCAATCAACTCTTCGGTGGTATAGGGATGGAATTCGCCGCGCTGCCAGTATTCATAAAGCTCGGCGTTGGCCAGCAATTGATTGGGGTAGATTTTGATCTCATCGGGACAGAATCCCTGCCACAGCCGCGCGAAATCCTGGCGGTCCGACTCGGGCGTTGCACCGTGCAGGTTGGGCATCCAATGCAATACGATTTTGAATCCCGCCGCGCGCAGCAGCGCCGTGGCGCGACGCGTGCATTCCACATCGTGACCGCGCTTGTTCATTTCAAGGATGCGGTCATCCAAACTCTGTGCCCCCATCTGGACCTTCGTCACACCCAAATGCCTCAGCCAGCGGACCTCATCCGGCGTGATCTCATCCGGCCGCGTCTCGATTACCAGCCCCACATTCCGGTGCACCGCAGACTCGTTCAACGTCTGCACTTTCAACAACTCATCACTCCCCTCTCCCGCTTCTGGGAGAGGGTCGCGCAGCACGCCGAAGGCGACGGGGGTGAGGGACTCGTTCATCGCATCGAAACAGCGCGTCACGAACCATTCCTGGTAATCGCGGCGGTATGAACTCCACGTGCCGCCCAGGATCAGCAACTCGATCTTATCGGTGGGGTGTCCCAGCGCATCCAAGGCCTGGAGGCGCGACTTCACCTGCATATAGGGATCGAAGTCATGCTCGAGGCCGCGCATGGCACCCGGCTCATCGGCCAGGTATGATTTTGGCATCCTTATATCGGTGGGGCAAAAAATGCACTTTCCGGGGCAGGGATAAGGCTTGGTCAAAACGGTCACAGTGGTTACGCCGGAAAGCGTGCGCATCGGTTTCATCCGCAGGCGTTCAAGCAGCCTCGCATCGGAGGGCATTTCGTTATTCCGCACCATTTCATGATAGGCGGCCACCAGTACATATTTGCCGAGATAGCCTCCGCCTTGCAGCGGATAATGCCGGAGCGCATCCATCACCGCGCGCCCATTGCGAATCTCGTCAATGGCCTGGCGCGCCAAGATCATCCATTCAGGCCGGATGGTATGGGTCGAGACCCATTCTTCCTGCTTTGGCGATCTCATTTCGCTTCCTCAGGCTTAAGCACAAATTGATCCTTTACTTCGGTCAGCGTCTTGTGTTTGAATAGATCGGTGTGGAGTCCGCATTCGGTTTTGCCGCGGCCTGCCCAGCGTCCGGCACGGTCGTCATCGTTCGAGCCGACCGCGATCGTGCACGGCGCGCACCCGATACTGCGATAGCCGCGCTCGTAGAGAGGATGCCGCGGCAAGTGATGTTGATCCATGTAGACCTGCACGTCACGCTTGGTCCAGGTCAGCAGGGGATTGACTTTCAGCAGGCCGTCATCCTGCAGTTCCAGGATTTTGGCGTGCGAACGGCCCGCCGTTTGGTCCCGCCGGATGCCGCTGATCCAGGCCTGCAATCCGCTCAAGGCCTTTTGCATCGGCTGTACCTTGTGAATGTAACAGCACAGGTTTGGATCTTCAGTAGGCAGGGTGCGCGTGTTCTGGCGTGCGAACACATCCCAGCGTGAATCGCGATAGAGGTCAACCACGTTGAGCTTCCACTCATGCTGGATTTTCTCGCGGAAGATCAGCGTATCCCAAAAGTGGTAACCGGTATCGAGGAAGAAGATGCGCAGGTCGGGTTTAATGGTTACCGCCATGTGCAGGAGCGGCATGCTTTGAGTTTGAAAGGATGTGCTCATGGCGATATCGGGCGCGAAGGTATCCACGGCCCAGCGGATGATCTCCTGGGGTGTCTTCGCTTCGAACTGAACCGAAAGCGCATCCACTTCTTTTTTGTCGAACATGAGCAAAAATTATACCCGTTATACCGCACTCGGTCACATATTGCTCTTTTTCAGAAGGTGGAAAGCGCAATTTGTGACCGTGGGTATTATATAATCAGGGTGTGAATGCAATAATTGTGGAGCAATTGCTGGATTTGAACCGCCGTTTCTACACGGAATATGGACGTGATTTTTCCGCCACGCGCGGGCGCTTGCAAACGGGGGTCATGCGTATAGTCGAATCTCTGCGCGGCGATGAAGCGATCCTGGATTTGGGCTGTGGCAACGGCGAACTGGCACGCACCTTGGCCCGGCGCGGCCATCATGGTACGTATCTCGGTCTCGATTTCAGCCTCCCGCTGCTCGCTGAAGCCGGACGGGAAGCCTTACCATTTTCCGTTCAATTCCTGCAATCCGATTTGACTTCACCCAATTGGCCCGATGTCATTGCGAGCGGGCGCAGAGAGATCAGGTTTGATATGGTCTGTGCCTTTGCCGTTCTTCATCACATCCCGGGTATTGAACTCCGCATGGGACTCATTCAAAAGATTCGTGAACGATTGAAACCGGATGGGACCTTCATCCACTCCAATTGGCAGTTCCTGACCAGCCCGCGTTTGAAGGCCAGGATTCAGCCGTGGGGAAGTATTGGTTTGAAAGAAACCAACCTGGATGCAAACGATTATCTGCTCGATTGGAAGCGCGGCGGGCATGCTCTGCGCTACGTGCATCATTTCAATGAGTCCGAACTGGCCCACCTGGCAAAATCCGGCGGTTTTGAAATCATTGAAACATTTTATTCCGATGGCGAAAACCAGAGGTTGAGCCTGTACCAAACTTGGAAAGCGATCCAATGGACTTGACCTTGGATACTTGATTTTCCCCTTTCCCCGCACCGTCCTCCCTTAACCATGACCCATGATCCATTTTCCACCCCCGCCTCCCGACTATCTAATCTCTAATCTCTATTCTCTATTCTCTAATCTCAAATCTCTAATCTCAAATCTCTAATCTCTATTCTCTAATCTCTATTCTCTAATCTCTATTCTCTAGTATCTAATCTCTAGTATCGACTATCGAATTTCCCCTCACTTTATCAGCGGCTTAAATCCCTCTCCCACGGCCTCATGCGCCTGCCCGATCACCATGAAGGCCTGCGGATCCACCTCCTGAAGGATGGCTTTGAGTTGGGAAACTTCCGAACGGCTGACCACACAATAAAGAACGGGCCGTTCCGCGCCGGTGTATGCTCCTTTGCCTTGCAGGATGGTCATGCCGCGTTCCATATCCACCAGCACGCGCTGCGCCACTGCCTCCGGTTGGTTGGTGACGATCATCGCAGTCCGCACCATGCCCGGACCTTCGAGCACCGTTTCCGAAACTATGCCGCTGACATATAACGTAATGATCGCATACAGCGCCTGCTTCCAGCCGAATACAAAGCCGGCGGCCAGGATGACGGCGGAATCCACCATCAGGTAACTTTGCGTCATGGGGAAACTGCGATAATGATTCAGGATGCGGGCCAGGACGTCCGAGCCTCCGCTCGTCCCGCGTGCGCGATAGACCAATCCGTAGCCCACGCCGCTGACCACAGCCCCATATAGCGAATTCAAAAAAATGTCATCCGTTATGCCTTGTGCCGGAAGGATATTCAAGCGCGGTATCAAATCCACCAAAACGGAATACACCAGCACTGCGAAGGCGGTGCGCAGTGCAAAACGCGATCCGCCCAGAAAGCGCCAGCCCAGAACGAACAACGGAATATTCCCGATCAAAACCATCAGCCCGATCGGCCAATGGGTGTAGTGATTGATCAATTGCGATATTCCGCTTACGCCGCCGCTGGCCAGATTGGCCGGGACCAGGAACAGCCGCAGCGCGATGGCCTGTATGGTGGCCCCGATGGCGATCAAGGCATAATCAAAGAACAGCGGCAGGAATTTTTGAGGTGATGGCATGGTATTAATCGCAGAAAATGTTGAATTCAATCCAGCAAATTTATGCCCGCCAGCTTCTCGATCACGCCGATCACAGCCGAGTTGTCCAACTCACCCATGCCTAGTTCGATCATCTCTTCGAAAAGCCGCGTGTTTCCCGCTGCCGAAGGCAATGACAATCCATATTGGTGTGCCGTCTCCATCACGATCCGCATGTCCTTCAACTGCATATGAGCCTTGAAGCCCGGTGCGCGGTTGCCTGCAAACAAGCGCGGCGGCTTCACGTCCAGGGTCCAGCATTGCGCCGCCCCGGCTTTGATTGCCTCCACCACTTTTTGCGGATCAACACCTGCCTTGCGTGCAAAGATCAGCAGTTCGCCCATGGCCGCCATCTGAGCCGCGACCATGATTTGATTGGCGGCCTTTGCCACCTGTCCCGCGCCCGAGTCGCCGACATGCGTAATGGTCTTGCCCATGGCCTTGAATACGGGCATGACTTTTTCAACGGCTTCCGCCGGCCCGCCGACCATAATGGTCAGTGTTCCATTCTTCGCGCCGATGTCCCCGCCGGAAACGGGCGCATCCAGCGACTGCGCGCCTTTGGCGGATAGCTTTTCCGCGATCATGCGCGCCGAGGCAGGCTTGATGGTGGAATTATCCACGAAGATCAAACCCTGATGTGCGCCTTCGATAATCCCATTCTTGCCGAGCGCGACCTTTTCCACATCCGGCGAATCAGGCAGGTTTGTAAAAACAATATCCACCAAGGATGCCACCTCGGCGGCGGAATGTGCCGCGCTCGCACCTTCATGAACCAATTCTTCCACCGCCGAACTCGAACGATTAAAGATGACTAGCGGAAAGCCTGCTTTGAGTATGTTACGGGCGATGGATTTGCCCATCAATCCGAGGCCGATATATCCAACCTTGAGCATGATCACTCCTTGTTTGAAATCAGAAATCTGGATGGGATTATACCAATGAGAAACCTCCCCATCCCGCGCGGCGCAGAATGGGGAGGGGTAATGGTTTTCTCAAAGTTGGGCAAACTTCGCAATTCAGAAAAAATTAACCGCGAAGAACGCCAGGCAGCACTACAATCAGCCGTGGTGTTCTCCATTCTTCTTAAAGACCGGCCACGGATTTCACGGATTACCACAGATGACTGCACTGAAAAAACAATCAAACACAATGTACACGAGGGGGCACGAAGTAAACCCTTTTCGTTTTCCCTTTGTGTACTTCGTGTCCTTCGTGTTTGAGAAAGCCATAAGGGAGGGGTGAGAGCAACCCTTGTTTACTTGAGCAGGTAGGTCATATCCACTGTGACCGTTAATGTCAATTGGCCTGTGCTGATCGGCACTGCCGCCACCGGTGCATTGATTGCGCCGCCGCCTTTGCCGTACATATCCGTCAACGGCTGCGGGATATTGTTGGTAAAGCTGATGGTTTGTACGCTGCCGAGTGTGATGCCCGATGCAGCGGCAAGTTCCTGGGCCTGGCTTTGCGCGTCCTTGACGGCCTGGTCGCGCGCCTGTTTGAGTGCCGAGCTTTTATCGAACACATCGAATTGAATGCTGTTGATGTTATTCGCACCCGCTTGTACGGTTGCATCCAGAATGTCGCCGAGCTTATCCAGTTGGTGAACGGTCACGTACACGGTGTTATCCACGACATACGTCGTGGTTCCGGGTTTTCCGGTTTGCTGATCGTATTGCGTATTGGGATAGATGCTGAAGTTGGTGGTGCGGATATCTTTTGCGTCCACACCGGAATTTTTCAAGGCGGTGATCACTTGAGTGGTCTGACTGGTGTTGGCGGAGACCGCATCCGATGCGGTTGGCATTTCAGTATGCACGCCGATGTTGATGTAGGCAATATCCGGGGTAAGGTACACCAGCCCTGTACCGGTTACGCTCATGGTGCGCAGGATCGGTGCTGGATTGCTTTCTACGGTGGTCCCCCCGCAGGCGCTCAATCCAATCGCGGCAGCCAGAATGGCGGATAAAAGTACAAATCGAATTCTCATATCTTCTCCTTTGTGTTTTTCTTTTGACGCTGCACTTCTTCGGAAAGTTCCCATGTATTGTACCCAAAGCCATCCTGATAAAGAAGAGATGGCATCAAAAGGCCATCTCGGCTTTACAGAGGGCAGCATGGCCTGGCATGCCCGTTTTGTTGAGATCCTCGAATAATGAAACGTCTCCAGCCTCCTCGACCGCACCCTCCAAATGTACTTTGATATCTTTGCCCTCCAGGAACAGATCTAAGGGTCTGTAAAAGAATAAGTTCCCTCGGTAGTTCTGTCATTGCGAGGAGGGCGCACGCCTGCACTGCGTTCTTCAGTGTCCCGACGAAGCAATCTCTCAATTACAGAGGGGATTGCTTCGGGAAAACCGCCCTCGCAATGACATCCACAGTAATTGGTGAGCGAAGTTAATAACTCACCCTACGCAGTAACCTGCTTTTCATCATATTCTCCCTCCCCAAATATCGACGTTGCAACACTCGAATCTTCATTCAGAATTTTTCTCGTCGGATTTGGGGAGGGTTAGGGGTAGGGCTTTTCCTCTGCGTAGCATCAGTTAATAATTTACGAACCCTAAGCGTATTTCTGCATTCCGAAGGGATACGTCTCGTCAAATATCGCAAGCCTTCCTAAATCCACTTTCCGTCGTCGGAAACTCCCCACTTGGCGTAAAATAATCCTTATTACGAATAAGTAGGGACCCCTGTCATCATGGCAATCAAAAAATCCGAACTCTACTCCTCCCTCTGGCAAAGCTGCGACGAATTACGCGGCGGCATGGATGCTTCGCAGTACAAAGATTACGTCCTGGTACTGTTGTTCATCAAGTACATCAGCGACAAGTACGCAGGTGTGCCGTATGCGTCAATCACCGTTCCAAAGGGGGCGAGTTTCAAGGATATGGTGGCCCTGAAGGGCAAGTCCGATATCGGCGATCAGATCAATAAGAAGATCATCGCGCCGCTCGCCAGCGCCAACAAGCTCTCGGATTTCCCCGATTTCAATGACCCGAACAAACTCGGCAGCGGCAAGGAGATGGTGGACCGCCTGACGAACCTGATCGCCATCTTCGAGAACAAGGCACTCGACTTTTCAAAGAACCGCGCCGAGGGCGATGACCTGCTCGGCGACGCCTACGAATATTTGATGAGAAACTTTGCGACCGAGAGCGGCAAGAGTAAAGGACAGTTCTACACACCTTCCGAGGTCAGCCGCGTGATCGCCCAGATCGTTGGCATTCGCGGGGCGAAGACCAGCGCAGAGACGACCGTCTATGACCCCACCTGCGGATCGGGTTCGCTCCTGCTCAAGGTTGGGGATGAAGCGGGGACGCCCGTCACGCTCAATGGTCAGGAAAAAGATGCGGCCACCAGCGGTCTGGCGCGCATGAACATGATCCTGCACAATAATCCCACGGCGCTCATCATGCAGGGCAATACGCTCACCGATCCCAAATACAAGATCGGCGAGGCGCTCAAAACCTTCGATTATGTGGTCGCCAATCCGCCGTTCTCCGATAAACGCTGGAGCACAGGGCTTGACCCGCTCCACGATCCTTATGATCGTTTTCAATCCTTCGGCGTGCCGCCGGCCAAGCAGGGCGATTACGCCTACCTCCTGCATATCGTGCGCTCCCTCAAAAGCACCGGCAAAGGCGCCTGTATCCTGCCGCACGGCGTACTGTTCCGCGGCAATGCCGAAGCAGAGATCCGCCGCGCCTTGGTCCGCAAGGGATATATCAAGGGCATCATCGGCTTGCCTGCCAATCTATTTTATGGGACAGGCATCCCGGCCTGCATCGTAGTCATTGACAAGGAAGGCGCGCAAGCCCGCAAAGGCATCTTCATGATCGACGCCAGCCGCGGCTTCATGAAGGATGGACCCAAGAACCGCCTGCGTGCCCAGGATATTCACAAGATCGTGGATGTCTTTAACAAGCAGTTGGCAACCGACAAATATGCACGCATGGTCTCGTTCGACGAGATCGAGCGCAACGAGTTCAATCTCAACCTGCCGCGCTACATCGACAGCCAGGAGCCGGAAGACGTTCAAGATATCGCCGGCCATTTGCAGGGCGGTATTCCCGCCGTGGACATTGATACGTTAAGTAAATATTGGGATATTTGTCCAAGCCTGCGCAGGAAGTTGTTCAAGAAAACTCGCCCGGGATATTATGGTCTCGCGCTGGAAAAATCTGCCATCAAGTCAATCATTTATGAACATCCTGAATTCTCTGCCTTCATCGCGGACATGAATGCCCACTTTGAGAAATGGCGCAGGAAGAGCGCGGCTTTTCTCAGGGGCCTGGAGCAGGGTTCTCATCCACGCGAGGTGATCTCTACCCTGGCCGAAGACCTGCTCGAGCATTACACGGTAAGGGCACAACATGTTGTGCCCCTACAATTGATGGACCGTTACGACATTTACCAGCATCTGATGGATTACTGGGCGGGGGCCATGCAGGATGATTGTTATCTCATCACTTCGGATGGCTGGAAAGCGGAAACATATCGCATCATCGAAACGGACAAGAAGGGCAGGGAAAAGGACAAAGGCTGGGCTTGCGATCTCATCCCCAAGTCGTTGATCGTGGCGCGTTATTATGCAAAAGAACAGGCAGATATTGACGCACTGAATGCCGAGTTGGAAAGTGTAACCGCCCGTCTTGAAGAATTGGAAGAGGAGGAAGGTGGCGAGCAGGGGGTGTTTTCTGAATTCGACAAGGTAAACAAGCCGGCGGTTACCTTGCGTTTGAAGGAGGCCCGCGCGGCATATACCACAAGCACGGATAACAACTCAGAAATTGACGTGTTGGATCACTGGCTGGAGTTGGCTAACCAGGAAGCCGAGCTCAAGAAGAAGCTCAAGGAAGCTGAAGCCGAGCTGGATGCCAAAGCCTACGCTCATTACCCCAAACTGACCGAAACCGAGATCAAACCGCTGGTTGTGGATGACAAATGGCTCGCCGCCTTGGATGCCGCCATTCATGGCGAGATGGATCACATCAGCCAGAACCTGACCCAGCGCGTGAAGGAACTCGCAGAACGCTACGAAACGCCGTTGCCGCAGATGAACGAACGTGTAGATGAGCTGGAAGAAAAAGTGAACCATCATCTCGAAAGGATGGGATTCGCATGGAAGTGAAGGCGGGTTATAAGCAAACTGAAGTTGGGATAATTCCAGATGATTGGCAGGTAATGACACTTTCCAAAGTCTCTAGAATGAAGAGCGGTGAAAGCATAACGGAAGCCAACATAGATCAATTCTCAAAATATCCTTGTTATGGTGGCAATGGGCTTCGAGGATTTACAAGTCAGTTTACTCATGACGGAGAATATGCATTAATCGGACGGCAAGGCGCTCTTTGTGGAAATGTGCTGGGAGTAAGAGGAAAGTTCTTTGCATCAGAACATGCAATTGTAGTTACTCCATTTGAACAAACTGATATACATTGGCTTACTTGTGTTCTTGAAGACATGAACCTTAACCAATATTCTGAGTCTTCTGCTCAACCTGGATTATCAGTTGCAAAAATTCTGAATTTAACTTTAGCAGTTCCTCCCACTGAACCCGAACAAGAAGCCATCGCCGAAGCCTTGAGCGACGCGGACGCCCTCATCGAAGCCCTGGAGCAGCTCATCACCAAAAAGCACCAGGTCAAACAAGGCGCTATGCAGGAACTGCTCACGGGGAAGAAGCGATTGCCTGGGTTCACCGAAAAATCAGTAACAGAGAGTTTGGGTACTATTTGTGAAATTGAAAAGGGCGAGCAACTCAATAGAGACACATTGTCTGTCATTGACGACTATCCCGTTTGGAATGGGGGAGTAGAGCCTTCAGGCTTTACAGGCAAATGGAATACAGAGGCAGAGACGCTCACCGTAAGTGAGGGCGGAAATTCTTGCGGCTTTGTAAATTTTATTCATCAACGATTTTGGAGGGGAGGGCATTGTTATGCGCTAAATAACATCGATCCTGGCATATCACAGGATTACCTTTATCAGTTTCTTAAGTGCCACGAAAAAGACATAATGGCTTTACGAGTAGGTTCTGGCTTACCAAATATTCAGAGAGGAAGTTTATCAGGCTTTATAGTTTGGCTACCATCTCTAGAAGACCAATCAGCCATCGCCGAAATCCTGAGCGACATGGATGCCGAGATTGCCGCCCTCGAAGCCAAACTCGTCAAGGCCCGCCAGGTCAAGCAGGGCATGATGCAGGAATTATTGACAGGAAAAATAAGATTAGCGATCAAATAACCGCCAAAATCATCGTTTCAAGGCTGGGATCAAGGGACTTCCCTAAAAAGGAAGTATTCCCCTTGCAAAATTCCCAAAATGGGATAAAATAGGCAATGCACCTTATCACGCGCAAGAAACTGACACAGTTTTGGGAAAAACATCCGGATGCCGAAGGTCCGCTTAAAGCCTGGGCGAAGGAAGCCGAACACGCCCACTGGAAAACGCCCAACGACATCAAAGCCCGTTATCGCTCTGCTGACCCGATTGGCGATAACAGGGTGATTTTCAATATTAAAGGCAACGCCTACAGGTTGGTTGTAAAAATTCACTATAACGCGCAGGTTGTTTACATTCGCTTTGTTGGCAACCATACTGAATATAACAAAATAAATGCGGAGACAATATGATGAAGCCAAAAGTAATTAAAACCGAAGCCGATTACGAAATGGCCCTGGCTCATCTTGAGACCCTCATGGATGCTGAACCAGGGACCCCGCAGGAAGAAGAACTGGAACTCTTCGCAGTTCTCATTGAAAATTATGAACGCGAGAACTTCCCTATTGGATTGCCCGATCCCATTGATGCGGTCAAATTCCGCATGGAACAACAAGGATTGACCCGAAAAGATTTGGAGCAATATATTGGTAGTCCGAGCAAGGTGTCTGAAGTGCTAAATCGCAAACGCCCGCTCAGTCTGGCGATGATCCGCGCCCTGCACCATGGATTGGATATTCCCGCCGAAGTATTATTGCAGGAAGAAGGCACTGAACTCAAAGAACCAAGTTACGACTTGCACAAGTATCCCTTCAATGAAATGTTCAAGGAAGGCTATTTCAATTTTTTCAATGGCACACAGCAGGAGGCAAAGGCTGCGCAGGAAGAATTGCTCAACCGGCTATTTTCTGCCTTCCAAGGGCTGACTTTTGAAAGAGCATATTGCCGCGCTTCCTCCCACGAAAAAATGGATGTATTTGCACTGGAAGCCTGGCAGGCGCGCGTGCTTACTCTTGCTGACGAACAGGATTTGTCGCCCTACTCTCCTGGTTCTCTGACAGAAGAAGATGTTAAATATTTGGTTAGTCTTAGTGCATTTGATAAAGGTCCATTGCTTGCCCGTGAATTTCTGGAAAAACATGGCATCCCTGTCATTATCTTGAAGCATCTGGAGCACACCTATCTGGACGGTGCGTGTTTCAAGTCGCCATCCGGTCGTCCCGTCATTGGTATGACCCTGCGGCATGACCGCATGGACAATTTTTGGTTTACTCTGATCCACGAATTGGGACACATATTCCTTCACTTGGACAAGGATAATTTTGCCTTTTTCGATGAAACAGAGACGGATCATGATAGGAGTGAAATCCGTGATCCCAAGGAAAAAGAAGCAAACAACTTTGCTTCCAGGATGCTTATACGAGAAAGCGAATGGAAATCATGGAGAAGAAGAAATGATGATAGGGTTAGCAAAGAGGAAATTTATCTTTTTGCGAACCGTTTGGATATTTCCCCAGCTATTGTTGCAGGGCGTCTGCGTTGGGAAACAGGCGATTACGTAAAATATTCTTCAATGCTTGGAAATAATGCTGTAAAAAAACTATTTCAAGAAAAGAGCTCTACATTCAAAAGAAAGTTATAATTTACTTATGTCCATGACCGCCTTGGATCTATCGCCTGAAGCGCTCAAGAAATACCACCCGCTGGAAGCCATCCGCCGCCGCAGGGCCAGGTTGGGCGCGGAAACCTCAAGCCGTCGGCGGCGCGCCATGCTGGCTGCCCGGAAAGCCGCCGATTTGCTCAGAACCGAATTTGGCGCAAAAGAGGTCATCCTGTTTGGCTCGCTGGCGCGGCGCATGGGCTTCACGCGCTGGTCGGATATTGATCTGGCATCCCGCGGCATCCCTTCCGAGAAATATCTGATGGCAATGGATACCGTTCTCCATCTAAACGTGGAATTTAAAATAGATCTGGTGGAGCTCGAAACCTGTCCGCCTGCTTTACTCAATAGCATCGAAAAAGAGGGCAAGCCGCTATGACCGATGCGGAACTCACTGGACTGGCCGAGCGTATCCGCCAGGAATTGGATGAACTCCAACGGGTTTTAGCGCGCATCCAAGAAGGTTGGGAACGTGCCCGCCGCTCGAACGATGATTATTATCTCGACGGTGTGGCGCTGAACTTGCACGGTTTCTATGGGGGTTTCGAGCGCATCTTTACCCATATTGCTGAAACCATTGACGATGATCTGCCACATGGGGAAGACTGGCACAGGGTCCTGTTGCGACAAATGCAGAACGAAATCCCAGGCATCCGCCCCGCTGTTATTTCAACGAAAACGGTGGAAATTTTGGATGAACTCCGCAAATTTCGTCATATCGTACGTAACGTATATACCCATCATCTTGATCCTGCACGGCTTGGAAAACTGGTTGAAGGTGCCTCCGGCACATTCGCGCAACTCAAAACCGAAATACTCGCCTTTGTCGCCTTTCTCGAACAATAACATCAAGGGTACAGAGGGAGAAAAGTCCAATGGATATTGCCAGGCCTGAACGCGAAACACAAAACCGCATCATAAAACTCTTCCGCGAAGAGTTAGACTATCGCTATCTCGGCGATTGGACGGATCGCGCAGGCAACAGCAACATCGAGGAAGGTCTGCTCACCGACTGGCTGAAAAAGAATGGTTATTCCAGCGCACAAATCAACAGAGCGTTGGATATTCTGCATCATGAGGCCGATAACCACAACCGAAATTTGTACGACAACAATCAGGAAGTTTATAAGCTGCTTCGCTACGGTGTACCAGTAAAAATCGAAGCAGGCAAGGTCACCGAAACTGTCCATCTCATCAACTGGGGTAAACCAGAAAAGAATGATTTTTATATCGCCGAAGAAGTCACCCTCAAAGGCGACCACGAGCGCCGTCCCGATATTGTGCTGTACGTCAACGGCATCGCCGTCGGTGTGATCGAACTCAAGAAAAGCAGCGTCAGCCTCGGCGACGGCATCCGCCAAAACTTATCCAATCAAACCAAAGAATTCAACGAATGGTTCTTTACCACCATTCAATTCGTTTTTGCCGGAAACGACAGTGAGGGCTTGAAATATGGGACGGTCGGCACCCAGGAAAAATACTTCCTCGCCTGGAAGGAAAACGAGGCAGACAATACCCGCTTCAAGCTTGATAAATACCTGCTCATCCTTTGCGGGAAGAAACGCCTCATCGAGCTGCTGCACGACTTCATTCTCTTCGATGGCGGCCTCAAGAAACTGCCGCGCGCTCATCAGTATTTTGGCATCAAAGCTGCCCAGGAGCATGTCCGTCAGAAGAAGGGCGGCATCATCTGGCATACGCAGGGCAGCGGCAAGAGCATCGTCATGGTGTTTCTCGCAAAATGGATCCTGGAGAGCGATCCCAATGCTCGTGTTGCCATCATCACCGACCGCGAGGAATTGGATAAACAGATCGAAGGGGTCTTTAACGGGATAGGCGAGCCAATCAAGCGCACCAGCAGTGGCCGCGATCTGATGAAGCAACTCGGTCAGGCAACACCCCGTTTATTGTGTTCCCTTGTCCATAAATTTGGTCACAAAGGCGTGACGGACTTCGATGAGTTCATAAAGGAATTAGAAAGCCAGCCAAGTAAAGCTTTCGGCGAACTTTTTGTATTCGTGGATGAATGTCATCGCACGCAGAGCGGCAAACTGCGCAAAACCATGAAAGCCATGCTGCCTAACGCAGTCTTTATCGGTTTCACCGGCACA
>Ga0182027_10004901_pt1 | contig 20549 bp, 14 predicted proteins | sample 712E1DmetaG_FD_121300 | JGI IMG/M metagenome (GOLD analysis project Ga0182027, IMG submission 121300) | Permafrost microbial communities from Stordalen Mire, Sweden - 712E1D metaG (Illumina Assembly) | ecosystem: Environmental > Terrestrial > Soil > Wetlands > Permafrost | place: Sweden...
ATTTTCCGTTGAGAAACTTGGCCCCGAAATTGTACAGAATCTGGTTCTCGGCCAGTTTCGCCATTTCGGTATCGATATCAACGTTGTTCACACCGCTCGCCAGAGTGGGATCAACCGGCTTCTCCACCGTAGGCTGCAACGAGGAAAAATCGGGCCTTCCCAGTTCCATGTGCTTATCGTTGGTCCGCGTGCCAATGAGCCTGCTGTTGTCCATTGCCTTGCGCAGTTCGCTTTCGAAGTTCACTTCAAGCCGTTGATACCCCGGTGTATTCACATTCGCGATGTTATTTGCAATCACGCGCTGGCGAAGCATACCCGCGTCAAGACTTTTTGAAAGGAGCGGTATCGACGAGTTGTTGAAAATGGTCTCACCGAGCATACATTCCCCATTTAATGATGGCCGGATTTCAACCGGGCGTGATTCTCCGACCCTTCCTTTGTGCAACAAGGATGCCAAAGTACAAGCAAAAGAATCAACAAATATGATAAGAAATGGGCAACTCCACATCTCTCTTTTTGACAACAAGTTACAACTGATGAAGCTTGAGGTATTTTGTGGTCTGCAGAAAATCCTAAAGCGCCGAAAAGAAATTGCCGATATGGCACGGAGTTATTTACCTAGCTGAGGGGAATTATTTGCCACAAGGAGGATTGCTACTTCTTCAACCAGAAACTCTTTCCGTTGTATTCCACTTCCACCTGGTTCTTTTCGATGGCTGTCACGGTGATCCCACCTGCGAGAACCTGCCCCTTCTTCGCTACGGTGCTGGAACCGTCAGGCAGGTTGATGATGGCAACAGGATTACTTGCATTCCACATGATGCCGTTGATGGATATTGGAGGCGGATTGACAGGCGCGGTTGGCTGTGCAGGCTTCTTCTTGGAATTTGCGACTAACGGCTTAGGCTGTTCTTTGGAGGGAATAAACGGGCTTCTCCCCTTCTCAACAAAATGGATATCCCCCGGCAAAAGGCCGGATTGCCGAGTAACACTGGAAACCACTAAGGCCTTTTCGGGATGCCGGCCCTGTTTGAAATAGCCGGCGGTGAGCAGATAAAAGTCCCACACGTAGAGCGGAATAGCCCCCAGGACAAGTATCACGATGATTATTTTTCGCATGTTTCTGTTTCTATTTTACCGGCGAAACCACGATGAAATCCAACGTCAGATCGATGTTACCTTTGACTGTCTTTTTGAGCGCAAGGTCCTTGATACAAGCAGCAGGCTTAAGGCTTTCCACACCGTCAATGAACCTCCCGCACTCTGCATACTCCCCCGACCCGCAGAACCTTACCGGAAGCTGTCTTGCGCCGTCTGCTTCCGTGGCAACGGAGATTTCGACTTTTGAGGCCTTGACGCCTGCCTTTCTGGCAACATCGTATATGACCCCCGGAAGCGTACCTTCGGTAAATGGTTCGCTTTCCTTTACGGTATTTACTTCGCTGTCAAGAATTGCGGCTTCATTTCGAACTGACGCGATCATCGCCTCAAGTGAATCGGCGCTGTTCATTATGGTAAAATCGCGTCCCAAAGTGGCTATTTCATTCTTGAGGCCGGAGGCAAGAGGGAAACACACCTGCCAGCAAGCTAAGCCAAGCAGGACGCAGAAAATAAGCCCGGCCGCTTCCCACCGGTGAAGCAGAATCTTGTTGAGGTACTTGCCAACCTCGCTCTGGGCCATTCTACCTATCCTTCCACGAACATTCAATTTCCAGTTTGATGGCCTTCTCTCCTGCCCTGCCGCGACCTGCCGTAGTTTGCTCGCTATACACCATCCGGACATTGCTCATGCCTGCAAGGGATGAAAGGTTCTTGAGCAGCACCGGTATCAGGCTGCTGGAATAGGCAAACGCGGTTATGGAGCAGTTCAAAGAACCGTTATTGGCCTCGGTGAACGATACATCGCTTGCCCACGAATCTTCGGGAAACACCGTCTGGAGCTCTGTGATGGGATAGGTGAGATAACTCCTCTGGTTGATAAACCTGTTTTTTTGCGCCAGTGATCTTTGTAATATCGAAAGCCGATTGGTTTCTGCCTTGTACTGCTGCATGTATTGCCGGGCAGGGCCGGCCTTCTTGCCAAGATACCATCCTGTGGCCACAGCACCGCCTTTGATTGCGCCCAATCCCGCTACAAGGACTGCCAGCGCGCAGCAGAAGCCGATCGTGAGCTTGAGCACTTTCCGTCTCACCACAGCCAACCTGGTCGAATCGTGAACTTGACCATAGGAGGCAAAATCCAGTTGTGTGTCCTGGTGGCATGCAAGCGCGTATGCTTCGTGGTAATCGGGTGAAACCCCTGGAATTTCCGGACGGCCCACAAAGGTGCAGCCCGATGCGGCGGCGACAGAGGAAGTGTCGAGACCGCTGTTTGCTCCGCAGATTATTATCGGGACTGAGGTACTATCCCGGGACAACGCCTTGACAAGGGCCGAAAGTTCCTTCCCGGTTTCATCCGGGTTGGATTGAACGTCGTCGATCCCTGCCCAGAAGTTGCACAGCTTCCCCAACCTGCCCTGGTCAACGAGCCCGAGCACGGAGCTGTCTTTGAACAGTTTCCAGATGATGAAAATGTCCGGCCCTTTGGCGGTCTTGGCTGAAGCCAATTGGTTCGAAAAGATGCCTGCATAGAGGATTGCGAGGTCCCACAAAGGCACGCAGAGGGATGCCAAAAGGATCTTCTCGCTATTCAAGCGGGAAAGCGCTTTCTCATGCATCTTTTTGGAAACCGTCGCCGCGTAGAGCGTTCCACCAAGCACTGTCCATTCGTTGTCTATCTCTGCTGCGGAAACGCCCGTAGGAATTATTCTTGCCTCATTCTTGTCAACCCATTGCTCCGGATCGGAATCTCCAATGGCTTCGCGAACAAGCAGCACCGGCACGTTACCCATGTCTGTATACACAGGGCCGTTGAACGGTATTCGCATGGATGCGGAAGGACCGGATTTCTGCTGAATGATTCTGGCAGGCCTGCCATTGCGCTTAGAAACCATGACATAGCGGTAGATGTCACCGTCGATGGAAAGCCCGGCGTGGAGTTCTACCTTGGGGTTGAAGACGTCGAAATATGGCGTCAGTTGCATATGACAATCTTGTTGTTGTTACTGCGCACTGGATGCCCGATCACGTCGGGCATGACACATTCGCTGAACGGGTCATTTTCAACATGTCACCGATGTCATTCCCGCGAACGCGGGGCCGCGACTACACCTGCATACACATGACGGGAGCAGAGGTTTTCCAATCCATTTTTCCTATGAAAAACAAATGGATCCCCGATCAGGTCGGGGATGACAAAACTTTCTACCGAATAAATAGAGGTGCCCATTACTTCGCCCCAATGATTTCGTCAAGGGGGCTGCTTGATGCAACGACAACCGAATCGTGAATGGCGTCAACTTCGAACCAATATTCGTGGTTCTTCACAAGGTTCTGGCCCGGAGCTAGCCGAATGATCGTTTTAACCGTGTCTTTGCCGGGCTTTGCAACAACGATGTTCTCGTCCAGACCAAATGAGGCAGTGTCGACCCGAATCAAATAATAATCGAAATTGAGAGTACAGCTCGACCACCGCAGTGATATTGTCGAATCTGTAATGGCATCAGGCTTGAACCAGGCAAGAACCCCGTTCTTTCTGATGAGCGTTATTGTGTCGACGGTAGTGCTTGTGGAGATTTGCCCTGTTTGCGTTGTCACGATAACGCGGAAGTAGTATTGAGTCTCCGGAGCCAGCGACCTTACGGTCCAGGACGTATCATTTTGCACGGAATCGGTCGTGGAGAGGGTGTCGCTCATGGTGAAACCTTCGTCTCTTGCACAATGGACACGGTAATTTCTGAAATCCGCACCTGCGTATTGAGTCCAGGTAAGCTTGACTGAGCTGTCGGTGGCAGAGGTGATCACAACGCTTACCGGTTTTGGCTTCGACACTGCCGCGGGTGTGTAGATCTGCACGGTATTGCTTGAGGCTTCGGTATCCGATCCGTATTGGGCATACACCTTGAACCAGTAATAGGTGCTCGGTTTGAAATTCTTTACGAGAATTTCCTTGGATGTGTCGGAGTATACCGTGGCGATAAGCGTGTCCAAGAAGCTAACTTGAGAGGTAGTATCCGCAAACACGAGATACCGGTCGACGGAAGATGTGCATTTTGTCCAGCGCAAGCGTAAGGTTGTGTCCGTAGCGCTGTCCGGGTCAAACAGAAGTATCGAACCGCTTCCATGTACCGTTGTCGTGGCGCTGTCAATATTGCTTTCCGAATTAGTGCCGTACGTAGTATTCACCATGACGCGAAAATAGTACCGCGTTTTCGGGGAAAGCCTATTTACGATCTTGGTGGTATCAATGGAAAAAATCATGGAATCAGCCAGCGAATCAGTGCTTTCAACGACATCATTTTGCGAGTAGTACACTTTGTAGTTAAGGAAATCCAAGCTGTCGTATTGGGACCATACAAGGGTTACCGTGGAATCGGTTTTGGCAACTACATGAAGACGGACTGCTGCCGGATGCAACGCACTGTTGAGATTCTCGTAGTCGGCGCAGGAAAGGAGCAGGACAAGAAGGAAACAGCCTAGCGTTGCGATCGTTGGTATCTTCATAAAAACTCCTCAGTTGATTTCAAAGGTCCGTGAAATCCGGAATATCTACCTTCATGGATGCCCGGTCAGTGCCGGGCATGACACTTCTTCTATTGTCATCCTCGCGAATGCGGGATCGCTGGGCATGACAAGCCAAAAGTGCTATTTCGCCTCCGTTGCCACTTCTTCTTTGTCCTTCTCCCACCACCAATGCCATTTCTTCTTCGGTTTCTTCTTGAGATCGGCGGTCTTGCCCGTGCTGTCGGGCTTCATTGAAGTGGAATCGGCATCCACTCTGGTTTTTCTATTCTTCGCACGCAGGTTCTGCTTCATGATCTTACTTACTTCCTCACCAACGTAGTCGTCCGGAGAGACCGCGTTGTCATCACGGTAGAATACGTGAGGTGTAACGAAGATCATCATCTGAGTTTCGGTCTTTGTATATGTCTTGCTCGAAAACAACCAGCCCAGAACGGGAATGCTGCTGAGAAACGGAATTCCGGAACTGTTTTCATCATTTTGCGTCTGCCGCTGGCCGCCCAGGATGATGGTTTGCCCATTCCGCAACCTGACCATGGACTCAATTACTCTTGTATTGACATTTGGTGGGGTCGTGGCATCAACACTTGCCTGCGGGACATTGAATTCCGGCCGGATCTTCACCATCACATACCCATCGTCCATCACCCAAGGGGTAACTTGTAGCTCTGTGTTGAACTTGATCACTTCGAACCGCTCATCCGTGCCGATAACCGCGGAATTGTTGAGTACGGGAGCATCCGTTTCTTTCTTGAGTTTGTAATACCTGGTCTCGCCAATGGTGATGGATGCAGGATTTCCGTTAATGGTGGCTATTTGCGGCGTGGAGTGTACCTTCACGATTGCCGCAGTTTCCAGCGCGTGAATCTCGGACCTGAAGTTTGAAGGAAGATCTACAATTTGCTTTATTCCTATCATTTGCATGATGGAGTTGAGAATACGCTGGGTCCGCTGCGGGCCGGGCTTAAGATCGAGTTCGGGCAGGAACTTCTCAGACATCCAATTGGATGAGGTGTCTTTGGTGCCCTGGGTGAAAATCGACACTCCGTAGTCGCGGATCTTGTTGAGGTTGAAGTCCACCACCAATGCCTCGATAAGCACCTGTGGAACGAACTTGTCAATCTTCTCAATAAACTCCTGGGTCTGGGCCACAATGTCAAACGAGCCGATAACGATGACAGAGTTGTGTTCCTTGTCAAACTTGATTACGGCATCCTTGGAAATATTCGGCGGCAGGATTTTGGAAATCGACTCTTCGCTCGCTATAATGTGTTTGAGAGGGATCACAATAGTGCTTTTCTGCTGACTCATCTCACGTGATCCCAGGAAATAGATCGACTTGTCTTTCCAAAACGTGTACTTGGTGTTCTCCAGGAGAAAGCGCAGCACATCGTCAAGCGAGATGGAATCGAACTTTGCCGTTACCGTGCCGGAAATATTTTCATAAATTATTATGTTCATGCCGCTTTGCATGGCTATGGATCGAATAAGTTGGTCGAGCGAGGCATTGTTTACTTCCAAAGTTATCTTGCCGTCTTTCCCTACGGTAAGGGAAAGCCTCCGGGACTCCTGCTGCTGGATGCCACCTTTTGCGTCCGGAGCTCCCCCCCAGGTCTGCGGCGTGACGTAGTAAACGCCATCGGACAAGCTCACGTCAAGCCCGTTGCTCTCGAAAACTACCTTAAGCGCCTTTTCGGGCCTCATGCCCTTTATATGCGAGGTTATCTCCTTGTCAACCTTGGAATCCGGGACCACGTTGATGCCGGCAGAATCTACAAACATCTTGGCAACGTCTTTTGCATTTGCGCCTTTTAGGTCGATGTCCATCAGTCCCTGGGCCAGGTGAAACACTACGGGAGCTTTTTGCGGCGCGGGAGGAGGCGGCGAGGCCTCCTTGAACACCTTGACGATGCCTCGATCAACCACATAGGAGAATTTTCCTCGTTTGATCACAAAATCAATGGCGTTCCTTACGGAGATGTTCACAAGGTACAGTGAAAGGTTGCCCGTGACTTCAGGCTCAAGGTAGATGTTCAGGCTGTACTGCATGCCCAGCGCCCGAAGGATGTCGCGAATGTCGGTGTTCTTGAAGTCCAGGACCGGAATTTTGAGGCTGTCGGATGCTGGAATGAATTCCGGCTTGTTAAGGGTCGCCAGGGACATTGAGTCAAGCCTCTGGGCCGTTACACTTGAGGCTGAAGGTGCGGCTGCAATTGAATCCACGACAGACTTGCGTGCAACGGAATTAACGTTGCCGGCCACAGGGGAAGGCGCTCTGTTCCTGGCTCTCGCTATTGACGCCGAGTCTGCCATCGTAACTACAGGTTGGCCCGGTGCTCGGGTAGGCGATGTCGGACCAGCCTGGCCTAGAAGCAGCGTGGGAAGCAAGAATACAACAAGCGGCAAGTACAACGATCTGAAATTCCTGTTCATTGAGACCACCTTGTAAAAAGGATACCGATGCTGTCATCCCCGCGAACGCCGGGAGCTTCGCCCCCAAACCCCGACCAAGGGGTGGTCTGCAGCAACCACCCCTTGGAACCCCGTGCCGCCCCGCAGTGGCGCTGAGCGCCGCGGCCTCCAGGCGGCTGCGGAACAATGGAAAGATATCGAATAGCCTTTCTCTTGCGAGAAAGGCGGGACTCGTCCTCGCCGCTGATCCTCCGGCCGCGACTGCGCCACTGAGGGGGAAGACTAAACACGTCCAAAGAGCCCCTGACGGCCGCGCTCGGACAGCGCGAGTTGCCGACTTCTTATTCCACTACTTTCTCTAGGTGCCGCCTCACCAAACCTTGTACCGCCACTGCTCCATCTAGGCGGCCACCTGCAGAAGGGGTGTGCCCTTGTAGGGGCGCAGCATGCTGCGCCCCTACAAGGGCCAGGGGAATACTTTCCCCTCCAAGTCGATAATTTTAAGATAGATACAGAGACAAAGGAGAGTTGGAACATGGAGAAGCAGCGTGAAAAGTCGTCAGGATATAACCGAAATCTCCCGCTGCACTTCTTCGAGCGAGGTAACGCCATCCACAAGCGCGCTGAGCGCATTGTCGCGGAGAACGACCATGCCTTCTTTGATGGCAGCCTCCCGCAGTTCGGATGAATATGCCTTCTTGTTTATCAAGACACGTATCGTATCCGTTACCGGCATTACCTCAAAAAGTCCCGTTCTACCTTTGTACCCCGTATATCCGCAGTTCGCACAGCCCAGCCCTTTGTAAATAACCGTATCGCCAGACAGTCCGAGTGCTTTCTTGGTTTCAATCGAAGCGTTCGTGTTTTCGCATTTGCAATGAGTGCAGATTTTCCGTACCAGGCGTTGAGCTACAACCATGGTGACCGAAGACGACACCAGGTACGGCTCAACGCTCATGTCGATAAGGCGCGTAAAGGCCGAAGGCGCGTCATTGGTGTGCAACGTGGAAAGAACCAGATGGCCAGTTAGCGATGCGCGTATTGCAATCTCCGCGGTCTCCTGGTCGCGCATCTCCCCTACCATGATAATATCCGGATCCTGACGCAACAGCGTACGCAGAGAATGCGCGAAGGTCATGCCTGTTGCTACACTCACCTGCGTCTGGTTAACACCGGTAATGTTGTATTCGATCGGGTCTTCTACGGTGGAAATGTTGATGCTTGGGTCGCGCAGGAAATTGAGAACTCCATACAGCGTGGTGGTCTTGCCTGAGCCCGTAGGCCCGGTGAGAAGCACAATCCCGTTTGGCTGCTGAATGGCTTTCTTGAACAGAAGAAGCCTTGCGGGATCCATGCCGATGCTTTCGAGTCTGTAATCAAAACTTTCCTTGTCCAGAATACGCAGCACTATCTTTTCGCCAAAATCCGTGGGCAAAGTGCTCACCCGAATATCCACATCCCTGCCGTGTTGGGAAATACGTATCCTGCCGTCCTGGGAGCGGCGCTTCTCCGCAATGTCCATCCGGGACATTATCTTGATGCGCGAAACTGTCTCTGCAAGACGGTCCACGGGAATTGTCATCATCTCCTGCAAGACGCCGTCAATGCGAAAGCGGACCAGCATCTCCTTCTCAAACGGCTCAAGGTGTATGTCGCTTGCGCGAAGCCGTATCGCTTCGTGGATGGTGTCGTTTACAATGGTCACCGTGGATTCGTTCGGGTTGTATTGGAGGCGACGGGTGCTGGCGACAGCTTCGACAGTTGCTTTATCGTGGGACTCTTTTTTATCGCTGCCGTAATGTTTGGCGATAAGATTAAGGACGAATTCCTTTTCCGCAGGTATGCCTTTGATGGCCATGCCGGTGTACATTTGCAGGGCTTGCAAGGTCTCGATGTGGTGCGGGTAGGCCATAAGCACTTCGAGGCGGTTCTTGGAGTCTATGGACAGGGGCAGGGCAAAGTGTTCGATGGCGAGGTGGTATGGGAGAATAGAGAGGATGGAATGGGAAATCGAAACGGAGGAAAGCGCAGCAACACCTTCCCGCTTAATTTCTGTGCGACTATCTGTTGGTGGCACCATAGGTTAATAATAGTTGAAAGACGTATCTAATGTCAAGGTTAACGCCAGAATGGCTCAAATACCCTATTCTAATGTTACCACTCTCCGGCTTACGGCCGCACCCCGTTGTGGACGAAGGATGTGCACCCCATATACGGGTAATCCGGATTTGTTACTCAACCGTCCTTTTTCGCTTAGATAAAATGTGCCCAATAACCTGCCGCGCAAATCAAAGCCATCCATCCATCCGCTGTTCCGATGTGCTGCCGCTACGCCAATACCATAGCCCTTGACTGAAGACAGCGGCACAAGAAAGTGCAATTCCACCTTCAAAACCACGTCATTGTAATCCCAATCCGCCACCGAATCCGGCAAGTCTTCGAAATTAACGTACATGAGAGAATCGTTCGCCTTTGTCACTCTAGCGTGCTTCGAATCGGACGTAAACCAATAAGGTTGCCCCTTTCCCGCTGGCGGGTGCACACAAATTGCAAATTTCAATTCAGTCCCAGCAGGATAAACAGTGTCAAAGGTCTTTCCAACATTCCTTAGATTGTTTTGTATCATCAACATGCTATCAGGACGATAGAGATAGACATCCGAGACAAGCGTTGCGGAAGCCTGAATAAGCGTAATGGTGAATTTGCCAAGCACGGGCATTACTATCTTGGGGGATTCGGGGACAAGCAGAAAGGCACTGGTAAGACTCCCAATTAGTCCTTCTCCTGCAATTGCGCCAGAATCGCTTTCGGCATTGGCGTATTGAAGATTGTGCACCGGTATCGATGTGTCGGGCACAACATAACTGTCAAGGGTAAACATGCTATCGTTTTGCCAAACAACCGCTTCTGCCAGCAAAGCTGTTGAGCCGAGATATGAACCGGCCATGAAGCCCTTGTTATTTATTCTGGCATAAACGGTCTGGGTCGTAGAATTTCCATTCATTACCTCAAAACAGGCCGAAGGTGCCTTCCAAAGGAACGGCACAAAGTAAAACCTTGTTGGGGTTGTATATCCGCCCAGAACCCATGTTAATTCGGATCCACACACTTGCCCGGAATTGTTAAGCCCGGTGGGTATCAAAACGTTATCAATGGAATCTTGATCGCACGTGCGAAATAAATCGTGGAGATTGAATATGGAGCCATCATGCTTCCATACGAGAGAATAGGAACTGCCTTTGTTTGCCGCCACGAAAGAGGTGACATCGCCGTTATCGTTAATCCTAATGTCGTCGGCAATTGTCCAGCTTGAAGCCACGTAGCTTGGATAGAACAACACACCATTTCTTCCAATATATAAATTTTTGTACGCCGCCGTAGCGTCAAAACCTGTCACAGGAGGACCGCAAACGAGATCATGATAGACGCCATTTTCCCACAAGTATATCTTCTCATGGTATCCGCTACTGTCTATCACCGAGTAGTACCCGGCGACTTGCCCCTTGTGGTTTATGTCGTACGCGACGCCGCGGTAGCCGCCCATAACCCCAAGGTCTACGATGTCGCTGTCGTTTTTCCATTCAACGGCGTGATAGACACGTCCATTATCAATGCCTCGATCGGGTTGAACGTATGCATACCCAACAATAGTGCCGCTGTCGTTAATTGACTGTGCAACGGATTCGCCGCCGGCGCACAGAGGTTTTAACAGCGAGATGCCGCCGTTTCTCCAAACGTAAGCAATTCGAGAGCTGTCTGAAGTAGTGATATAGCCGACCACCTGATTTGAGCTGTTCATTCCAAGGACATGATAGGTGTTGCCGGCATGACTTTGACCGATGGCAATAAGGTGGTATCTGGAGGGGGCGGCAAATGCTAAGGGGCTTAGGACAATCGACAGCAAGAGAATCGCACCAAGAACAGAAAAAACCTTGGATTGTGTACCATTGACAACTTGAAGAGGGAGCATAACATGTTCCTGGGCTTAAGAAGGGTCACAAAAGGCCTTACTGCCTGACTAAATCTACTCCATACACATTTTTCTGGTTGTAGGGATCCTGGAAATACAAGAACATGGTCTTGCTTTCAACATCGGGTTTTTTGCCAGGCACCCAAGGGGCGCTTGGGATTGGATAGACTTCGAATGAAAATTCTAGCGCGCACTGGTCCAGAACAAAATCAAATTGATTTTCAGTAACGGCTGTGTCAAAACCCTGACTGCAATTGACATCAGAGTTAGCGGTTAAGGACAACGAAGTCAGATGGTAGCCGTGAGCATTCTGAACGGGTGGCCACCGAAGATGAATGTTTCCCACCGTTCCCAATGTACAACTCCGTTCATCGTGGATGTAGATGTTGTTGCAAAACAGAGATTCTATCGGAGGTAAAACAACAAAAGCCCCGGAAAGGGTGTCGGTGCTGGTTGATATTGAGAAGCGAATAGATCCGCCGAGCCTCCCGAGAACCATCGGCTGGGTTGGAGGAACAGCCCAATTGAACTGATTTCGGCTCTCTTCGACTTGCATTCCGTCAATTTTCACCACGGGAATTTGATCGATAATGCTAGCCGTGTATATTGAAGGACTTCCAAAAACATCATGCGCTGAGTCTCCGTAGATCGTGTACGGAAAACTGAAAATGTACCCCGTTCTATTGGAGGAATTAGACAACGAGTCATAATCAACAGGGCTGGAAATAGCCGCAGACTTGTTCTCGCAGCTAGAAAAGTTTAACCAAGCCAAAATCGGGAATATCCATGACGCAAGAAATCTAAAGTAAATCCATAAACGCTGTCCCAACATTATTTGTAATCTCCCTAGTGTTACAGCCCGTTGAAAGTAATGTTTGTGACCTGTTTGGTTGCTGGATCGTAGGTCACAGTAACATCGTTGTTTCTTAAGTATTGACTCGGCGAGCCAATCTCTACTTTTACCAATTTTGACATCCAATAGTCAACTTGAATATCTACATCAGTTTCTGGTGTTGAGAATTCCGCATAGATATAGGCCTGGTTTGGAACTAAAGCAAAACCGCCTTGTAGAAGAAGAACGCCACATCTACAGATCCCGTCCACCCCCTCTTTGATCACAAGCCCCACGACAAGACTATTAATTGGGTTGCATGAGCCCGAACAATCGGGCGGAGGCACAAATTGCTTAGGCAGACCGGCGGCATTTTGTCCATTAGCAAAATAAACAATGGCAAATCCATTTCCAATGTTCAAGCCACTGGTGGCATCAAAATCGTAATTGATCCACATCTGTAAATAACCATTGTCTGAAGGATCAAGAGTCCCTTGATAGTTCAGCAGTTTCGCCATTATGTATTCTGTCATCTTCGTTCCAACAAAGAAAACAAATGACTTGCTTGTGCCCATCGCTGTTGTAGTTATTGTCAAGGTCGTTCTTATGGTACCGCCGTAGAGGACTGTGCCAATGGACCAATTTGTAAGAGATGCGTACTCTGTTTGAGATGAGTAGCCGTTGGAAACTAAGGTGAAAAGACAAATGAATAATAAAACTGTCTTGATCTTCATATTCTTTCGCCTCCTGTACTTCATTAGTTGGGTGCAAAAACAATTTTGGTTATGGTGCCGCCGCCAGTAGCATCAAATTGAACCGAAACTTTCGTAGTCCGAATAATGTTAGCGATCCAATAGTCCTTCACCAATTCAACAGTAGATTCGCTAAAGGGAATTCTAAAGCTATAGAAGTCTGAGCCTAGGTTCAACAAAGAGAACTTGAATTCGTCATTGTCTCCCCCAGAGTTCATTATCGACCAGCTGTAAACGGCTCTTCCGCCGTATGTGCCAGAAGCGATGGGCTGGTGCTCGGTTATGGTATTGTCTACCCTGAACTTTATTCCATAGGCAACCCTACTACCTTCAGGCGCGCTAAGATCATATGAAACCAGAACGTTCCCAGCCGAAGCGGGATCATTAAGGCATTTCGCCATAACATAGTCCACCCATCTCGGACCAATCACAAAATAGTATTGATTCAAACTTTGCCCGTTCCCATCTGGTAGACTCAAAACTAGCGTCTTTTGCAAAGCTCCATTCAATACTGCACTGCCTATTGTTACTGCCGATATTCCAACTGTACCAGACTGCGCTGAGAAGGATGCTCTTGCTATCGCAAGAACGCTACACAGCAGAATGACTTTTTTCAACAGCATCTTTCCGTCCCTCCCGCACTTCTATTTCCAGAGTCGTTAATCGCCGCCGGCATTACCGATCAAATCCATGATAAACTGCGATACGAAAGACCGATTTCTAGCTGCATAATTCACGATCCTGAATGACGCGCCCGTTTCATCAAATACTAAATCACTCTTTAGAGATTCTTCCACTCTGATCCAGACGTCTGCAGTAGCAGCGAGTCCAGATGGCAGGAGCCACGTGTAAGACCCGCTGTTTGCTTGACTCCCAGCAATAGTGGTCCACGTGGCCTTGTTGTCAACAGAATACTTTAAGGTAACATTTCCGACAATTCCATATGTAGCCCATTGAATAGGCAGAGTACCATTACTTCGAACCAGAGCCGCACCGTTCACAGGTTTGGTAATTCTGATCGCACCAGTAACGGTTGATGGATCGCCGGAACTGTAAGTGGCGGTCTTGAGCGTTTGACCGGCGTTATTTTTTATGGCTTTTAGCCTTCCAAAAACGTCATATTCGAATCCTTTCATCTTGCCGTTTTCGTCAACAAACGCTATCGGTTGAGCAAGATTCTGGTCGTAATAAAAACTGGAAACGTGCGCGTCGGCTGGAAAGAATCTTATGTCGTCGACCAATGCGTCAACATTCCCATTGCCATTGCCAATCCAAACTCGTATATACCCCGTTGACCGAGGAAGCTTGGTCGAAGTACTTATTAACAACTCAAACTTTTTCCAATCCTGCGCGTCCGACAGGCTTACCATAAGGTAATCGGATAGGTCGTTCGAAAGGTTTTTTGGATCTTTTAGTGGCGGAGTCAAGTCGCCATCCGGAATTGGCCAGGCAGATATCTCGTAGGGTCCCGCTTTATCTCTATATTCGGCCCACAAAAATAACGAGCCCGAGTTTACCTTAGCGTTAACGCTCAGAATATAATTTTTTGAACTTGACACTTTGAAGTTATGTGTAGGACCAAACGCGTTCACTATGTGGACACACTTTTTCCCAAAATGTCCGCCCGACACAACCGTTGCCCCGCCGTTTTCCCAACCATTTTCATGATCAAAATCGCCTGGGAAAAGTGAATTCTGCTCATCGTAATCGCAGGTAAGAACTCCACACTCGTAGTATTCGGCATTCTTAACAAGTCCACAAACAGCATTCATTCTGGGGTGATAAATTGCAGTTGCGGGTCCTTCCATGGGCACAACTTCTGTCAAAGGCCTGGAGAACTTGTCCACCATGGCTATTTGAGACTTGTTCAACCAATTTGTTCCCCCCATCGTTGGCCATTGCAGACTTGTCTGGTCATCGGTAAAATCAGTCATGGTAAACGCCGCCAATTTACTGAACCGGAACTGTGGAAATATAGCGTCCGTTGTGACGTTTTCCACTTGATAGGTTTGCGCAGTCCCACACTTAATTTTGTCCATTGAACTGGAAAAAGTGCCAAATGATATATCAGCTAGCTTTGTTATTGGCATGTTCGTTGCATCGACCACAATGCTCCCACCCGGTAACGTGTACATGTTCTTTTCAGTCAAATCCTCGTTTTCCCTACTAGTGATCATATAATTATACGGCACTGAAATAGTTAGCTTTTTGTCCTGATTGCCATTTGTTGTCAAAGTGGCGGTCGGATTCCCCGTAAATGCATCGAAGAGCCCATAGAATGTGTTTATTATAGCAACATTGTCCTTTACCTCATGCGTTTCAACAAGGAATGGTTTTGAAATTATGAGGTCCGTTATGGTGTCCACGTTGCCACTAGCGTCAAGCTCTTTTGATCGCTGACGAATCATGCCAAGAGGCGTGTTATCACCAACCAGGGTGGAAAGGTCACCAAAGACTACGCCTGCGATGCCGGCGACTGTCTCGCTAAAAGCATACGTGTTTTCTTTTGAATATACTGTAGAACCGTTGTTATCAAGATATTCGACCTTCTTTGCCATGCCGACAATCCCGGAACGGTCCCAGACCTGAATTACGGGAATAAAATTTACGTTTGTCAGAATTTTATTGATTGAAACCGAAGGAGTTCCAGGAAGAACCAAATCGCTGTTTGTCCAAAAGGAGCTCTTTATAGATCCACGCACTTTTTTGCCAACAGAATTGACCTGAGCAACTTCTACAGCCGGGTATATGATCGACGTGCAGCCATCACTATAGTTCTTTTCAATATCTGTGGAAAACGGGATGTAATCAATATACCTATCTACCTGAGTATAGGTATCATAGCAATTAGTACCGGTGGTCGCAGAAGCGGTATAACTTTTTGTAAAAAGCGTGGGAATTGCGTCTTGTGGAAGCAAATGCACATCCCCTGCATCGTACGTGTATTGCGTAGTCAACTGACTCATGCCGGTATTCAAAGTTATGCTATGGACTCGAATTCCATCACAAAGCAATTTGTCTTTTTTCAGTGCATATATTTTTTGGATTCCATCAGGTAAGTTCTGTTCGACAGTAACGACATTTGGGGATTGTTGATCTATGATTTTGTACAGGTAGTGATAGCTCTCCAAGTCTACGTCTTGAACGTTGTCGCAATAGTCAAACATTCTCTTTTGACCAGGGGCAACATCGCAGTACGCAATAAAGTAAGTTCCTACTATGCTAGGGTCCACGGAGGCTGTCAGAGTAAGTTGGCGTGTATCGGAATTTGCGGATGCTACGGAATATTGGTCATAGTAGGTTGCCGGCGGCAAGGCCGTATTGTCTAATTCTGTGCCGGGGTGTTCTCTTTTTATCCGGTAGATCGTGGCCAAACTTGTGTATGCGGAATCCCTACCGTAATCGATACTGATAGACCCCCCTGAAGGAAGATCGATTCTGGACAAGTTCCAATTTATGCCTTGTAGAGAAACGTCCTGAGGTCCATCTTTGTCAACCTTTTCGTAACCCCAAGGATCGGCATTGTCTGGCCCTAAGTAAGGACTATTTGCGTTCTGATACGAAAAGAGATATGGCGGCATGCTTGTTTCGGACGTCCCAAATCCACCGTACGAAGTTACAGCTTTCAATGCCAGTCGGCCCTTGCCCCTATCCGATGAGTTTGGAGTATTTGGCGCCAGTTCGTAGCTATAGTTGAGCGCGACCCTCCGATAAGATTGAGGCATTGGAAAGTTGCTTGGAAGGTTTGAAGCATAGTCTGGGTCGGCAGGATCTTTTTCGGATACAAGAAATGGATATTGTGATTTTGAATACCACGCAACTTCTTTCAACCGCTTTTGCACTGTGACAATTGGATTTACGTTGTTGATAAAAGAGGTATTGTTTAGAACATACGAAGAAATGTCAGGGTTCGAAAGGGTATTGCAATGGCAGGCATCGACATAGTCGGGTGTGGTGAAGCTGCAGCCTGTTATGACATCTGCGCCGGAAGCATCCACCTTGGAATAACTCGTCAAAGTCAAGTGGAGATAGTCCGTTTGGGCATCGTAGCTCGCGCCCGTGCATGCAATATAATTTGTAAAATGGCCGACAATTGTGCCCCTATCATTACTGAGACTCGAAGCAGGCCAAGAAAGCTGCCTTTGGGTGTCTTTGTAGATATGGAAACCGGCAGTTGCGTCGGCGGTTGGGTGCCCCCAGCACCATATAAAATCGATGCCGCATGGGCTGTAGGTTGCCGTAGCCTTGGCGTTCATCACCATCATTTCGGTATTTTCTGGCATGCTGCTATACCAACTCAGGGGAGCACCTTTTAGTTTAACATTCCACGAGCCTGTAAAGACGTAATATGATTGCGCTGTAGCAACATTATTCAAGGATGTTTGCAGGTCCTGGTCGTGTACTCTGTTGCAGTAATATTTATAATAGGTAGTTATTTGCGGTTTAGTTTCCCCTTCAAGTGGGTATGGGAGTACGATGTTCGGATAAGCCGCTTGATCTATGCCTTGGCCATCTGCTCGATCCTCCGTCCTGAAATATGCTATTTCCGAGGCAGTTTCGATTGCAGACAAATACGTTATTTCCTTTTGCCCAAAAACCGTAGTGTACATGTCGGTTCCATTTATCTGTCTCTTGATAAAATCGTTATAGGGGTTCCGCCAAAGCATTGTTGCCTTGGGAGTATTCTCGTCATATCGGTATGAAAACTTTGCCCAATATCCAAAATCTCCTTCCCTTGGTAGGATCGCCTCAGTCGTCGTCACTTGAGGCAGTCCAGTGGTGGGATCGATATGAAGGTAGTCACCTGTCATCTTTATCCAATCTGGTCCTGTGATCGCTGTGAGCAACCACGTTGTTGCAAATGGCTGAGTGCTGTAGGAATAGCTTGTTGTTTGTGCAGTTGATAGGCCCTGCGGAATAGTTTGGGATGGCCCGCAGACTGTGACTTGATTGAGATTCTTGAGGGGCAATGTGTAGAAGTATGTTTTTCCTTCAAGATCGGTGAGGGTAAATCCTTCAAGAATCTCGGTGCCTTGTTTGGTTCCGAAAATCGGAACTATCTGCGTGCCGCAAACCTTCCCTGCTGTACCGTCTGTAAGTGAATGAATATTCTTCAGGTTGTTTGAACTGTAATCGTCCGTGCCTAAGTCTGCGTTGTCTATAAGGTTCATAGAATTTTCAGATATCATCTTGAAAACGAGACCGTCACTAAAAAATGGCGAAATTTTCATAGTGTTCGTATTAAATGCCACCTTAGGATTTGCAGAGGCATCTTTCCAGAATAATCCGTCTTTTGAATTATCGGTTGACCAAGTTGAATTCAACGACTTATAGGCAAACGGTTTAAAGACACCGGAAATTCCCTGGCTGTTTACCGAGTAAATGTCTTGGGATGGAAGGGTCATATGGTTGCATTTGATGTATTCAAGCCTATCGCCGGATTCTTCCAAATCAGTGAAGGGATTATCCGTGCCTCCCGCAGACCCAAAAGTACCCAAACTGCCCTGAGTCGGCGCTCTTTGTTTCATCATCCCGGATAGAGTTTTGGGAAATGTCTCGTATCCCCATGTATTGTCAAAACCGGCATTTTGAGAAAAATACGGCAAAAGGCGATCATTGGTTTCAACGATTCTTGATAGTTGAGGAGAATGATACAAATAGCCGAATGCCTTGTTCGTACTTATTTGCTGGAAATACCACCCCCATGAGTAATTCGAAAAACGCAGGGTAATTCCGTAGGGGCCTTGCGCGGAAAACCCCTCCGAGCTCGAATAGGAATGTTGTCCCTTTTCCGAAAATGAGGCGTAATTGTGTTGATAAGAGGCTCCGAGAGCGGAGATGCCCACGCCGCCTTGACCCTTTGAATCAAGTGAGAAGGTTGCACCGGAGGAAGGCCCGCTACTTAAAGCGATTGAGCCACAGTAGTAGGGAGCTTGTCCTTTTCCAAAAGTGACCGAACCATTCAAAGCTACCCCGTTGGCAATGGTTGCCCCATATCCAATAGATGCGCTGCCGCTTCCAATTCCTATCGTGAGTCCTCGGTATCCAGCTTGAAACATATTAGAATTCCAATTATAGCCTACAGATGCATAGCCGCCATACCCAACATTAACAGAATTAGTATTGACGTCGAGGTTCCACGCCCCATATGAGTATCCAATACCGGTAATTCCCTGGAATCCCTTGTTGGTCCAGCCAAAGTCAACGGTATACCCTTGCCATCCGAGTCCCAAGGTAGTTTGACCTCCATTTTCACCCTTATTTGCCAAAAACGAAACCGAGGACGACTTGAAATCGTCGTCAGGAAAACCGACAACTTGCCGGTTGATAGCTCCAACATTGAGCGTCCAGCCAAGTCCAACCCACGATGCCTCCTGCTCACTACAAATACCCGCGTGATAGCTTAGCGCCACCGGGTATCCTACGCCGGTTGGACCCTTAACATCGCCAAGTGGGAGAACGTAGGTGAAATCGCCGGTTGGCATATTGACAAGGTCGGTAACGTCAACAGGTTCAAACGAAGTGAATTCCGGTTGCGTAGGTCCACTTGTCAAGGCAAATGCGGCTTCGCATGTGCCCATGCACAGCAAGGCAATAAGCGACTTTCTTCGTAAATCCAACATGTGTGTCACCTTTTTAGCAATTTTGATTTCTTAACTATGTCCCCTAGCGCAATATCCACGCTTCCCAATTCAGGGAGCAAATCTCTTATCATCAAGTGGGTTTCGGAAAGCGGCTTTCTAATTTCACTTCGGGGAAAACTGATTGCAAAAACATCCTGCGAACCCATTCCCCAATTTCGTTCGTAATCGTAAGACGCCGCCTTCACCGTATCCGCTCCGCACAAAAGAAAGATGTCGCGGTTTCTCTCAAAGTCATTTCTGTAGACATTTTCACTAAATCCGCCATTTCCATTTTCCCGAAGCAACACGCTAACGGTCCCGCCTTTTCTAGAGCTTAGCCCAACAGTTATGAGAATTGTATTGCTGTACTTGCGAAGTGCATTTTCTACCGATTCGTTGACCCCAGCCGCAATTTCTCTCGCCGCAAGAAAATCACCAGGTATGTACGATACGTTCAGGATCACATCGTTCCGCTCTACTGTCTTTGTAAACCTACTGTGGTTCCTCTCAAAGTATTGCATGTACTCTTTTGCCGGTAACTTGTCCCCACAATTCAGAAATTGCAAGGCAATGCACGCAATCAGAACAGCCTTATTTGTACCGTTCATTGAGTCCCTTGATGATATCCTCTGTTATATCAAAACCTCTCTCGTCGCCGAAAAGTATACTTCCGCCGGTGGCTGTCCCAAAAATCATGCTGTAGTGCTTTTTCTTGCCGTATTCACCGATAAAGACGTTGACCTTTTCAAACACAGTCTGCATTTTTTTTTGCCGAAGATCGCTTACTCTCTTAACGTTTGCTTCCCGAAAGTTGTTTATCTGCTGATTTCTTGCAGACAAAGCGTCTTGCATTTCCTTTTTCTTTGCGACAGGGGCGCGGTCATAATCTTTTGACATGGCCGTGATGACAGCCCGCAGACTATCTTGCAATACTTTTTCCTCTACTTGCCATTTGTCGTCTTCCACCTTTACTTCGCGATCGACTTTAGCGGCCTCGGAAAACCCGACAAGCAGCTTAGCGGTATCAAGATATGCAATCCTGGGAACAAAGAATAACTGAGTAAGAAAAATGCTCAATGAAATGCAACCAACGAAGGCAATTGTACCCGTCGTCAAGATCAGAACACTTGATTTTGTTCCACCCTCAGGTTTTCCAGAGCTTGCTGCCTGTCGATTTTTGTCTACCATCGCTTGCTGTGTCACCTTTCTACATTACCACTTTTGTTCATAACACATTTAGAAAAGAATTCCTGCCATAAGAAAGCACTCTTGCGAATAGTTCAAATAGTCAGAATCTTTCCTCACTTCTGTGAGGCCCTGCGAAAAACCTAATCTTAGGG
>Ga0182027_10004902_pt1 | contig 20549 bp, 22 predicted proteins | sample 712E1DmetaG_FD_121300 | JGI IMG/M metagenome (GOLD analysis project Ga0182027, IMG submission 121300) | Permafrost microbial communities from Stordalen Mire, Sweden - 712E1D metaG (Illumina Assembly) | ecosystem: Environmental > Terrestrial > Soil > Wetlands > Permafrost | place: Sweden...
ACTTCGTTCGCGGGAAGATCCTTGGTGCGTCCGCCGTTCGGCGCCATGCCGGACAGCAGGTCGGGCGCGACCGCCAGGTAGCCGGCCGCGGCAAACTCATCGGTGACGCTCTCCACCCAGTCGGTCATTCCGAAGATCTCGTGGATGACGATAATCGCGGGCGCCTTGGCCTGCCCCTGCGGGTACGCGACAAACGATTCGAGGCTTCTGCCCTCGTGTTTCATCGTTACCCACTCGCGCCGCCGCGGCGACTTGTCTACCGCCTGGCGTGCCCAATCCTGCGCACCCAGCGAGGACGCGCCCCATCCGGTGGCGGCGATGCCCACAGCGCTTCCTTCCAGAAGCCGCCTTCTTGTCAGTGTCTGCATTTCCAATGTGCTCCTGTGTCGTCATTTTCGAACGGTTTGTCCCGCCAGCGCAAGATGAAATACGAGTTTCAGGCCCGCGACGCAAAAGTGGAGGCCGAGATGATTCGTTTCCAACGCCGGGCGCGCCACGGACACACAGTGTAGCACCACAGCCAGCGGCAGGCGAAGGAAGCTGCCCGCTTTGAGCGGTTGCCGGAACTGCCGGGCTCCCATCCGGGCACATGGTTTCTTCCCGTCTTTCCCTAAACGTGCGGCGACCGGCGTACGTCATAATAGCGTACGGACCCGATGCGCTTTTTGGGACTCATCTTACTCGCGGCCGCTTCCGTGGTGGACGCCCCAGCCGAGGAGTACGCCATCTTCTCCAGCGGTGCGCGCCTGCGCATAGACCGCCACGAAGCCGCCTGGGGCAAAGTGCGTCTGTACAACAGCGACGGCTACATTGAGATGGATCTATCGAGGATTCAACGATTTGAGCCGGCTGAGGAGGTTCCATCCACGGCCCCGCCGCCGGCCGCTCCAGCACCCGATTCCGCGGTTGACGTGCCCGCCACGCCAATCGGCGCACCGTCCCCGCGGGACCTCGCCGACGCGGCCGCTGACAAGTACGGCATCCCACGGAAGCTGGTCCGTCTGGTAATGGAGGCCGAATCCGGCTCCCGGCAGCAAGCCGTTTCGCCCAAAGGAGCTGTCGGCCTGATGCAACTGATGCCCGCTACGGCGCAGGCCCTGGGGGCCGACCCCACCGACCCCGTGCAGAACGTCGACGCGGGCGCCCGCTACCTCCGCGACTTGTTGCAGAAGTATGACGGCCTTCTGTGGCACGCGCTGGCGGCTTACAACGCCGGCCCAGCCGCGGTCGACAAGTACAACGGCATTCCCCCGTATGCCGAGACCATCCTCTACGTCAAGAAGATCGACCGGGAGTACCGCCTGAACGGCGATTAAACCTGGGTTGCGGAACCTGGCGCCGCCCGCGACTCCAGGGAGGAACTCCCGTACTTGTACCGCCTCCGGGGTAAACTGAAGGTGCCCGCGTCCGACTTTTTGCGGATGCCGTGCGTCTACACACCAGGAGCCAGAGTTTGATATTTCGGGCGGTCGAAGATGCTGACCTGATTCAGCGGGCTGCCAAAGGCGACGTGGAGGCCTACAACCTCCTCGTGTCCCGTTGGGAGAAACCTATGTATAACTATCTCCTGCGGATCGCCGGCAACCGCGAAGACGCTCTGGACTTGACGCAGGATGTGCTTTTGAAGGCCTATCAGAACCTCGGGAAGCTGGAAGAGCCGGGGCGGTTCGCGCCCTGGCTGTACCGGATCGCGCATAACGAAGCCTACACCATGTTCCGCAAGCGCCGGCCCGAAACTGGCGTGGAGAACGTGGAACCGCGCCGCACCGAAACCGGCATCACCGTGGGCGGCAGCTCGGTTTTTCCCATCGAGCTGAGCCTTTCGGTGGCTAGCGCCTTGGGCCGCCTGTCGGCTGAACAGCGTGAGGCCGTTGTGCTGAAGATCTACCGGGGGTTCAAGTTCGAGGAAATGGCCGAAATCCTGGATTGTCCCGTCTCTACCGTCAAGTCCCGTCTGTACACCGCCTTGGATCTGCTCAAAGAGGAACTGGCTCCGCTCGAAGCACGGGGTGTATCATGAGTTGCTCGCCGTTTGATTTGAAGGATTTCCTTCTCCAGGAGCTGGCTGATCCGCAGCGGCTCCAGGTGGAAGCGCACGTTCAGGCCTGCCGGTCCTGCCGCCTGGAGCTGGACCGGTTGCGTCTTACCCAAACCGCATTGTCGTGCCTGCGCGACGAAGAGATTCCGCAGCGCATCGGATTCGTCTCCGATAAGATTTTCGAACCCTCCCGCTGGCGGCGGTGGTGGGCGGCCTTGCACGGATCGGCGGGCCTGGGGTTCGCCTCGGCCGCCATGTTGTCCGTGGCCCTGATCGTCTCCGTCGCGACCCGTCCGGCTCCCGCGCCGCGCGTCGCCGAAACCGCGAAGACCGTCTCGGACGACGAAATCCGGCAGCGCATCGAGCGCGCCGCCGCCGCCATCGATGCGCGCTATGCCCAGCGCACCGAGCAGTTGGTGAAAGACATTGAGCTTCGCGACCGGGAAGAGCGCCGCGCGAGCCGGGCCATGGACGAAATGCAGATCGATTATCTGCAGCGCAACCTTCAGGCCGCCAACCGCCGCCAGTATGTGGCTTCCGTGAGCGATGGAGGACCGAGATGAGAACCGCCGGAATTGTGCTCCTGCTGGCCGCGTTGCCGGCCGCCGCCCAGGTCGCCGCGCGGCCGGTGGCCGCCGTCGCTTCCATCGATCAACCGCCCCTCTCCCTCGACGTCGTCCGCAACCTGGAGAGAGTTTTCGACGCCAAGCTGGACTCCGCGCAGCCGCAACCCATCAACCTGATGGGCGCCACGCGAGGTTTGTATCTTCCCGGCTACGGACTGGTGTTCACCGCAGAGTTGGATTTGACGCTGACGCCCACCGCCGGCGGCCTGTTGCACCGCGAAATCACTCCCGCCGACGTGGCCGCCATTCACCAGAGGAAACTGGCCCAGTTGCCCGTGCTGCAGCGGCTCATGCGGGACATGATCGCCGCTTCCGCGCGGCAGGCTGGCACAATGCCGGACAACGAACGCATCGTGGTGGCGGTCCGCCTCTGGTGCCAGGCGTTCGAGGATCGGACCGGCCTCCCCAGCCAGATCCTCATGACCGCGGACCGGAAGTCGGCCATGTCCGGTCAGATTCTGGAAGTGGCCACCAAGTGACCCCCGCCTATCCGATGCCGGAATCGGATCCCAGCGCCGTGCGCTACATGCGGCTGGGCGAAATCCTGGTGGATCGCGGGAAGATCGCGCCCGATGAGTTGGATCGCGCGCTCGAGCTGCAGCGGGAGCGCGGCGACAAGCTGGGCAAGATCGTGGTGGATATGGGCCTCATCGCCCACCGCGACGTGCTGGCGGCGCTCTCCGATCAACTCGGCCTGCCGCTGGTGACGGTGGACGGCCCGCCGCCCGAGGCGCCCGAGATCGAAGGCCTGTCGCACCGCTTCCTGCGGCAATGCAAGGCCTATCCGGTGGCGCTGGCCGATTCCCGGCTCACCGTCGCCATGGCGGACCCGCTGGATTTCGAGACCGTGGCGGCGCTGCGGGCGTTTTCCGGTCTGGAAATTCAGACCGTGCTGGCCTCCGAGCAGGAGATCCTGGACGCCATCGACCGGCACTACGGCGAGGCCGAGCGGGAGACCGTGGGCGGCGCGGGCGACGACGAGCAGGCTAACGCCGACCTGGAACACCTGCGCGACATGGCGAGCGAAGCGCCCGTCATCCGCCTGGTGAACGCCATGATCGCCAGCGCCATCGAGATCCGCGCCAGCGACATTCATATCGAACCGTTCGAGAAGGAATTCCGCGTCCGCTACCGCGTGGACGGCGTGCTCTACAACCAGGACTCGCCGCCGCGGGAACTGAAGGCGGCCATCATCTCGCGCCTGAAACTGATGGCCAAGCTGAACATCGCCGAGCGCCGCCTGCCGCAGGACGGACGCATCAAGATCAAAATCCTGGGCCGCGAGGTGGACCTGCGCGTCTCCACCCTCCCTACGCTCTACGGCGAAAGCGTGGTGATGCGCCTGCTCGACCGCTCCGCCGGGGATTTTTTCGACCTCCGCAGCCTGGGTTTCGACGACCACATGCTGAGGCGCATGGAGTACTTCACCGGCCTGCCGCACGGCATCTTCCTGGTGACCGGGCCCACCGGCAGCGGCAAGTCCACCACGCTGTACTCCGCGCTCAAGCGGATCAACCTGCCGGACAAGAAGATCATCACCATCGAGGACCCGGTGGAGTACCAGATGGACGGCATCAACCAGCTCCACGTCAACCCGCAGATCGGCTTGACGTTCGCCAGCGGCCTGCGGCACATCGTACGCCAGGACCCCGACGTGATCATGGTGGGCGAGATCCGCGACCGCGAGACCGCCGATATCGCCATCCGCGCCGCCCTCACCGGACACCTGGTGTTTTCCACGCTGCACACCAACGACGCGCCCAGCGCCATCACCCGCCTGGCCGACATGGGAGTGGAGAACTATCTCATCACCTCGTCGCTGGTGGCCGTGCTGGCGCAGCGCCTGGTGCGCGTGATCTGCCCCGGCTGCAAGCGGCCGGCGGGGACGGCCCTGTCGCCCGACGGAGTGATGGTGGACACCTTCCGCGGGGCCGGGTGCGCCGAGTGCGGCGGCCGCGGCTACGCCTCGCGCATGGGCATTTTCGAGATGATGGAGCTCAACGACGAGATCCGCAAACTCATCATGAACAACGACGACGCCGGCGTCTTGACCAAGGCGGCGCGCCGCAACGGCATGCGCAACCTGCGCGAGGACGGCTGGATGAAGATCTCCACCGGCGTCACCACCGTTCCCGAGGTGCTGCGCGTGACCCAGGAGTTCTGAGGAATGCCAGCGCAAAAACAGTTTCACGCAAAGGCGCAAAGACCCAAAGAACACATAAGGGGTTTTCTTTGCGCCTTTTCGCCTTTGCGTGACATGGTGTTTTCTTCAAGCCATCTCAGGGAGCGCCCGTGACCACCTTCTTCTTCCGCGCCATAGCCTCCGACGGCAAGGTCCGCTCGGGCCGCCTGGCGGGCGACAACGAAAAGGTGGTGGCCCGCGATCTGCGCAAGCAGGGGCTGACGCCGGTGTACGTGGGGATGGCGCCGAAGGGCTCGTCGATGGAGTTCAAACTGCCGTCGTTCGGCGGCGGCCGGCGGCGCGATACCCTGTTCTTCACCCAGGAGCTGTCCACCCTGCTCAGCGCGGGCGTGCCGCTCGACCGGGCGCTCTCCATCACCGCCGAACTGACGGAAAGGAGCGAGTTCCGCCTGATCGTGCTGGACGTGCTGCGCATCCTCAAGAGCGGCCGCACGCTGGCCGACAGCCTGGCCGCGCATCCCGAGTACTATTCCGAGTTGTATACCAACATGGTGCGCGCCGGGGAGGCGTCCGGAGCGCTGGCGCCTATTTTCGAAAGGCTCGCCGACTTCGAGCGCACCCGCGACGACCTGCGCAACTACATCGTCTCCTCGATGGTGTACCCCGTTCTGCTGTCCTGCGTCGGCCTGGGGTCCATCTTCATCCTGATGTACTTCGTGGTGCCGCGTTTCGCCCTGATCTTCGCCGACGGGCGCATGAAGATTCCCACGCCGACGCGCCTCATGCTGGACGGCAGCTACTACGTGAAGACGTACTGGTGGATGGCGGCCTCGGCACTGGCGGGCGGGCTGATTTTCTGGCGGGTCTATACCAATACGCCCCCCGGCCGGCTGTGGTGGGACCGCGCGCGCCTGCGCATTCCCCTGTTGGGCGACGCCCTCCTCAAGGCCGAAACCGCGCGCTTCGCCCGCGCCATGGCGACGCTGGTGGGCAATACCGTGCCGCTGGTGCAGGCCATCGTTATTTCCGCGGCCACTCTGAACAACAAGATGATCGCCGCCGCCATGACCTTCGTGGCCCAGGGCGTGAAGCGCGGCGAAGGCATCGCCGCGCCGTTGCGCAAGGCGGCGGTATTTCCACCCCTGGCCGCCCACCTGCTGACGGTGGGCGAGGAAACCGGCCGGCTGGACCAGATGTTTACGCGCATGGCCGACATCTACGAAAATGATACGCGGGCCTCTATTCGCCGCTTCACGGCGGTGTTCGAGCCGGTCGTGATCCTGGTCATGGGCGTGATCGTGGGAGGCCTGATTCTGAGCATGTTGCTCGCTATCACGAGCATCAACGACGTGGCGATATGAGAACAAATCGAGCCGAAAGAAACCGAAACCGGCGGGCGCAGGCCGGCGTGACCCTGATCGAAATGCTGGTGGTGATGACCATCATCGCGCTGTTCGCGGCGCTGGTGGTGCCCAACATGTTGCACCACGGGGACGCGGCCAGGGTCACCAAGGCGCACGCCGATATTGCCAGCTTCATGACGGCGCTGGCCGCCTACAAGTTGGACACCGGGTTGTTTCCCACCACCGAACAGGGGTTGCGCGCGCTGCGCGAGAAGCCCAACGACCTTGGCCAGTGGGCCGGCCCGTACATCCAGCAGGACGTGCCCAAGGATCCCTGGAATCACGACTACGTCTACAAGTTTCCCGGGGAACAGGGCCCCGATCCGGAAATCGTCTGCTATGGCGCCGACGGCCAACCCGGAGGCGACGGGATCAATGCCGATATTGTCAGTTGGAAGAGCCAGTAGAACCCGCGGCATCACGCTGATCGAGATGCTGGTGGTGGTGACGATCATCGCCCTCATCTCCGCCGTAGTCTTGCCATCGGTGGCCGCGGGCATCGAGAGCGTGCGCTTGCGGACCGCGTCGGATTCCATCGCCGGCTTCCTCAACGCCGCCGTCAACCGCGCCGAACGCCTGCAGCAGGCCGTAGTGGTGGTGATTTCGACCCGGGAGAACCGCATCACGCTCTACTCCAGCGAACCGGGATTCACGCGCGAACTGCGCATGCCCAGCGGAATAACCATCGAGGGGGTCTTGCCGGCATCGGCCGAGGGATCGGAGGACGAGGACGGCCGCCTGGTACTTCTGCCCGGCGCCACCATTCCCGCAATCGGCGTGCGGATCGCCAACCAGCACGGCTTGCGGCGGGTGATCCGGCTGGATCCCATGACCGGCTTTCCGCACACGGAAAGCGTCGGAGCGGAAGAGTGACCGGGCCGGCACAGAACCGCGACCGTAAGGGAGCGGCCCGCGCGGTGCGGAACACTCCCCCGGCGCTCGGGCCGCTCGGGACCCCAAGGGAATGCCCCGCTGGCGGTTCCGGGAGCCGCCGGCCAGCCAGGAAGTCCACCCGCGGGTTTACGCTGCTGGAGATGATCGTGGCCACGCTGATCATGGCGATCGCGGTGGTCGGGCTGCTGGGCGGCATCTCGGGCGCCACGCGCAACGCCGCGCGAGTCCGCGACTACGACCGCGTCGTGCAACTGGCGCGCCTGCGCATGAACGACCTGCTGCTGGATCCCACGCTCACCGCCAATGGCTCGCTGAGCGATCGCTTTAACCCGGCGATCACCGGAGGCCTCGAGGCCGGCTGGCAGGCCCAGGCTTCCACCTTCGAAATGCCGCCCAACCCGACGCCCAACCAGGCGGCCCTCGAGCGGATTGAGCTGCAGGTCTGGTGGATGTCCGGAGCGCAGCGCCGCACGTTTACCCTGGAAGCCTTCCGCGAGCGCGTCCTCGCGCCCGGCGACCTCGGCGCGGGGGCTCCGCGATGACGCCAGCGCGCTCCAGGGCTGGCGTCACCCTCATGGAAATGCTGATCGCCGTCACCTTGCTCAGCCTGCTCACCCTCGGCATGCTGATGGCCATGCGCGTGGGTCTGATGGCCTATTCCAAGACCGGCGATAAGCTGATGGACAACCGGCGCGTCGCCGGGGCGCAGCGGCTTGTGGAGGACGAACTGATGGGGCTGATGCCGGTCACTCCGCCGTGCATGGGCAGGCCGGAGTTGGCCAGCCTGCACTTCAACTTTCTGCAGGCGGAGCCGCAGAGGATGCGGATGGTATCGGGCTTTTCGCTGCAGGAGGGCTGGCGCGGCCACCCGCAGATTCTGGAGTTCCTGGTGATTCCCGGCAAGGACGGCGCCGGCGTACGGCTGGTGGTGAACGAGATTCCGTATTCGCCAACCTTGGCCGGGAAGGCGTGCGTGGGCGTCGGCCCGGACGCCGAAACCGGCGTCACCGTGCCGCTGTTCGCGCCGATCGAGGCCGGGGCCAAGTCTTTCATCCTTGCCGATCGACTGGAGTTCTGCCGGTTCAGCTACTACACCGGGACGGGGCGCCCCAACGACCCGATTGCGTGGCGCCCCGCGGCGACAGGGCGGGGTTGGCCATACGGCATCCGCATCGAGATGGCGCCCTTCGAGCCCGATCCGTCGCGGCTGCAGCCGATCACCGTGACGGCGCCGCTGTTCCTACACCGTTCGCTGGAGGTTCAGTATGAGGACAAGTAGGGCGCCTTTGTGGGGCGGACGCCCTCGTCCGCAGCCGGCCCCCTGGCCGGCTTCCCGGCTTGGTTCCGCGAGCGAAGAGCGGAACGGGGGCGTCCCGCGCGGAACGGGGGGTCCGCCCCACAAGGCCCGCGCCAGACGCCAGCGCGGGAGCGCCTTGCTGTCGGTGTTGTGGCTTTCGGCGGCGCTGTCGGCCATCGCCTTCTCGCTGGCGATTACGGTGCGCGGGGAGATCGAGCGCAGTTCCACGGCGGTCGACAGCCTGCGCGCATACTACCTGGCGCGCGGTGGCGTGGAGCGGGCCGCCCTGGAGCTGTTCTGGTCGATGTCGCAGATCGAGAATCGGCTCATCCCCCGATATTCCACCGAAGTGCTGTACCATTTCGGCAGCGGGGACGTGCGCGTGGAGTTTCTCCCCGAGGCCTCCAAACTGAACGTCAACCGGGAAACGCCGGAGGTCCTGGACCGTCTGCTGGTAGCCCTGGGAGTGGACCCCGGGCGCGCGGTCGAGATTGTGATGGCGATTGTCGATTGGCGGAGCCAGACCCCCGGCGGAGGGCTCCTGGACGGTTATTATTCGGCGCGGACTCCGTCTTTTCTGCCTCCTCATGCGTCTTTTCAGGAGATTGAGGAACTGCTTCAAGTGAAAGGCGTTACGCCCGATATTTTCTACGGAACCTACGCCCCCGGCGAGCCCCAGGCGGGAAACGGGCCGGCGCCGCTGATGCGGCTATCGGGACTGGCGGATTGCCTGTCGGTTTATGGGGCCGCGGGCGGCGTGGACGTCAATACGGCCAACCCCGCGGTGCTGGCCGCCGTCGGAGTTCCGGCCGGCGCCATCGAGATGATCGTCCAACACCGCAAGACCTCGCCCTTTACGCAGCCGCAACTGGCGGACTTCATGATGTCGGCGGGCATCGGCGGCGCGCCCCTGCGGGTGGAAGGGAATTCCATGCTGACCATCCGGGCGACCGCGCGGCTGCGGGCGGCGAACGGTACTCTTTCGGATTTGCGCCGCACGGTAGCGGTGCAAGTGAAGTACATGCCGCGGGAGGCGGATACGCCCATCCACTATCTCCGCTGGTACGAAACCGCCTGGAGCAACTGACCGGATGCCTATACCCAGGGAACTTCGCAAGCTGCTGGCTTTCGGCACGGGTATCGGAGTCGAAATCGGCGCCACCGATCTCGAAGTGGTGGCCGCGCGCGTGCGGCCCAATCGCGTGCAGGTGGCCGGCCATCTTGTGATCCACAACTTCGCCGGCCGGCCGGCGGCGGAATGGGGCGCCGAGTACGGACGCTTTCTGAAGTCGCTGGGGATGGGGCACATGAGCGCCACGGTGCTGTTGCAGCGGCGGGAAGCCATCGTACGCCTGGTGCCGCTCCCCGGCGTGGCGGCCAGGGAGATGGAGAACGCTATCCGTTTCCAGTTGGACACGCTGCACCCCTACGGGGAAGACGACGTGGCATGGGGCTGGAGCGCCGTGGCCCCGGGCTCGGCGCTGGTGGGTATCGTCCGCCGGGAGACGGTGGACCGCTACGCGCAACTTTTTGCGGAGGCGGGCGTGGCCGTGTGCAGCTTCACCTTCTCGGCTGCCGCGGTCCACGCCGCGATTCGGCTGAACGGACGCGCCGCGCCGGAGGGATTCGTGGCGCTCAGCCGCGGCTCGACGGGGGCGGTGGAGGTGTACGGCGAGAGTCCCTGGCGCCCGGTTTTTTCGGCCGAATTCGATCTTCCTCCGGAGCGGGCCACGGCGCTGGCGCTGGCGGAACTGCGCCTCGCGCCCGATACGGCTCCCCGGAAGCTGGAGGAGATGCTTCCCCAGCCGTCGGCGAATCCGGTGGAGAACGACCTTTCCCGCAACGCACTGCCATACGCCACCGCGCTGGCGGGGGCGTGTCCCCGCCTGGCGCCATCGGCCAACGTGCTGCCGCCGGAGTACCGGAAATCCAGCTCGCGCATGGTTTTCGTGCCCACCGTCGTTTTGGCGGCCCTGCTGGCGCTGCTGGCGGCGGGCATGGCGGTCTACTCGAAGTACGCGGAGGGCCGGTACCTGAGGACGATCCATGCGGATATCGGGCTGCTCATCCCGCGCAAGGAGCGCGCCAATAATCTGGAGAAGGCGTACAACGAGACGCGCGCACGCACGCTATTGCTCGACGAGATCCGCGGCCGGACGCGCGCCGATATGGACGCGCTGAACGAACTGACCCGGCTGCTGGAGCCGCCCACGTGGACGAACTCGATCGAACTCGGCCGCGAGACCGTCCGCATCGGCGGTGAGTCTCCGCAGGCCACTTCGCTGGTGAAGATTCTGGATTCCTCGCCGCTGTTCAAGAACACCGCGTTGAAGGTGGTGATGAACCAGGCGTTCCAGATCGAAACCACCCGGCGGGTGACGCCATGAACGTCAAATTTGGGGCGATCGACCGGAAGAGCGTCTTGACGCTGGTGGGCGGCGTGGCGTTGATCCTGGCGATACGGTACGGTGTCTATGGCGATCGCGAAGCGCCATCGGTGACCTCGTCGGAGACGATTCCGCAGGCTGAGCAGCGGCTGAAGAACCTGCGGCAGGCGGCCGCCACGGTCGAGGGCAAGGAAGAGCGGCTCAAGAAAGCCGCCGCCGAACTGGCAGACCGCGAGAAGGGCATTCTGCAGGCGCCCACCGAAGCGCAGGCGCAGGCGCAACTTCTGGAGACCCTGAACAACCTCGCCCGGGGCAACGGGATCGCCACGCAGGGCGGCGACTTCCGCGATAAGCCGCTGTCCCGCGACTACGGAGAAGTTTCGGTGACGGTGCGCTTCACCTGCGACATCGTGCAGTTGGTCAACCTGATGGCGGCGCTGGCCGACCATCAGCAGATCCTGGCGACCGACGAGCTGCGCATCACCGGCGGCAATGACAAGAAGAAGAACGTGCAGGTGCTGCTGACGGTTTCGACCGTGGTCGCGCGCAAACTGCTTCCCGAGAAGAAAGGGGGGACACTATTTTGAACTGGAAATTGATGGTTCTGAACGTGGCGCTGGCGGGCGCCGTAGTGTTTGCCGGAGTGGAGCTTCGGGGGCAGTGGCTTGCGGCGAAAGCGCGCGAAGATCGGATCCAGCGCGGCAAGGTGGCCCCGGCGCCTCCGCCTCCCTTCACCAGGCTGCCCGAGGTGGCCCCGGTAATGGCTTCCGGGTATGCCAACGTCGCCGAGCACTTCCTGCTCGATCCGTCGCGCAATCTCGATCCGCCGTATGAACCACCGCCGCCTCCTCCGCCTCCGCCTCCGCCCATGCCGGCGCTGCCGTTCTTCCACGGCATGATGAACATCGGCAATGGTCCGGAGGTCATCATGAGCGTGAGATCGGACGCCCCGCACAAGACGATGCACGCAGGAGACGCGATCGGCGATTTCACGCTGGTGGCGTTCAACGCCGAACGGATCGAGTTGGAATGGAATGGCCAGCGGATCGTCAAATCGCTGGCGGAACTCTCCGGGCACAGCGCCGGGCCGCAGGCCGCCGCAGAGTCCGCGCCGGAGGCCGCGGCCGTCAACGAGCGGCCACCGGTGGTGCCGGGGGACAAGGGGCCAGGTGAGGGGAACGAGAACGGGCAGCGCTCGTGCCAGGACGGCGACACGTCGCCGGCCGGCACGGAGAGGGACGGCGTGGTCAAGACAATCGGCAGGAACGCGTTTACACGCGCCGAATACTGCATATGGTTACCGAAACACTGAGGCGATGGCGCCGGCGCGATTTGCTTAGGGAGAAACCGATGGGACAATTCTTGGTTCGTTCGATTCTGGCTATGTTTGCCGTGGCTGCAACCCTCTCCGCGCAGGGAGGGGTCAGCGGGCCAGCCGGGATAGCACCCCCGCCTCCGCAGCAGCAGCCGCAGCCGGTGCCACAACAGCCGGTGCAACAACAGCCGAAGCCGGCCGCGCCGGCCGGGGCTGCACCCGCCGTGACCGCGCCCGCCGGGACGGCGCCCTTGGAGTCTGGAGCACCGGCGTTGAAGCTGGACAGCAACATCCCGTTCATCATGGACAACGTGTCGCTGACGGAGATGATTGAAGCGCTGGCCAAGCAACTCAAGATGAAGTACATTCTGGATCCGCGCGTGAAGGGGTCGGTGACCATCCACACCTACGGCGAAGTCAAGCCGATGGAGCTGATGCCGCTGTTCCAGACCATTCTGCGCGTCAATGGCATGGCCATGGTGCAGGTGGGCGACTTGTGGCGCATCCTGCCGGCGAATGCCATCTCAAACCTGCCGATGGAACCGATGCAGGTCACCGATCCCAAGACGCTGCCCGACGACGAGCGGATGATCCTGAACCTGATCTTCCTGAAGTACACCACCGCCAAGGAAATGGACTCGCTGGTCGGCCCCTTCATGGGCGAGCATGCCACCCACACGGCGTACGATCCGGCCAACCTGCTGTTGATCGAAGACAACTCCCGCAGCATGAAGCGCACCATGGAGCTGATTGCGATGTTCGACTCCGATACCTTCGCCAACCAGCGCATGCGCACCTTCGAAATCGTCAACAGCCGCCCGTCGGATCTGGCGAAGGACCTGGACTCGGTGATGAAGGCATACTCGGTGACCGACAAGAGCGGCGTGCGCTTCCTGGCGGTCGACCGCATCAACACGCTCATCGCGGTAGCGCCCAACCCCGGCATCTTCGAGGAGGTGCGGAAGTGGATCGACAAACTGGACATCAAGCCCAAAGTCACCGCCGGCACTTCCAGCCTTTGGGTATACCCGCTGAAATACCAGCGCGCCGAGATTCTGGCGATGGCCATTGAAGCTTTGTATTCGGGGAACACCGCCGCGCTCGTGATGATGTCCCAGATGATGAATGCCAATATGTACGCGGCCGGCATCGGCAACAACGGGACCGGCGGCGCTGGTGGCATGGGCGGCGGCTTCGGGATGGGTGGCGCTGGTATGGGCGGCACTGGCATGGGTGGTTACGGCATGGCCAGCTATGGCATGCCCGGCGCTAGCATGAGCGGCTATGGCATGGGCGGTTACGGGATGGGCGGCTATGGCATGGGCGGTTATGGGATGGGCGGCTATGGCAATATGGCGAGTTACGGAAACGGCTATGCGGGCGGGACGCCCACACCCTTGACCACGAGTGGAGGAACCGCAGGCGGAGGCGCGGGCGCGGCGGGCGGCAACGTTGACGCCACCGGCACCTACCTGGGCGCACAGGGAGGGCCGGGAGGGCTAGCAGGCGGGCGCCGGATGCCGCACGTGGTTCCCAACCCGTTCAACAATACGCTGCTGATCCAGGGAACCGAGCAGGAGTACGAGCAGATCGCCAACCTGCTGCGGCAGCTCGATGTGGCGCCCCGCCAGGTCCTGATCGACGTCAAGATCTACGAGGTGGACCTGGAAAACGACTTCGCCGCCGGGGTTGAAAGCTACCTGCAGCAGAGTGGCACCACTGCCGCGACGGGCGTGGCGAACAACGGCGTTACCAACAGCAACAGCAGCGGCACTAACACCGCCATCGGTGGCTTGAGCGCTGCGCAGGGGCTCACGGCCGCGGCCGGGCCGGGCGGTATCGCCCTCACCGCGGGCGCGGTGGTGCTCAAAAGCAAACAACTGCTCGGGCTGCTCACCGCCCAGGAGAACCGCGGACGTTCGCGCATCATTTCTTCGCCGAGCATCATTGCCACCGACGGAATTGCCGCGACCATGAACGTGGGTTCCCAGGTGCCGGTGCTGACGTCGCAGGCCGTGTCGGGCGTGACCGTAGGCGGCAGTTCGCAGTTTTCCAACACGGTGAGCAGCGAGAGTTCCGGGGTGACCGTGAGCATCACGCCGCGTATCAGCTCCAGCGGCGTGGTGACCATGATGGTCAGCCAGCAGGTTTCGGCCCCCCAACCCCCGACGCCCAGTTCCCAGATCCAGTCGCCTTCCTTTTCCAACCGCTCGATGTCCACGCAGCTCACCATCATGGACGGCGACACGGTGGCAATCGGGGGAGCCATTCTGGAGAGCCACACCGAAAGCTCGGGCGGCATACCTTTTCTGCACCGCATTCCGATCATCGGCACCGCGTTCGGAGCCAAGAACAGCAGCACGGCGCGCACCGAATTGATCATCTTTTTGACGCCCCGCGTGATCTACGACTCCAACCAACTGCTGGACGCCACCGAAGAGCTGAAGGCCAATCTGAAACGGGTGGGGAGGCTGATGAGGGACGAACGGTAGCCAGCAGGCCGGCGGGCGCTTCTGCGAGGACGAACCCTCAGCCTGGCATGGGTGCGCGGCGCGCGCATCCGTGCCCTTGCGCTACAGCTTGAACTCGAAACTGATGGATACCAGTGCGCGAGCGGCCTTCCCATCTTCCTGGAAAGGCGTGAAACGCCACTTTTTCAAGGCTGTCGCCCCGGCCTTCGTGAGCAGCGGATTGCCCTTCAGCAGCCGCACCTCTTCGACACCGCCGTCCTCGGCGACGATTGCCTCGAGTTCAACCCGGCCCGAGATCCTCAATTGCTGGGCGGCTGGCGGGTATTCCGGCGCCGGTTTCGCGGTCGCCGCCTTTCTGGCGTCAGCCTCCTCCACCTTCAACGTCGGGTCCGCGCCGAACAGCGTTCCTGCGGCCACTACGAGCAAGAGCCATTTGGGCAATAGGTTCACGTCTGTGGCCTCCTTTCCGCAATCGCACCATTGCGCCCGTCTTCCGGGTAAGGTGCTGACGGCGCTGGGACATCGATCCCGATATGATGATCGGCGGAATCGCCCGGGACTTTAGCGTTTGGCCCGCCCCGCGGCGCAGCATTGGGATGGATGGCCGAATGCGGCTGGGCCTAACACGGGCGGCGGGGCGAGGCGCCGACGGGAAACTGCCGGTGCGGCGATTCACCGTTGGACGCGCGGGGTCGCGCTCGCGCGGAAGGCCGATGGCTTTTCTACGTTGCCAACATCCCCAGCAAATCCTGCTCGCCAATCACCCGGACGCCCAGCTTTTCGGCTTTCTCCAGCTTCGAACCGGGGCCGGCGCCGGCGACCACGAAGTTGGTCTTCCGGCTGACGGTGCCGACGACTTTTCCGCCGGCGGCTTCGATCAGGGACCTGGCTTCCTCGCGGCTCAGCGTGGGAAGCGTACCGGTCAGCACGATGTTAAGACCATCGAGCGGGCCACTCCCCGTGCGCGCGGCTACGCTCGTGAAAATGAGACCTGCGGCGCGCAGCCGTTCCACCAACTCCCGATTTTGCGGTTCGCGGAAGAAGTGGCAAATGCTCTCGGCGATCTTGGGACCTACCTCCTCGGCGCACTGCAGTTGGTCCGCATCCGCGGCGGCGATCGCGTCCAGGCTGCCAAACTGCACGGCCAGGAAGACCGCCGTCCGTTCGCCGACGAAGCGGATCCCCAGCGCGGCGATGACGCGCGGCAAGGGGCTCATCCTGGACTTCTCGATGTTGACGATCAGGTTGGTGGCGGACTTCGGCCCCATGCGGGCGAGCGCGGCCAGTTGATTGACTGTCAGCGAGTAGAGATCGGCCAGACCGCGGACGATCCCGCGCTCCACCAGTTGATCCACCAGGGCCTCGCCCAGGCCGTCGATGTTCATCACGGAACGCGAAGCGAAGTGCAGGATGGATTCCTTCAGCCGCGCCGGACAGTTGGTATTGATGCAGCGGCTGGCGGCCTCGCCGTCCTCACGCACCACCTTGCCGCCGCACACCGGGCAGGCGGCGGGCATGGCGAACGGGCGGCGGTAGGAGCCCAGCGCGGAGACGCGCACCACCTTGGGGATGACGTCGCCGGAGCGCTCAATCACCACCTCGTCGCCGACCGCCAAGCCGAGGCGCGCGATCTCGTCTTCGTTGTGCAGGGTGGCTCGGGAGACGGTGACACCGCCTACTTCCACGGGCTTCAGGACGGCCACGGGAGTGAGGGCGCCGGTGCGTCCCACCTGCACGTCGATGTTCTCGACGGCGGTCACGGCCTGGCGCGCCGGATACTTGAAGGCGATGGCCCAGCGCGGAGCCTTGGCGGTATAGCCGAGCGCGCGCTGCTGGTCCACGGAATCGACCTTCACCACCACGCCATCGATCTCGTAGGGCAGCTCCTCGCGGCGGGCCGCCCAGTGGGAGCAGAAGCCAATGACTTCTTCCACACCGGCGCAGAGGCGGCGATGGGGATTGACCTTGAAACCCATGCGGGCCAACTCGTCCAGAGATTGCCAGTGGCTATCCATAGCGGGGTGGCCGCCGGCCAGCAGGAAGTAGGTGTAATAGTCCAGCCGGCGGGAGGCGGTGACCTGCGGTTCGAGCACGCGCAGCGAGCCGGCGGCGGCGTTGCGCGGATTGGCGAAGCGGGAGAGCGAGCGCTCGTCGCGCTCGGCGTTCAGACGCTCGAAGGCGCGGCGGTTCATGACGGCTTCGCCGCGGACCTCGAAAGCCTCCATGGAACTCTTCACGGCCAGCGGCAGAGAGCGGATGGTGCGCGCATTTTCGGTAACGTCCTCGCCCATCAGGCCGTCGCCGCGGGTGACGGCCTGCACGAAGCGGCCGCCGCGGTACGTCGCCGCCATGGACAGGCCGTCCATCTTCAGCTCCGCCACATAACGATAGGGAGCGCCGCCCAGAAGTTCGCCCACGCGGCGGTCGAAGTCGCGGAGTTCAGCCTCGTCGAGGGCGTTGTCCAGGCTCGGCATGCGGGAACTGTGGGCCACCTTGACGAAGCCTTCGCGGGGCTTTCCGCCCACGCGCCGGGTGGGAGAATCGGGCGTCTCCAACTCGGGGTTCGCGTCTTCCAGCGCCAGCAGGCGGCGCATCAGCGCGTCGTATTCGGCGTCGGTGATTTCGGGCTGGTCGAGCACGTAATACAGGCGCTCGTGCCGGCGGATCTCATCGCGGAGCTCGGCAATCTCGCGGGCGGGATCTTTCATGGCGCTCTCATCTATAATCTAACCAGGAAACCAACCGGAGAGTACACCATAACAAGCTACAGGAAGACCGTCCTGATATTCAATCCCCGGGCGGGCAGATTCGGACGGAACGGCGGCGCCCTGGTCGAGCGCATCGTCGAAACCCTTACACATAACGGCCACCAGGTCACCGTGGCGCCCACGACGGGTCCGGCGACCGCGGGCGCGATTGCGCGGGAGCACATCGCCAGGGGTGCTGGCCTGATCGTGGTGGCGGGAGGCGACGGCACCGTCAACGAGGCCGCCGAAGGCGTGGTCCATACCGAAGTTCCGCTGGCCGTCCTGCCGGGCGGCACCGCCAACGTCCTGGCCATGGAGATGAAGCTGGGCAAGCGAATGAGGCTGGCGGCGGCGCGCCTTGAGGAGTGCCGTCCCTGCCGCATTCCGGTGGGTCATCTGACGTGCGGGCCGGATGTCTCGCGCCATTTTCTGCTGATGGCCGGGATCGGATTGGACGCCCACATCGTGCGGCATGTGAATCCGGGTTTGAAGGCCAGGACCGGCAAGTTTGCCTACTGGGTGGCGGGATGGAGCCTGCTGGGCCGCAAACTGGCGCAGGTCGACGTGGAAATCGATGGGCGCCCCTACGGGCAGTGCTCGTTCGCGCTGGCGAGCAAGGTGCGGAACTACGGCGGCGATTACGAGATCGCCCGCGAAGTGACGCTCTTCGACGACCGCGTCGAGGTGGTTCTGTTCGAGGGAAGATCCTCGGTGCCCTATGTGAAGTACTTCGCCGGGATGGCGCTGAACCGGCTGAAGGGGATGAAGGGAGTCACCGTGCTGCGCGGGCAACACCTGAAGCTGCGGCCGGCGGGCGACAGTGAACCGGCATGGGTACAGATTGACGGGGAACTGGCGGGCTCGTTGCCCGCGGAAATCCGCATCGTGCCGGATGCGCTGACGCTGCTGGTGCCGCCGGGGTACGGGAAATAGGCCGCGGGCGGACGGTGCGACATCGGCGGCTACATTTCTATCGTCGGATCGCACGCGCGGAGAAAGCCCGGCTCTGCCGGGTTGCCCCAGTTGAGGATTACGCGTGTACGGCGGGCGTTCTTGACAAGTGTTGTCACATATGACAACATGGCGGTATGAGGGGAAGGAAACGGCGGACGGCCAATGATCCGGAAGACGCGGCCCGTTTCATGGATCGGGGCGGCACTGAGAGAGTTCGAGACGTTTCCGCAAGCCGCGAGGTCGATCTGCCTTGTGGCCCTGACAATCGCCGCGGAGGGCGGCAAGGCCGACGTTGCGAAGCCCATGCACGGCCTGGGCTCGGGCGTGTTCGAGATTGCAATGCCGTTCCGGGGCGATGCGTTCCGCGTGGTCTACGCGGTACAGCTCGCCGAGGAGATCTGGGTGGTCCATGCGTTTCAGAAGAAATCGACGCAGGGCATCAGGACGCCACAACGCGAAATCGACCTGATAAGGGACCGTTTGAGGAGATTGAAGGAGATGCTGCGATGAGAAGCGAGAAGCTGGAAGTGGTGCGGGGAAGCGGCAATGTGTTTTGCGACCTCGGACACAGGAACGCAGACGCGGAGCAATTCAAGGCTATCCTGGCCGCCGAAATAATCAAGGCGCTCGATCGGGACGGCTTGAGCGTGCGCGCGGCCCATGATCGCACGGGCATTGCGGCGGCCGACTTCTCGCGCATCCGCAATGCGGACCTAGGGCGGTTCACCGTTGACCGCCTCATGTCGATCATCAATCGGCTCGGGTCGCGGGTGGAGGTGAAAATCCGGGTGCGTCGAGCTGAGACGGTGCAACACACCGTCACGGCCTGATGCCGGCGCACCACCCGGTCTCTCTGGCCGCCGATCGAGTTCCTCACCCCGATTCTGGCCGGGGTCCGACCCCAAGCAACTCCGTGACATGGGATCGAGTATCGACGAGTTTCTTCAGGAGGAAGGGATTCTCGACGAAGCACAAACCCAAGCCATCAAGGAAGTGGTGGCCTGGCAGCTTGCCGAAGCCATGAAGGAACAGAGAATCTCGAAGGCGCGCATGGCCACGTTGCTCAAGACCAGCCGTACCCAGGTTGACCGCATCCTGGACCCCACGAGCGATATCACGCTATCCAGCCTGCAACGGGCGGCGGCCATGGTGGGACGCCGGGTGACGATCCAATTGGTGTAGACTCGGGCGGCGCCGTTCCCAACCGCCGCGGCCTCGCGGGATGCGGGAACGCGACCGGCGCTTCTTCCACGATCACGCGGGACCGCTATACTATCTAACGGCAAAGGAGCGTTCAGCCCATGAGACTCACACTGCCGCAAATCGCCGCAACCGTTGCTCTGGTGGTCTTCGCGGTTGGCCCGGCTGCCGGACAGGCGGGGGCCCCGCGAAGCGTCGAAGATGACGTAAGGAAAGCCGACGAGGCCTACCGGCTCGCCAAACTCCATCGGGACGCCCCAGCGCTCGACGGGATTCTGGCGGACCAGTTCAACGAGACCAACCAGAACGGCAACAGCCGCGACAAAGCGCAGAGCCTCGAATTGTGGCGTACCTTTTCGATCGGCTCGCTCACCACCGACACTTCTCAGGTGCGGGTTACCGGCGATACGGCCATGGTTACCGGCACCCAAACCGAAAACGGGGCGGAACGGATGCTCTTCATGCGGGTCTATGTGAAGCGCCCGAATGGCTGGCAGCTTCTGGCCAGCATGCAGTCCCGCGACCCCAATCCGGCTTCAGCCGCGGCCGCGTCCTTGCCGGGTGTCGAGGGCGACGCGATGAAAGCCGATGAAGCCTACCGGCTCGCCAAACTCCATCGGGACACCAAAGCGCTGGAGCGGATTCTGGCGGACGACTATTACGGGACCAACCAAGGCGGGGTCGGCCGAAACAAGGCGCAGGTCCTCGAGTTGTGGAGCACCTTCTCGATCCAGTCGCTTACCACCGACACGTTCCGCGTGCGAGTCACCGGCAACACGGCTATGGTGACCGGCACGCAAACCGAAAACGGAGCCGATCGGATGCTCTTCACGCGGGTCTATGTGAAGCGCCCGGACGGCTGGCGGCTCCTGGCCAGCATGCAGTCCCCCCGGCCCTGATCCCGGCAAAAGCTGGGACGGCGCCCGGAGTTCTGCTGGCGTCCCGGCCAGGCCAGCATATTCCAATCGAAAGATGAGCCTGAAAGCGGAATTTGTTTCCAACAGACGTGAGCCTGAAGGAGGGTGACGAGGGATACTCCTTTCTGTGGTGTTGAGTTGTTCCGATGAGCTGTGG
>Ga0182027_10004903_pt1 | contig 20546 bp, 16 predicted proteins | sample 712E1DmetaG_FD_121300 | JGI IMG/M metagenome (GOLD analysis project Ga0182027, IMG submission 121300) | Permafrost microbial communities from Stordalen Mire, Sweden - 712E1D metaG (Illumina Assembly) | ecosystem: Environmental > Terrestrial > Soil > Wetlands > Permafrost | place: Sweden...
CTCAATGCAGCTCCCCCTGCCAAGAGCGCGCCGTCACGCGTGGACCAGCCGCGTGACGGCTGCTGCGCGGCTTAGGCTGCCGTGGTCGTGAACGAACCTTCGAGGCTCAATTGACCGAGGCGCAGGCACGACGCTCGGTCAGCCCACTCGTCCGCAACGCCCTCGCGCTCATGGTGTCCTCGATGGGATCTGCCGGCATCGGCATCGTCTTCTGGGCAGTGGCCGCTCACCTCGCCCCAGTCGAGAGCATCGGCCGCGACAGTGCGGAGCTGTCCGCGATGAGCCTGTTAGCGAGTCTCGCCAGTTTGAGCCTCGGATCCACTTTCATCCGATTTCTGCCGGTCGCCGGCGACCGGACGCGTCGGTTCGTGGGGCGTTCGTACGCCACTTGTGTGACCCTTGCTCTCGTCTTCGCTGTCGTTTACGTCACCGCAGGGCTTGGGCACCGCTTCCTGCCGGCGGGCTTTGGATGGCGCGCGCTGTTCGTGGTGGTCGTTGCCTTCTGGGTCGTGTTCGTGCTGCAGGATGACGCCCTCACGGGTCTTAGAGCCACGAAGTGGATTCCCGTGGAAAATCTCTTCTTCGGGTTCGCCAAGCTGGCGCTCCTGCCTCTTTTCATCATCCTGGTGCCAAAGCAGGGCATCTTCCTCGCGTGGTCGGCACCGGTGTTCTTCGCCGTTGCGTTCGTGAGCCGTTTTCTGTTCGGCAAGCGGATCCCCGAGCACGAGGCAGCCGGTCGGGGGAACTCCATGCTGCCGTCCGGCAAGGAGATCGCCTCGATTCTCGCTGCACAAGGAGCTACCCAGCTGGTCGCGATCATGTCCTCGACGCTGATGCCCCTAATAGTGATCTCTCGACTCGGTGCGGCCGCGAACGGTCACTTCTATCTCCCCTGGACCATTGCGGTCTCGTTCTCGAGCCTGATCTGGAGCGTCCTCACCTCGTTTCTCGTCGAGGCTGCCCACGACCCGAGCACGATGCGTCTGCACGTCGATCGGACGGTCCGGCTCGCATTGGCGATCCTCGCACCGGGCGTGGTCCTAGGAGTCCTGCTGGCGCCGGACGTACTGCGGATATTCGGGACGACTTATGCCCAGCACGGGACGACATTGCTGCGTTTGCTTCTTCTTGCTCTGCCAGGCTCGGCCGTGACGAGCTTCTTCACCTCCTTCTTGTGGCTGGAGAAGCGCATGTTGGTGCTTGCCGTGCGCCAGCTTGCCGACGCCGTGGTGTTCCTCGGTGCGACCTTGATCCTGATGGGGCACTTCGGGTTGCTGGCGGTGGGGATCGCGTCTTTGGCCACTGAGGCGCTGCAGGCTGTGATCTTCCTCCCCGGGGCGATCGGCCGCTATCGGGCGGTGCACGACGAGGAGGGCTGGAAGCCTGTGGACGGCCGGTAATCGGCCACGCGTTTGTTAGCGCGCCGCTCGCGCCCGAGCTCAGGGCCTCGGTCCGCTGACGTGCACATCTCGTGCGAGACTCACCAACGAGTCGGCTCGTGCGGGCGATGAGGTGTTCGGTCAGGTCCCCTCTAGCTGCACGCCAACGGATACAGTCTGATTTCGTGCAGGACGCTCGCCCGGAACAGCCGGCGGACCCGCACCTGGCCGGCGCGCTTGATGATTCCGCCGCGATCTGGGTGGGGCAGCTCGAGCTCGCAGATGCTCTTCGGCCCGACGCCGTCATCGAACCGGACCGGGCATCGGCTCATTACGCGCGGGTCCTCGTGCGTCTGCACCACGAGTCGCTCGGATTCGTCAGGATTGCTTCGCAGGCGGGCGAGGTGGACATGGATCTGCTTCGTCGCACGGTGTGGTGCAGCTTCGAGACCGAGATCCGCAAGCACCTTTCCGCGGACGGCCTGCCGGCGCCGAAAGGTATCCCGCTCGAGGGCCTGGGGGGTTGGGAGGCCTGCGTCTCGGGGCTTCTCTCGCCCGAGGCGTCAGAGCTTCCAGTGTCGGTAGTCGTCTGCACCAAGGACCGTCCAGACTCGCTTCGCAGAGTGCTGCGCACCTTGCAGCAGTTGGAATACGGTGCCTTCGAGGTGCTCGTCGTCGACAACGCCCCAACTTCCAGCGCCACTCGAGACTGCGTTGAGGAATTCGCAGCGACCGATCCTCGTTTCCGTTATCTCGTCGAGTCGCGCGCCGGCCTTTCGCGAGCGCGCAACGCCGGTCTCGCCGAGGCCTTGCACGACTGGGTGGCCTTCACAGACGACGACGTGCTCGTCGACCCGTGGTGGCTGCGCGCAGTGGAGCGCGGGATCCGCCGGGACGACGAGGTGGGATGTGTGACCGGCCTCGTGCCACCTGCGTCGCTCATCGAACCTGCGCAGCGCTACTTCGACGAACGCTTCTCGTGGACCCGCTCGCTCGTCGCCCGCGTCTACGACCTTGACGAGCACAAAGGTGACGATACGTTGTACCCGTACCTGGCGGGCACTTTCGGCACCGGCGCGAACTTCGCCGTGGACAGGCATCTCGTCGAACGGATCGGCGGTTTCGACACGGCGCTCGGCGCGGGATCGCCGACCAACGGCGGTGAGGACCTCGACATGTTCGTACGGGTGCTGCTGGCCCGGCGAGCGATCGCTTACGAGCCCTCCTCGGTGATCTGGCACATCCACCGCGCCGACTCCGAGGCGCTCGGCCGCCAGGTCTACGCCTATGGTCTCGGCCTCACTGCGTACCTCGCAAAGCACATCCTCGATCCCTCCACCCGCTGGGAGGTGCTCCGGGGCGTCCCGCGCGGCGTGTGGCGCCTGATCCAGTTGATGTCCCGGGCGCGCGGAGCTCGAGAGGGCGTTTCGCGGTCGCGGTCGCGGGCGAACTCCAGCTATCGACGCGCAGAGCTTCGGGGGATGCTCGCGGGCCCGCTCGTGTACTGGCGTGCACGACGCTCCGATCGGGCATCGTCGGCCAGCACGTCCTGACCATCAATCAGGGGCCGACGGCAAGCTCGTAGATCGTGGCACCCCCGCGGCTGTAGAGAATGCGCCAGCCGGGGGCTCGGTCCATCGCAGCCACGAATGCGCGGCACTGTGCCGCGGTCGCCAGACCGTACTCCTCGGCGTAGGCGAACATGCTCGGGGAAACCACGAAGTAGCCGGGCTGTTTCACACCGCCGCCGAAGGAAACGATCTCGGAAGTGACGAACGGGACATCTTCGGTGCTGAGTGTGGTGATCTCCGTATAGCCGCCGAGAAGGGGCTCGAGCGAGCCGAACTTGTAGGAAGCTGCCCCGATCGGTGCCGGGAAGTTCTCCGCCAGCGTCATCACCGGTCCCGGACGAGCCTGTGTGTACACAAACACCGAGGCATTCACGTCGGCGGGAGTCATCACGTTGAAGGCGTCGTTGCCGAAGAACGCAACGAGGAACAGCAAGACGACCACGCCGAGCGCCGCGGTTCGAAGCAGCGTCATCGAACGCCAGGACCGCTTCGGCGCGGGACTGATCGCAGAGGCCGCAAGGCATGCGGTCCAAGGCAACGAGAAGAGATAGATGCGCAGCACGCCCTCGTTGCCGTAGGCGAGAAGGACAACGAGGACCATGGGCGAGAACGCGAGCGCCGCAAGGCCAAGGGCGCGGCGACCTTGACGAAGTCGCCTGAGCACCCCGACCACAGCGAGGCCCCACATCCCGAGGCTCAAGATACGCGCCGCCCTGGCGCTCAACAGGGCCTCAGGCCCGAGCCTGGTGAACAACGAGGACGGGCCCTGCACATTGCCAAAGAAGTTCCCGATCGACGCGGTGAGGCCGTATGTGTTGTTCACGTAGCTGAAGTTCGGGGCCAAGAACCCGAGAGCGATCGCGAACATTGCCGCGACCAACCACCACGGCCTTATGAGACCGAGGACTACGAGCGCGCCGAGCTGCAGCGCGACGACATATGGGGAGAGCTCGTGAACAAACGTCAGCACCGCGTAAGTGGCCAGGAGCGCGCAGATCGCCGCCCAGCGAGGAGGTTCAACCGCCTCGGAAACCGCGAGCTCCTCCTCGCCGGCCGCGACCACGTCGCTCCGGCGTCGCCGCAGCAGCGCCGGGAGCTTCGACACAGCACCCGAGCGGCTCACGATCAAGGCGCGAGCCCAAGCCTCGAGCCTTGTGACCCACGGTCGCTGTTCGCCCTTGAGCCAGTGCAGGGCGATCCCGAACACACCGAGGCTGAGAGCAAGGCCGAAGCCTTGCGGGGAGAAATAGTCCTGAGCGATCCAGTTCGCCGCGGCGAACAGGAACAATGCGAGCCACCGCTCACGCTTGTCCAGCTGAAGCGCTCGCAGTACCCAGGCGAGCTCGACGGCGTAGATGATCTCGAAGAAGAGCTCCGCCCAGGAGGCGTAGACCAGCGGTGAGCTGACCCCGGCGACCTTGTCGATCCAGGCGGCCAAGGCGAAGAAGCCCGGCCAGACCCTGTATATCTCCAAGGCTGGGCTCAGAACGTGGTTCACGGCGATGTAGTCGGTGATCGCAGTGTGCTTGAAGAGCCAGGAGAATCGCGCTTCGGGGTAGACGATGGGCGCAGTGCCGTAAAGCATCACGATGAGAGTGCCGAGGTGCAGTGCCATGCGGAGACTCGAGAAGCTGCGTCTCGCCAAAAGCAGCCCTGCTGAAACCACGAGCACTAAAAGACCCGCAAGGAACACGGCTACAGAGCCGGCGGGCAGGATCGACAGCGGCATCGGGCTCGGATGGATCTGGTACATGCCGACGATCCAAAGTGCGATTGAGGTCGGCCACAACGCGTCGGAGATGGTTAAGCGGTCCAGTTCGGTAACGTCGTCCGGCACGACAATTTGAAGATGGCCCTTGTCGTGTGACGCACGGCTTTCTCGACGGGTCGCGCCAACGCCGATCAGGGCGATGCTGGCGATGGCCTCAATGTCGAACAGTTGCAGCGGATACCAGAGGTGCAGCCAAAGGGCCACGGAGGCAACAGCGGTCAGCAGCGAGACGCTGATGAGCACGACAACGGCCGTTCGCGAGGAGCGCAGCCTTGGAGCGAAGCAGGCGATCAACGCCCAGCCGGGCACGTAGACGGCAAATGCGAAAGCCAGCAGCACCCGGACGAGACCCCCCCAGCCCAGCGCCGCCAAAGAAAGCAACGACCCGGTTACGACGGCACAGGCCGCGTCGATCACACGAGCGCCACGATCGTCTCCGCTTAGGAGGTCCCCCTGCGGGCGGAGAAAGAATGTATCTCTCACGTCCTCAGGCGCCTCGTTCAACTGTCGACGACGGGCCTGGCGAGGTGACCGACGACCTTGATCCTGCCTTGGTTTTCGAGGCGCGGCCAATCATTACGATGGCTCGCGGCGTTCTCGCATGCCGAGAATCTACTAGCTGGCCGTCTCCACAACGGGTGAGCCGGGGTCGTGGAGACGGTCGCATCAACAAAGCACGGCACCACCGAGATCGAGCCTCTCAGCTGTGACCGATCGCGCCCGATGCCAGCCCAGTACGAGTCGCTTGCCGGCCGGAGTCAAGCCCGCGCCTTGGCATGGGCCGGTCGTGATCGGGCGGCTCGTCACTGTGTGGCTCGGCAGCGCTGAGCTGAACGCCGAGCCGATGTGCCGTGAACGCCTCGGCGACTCGTTGGGTCGGCCGCCGCTCGGCTCTTGTGCGCTGGTGTATCCCGTTACAATCGGAGTGAGACCCGAATCATGACTCGCCGATCGATATGACTCGCCTTGCCCCGCTTTGGCGAAGAGTCAACCCCCCACTCGTCCGGGTGCTCGACTTCGGGGTTGGCTGTCTTGCTCGCGATGTCACTGTCGGCAGTGCTTATCGCTCTTGCATAGTTCTCTCGCCGCATCCTGACGACGAGACACTCGGATGCGCCGCGACCATCATGCGCAAGCTCTCGGCTGGAACCTCGGTGCATGTCGCACTCGCGACCGACGGAGGTCTCAGTCCGGTGGGGTGCAGTGACGACAAGATCGGAGCGTTACGACGCAGCGAGTTCCACGACGCATGCCAGGTGCTCGGGCTTGAAGACAGCCAAACACATGCGATGGGGTTTTCCGACGGTTCGCTCCGCCTCGCCGGCGACGATCTGGTGGACGCCGTAGGTGACCTCGTCAGGTCGATCGGTCCCGACGAGATAATGACCACGTCGCCGGCGGACCCGCACGAAGACCACTCGGCCCTTGGCTTTGCCGTTCTCAAGGCGCTAACCGGCACGCCTGTCCGCCTCCTCAATTTCCCAGTCTGGCAACAGGCCCGTCCGCGGCATTGGAGGCTCAGCGAGCTTTCCTACGGGTGGCCCGAAGCGGTCCGGACCGGAGAGTTCCTAGAGCGCAAACGCAAGGCGCTAGCGGCTTACAGGTCGCAGCTTCCCGTCATGACCGAGGACGGCGGCAATTCGGAAGGACGACTGGACATGCGATTCATCCGACAGTTCCTCGGGAGTCACGAGATGTTCTTCCCTGTCGCGCGGAGATGACCCAGTCAATGAACGCGGCGACGGTGCCGAGCGACAGGCGGCGCCGGGCACGAATCGCGACTGCTTTCCTCAGCGCTTCCTCTAGATCGTCGATTGACTCAGAGAGCTTGAACTTCGCGGCTACGCGAGCGGCACACTTCTCGGCTAGCTCCGGCTCGACGCTGCGCCAGTCCGTCAGTGATTCGATTCCTTTTGTGAAGCCGGCAACGTCCTCAGGCTCGACGAGAAATCGTGACAGCTCGCCAGTCAAGATCTCCGGAATGCCACCGACGTTCGAGGCGAGCACCGGTCGCCCGGTGGCAAGGCCTTCGAGCACGACACGGCAGAGGGCCTCTCTTCGCGATGGGCAGACGACGAGATCGGCCGCGTGCAGAAACTGCACCACGTCCGACTGCATCGGGATCCAGATACAAGACGATGGAGCGTGGGCCTTCAGCTCGCGCAGGTATGCGTCCGGATCTGGGTGCAGCACGGGGGATCCCAATATGATCAGACGCCTTTGCTCCGGGTCGCCTGAGAGTTGGCTCCAAGCTTCCAGCAGCACATCGACGCACTTGTCAGGGTCGAGTCGTCCGAAGTAGATGGCGACAAAGCCTTCAGCGGGAAGGCCGAGCGCAGCCCGCGCGGCTTTGCGTTCGGACATACCGCCGAACTTGTACCGCTCGAGCGCGATCCCGCAGTAGACCGTGTCCACTCGTGCGGGGTCGAGTCCGAGCTCGATGTAGCTGTCCCTGGCGAAATCGCACACGGCCATGAACATGTCGACGCGTCGGCGAAGCACGCTCACGGTCACGTGGCGATAGGGATCGACCTCGTGCAGGAGGCACACCAGCGCTGAACCCGACAGCTCTGCTGCCATGGTGCCCCAGGGCACCGCCATCAGACTGTGGACGAACACGACGTCGGGCCTTGTCCGGCGGACTCTCCACGCGACGGGAGCGGCCCTTCTCAATGATCGGAGCAACGCTTTGGGTTCCAACCGCAAGTTGGGCACTTGTGTCATCGAACGACAAAAGCGCGAGTACTCAGCTTTCGACTCGCCGTCCACCCGGTAGACAAGGTCGATGACATGGCCGCGCTTCGCGAGCTCTTCGCTCGCCTGCAGCGCAGTCATCTCTACGCCTCCTGTCGGCGTGAGCCTCTCGACTGCCATCAGAATGTTCATTCCTGTGACACCGTAGCTTGCCCACAGGGAGCGAATAACCAACCGCAGGAAGGCATGGGGTTCTGCGTGGTCCCGGACGGAATCTGTACCCAATTCAGCTCGCGATCAAATCTGCCGGCTCAAGGTGTGCTCTCTGTACCGTCGCGCGTAGGCACGGTCATGTGCGCCCTCGCCGCCAGACCTCGAGCGACTCCACCGGGACGCGATGGCGGTTGTCGGGCTGTGGGTCTTCGCTCACGCCGACAAGGGTGCGCACCGACGGTGCTTTGGCCAAGTCTCCAGACCATGTTGTGCGCCCCCGCGAGGTGCAAGTGGCGCACGACCGACGAGCGGATATGGGTGGAAGAGGGGACCGATTCAGGCTCGTGGTCGCCAGCCCCCGTATTGGCGCGAACGCGAGCAGCCATGCGCTCGTGGCAGGCGTGACGTCACTTTCAGACGGTAAGTGAGGACTGGTGCTTCGACGACATCGAAACCGCGGTCTGCTTTGTCCTCATATCAGGAACTGGGTCACTCCTGTGGGCAGCGACACGAGCAAGGAGGTCTGTTCTGATGTTGCCGGCGCGCTCAGAGACGGCTCCTGTGCCGCATCGAGGACGATCGGCATAGCGGGTCGGGGATTCGCGTCCTCAGTCTTCGCGCTAGACTCGCAAACGAGCTCACGAAGTGAGCCTCGGAGCCACTCGGCCGGCCTGGCGAAGCAGCGGTGAGAGGGCGTCGTGTCCAGCGAGGTAACCGGCCGCCGTTGCAACGAGGCCGGCCAGGATCATCGACGAGCGGGCAAAGCCGTCCGCGTCGCCCCGAAGCCCGTCGCGAAGCCCGTCGATGATGCCCCGGGACAGGGTCCAGAACACGTAGCCCCGCCCCGTGGAAAGGGCTGCATCGGCGCCTGTGCGCCGAGTGACGGCAGCTCGAGAGATCCCCTCTGAGAAGCAGCGACGCAGGAAGTACCCGAGCCGGACGCGATCAGGCTCTATGTAATGGCGGACGATCGCTTCGGGAACGTGCCTGAGCTCGGCACCGGAGATGCCGCGTCGAACCCGGATCGCGAACTCTGACTCCTCAGAGCCCAAAGGAACTACGTCGAGTCGGCCCATCTCGGTGTCGAATGCGCCGAGCTCATCAAACAGGCAACGCCGGAACGACATCCCAGCACCGCTGAGGTTGCGGACGGGGGCGACCCTCTGTGGCAATCCCACAAAGCTGCAGCTGACCACCCAGTCGAACTCAGCGGGCATCCACCCCGGACGCGTTCCGGGCCACACGGCCACAGCCCGTCCTCCGGCTCCCACCACCTGCGGCTCGGCGTACTGTGCAAGCAAGGCCTCGAGCCAACCGGGATCGGCTTCTGCGTCGTCGTCGAGGAACGCCACGACGTCACCTCGCGCGGCTCGCACACCGGTGTTACGAGCACCTGACAGGCCCTTGCGCTCCTGGCTTGCCAGGACCTCGACGTCGTCGGGAAGTGAGATATGAGCTCGTTTCAGCAGCTGGTCATTGTGGTCGATGACCACGACGCACTGCTCGGGAACTCGCCGCTGTGCGCGCAGTGAGTGCACTGCGCGCAGGAGCGACTGCCAGCGGTGGTCAGTGTGCGCACAAATGACGACCGTAACGCTGTCTGCAGCGCTCGGAGAGGTCGCCGAGGCGGTCGACCCGTGCTCTCCATCGTTCTCAATGCGCTTCGAGAGCCGAGACGGATCCGCCAATTACGAACTCCGGTCCGCGACCCCGCAGTAGTCCAGCTCGCCGCTGTTCATCAAGAGGGCTTCGCGTTCGAGACGCGGAGCGTGGAGCTCGAGAATCGCGCCCATGCCGGGCCTCGTCTCGGAACTCGAGACGTAGCGGCGCCTCCACTCGACAAGAATCGTACGCAACACCCGTATTCCGTCGGAGACGGCGTTCAGATTGCTGGTGCCCGACAGCCTGCCGCGCTCGAAGCTCGGAACTTCGACGACCTCGAGGGCCGCACCGGCGACGCGGATGTTGAGAAGCGTTTCGATCTCGAATCCATCGCCCCAGAGCATCTCGGCAGAGCTGGACGTCGTTCCGTTGTTGTCAGTCACCAGGTCGAACGCCGGGAGGCAACGACGCCAGAAAGCGTTGTAGCCGTAGCAGAGATCGGTGTAACGGGTGCGACAGAGAGTGTTCACGAGCAGGTTCAGAACCTTGTTGCCCATTCGGCGGCAGGAGGTGATGTCGTGGCTTCCGCCGCCGGGGATGAACCTCGAGCCCTTCGCATAGTCGGCTCCCGACTCGACGAGTGCTGCAACGAAGCGGGATATCTCTGCGGGATGTGTGGACCCGTCAGCGTCCATCATCACGATGATGTCGCCCGTCGCCGCCGCGAACCCACAAGCCAAGGCATTTCCCTTGCCGCGGCGCGTCTGCTGGACGACTGTCATGTCGGGCCGGAGGCTAAGAGCCACTTCGACCGTGCCGTCAGTTGATCCGCCGTCGACGAGGATGACCTCATCGATCCCCGTCGGAAGCAGCGGAAGCACGTGGACGATATTCTCTGCCTCGTTGAGCGCTGGAATAACGACGCTCACTGTGGCCCTACTGGTTAATTGCCTCTCGGGATACGCCCAAGGCGTAACGACCTCGCAAACCGTCACGTCGACCAACCTTCTTTGTGGTTGCACATCTATGGCGATCCCCAAAGTGCCTTCGAAATGTGCGCCGGATGACTACCTACCAGAGCACTGTACTGGCAGCCGCCTAACTTTGCTACAAGCCAGTTTCGGGGAGTCGCTCTACAACTGAAATCCTGCTCTAAGGCCGAGTTTTTTAGGTGCCATGAACAGGGAGTATTCGAAAAAAACGCTTTAAGTGGTTAATCAACTACTATAGGCGTGCACGCTGAGAGTGGCCGTTTTGACACTTGAAGCGCGCGATATGAGCACTTCACGAAGAAGGCCTCATTAGCGGGCGAGAGATTCACGTTTGATTATGCAAACGCAATGAAGTGTTAATCCGCCTCAACCTGAAGCATGCGTCCGGTGGGGAAGCCACCCCGTTTGCGTTTGGTGCTTGAGTACAGCCATCTAGCCGCCGCTCTCAGAGCACTGCCGGGCCAGCCCGGTCAGACCGGTCACCGGGTCGACCGGCCTACGCGCGCCATTTGGGCGGCCGCCGCTGCAGAACGTCCGGCCGACGCCGGGAGAAGCCGTGGCGCGGGATGCCTCGAACCACGCGATCGGGAACGCCCGCGCCCTACGGCCGGGCTGGTTGGCAGCAAGATGTCGTCGTGTCCGAGTTCGATCAGCTAGCCGATCATTACGACGAGACCCGTGGAGGCGACCAGCGCGGCGACGAGTACGCCGAAGGCATCGACGGTCAACTTCCTCCCGGGCCCGGGCCGATACTCGAGATCGGGGTGGGCACCGGAGTCGTCGCCTTAGGGCTGCGCCGGCGCGGCCGGACAGTCGTCGGTCTGGATCTCTCGGCGCCGATGCTGGCGCGTGCGCGATCTCGGCTCGGGCCGACGGTGGTCCGCGGCGATGCGTTGCGGATGTGCATCGCGACCTCGAGCGTGGCCCACGCGGTGTCGGTGTGGGTGGTCCACTCGGTCGCAGATCCGGTCGTGCTGTTCCACGAAGCTGCCAGGGTCATCCGGCCGGGGGGCCGCTATGTGGTGTGCGTGGCCCAGCGCCCGTCCCCCGACGACCGCGTGGGCACGGTCATGGCGGAGATGAGCGCGCGGGTAGATGCCCGGCGTGGAGCCAAGAGGTCGCGACAGGTGTCGGTTGACGAAGTGCTTCACTGGGCCGCTGTGGCCGGCTTCACGGGGGTCGTTCACCGGTTCGAGCGCACATGGCGCTCGTCGCCGCTCGATGAGCTGAAGGCCATCTCCTATCGCACCTGGCCGGCGCTACGAGAGCTCGATGAGGCTGATATCGAAGAGGTGACGCGGCCGACCATCACTGCGCTGCGGGCACTCCCCCGGGGGACGTCATCCGTCTGGCCACAGCAGAGATGGCCGTCTTGGATACTCGGGTCTGACCTACTCGATCGGCTACGACCCGAGTGCTCCCGGCCGCGCGGTCTTCTGCGCAGGACACAGCGAGTGCTGAAGGCCGCGAATGTCTCCGTGGCGCGATTGTGAGCCCTTGGTCACCGGCCGGGATGTTTCGCATGCACCTCGAGAAACCCGAACTGCCAGACGAGGTCGGGGCTCTTGTTGCTGGACCGTTCAGACACACGTTGGTGGGGGCGCAGGACTCCCGGACGACCGACCGGTGCACCGCCCGAAGCAGATTTCAGCCGCTCCTCGAAGCGAAAGGACGAAAGCCCTGGTTCCCGGCTCGGCTGACTGCAGAGAGTAGCGAAGAAAACCGCGGAGAGTGCTCAAGTTCTGAATCAAACTGGCCGACACTTCGTAGATGCGAGAAAACCCAGAGATCCAGTCGAGGAAAACAAGCACGGGAGCCAGGGTTCGTCTCAAGGTCGCAGTAGGCGGCGCGGCCGTCGTCGTGGCCGCGATGGTCCTCTCCCCATACGCAGGGGCCTCCGTGTCTCATGGCGCGATGGCTGCGTCCCATTCCGCGAGGGCCGGCTTCACCCAGAACGCCCGGGCATCCCTGACAGCCTCGAACAGTCGTCAGGGTGCCAGGGCGTCTGTGGGCGCAACGGTCGTCGGAACCAGGGCACCAGCCGCGATGTGGCCGCACTGGGGCGTTCCTGTTACCCCTCTCACGGTCATGCACACCGCGGCAGTGATCGGTGTCACGATACCGGTGCCCTTGTGGCCCGTCTGGGGTGGCCCGGTCGCACCGGCGGCCCTGTGGCCGCACTGGGGCGGGCCCGCGACGCCGGTTGCCCTGTGGCCGCACTGGGGCGGCCCGATCAGACCACTTGCTATGTGGCCGCACTGGGGCGTTCCGCTGCGCTAGCTCGCAAAAGCGAACTGGCAACAGCTAGCGGACATTGAACAACTCGCCGCCGAGGACCTTGCTGACGGGCAGAGTCCTCGGCGGAGGTTTCGCGTCCGGGCTTCGCGGCCGTCTGCTCCAGGCCGTCACCGCTCAGAGCCACGGGCACCTCGATTTGCGGGGCGGACCGTCGGTTCGCCTGCATTGTCGGGGTCGTCCTCCGGCGCCGCGCAAGCTGCGCTGCCCGGTGGCGCTCCATCCTCTATCGGGCCAACTGGTGAACCGTCGTCTCCTGGCGTCGTAGCGCGGTCGGCTTCTTTGACCGGTGCGTGCCACGGATCGGTGATCCCGACATGGCTACGAGCGCGGTCTCTCCACAAGAGCCGGCCCGCGATGGCTGCACCGGCGCCCACGAACACGAGTGAGGCGACAAGGACCGCGATGTCGCCGCCTGAGTTGTGAGGCAGCAGCACGAACTCGTCGTTGAACCGGAACGCTCCGTACAAGGTCGCTGCGGTCGTCGCCACCACTCCGATCGGCCCGCCCCGGCGCGCGATCCTTCGTTCGACCCACAGCGTGCAGAGATATACGACCGAGTCCTCCAGAGCCTGGATTATCGGTACCGGCACGCGCTTTCCTGCTTGTCCGGCATAAGCCATGCCGTACCAGGCATGCGTCGGGTACCCGCCGCCCTGGTACATGAGCTGAGGGCCGAGCAGCCGGCCCACGGTCCAGGCGATCACGATCACCGGTGCGACGAGGTCGAGGGCGACGCCAAGGCTGAGCTCGGGGCACCAGCGCCGGGCGCAGAACAGGCCAGTGGGAACCCCACCGAGCAGCCCGCCGTAGCTCGTCAGGCCGCCGTGCCAGATCGCGAGGATCTCAGCGGGATTCTGCGCGTAGCCCTGTGCGCCTTTCAGGTTCGCGACCACGTGCACGGCACGGGCCCCGACGATCGACGCGATCACGATCCAGACAAAGGCCCGTCCGAACCAGTCGTCGGGATAGCCGTGATCTCGAAGCCGCTTGGCGAAGTAGCGGTATGCGAACCAGAAGGTGAGAGCGAGCCCGATGCCGTAGGTGTGGACCTGCAGCGGCCCGAGGTGGAAGACGACGGGTATTGGCTTCACGACTCTCCCATGGTCGCCACAACGGTAGTGCCGCCCTAAGGCTTGCAGGCAGCGGCGCTACCAACCCCGAGCAGGTCACCGCCGCGGCCGCTGCCGAGCGCCGATGAGAAGACTTCTTCACACGCTGCCGAACGGGCCGCAAGAAGAAGACCAGGATCGTCAAACCTTGAGAACGCGAGGGAGTTTGTCTCCCGACCAGTTCGTGCCCATGGCAGATGACGGGGATGTTCACCGAGCTGGGAGAGCGGGTGTCGCGGACGGCATGTTCGCAGTTCGCCGCATATCAGCGCGACGACCCACAGGCCGTGGTCTCGGTTTCGGTCAGCCTCTCTCTGGCACAGATCGCGACACCTCGCTTCCCCCAGCACCTCATCGACCTGCGGAGAGGGTTCTCGATATCGCTGTGGAGGCTTTCTGTGGAGATAGCCGAGTCTCCACTCCTGGACAGCTCCCTTGTGCTCGTGGCCTTGGTGTCCTTGCGGGCCTGGGGGATCGAGATCGCGCCGGACAATTTCGACACCCGGCATTCGTCGCTCGAGCGTCTCGAGCGCCTTCCCATCAAGATGGTCAAGACGGGCCCTTCAGTGCTCGCAGGTCTGACCGAACGGCCTCGCCAGGCTGCGGTGATCGACGCGGTCGTGGGCTGACCGATGCTCTTGGCGTTTCCTTCGTGGCAGGCGCTGTCGAGACCGAGGACCAGCTCGAAGCTCGAGGGAGACCGGCTGCCGGCTTGTGCGGGGCAACGCCGCCGCCGCCCGATGGCGGCCGACGAGGTGCCGGGATACCACCGGCGGCTCAGGGCAACTGCTTCCAGCACATAGTCCCGCTGTTCGGCGCCGTGACGAGCCGGTTGAGCAGGCACCCGCGGTGGCACGACATAGTCAGTTGCCAAGGCGCCTCGGCCGGATCGCACCGAACCCCAGACGCGGAGGGACCCCGGGTAGCCGGTCAGCTTGCGCCTCCGTACTTCCCGGGGTCATCCCCTGGGCGGCTCGCCCTCCAGTCCGACTACCGGGAACCTTGCGGCCCTGCCGGTCGCCTGAGCCTTTGTGCATACCCCGAGGGGCACACCTTAGGGCGGAGGTCCGTCCACCTCTCCTCTGGCGATTTGGGTCTTGCACCATCTGCTCCGGATTCCCCTGCGGGCTTCCCTCGCCTTTGGCGTTCGAACCGTATCGCTTTCGGTTGATTGAGAGCTTGCGCCATCGGTCCACGTGGGTCAAGCGGTAGCGCGGAAATCCACCGGAAGTACACAGAACTTTCCGCTTTTCCACCTTCCATCCCCAGATCGATCCCAACTCGTCCACAGTTGGGTACGACAAGTGGGCCAAGACCGTCGGAGTGGGGGGCTGACATCCGGCTCGCCGATGAAGCTCCCCGTGCTCGCCCAGCACCTCGGGCGCGGTTTGCCGGGCTCGAGCACAACTGTCGCGAGCACCGAGGAAGTTTGTAGGCAACCGCCTGTCTGACCGGGTCCGGACCCGGTCCGGTGCCGGTGGCGGTAGCACGCGACTCGTCTTGTTGAAGACGCCTGCTTGTCGTGTCACGGGGCCCGATCGGCGCCGAGGCGGTGATATGGTCCCCGCGGCGGTGTCGCCTGGAGGCGCGATGACTACTGATTGGGACGGGCAGGGCCTTCCGCCTGCTGCACTGGCCAGGATGGAGCGCGGTCGCTCGTCGGCGGTCCGCAGCAGCCTGCTGTCTGTGCCGGGCCATGTGGGCGTCGAGGCCTGCGGCTTCTCGGTGGTGGGCGAGGTCATGGGCTGCATCGTCGAGACCATCGGGTTCACGGGCTGGGCCGGATGTGGTTACGGGGGTTACGGACTGGCTCGCGGCGGCGCGCTGTTCGGTGGCTACGGCGGTGTGTCGGCCACCGTCACGAGCGGGCAGGCAGGTGGATGGGTCGGCTACGCCCCTTACGTCGACGCCCTCTACCACGGCTTCGACACCGCGTTGTACAGAATGTTGCTCGAGTGCCAGTCGCTCGGCGGCGACGGCGTGGTCGGCGTGCGCCTCGAGCAGCGGCATCTCGGCCAGGGCAACAGAGAGTTCATAGCGCTCGGGACCGCCGTGCGGGCCAAAGGCGGCCAAAGGCCGGCTCGACTGTTCTCGACGACCCTGACCGGTCAGGACTTCGCAAAGCTGCTCCAGGGCGGCTGGATGCCGGCTTCTGTCGTCGTCGGGATCTCGGTGGCGATCCGCCACGACGACTGGGCGACAAGGACCCAGGCCAGTGCCTGGACCTACAACACCGAGGTTTCGGGCTACACAGAGCTCGTGAACCACGTCCGAGCCGACGCAAGGACCCAGCTCGCCCGGCGCGTCGTCGCGATCGGCGCGGACGGGGCGATAACCAGCACGATGCAGCTCAGCATCCATGCCCAGGAAGTGGGCGAGAACCATACCGACCACGTTGCCGAGTCGAGGTTGATCGGCGACGCCGTCGTCCGCTTCCACGCTCAGGGAACCACGCCGACCAAGAGTCTCACGATCCTGCCGCTGTTGAACCCACGAGGGAGTAAACGATGACCATCGAAGCCAACGAGATGGGGATCCCAGAAGATGCGATGCGGCGCCTGGCCGAGATGCGCCCGGGCCAGCCGGGCGCGTTGTTCACCTCCGACCTGAGCGTGAACGAGTTCCTCCTCGTGCGCGAGGCGGGATTCCGTCCCCTTGGCCTCGTGCTCGGATCGAGCATCTACCACGTCGGTCTGCAGATCGGCCGCTGGAGCCAGAACATGGAGCTCGACACGCTGTCGCAGGCGATGTACCACGCACGCGAACTGGCCATGACGCGCATGGAAGCCGAGGCTGACGCGCTCGGGGCCGACGGCATCGTCGGGGTTCGTCTCGAGATCGAGTTCAAGGAGTTCGGCAACGACCTCGCCGAGTTCATAGCCGTCGGTACGGCCGTCAAGTCCGACGACAAGGGCAACTGGCGCAACGACGAGAACAAGCCCTTCACCTCGGACCTTTCCGGCCAGGACTTCTGGACGCTGATCCAGGCGGGCTATGCGCCCCTCGGCATGGTGATGGGCAGCTGCGTCTACCACATCGCTCACCAGGGAGCCTTCAAGGCAATGGGCAATGTCGGGCGAAACGTCGAGATCCCGAAGTTCACCGAGGCCCTCTACGACGCTCGCGAGCTCGCGATGAGCCGGATGCAGGCGGAAGCCGAACAGCTGAAGGCCGAAGGAATCGTCGGCGTCCAGTTGCTGTCGCTGGCCCACAAGTGGGGTGGCCACACGACCGAGTTCTTCGCCATCGGCACCGCCGTGAGGCCGCTTCGCGCCGACCACATCATCGCAAAGCCGCAGCTGGTCCTCCCGCTCACAGACCGGTGAGCTCGGAGATCGTGCCGGGCGCCGGGGGCGCCAACTCCGCCGGCCAACCGAGCGGCGGTGATCTTCCGGTCGAAGCCGTTGGTGACACCGCCGTCGTCGACCTCGTGGCCGCGGCGATCCGCGCCGACACCGCCGACCTGGACGCCTACCACCGTGTCCTGTCCGCAACGGTGTCGGACCTTCTGCCGGTCGGCATGGTCGAGGTGGACCGCGAGCGCACGATGAAGGACCGGATGGCGGGGAGAGAGGGACGCGCGACCTCGATCCGGATCCGCCTCGGCGAGCGCACCCTCGAGCTCGTCGCCCGGCGCGGGGCGCTCGTGGCGACAGTCGCCCGCGAGGTGCGGGGCGTGGTGATCAGCCGTCAGGAGGTCAGCGTGGGCGAATGGACCCAGTTGCTGGCTCAGTATCTCGCGCAGCTGGCAGCCGAGAGCGCGGACGCGCGGCTAGCGCTCTCGAAGCTCCTCGGCGAGGTCTGAAGCTCGCATCCGGACAGTTGCCCGACGCGGCAGTAAAGGTTCGGCTTGTGCCGGTCGGCTCTAGTTGCCCGGGGACTCGAGGCGGCGTCGTGTCTGGCGGGCGGCCGCGAGGTCCCGGGGGCCGCCCCGGCGCTCGAGCTCGGCGATTATCGCCTCGCGATGGCGCGAATCGACGTTGCCTCCGTACTTGAATTTCGCCCTGACCTCCTCGATGGAGATCCGGATGGCGCGGATGGTGCGCAATTGCGCCTCATGGGCGCCGAGCGGATCGGCGACCTGGAACTCGGGTTGGATCGCCGCCAGCTGACGGCGCAGGATCGCCGCCACGTCGCCGGGGTCGGACAGGATCGTCGCGACGCCTTCGAGCTGGACGGCCGCGTAGTACGTCGTCGGGATGCCCAGCAGCGGGTCCTCCTCGCCGATGGCCTTCCACGCCGATGGGATGAAGGCCCAGTCACCCGCAACGCTCATGACCACCCGGGGCTGCTCTTCGATCGCCTCGAGGATCGGGTTCCTGCCGACGAGATGCAGGATCACCTCGTCGTGGTCGAGGACGAACTGCGTCGGGACCACGACGGGAACCTCCCGAGATTTGCCGGCAGCGACGAGATGGCCGAAGCCCTGCTCGGTGACAAAGCCACGCCACTCGTCCTCGCCTCGACCGCTGTCAACCTTTGCGATGTACACGACTGTTGCCTACCAGGTTGCGGTCACATGTTGAGACCGGGCGTGTCGGTGGTCTCGACCGCTGCAGTACTGGTGCGCACCTTGACCTCGCCCATGATGGGAAAAGCACGGACGACGACCCGGGGAGATCCCTGCAACGCCGGGACGTCGCGGACCTGGAGGGATCTGCTGCCCATTATGGACAGACCTGTCAGCTCGACATCGATTCCCTCGGGGACGACGACGTCCACCGCCCCCATGAGCGCCACGGCTGTGATCACCACCTCCGGGCCGTCGATCTCGGCCCGGCTCAGGTCCAGGTGGCATTCGCCCATCATGGCGACCACCGAGGTGTGCGTGCCGAGCCGCCACCGTCCCTTGGACTCCGACTCGCCCATCACGGCCACGATCCAGCGCCTTGCGCGACGTCGCCCCAGCTCAGGCAAGGGCTGCGGGGCAGAAGGCAAGTCGGCGAGCACCGAGTCGAGCTCACCTCGGGTGCGCGCGGCGAGGGCGGAGCCGGTCCTCTCTGAGAACTCGTCGAGGGTCAGCCGTCCGACCACGCAGTGATCGCGCAACAGGGCGACAGCCCGGTCCCGGTCGGCGTCACTGGCGCGTTCGGCGCTTTGACCGGCGCTCTCGGCTGGCATTGGGAGAGCCGGCTCCATGAAGGGCTGTTCGGCCATGTGGTCAGTCTCTTCCTTTCTCCCTTGGACCGCCAGGGCTCGGCGGAGCCTCCGGAGCTACGAGCCGGCCTGAACTAGGGTCATTCTTGCCGCGAATGTCTCGAAGGCAACGAGGAGTGGTTTGAAAATGAAGGCTCTCGTCAAGGCCAAGCCCGAGGTTGGCTTGAGCTACGAGGACGTGCCGATACCGGCGATAGGTCGGGGCGATGTCCTTATCAAGGTGCTTCGTACCGGGATCTGCGGGACGGACCTCCACATCTACGAGTGGGACGCGTGGGCGCAGACAAACGTGCCGGTTCCGCTAATCGTCGGCCATGAATTCGTGGGCAAGATCGTCGAGCTCGGAGTCGATGTCGACGACCTGGCTGTCGGCGACCTCGTAAGTGGCGAGGGCCACCTCGTGTGCGGGCGCTGCCGCAACTGCATCGCGGGGCGCCGTGTGCAATGCGCGCGCACCAAGGGGATCGGGGTGAACTATCCGGGAGCGTTCGCGGAGTACATCGCGCTGCCGGCCACCAACGTCTGGCGCCATATGGCCGACATCGACCTTGATGTCGCGGCGATCTTCGACCCGTTCGGCAACGCCGTGCACACAGCGCTCACCTTCCCCGTCCTCGGTGAGGACGTGCTGATCACCGGGGCTGGTCCGATCGGGATCATGGCAGCGATAGTCGCCCGTCACGCCGGCGCCCGTTACGTCGTCATCACAGACGTGTCCGACTACCGCCTCGAATTGGCGCGCTCTGTCGGCATAACGACGGCGGTCGACGTATCGCGCACCCGCATCGCCGACGCGATGAGCGAGCTAGGCATGCGCGAGGGATTCGACGTCGGATTCGAGGTTTCCGGGCGAGCCTCGGCGCTGCAGGAGATGCTCGCCAACATGGCCCATGGCGGCAAGATCGCCATGCTGGGCCTCCCGAACGAGGACTTCGGGATCGACTGGTCGCACCTGGTCATGAACATGACCACCATCAAGGGCATCTACGGCAGGCAGATGTTCGAGACTTGGTACTGGATGTCGGTGCTCGTCCACTCGGGAGTCGACATCTCGCCTGTGATCACGCACCGGTACCCATCTGCTGACTACGAGGAGGCCTTCGAAGCCATGAGGATCGGCCGTTGCGGCAAGGTCGTGCTCACCTGGTCGAAAGCCTGATTGGAGGCCGCCATGTTTACTCACGTACGCGAAGAGCTAAGGGCCCAACTGGAACAGATCCGCTCGGATGGACTTTTCAAGCCGGAGCGGGTGATCGTCACACCGCAGCAGGCCACCGTCAAGGTGACAGACGGCGCGGAGGTCCTCAACCTCTGCGCAAACAACTACCTGGGCCTAGCCGATGACCCCCGTGTCATCGCGGCCGCCAAGGAGGCGCTCGATCGCTGGGGTTACGGGATGGCGAGCGTGAGGTTCATCTGCGGCACCCAAGAGGTCCACAAGCAGCTCGAGCGAGGACTCTCGGAGTTTCTCAAGACCGATGACTCGATCTTGTACTCGTCGTGCTTCGACGCGAACGGGGGTCTGTTCGAGACCCTGCTCGGCAAGGACGACGCCGTCATAAGCGACGAGCTGAACCACGCCTCCATCATCGACGGCATCCGGCTCTGCTCTGCGCGCCGCTACCGGTACCACAACCGGGACATGTCCCATCTCGAGGAGCTCTTGAAGGAGGCCTCGGACGCGCGGCGCCGGTTGATAGCCACTGACGGCGTGTTCTCGATGGACGGCTATGTCGCTCCGTTGCGGGAGATCTGCGAGC